>ERZ724527.263-NODE-263-length-26690-cov-8.057931_pt1 | contig 26690 bp, 27 predicted proteins | sample MGYA00376060_ERZ724527 | MGnify/ENA primary metagenome ERZ724527 (study PRJEB28724, sample SAMN07190886) | activated sludge metagenome | isolation source: activated sludge of sewage treatment plant in Hong Hong | place: USA: Christiansburg, Virginia | collected...
TTGCTCCGTGTCCCCCGCCCGCTGCGCGGGCTCCTCCTTGACCTGCGCAAAACGCTCTGGCGCCCAGCCCCCTCCTCCTAGCGTGTTTTGCTCTTCATCGCCCGCTCGACTTCACGTTTGCCTTCGCGATCCTTGATCGTGTCGCGTTTGTCGTGTTCTGCCTTGCCCTTGGCCAGTGCGATCTCGCATTTGACCTTGCCCTCTTTCCAATGCAGATTGATGGGCACCAAGGTGTAGCCTTTTTGTTCGACCTTGCCGGTCAAACGCTGGATTTGTTCCTTGTGCATCAACAGCTTCTTTGTCCGCACGTTGTCAGGGTTCACGTGGCTGGATGCGGTATGTAATGGGTTGATCTGCAGGCCGATGATAAAAAGTTCACCATTACGGATCACAACATAACCATCGGTCAATTGGACCTTGCCTTCGCGCAAGGATTTCACCTCCCAGCCCTCCAGCACCAGTCCGGCCTCAAAACGTTCTTCAAAGAAATAGTTGTACGCGGCCTTCTTGTTGTCGGCGATGCGGGTGTTGATTGCAGGTTTCTTGGCCATGGAACTCAGATGGGGATGACAGACGGTAAAAGAAGATGTGCTCTTGGGCTTGTCTACAATCCCGCGCAGACCCTCATTCTATGAAAACCGTACACAAGTCCGTTTTGATCTGGTACAGCCCGCGGGAAATGTATGTGCTGGTGACCGATGTCGACCAGTACTCCAAGTTTCTGCCCTGGTGCGAAAACGCACGGGTGGTGGAGGAACATGCGAACGGGATGATTGCCGAAATGGGCATAGCCTTTGGCGGCGTTCACCAAAAGTTCAGCACCCGCAATGTCCATGTTGTCGACAGCCGGGTGGATATGGAATTGCTCAATGGCCCTTTTTCACATCTGGATGGGCGGTGGAACTTTATTCCTCTGGGAGACGGATCGCAGCGCGCTTGCAAAGTCGAGTTGACCCTCAATTACGGCTTCGACAGTTCGGCATTGAGTACCTTGGTCGGGCCGGTGTTTGACAAGATTGCCGCCAGTTTGGTGGATGCTTTTGTCAAACGAGCGGAACAAGTCTATGGCGACTGAAAAACACCTGTCAATAACGCTGATTTTTTCACCGGCGCCACGTGAGTTCCGCGAACTGCTGTTGGTGCTGCCAATAGGATGTACTGTTGCGCAGGCGCTGCATGCGAGTGATATCTTGAACGGTATCCCGGTCAGCGAGCTCTCAACGCTAAGCTTGGGTATATGGGGGCGCAAGGTGGGGGCTAGCGACGTATTGCAAGACTTTGACCGGTTGGAGATTTACCGTGCCTTGACGGTTGATCCTAAGGTGGCTCGTCGCGAACGGTTTGTGCGCCAAGGGGCCAAGCGAGCTGCTGGGCTGTTTGCGAAACGCCGAGTTGGAGCAAAAGCGGGTTACTAAGGGCTCAGCGAGCTGTTAGCGTGTTACTTGCAGTCCCTGTCAATGATGCCCTGAGTACGCTTTTGCTCCTCTGCAAGCGCTGATTCATCCATCACCTCTCGTTCGCCGGCATCATTGGTACGCACCAATCGGGTACCAGAGTCCAAGCTGGCCTTGGCCCGCTTGGCCCGTACACAGTTGTCGGCCCTGGCTTTAGCGACACGGTCATCTTCGGCCTTGCGCTTGGCGGCTTCGGTTTCCAGCGCCTTCTTTTTTCTGACTTCGAGTTCCTTGTCCAGTCCACCTGCGGGTTTGGAACTGGCTGGTATCGGAATAGCCAAAGCGGTTTCGCTGGTTGCCTCAGATTCTGTGGGGGAGGCACTGGGAGGGAGGCGGCCTGCGGGACGTTTGAGGATATTTTTGTCCGGAATGTCTGCTGATGGCGCGCGGTCGCTGAATACCTTGTGACCATCTTTGTTGATCCATTGCCATTGCGCAAATGCATTGACGCAAAGCGCGGCTGCCGAAACCATCAGGAGTGTTTGAATCCATTTCATATGTAAAGTGTAGCGGTCAAGCCGGGTATCCGGTTGAAAAATCGATCACAACAGTTTGTTTTTGGCGCTGCGGGACGCCTGTGGCGAGGAGCCCTGAGGGGCGCCACGGGTACAATTTCGACATTTGGAGCTTTGACATGCGCCTCCTCGGCAAAGCGCTCACCTTCGACGATGTGTTGTTGGTTCCAGCGTACTCCCAGGTCCTGCCCAAGGACACATCCCTCGCCACCCGCTTCTCCCGCAACATCGCCCTGAACCTGCCCCTGGTGTCCGCTGCCATGGATACAGTTACCGAGGCGCGCCTGGCGATCGCCATCGCACAAGAGGGCGGGATGGGCATCGTCCACAAAAACCTGACCGCCGCCGAACAGGCCGCGCAGGTGTCCAAGGTCAAGCGTTACGAGTCCGGCGTGTTGCGCGATCCGGTGGTCATCACCCCCTCCCACACCGTGCGCCAGGTGATGAATCTGTCCGAGCAATTGGGTGTGTCCGGTTTCCCGGTCTGCGACGGTGGCAAGGTGGTGGGCATAGTCACCGGGCGCGATCTGCGCTTCGAGACACGGTACGACCTGCCGGTCAGCCAGATCATGACGCCCAGGGACAAGCTGGTGACGGTGCAGGACAGCGCCGCCATCACGATTACCGAAGCCAAGGTTTTGCTGAACCAGCACAAGATCGAACGCCTGCTGGTCGTCAACGAATCTTTTGAACTCAAGGGCCTGATCACCGTCAAGGACATCACGAAGCAAACCAGCTTCCCGAATGCCGCGCGGGACGCCTATGGCAAACTGCGCGTCGGCGCCGCAGTGGGCGTGGGCGAGGGCACCGAAGAGCGTGTCGAGTTGCTGGTTCGCGCCGGTGTTGACGCCATCGTCGTCGACACCGCCCACGGTCACAGCCACGGCGTCATTGAGCGCGTGCGCTGGGTCAAGAAAAACTATCCCCAGGTCGACGTCATTGGCGGCAACATCGCCACCGGTGCCGCTGCATTGGCCCTGGCCGAAGCTGGCGCCGATGCGGTCAAGGTCGGCATTGGCCCAGGTTCGATTTGTACTACCCGCATCGTGGCGGGTGTCGGTGTGCCGCAAATTATGGCCATCGACAACGTTGCCACCGCCTTGAAGGGCACGGGCATTCCCCTGATTGCCGACGGTGGCATCCGTTACAGCGGCGACATTGCAAAGGCTTTGGCGGCCGGCGCCAGCACGGTCATGATGGGTGGCATGTTTGCAGGTACCGAGGAAGCACCGGGCGAAGTCATCCTGTTCCAGGGCCGCAGCTACAAAAGCTACCGCGGCATGGGCTCCATTGGCGCCATGCAGCAAGGCAGTGCAGACCGCTACTTCCAGGAATCCAGCACCGGCAACCCGAACGCCGACAAGCTGGTGCCAGAAGGTATTGAAGGCCGCGTTCCCTACAAGGGTTCCATGGTGTCTATCGTGTTCCAGATGGCGGGTGGCATCCGTGCCAGCATGGGCTACTGCGGTTGCCCCACCATAGAAGACATGCAGAACAAGGCTGAGTTTGTAGAGATCACCACGGCAGGCATCCGTGAAAGCCACGTACACGACGTGCAAATCACCAAAGAGGCTCCCAATTACCGCGCCGACTGATACGCCTGTCGGAGTCGCTGAGGGGCGGCCGGCGGCGATGCGCTTCATCATGATCGCCGTGCTGATCGACATGATGTCGATCGGTCTGATGATCCCGGTGTTGCCGCACCTGGTCGGTCAGTTCACGCAGTCGCAGGGCGACCAGGCCTTCTGGTTTGGCGCCATGATGTTCGCGTTTGGCATTGCCAACTTCTTTGGCGCACCGATTCTGGGTGCCTTGTCAGATCGGTTTGGGCGTCGCCCGGTGTTGCTGTTGGGGTTTTGTGGCTTGGCCTTCACTTTCTTCATGACGGCTGCGGCCAACAGCCTGTGGATGTTGGTTGTGGTGCGGCTGATTGGCGGTGCCATGCAGGCGAATATCGCGGTGGCCAATGCCTACGTGGCGGACATTACGCCGGCGCCAGACCGTGCGCGCCGTTTCGGTCTGCTGGGCGCCATGATGGGCCTGGGTTTTATCCTTGGACCGGCTTTGGGTGGCATTCTGGGTGACGTGGATTTGCGCTTGCCCTTCGTGGCCTCAGGGTCTTTGGCGATTATCAACTGGGTCTACGGCTACTTCGTTTTGCCGGAAAGCCTGCCCACAGCCAGGCGCCATGCGTTCGAATGGCGGAAAGCCAACCCCGTCGCGGCGCTTCGTGGCCTCATCGACCTGCGGGGTGTGGGGCCTCTGATAGCCGTCATCGCGCTGACGACCCTGGCACAGTTCATGTTGCATGCCACCTGGGTGCTCTACACCACCTTCAAGTTCGGCTGGGGACCACGCGAAACCGGTTGGTCATTGATGGTAGTCGGCGTGGTCAGTGTGCTGATGCAGGGGGTGTTGCTCAAACACATACTCAGGCGCATTTCCACACAACGCCTGGCGGTGATCGGCATGTGCAGTGCGAGCCTGGCCTATGTGGCGTATGGGCTGGCAACGGATGCCTGGATGCTGTTTGCCATCATTGTGCTCAACATGTTCTCGGCGGCGAACGGGTCCAATCTGCAAAGCATAGTCTCGGGCGCCGCCGACGAAACCATTCAGGGCCGCACCTTGGGCGCCGTGTCTTCCGTCAACAGCCTGATGGCGGTGTTGGCGCCGGTCGCTGGCGCCGGTATGCTGGCGCTGGTGTCCGATGCGCCGCGCGGCGACATTCGCCTGGGCCTGCCTTTTTTTGTGGGCGGTCTGATCCAACTGCTGGCCCTGGGCCTGGCGGTTTGGCACTTTCAACGCCAGCGTGCGCTCAGGGCTGGCATCTCTCAAGTTTGATTTCCATGACACACGAACGCATCCTCATTCTCGATTTCGGCTCACAAGTTACCCAGCTCATCGCCCGCCGCATCCGCGAAGCCCATGTGTTTTGCGAAGTGCATCCCTGCGATGTCAGTGAAGAATGGGTGCGCAACTATGCCAAGGACGGATCGCTGAAGGGCATCATCCTGTCCGGCAGCCATGCCAGCATTTACGAAGAGACCACCGACAAGGCGCCGCAAGTGCTGTTTGAACTCGGCATCCCGGTTTTGGGCATTTGTTACGGCATGCAGGCCATGGCACAACAACTGGGCGGCAAGGTAGAGGCCGGACATACCCGCGAATTTGGTTCGGCGCAAATCCGTGCGCGCGGCCACACCAAGCTGCTCGAAGGTATACAAGACAGCACTACACCTGAGGGTCATGGCGTGCTGGACGTCTGGATGAGCCATGGCGACAAGGTCACCGAAATGCCACCAGGCTTCACGCTGATGGCCTCCAACACCGCATGCCCCATCGCCGCCATGGCGGATGAGGCCCGTCGCTTTTACGCCGTACAGTTTCACCCCGAGGTGACCCACACCAAACAAGGCCAGGCGATTCTGAACCGCTTTGTGCTGGACATCTGCGCCACCCGCGCCGACTGGATCATGGGCGACTACATTGCCGAAGCCGTGGAGCGCATCCGTGCCCAGGTGGGCAACGAGGAAGTCATCCTGGGCCTGTCCGGCGGGGTCGATTCGTCTGTGGCCGCGGCGCTGATCCACCGCGCAATTGGCGACCAGTTAACCTGCGTGTTTGTCGATCATGGCCTGCTGCGCCTGAACGAAGGCGACATGGTCATGGACATGTTTGTCGGCAAGTTACACGCCAAGGTCATGCGGGTCGATGCCAGTGAGCAGTTCCTGGGCCATTTGGCTGGCGTCAGCGACCCAGAGGCCAAACGCAAGATCATTGGACGCGAATTTGTTGAGGTGTTTAAGGCTGCAGCCCTCACGCTGGTTGCGCAGGATGCTACAAAAAATGCAGCAGGTGGGGGCTCTGTCAAGGGCGCGACCTTCCTGGCGCAGGGCACGATTTATCCCGATGTGATCGAGTCGGGCGGTGCAGGAAATAAAAAAGCGGTCACCATCAAAAGTCACCACAATGTCGGCGGCCTGCCCGAGCAACTGGGCCTGAAACTCTTGGAGCCGCTGCGCGAACTGTTCAAGGACGAGGTGCGTGAGCTCGGGGTCGCCTTGGGCCTGCCGCATGACATGGTTTATCGCCATCCTTTCCCCGGCCCCGGCCTGGGTGTTCGCATTCTGGGCGAGGTCAAGAAGGAATATGCCGATCTGCTGCGCCGGGCTGACGCCATCTTCATCGAAGAGCTGCGCAACTTCAAGGACGAAGCCACCGGCAAGACTTGGTACGAAATCACCAGCCAAGCCTTCACCGTGTTCCTTCCGGTCAAGAGCGTGGGCGTGATGGGCGATGGCCGCACATATGACTATGTGGTTGCCCTGCGTGCCGTACAAACCAGTGATTTCATGACCGCCGACTGGGCCGAGCTGCCCTATGCCTTGCTGAAGAAAGTGTCCGGGCGCATCATCAATGAAGTGCGCGGTATCAACCGCGTCACGTACGACGTGTCCAGCAAACCGCCCGCGACGATCGAGTGGGAGTAGGGCGTTCGCCCACGCTTAGGCCGCGTCAACGCCTGATGCTTCATTGAACTGAGATGGGCACACACCAGCAGGTGTGTGGTCGGGTGTGCCTGCCCGCGCACCCAACACCCTGCTGATTTGCGATAGGTCAAACTTGATGTGGTCAATTCTTAAGACACATTAAGTTAATTTGGGGGCTATCTGCCTACAGTGACGTCAGGCGTCAAACGCCGCTTTGACGATGGCACTTCACCCAAGGAAAACGACATGTCGCAAACCAAAAACACCCCTGCTTCCCAGCACGTTGTTGATGATCCCAATGAGCCTGTGCCCATGATGCAGCAGTTGCTCGACAACCCCTTCCTCCTGTTGTTTTTGGGGGTTTTGGTTCCCATGGTTGTCTATTCCCTTTGGGGCGTGATTGACATCCTGACCGTGCCTTTGGCCAAGTAAGCAATCGGCCAAACAGGCAAGTACCCCAACTAGGAGAAACGCATATGAGCGCAATATTGCCTCCCGCAGAGCGACTGTGGTGGAAGCATCCACTGGATCGTGTTGAAGGAACCTGGATCGTCATCTCGCTGATCTGGTGTTTGATCATGTTTGCCATGATGGTCGGCTGGCACATCTATGGTTCGCAGAACCTGTCAACTGAAACCTACAAGACCACGCCCGAGATGTTTACCAAGAAAACACAGGCCATGGTCGACAAATACACCGTTCGGACGGAAACCGCCGACAACATTCCGGTGGTCGCGCCGCCCGCTGGGTCCGACGTCTACTTGGTCGCGCGCCTGTGGAACTTCTGGCCCATTTTGGAGCTTGAAAAGGACAAGACCTACCGCTTGCACCTCACGTCCATGGACTACAACCACGGATTCTCACTACAACCGGTCAATATCAATATTCAAGTCGTGCCCGGTTATGAACACGTGGTCAAGATTACGCCGAACAAGTCCGGTACTTATTCGATCGTTTGCAACGAATACTGTGGCATCAACCATCACACGATGGTAAGCCGCCTCTACGTGAAATAAGGTGACGCAGATGACAAGCACAACTTACCGCACATGCCCGCGATCGGGCCTGCAATTCGAATCACAGGCCGAAAAGCTGATGATCGTCAACGCCGTTACCGCTGTCGTGGCACTGTTGGTGGGTGGCATTTTGGCCATCGGCGTGGTTTTGACGCGCTGGCCTACGGTCCACTGGCTGGCAGCAGACACTTTCTACATGGTGCTCACGGCACACGGCATTGACATGTTGATCTTCTGGATCATCTTTTTTGAAGTCGCTGTTCTGTATTTCTGTTCATCCACCTTGCTGCGCTGTCGCATTGCAACACCCAAAGTCGCATGGGCAGCCTTTGCACTGATGCTGATTGGCGCCATCATGAACAACGTGGCGGTCTTCCAGGGAGGCTCCAGCGTCATGATGACGTCCTACGTTCCCATGATGGCTGCGCCAACGTTTTACTTGGGGCTGATCCTGTTTGCGGTGGGTGCGTTGATTGCCTGCTTTGTGTTTTTCGGCACATTGGTGATTGCCAAACGTGAAAAGACCTACCAGGGCTCCGTGCCGCTGGTGACCTTTGGCGCTATTACCGCTGCCATCATTGCCGTGTTCACCATTGCGTCGGGCGCGATCATTCTGATCCCCACGTTTCTGTTGTCTGTGGGTGTGATCAGCGCAGTCGATCCCCTGATTTACCGCACCATCTGGTGGGCCTTCGGTCACTCGTCTCAACAAATCAACGTCGCTGCGCATATCTCGATCTGGTACGCCGTGGCCGCCATTGCCTTTGGCGCCAAGCCCATGTCCGAGCGTGTCAGTCGTGGCGCCTTCCTGTTGTACATCCTGTTCCTGCAACTGGCCAGCGCTCACCACTTGTTGGCCGACCCCGGTGTTAGCACTGCGTGGAAAGTAGTCAATACCAGCTACTTCATGTATTTTGCGGTGCTGGCTTCCATGATCCATGGGTTGACCATTCCTGGCGCCATTGAGGTGGCACAGCGCGCCAAAGGTTACAACAACGGTTTGTTTGAGTGGCTGCGCAAAGCGCCTTGGGGCAACCCGGTGTGGTCCGGTGTCTTCATCTCCATCATTGGATTCGGATTCCTGGGTGGCATCTCTGGCGTGATGATGGGCACCGAACAGCTCAACATGATCATCCACAACACGATCTACGTACCTGGCCACTTCCATGCGACCGTTGTCGTGGGTACAACTTTGTCCTTTATGGCTCTGACGTACTTCCTGATTCCGGTCTTGTTCCGTCGTGAAATGATCAATCCGGGTCTGGCCAGACTGCAGCCTTACCTGTTCGGATTTTCGATGTACTTTTTCTGCCTGGTCATGATGGGCGCCGGAACCCTGGGTGTTTCCCGTCGCCATTGGGATATGGCTTTCAGCGGAGCGGCCATGGCGTATGAATGGCCCGGTGCGGCATACCTGCTGATGGGCTTGGTGGGTGTTGCGGGTATTGCAGCCATCCTGGGCGGTGCCATTTACATCTACATCACGGTCGGTTCCATTCTGTGGGGCAAGAAGTTGAGCGCTGGCAACGTGAGTGGCACTTTCACACCGATTCCACCGACGGCACCCACCGCCGCTGCACAAAGTTATGGTTCAGCCGGTTTTGCGGCCCCCGGAACCTTTGTATTGGCCATGGTGTTCCTGGTTTCGTTTGTGCTGTATTACTTCATCAACTGGAAGTACCTGTCACAGGTATGGGGTCTGAGCTAATTGGCCAGCAAGGAAGACTAAATTGATCCACGAAATGCCACTGTCGGTGTCCCATGAAGCTGCCAGCGCCGGTCGCACACTGCGCACGGTGCTGGGACTTTTCAAGCTGCGCATCGGCTTCATGATCATGATCACGGCACTGGTGGGTCTGGCAGTCACTCCGGGACCCTTTATCGGGTGGGGCAAGATAGTGGTCATGGCGTTCACTGTGTTGTTGTCGTCCGCCAGTGCGGGCGCCTTCAACCAGTACTACGAACGCAACACTGACCACTTGATGGCACGCACGCGTGGTCGTGCATTTGTCACAGGGTCGCTGAAGTCGTCACCTGCATGGTTGGTGTTGATGGCCTTGATGTTGATGGCCTCTGTTGCTATCGCCGCCTGGTTCATCAACCCGGTCTCAGCGGCCTTTGTATTTCTCGGCGCATTCTTCTATGCCATCGTGTACACGGTATGGCTCAAGCGTCGCAGCTGGATGAACATTGTGGTGGGCGGTCTGGCGGGGAGTTTTGCCGTGTTGGCCGGTGCGGCCGCGGTTGACCCGGTGATCGGACCACTGCCGTTCCTGCTGGCGGCCGTGCTGTTCCTTTGGACACCGCCCCATTTCTGGAGCCTGGCCATTGCCAACCAGACAGAATACGCCGCAGCCGGTGTGCCAATGTTGCCGGTTGTCATTGGCAACGCCAAAGCCGCGTGGGTGGTTTGGTGGAGTACGCTGGCGCTGGCCATCACGGCAGTTTTACCGGTTCTGTTTGGAGCTGGGGTGGTCTATTTGGTTGGGGCACTGGCGGGCGGCAGCTATTTTGTTTACAAGGCATGGCTACTCGCCCGATCGCCGACCCGGGCAAAGGCCATGGGCTCGTTTTTTGCCTCACTCGTTCAACTCAGTCTCTTGCTGCTGGCAGCAACGCTCGATAGCCTGGTGCCGTGAACGTTTGAGCACTTGCAACGCCATGACGGCATACCTCTTCAGCACCGGATTCGTGTTTGGTAGGGCGCGGCTCGCCGCCATGCAAGCCCTGGTTCTAACGGTTTTTCTGGCCATCGGCCAGCACCCGGCATGGGCCCAAAGCGCGTCTGACAGTGTCACACCGGTGGCCTTGGATCAAAAAGCGGCCCTGAAACTGAGCCAGTCGGTACTGGGAACCGTGCCCGGCGACTTTGCGTTTCAAGACCGCGAGGGGCGCGCGGTGCGCCTGTCCCAGTACCGAGGCAAGCCCTTGTTGGTGAGTTTTATCTATACCGGGTGTTTCCAGGTCTGTCCCCTGACGACCCGGTCGCTGCAGAGCGCTATTGAAGCGGGGCGGGGCGTGTTTGGCACCCACCAGTTCAATGTCGTCAGCATCGGTTTCAACCAGCCGGCTGATTCACCGCAGTCCCTGAAAGCATTCGCCAAGCAGTACCGCATTGATGTTCCGAATTGGGAGTTTTTGAGCCCCGCCGCATCGGCCGTTGACCCGTTGACACGGGAATTTGGGTTCAGTTATCTGGCCAACCCCGCTGGCTTTGACCACATCTTGCAGGCGACGCTACTGGACGCGGATGGGCGGATTTACCAGCAGATTTATGGTGAGGAGTTGACTGCGGATGCCATTGGTGCCCCGCTCACACAACTGCTGACCAACAACCCTGCCGCCCAGCGATTGTCCATCGATGATTTGATGGACCGCGTGCGCATTCTCTGCACGGTGTACGACCCCAAAACCGGCAAATACGAGGTCAAGTACGGGCTTCTGATCGAGATAGCTGGCGGGGTGACTTTTGCCGTGGCCATGTTGTGGTTCTTCATTGCCGAATGGTGGTCCCAGCGGCGCGGACGCCGCCGTCTTTTTACAACCAATAAGCCGCTTTAGCAAATATTCAGTGTTCAACTCCTTGCAAAACTTCGGGCAAAACGCCTTTCTAGTCCTCGAAAAAGCCTTCAACGCAGTGTTTGGTGAGCGTTTGAACCCGCTCTATTACCTCGGTGCCATCAGCTATTTCCTGTTGTGGGTTGCGATTGCAACCGGTCTTTATCTCTATGCATTTTTTGAGACCGGTGTTGCCGTCGCCTATGCGTCGGTCGAGGCGCTGACCCATGGGCAGTGGTATGCGGGGGGGATTTTGCGCAGTGTGCACCGGTATGCATCCGACGGTCTGGTGATCACGATGTTGTTGCACATGCTGCGACACTTCACGTTTGGGCGCCACCGTGGGTTCCGCTGGTTCTCCTGGGTCTCCGGGGTCATGCTGTTGTGGTTGACCTTTGCTTCCGGGGTCAACGGTTACATGCTCCCCTGGGACCGTCTGGCCCAGTTTGTGGTAACGGCCACCACCGAATGGTTTGACGCTTTGCCGGTGATCGGTGGCTCCATGACCCGAAACTTCATCACCAATGCCAACGTCAGTGACCGTCTGTTCTCGTTGTTGTCGTTTTTGCATATTGGCTTGCCGTTGGGCGTGTTGGGCGTGTTGTGGGTCCACACCCAGCGCGTGCCCGGCGCCAAGACCAATCCACCGCGAGCCCTGATGGCCGCGCTGCTCACCATGCTGGTGGTGTTGTCCCTGTTCAAGCCAGCATTGAGCCAGGGACCGGTGGATATGGCCACGCTGCCGGTCGCCATCCAATTCGATTGGTTTTACCTGCCGGTTTACACACTGATCGAAGCCATGGGTGGGACCCAACTCTGGCTGTGGACGGTTGGGGCCAGTCTGTTTCTGGTGGCTTTGCCCTGGTTGCCGCCACAGCGAGTGGCCAAAGTGGTTGGTTGGAATATGGCAGTCCACCCGGACGAGCAGATTGTGATGTGTCGCAGCGGTGAAACCTTGTTGGACGCTGGCTTGCGCGCCGGTTTGCCGATGCCGTTTGAGTGCCGCAATGGGGGCTGCGGTGTGTGCAAGGCCAAGATCTTGCATGGAGAAGTCCGGTTGAATCCGTACCAGGATGCCGTGTTGACCGCTGTGGAGCGCGCGGAAGGCAAGACCCTGCTGTGTTGCGCGGAGCCTTTGGGTGACATCGAAGTTGAATACGTGCCCCAACTCGACGCCAAGCGTTTGCCGGTGCAATTGCACGTGGCGCAGGTAAGTCGCATGGAGTTGTTGTCCGAGGACGTGATGCGGGTATGTTTGGTGAGTCCAGGGCAGGAGAGCTTGCAGTTTCATGCCGGTCAATACATCAATATCGTGCTCGATAACGGGGAAAAACGCAGTTTCTCATTTGCGACTGCGCCCCACGCCGCCAGTGAAATTGAGTTGCATGTGCGACTGGTACCCGGGGGCCGATTTACCACGGCCGTGTTTGAGACCATGAAGGTCGGTGACACCGTGCGTTTTGAAGGCCCATTGGGTACCTTCACACTGCGGGAAGACAGTGGCAAACCCATCGTGTTTGTTGCGGGGTCGACCGGATTTGCGCCCGTCAAGAGCATGGTGGAGTCCGCCTTTCACCACGCCTTGGAGCGCCAGATGATTTTGTACTGGGGTGTTCGACGCCGACAGGATTTGTATCTAGGAGACCTGGCGCAGCAGTGGGCGGATGAACACGCCAATTTCAAGTTTGTACCGGTCTTGTCGGCACCCGAGCCGGACGATGCCTGGACCGGGCGCACCGGTTTGGTCCACGAGGCCATCCTGGCCGATTTTCCGGATCTGTCCCAGCACCAGGTGTACGCCTGTGGCTCCGTCCAGATGGTGCAGGCGGCTCAACCGGCTTTTGTCAAACATGGCATCTCAACAGACGACTGTTTCTCGGACGCGTTTCACCTGGCGCCGCAAAGGCCAGTCGATAGCCCCCAAGCCGATATGGTGAAACTGGGAGGTACCCATGCCTAAGACGACGCTGCCGACACCCGTGCGTTATGCCCTGCAGGTGCTAGCCTATAGCCTGTTTGCGCTGACCCTGGCCTATTTTTCGACCTCACCTCCATACCGTCTGCGGGGTGATGGCGACGCCCTCATCAAGCTCTCGTTCAGCCACTCGGCGCAATTGGTCCAGGCTTGCCGGGAGCGCAGTGAGGCCGAACTGGCCAAGCTGGCCCCCAATATGCGGACCAAGATGGATTGCCCGCGGCAAAGAGCGGATGTGGTGGTCGAACTCGACATGGACGACAAACCCTTGTACCGCATCAGCACGCCGCCCACGGGTTTGCGCCAAGACGGTGCGGCAACGGTCTATCGGCGCCTGGCCATACCGGCAGGCCAACACCGGTTTCGTGCACGCCTAGCCGATGGCCCCGACCACAGCTTTAACCATGTGCGCGAACTCGATCTACACCTGGCACCTGGCGAGGTTCTGATTGTTGACTTTTTGACCGGCGAGGGTGGTTTCGTGTTCTCTCGCGGTTAGGCAATTGGCCATGGCCGACTGGCTTCGTGCCTTGCGCACCGCAGACGAAAACCTCACAGGCCTGTTGGACGCCGGGTTTGCACCTGCCAACAACCCGCTGCGCCACCTTGGCTCACTGGCCTTTTTGTGTTTGGTGGTGTGTTTGGCGAGCGGCATTGTGGCGTTTGCCCTGTATGACACCAGTGTGAGTGGCGCCTACCAATCGGGCCTTAGCCTGCAGCAGGACCCACTGTTGTTGGGCAGGTTGTTGCGTGGCATGCACCGCTACGGCGCGGATGCTTTTATGCTGTTGTCGCTCTTGCATACGTTGCGCGAGGCGGCCAAGGGGCACTACGCCGGTGTGCGTTGGTTTTCCTGGCTCACGGGTGTTCCGCTGGTGTGGTTGTTGTGGATTGCCGGCATTACCGGATTTTGGCTGCTGTGGGACGAGCGGGCCTTGTTCAGTGTCACTGCCACGGCAGAATGGCTGCAGGCATTGCCCATTGCGTCCGATGTGCTGGTGCGCAACTTTTTGACGGCCCAGGCCCTCAACGACCGCTTCTTCTCGCTGGTTGTTTTTATGCACATCGGAGTCCCGCTGTTTCTGCTGGCGGGTGTGTGGGTCCATGTGCAGCGCATCTCGCTGGTGCGCATCTGGCCGCCACGCGCCTTGGCGGTGTGCACGCTCGTGTTGTTCGCGCTGCTCTCGCTGCTGGTCCCCGCTGAAAGCCTGGGTCCGGCCCGCACGGGGCAGATGGCATCCACCTTGTCGCTGGACTGGTTCTACTTGTTCCTGCACCCGATGGTTGATCTGCTGTCGGCCGAGGGTGCTTGGGCTGTTTTGATCGGCTTGACCCTCGTCATTTGTTTTCTGCCGTTTGTTCCAGGTCTGCGGGTTGGCGCGCGGCTTGAAGCTACACGCCAACCCGCCGTGGTCGATTTGAAGAATTGCAACGGCTGTTCACGGTGCGCGGCCGACTGCCCCTTCGGCGCCGTGGTCATGGTGCCTCGGTCCGATGGATTGCACCACCGTCAGCAGGCCTTTGTCATCAATGACCTGTGTGCTGCTTGTGGCATTTGTGTGGGGGCTTGCCCGTCCTCGACACCCTTTCGACGGATTGAAGAGATTGTTTCGGGTATTGAGTTGCCCGGCAGGCCAGTGGTCGTGCTGCGTAAGCAATTACAACAAAAGCTGGCCGCCCTGACCGGCCCGGCAAAAATCATGCTGTTCTCCTGTGACCACGCGGCATCGTGGGATCTATTGGCCGACGCGTCCACCGCGGTGTTGCCTTTGGAGTGTGCCGCCATGTTGCCGCCATCTTTCATTGAATATGCGCTCCGATTGGGCGCGCAAGGGGTGGTCATCGCCGGTTGCCGTGAGGGCGATTGTGAATTCCGGCTGGGTGATACCTGGGTTCAGCAGCGCCTCACCGGAGCCCGTGAGCCACGTCTGCGCGCCGCCGCGCCGCGCGAGCGTATTGCGGTGGTCTGGGCCGGTAACCAGCGGGAACCCGTGGTGCAAGCGATTGCCGCTTTGCGTGCCAAATTCGACAGCGGCGCGGCGGCTCCCGATTCATTGACAATCGGTGTTCGCAACGAGACCCCAATTGAACCGAACCATGACTGACCAGCCCCCTCCGATTCGTCCCGTCCCCGGCCAACCCATCACAGCGGACTTCGCGTTCGACCTGCAAGTGCCTCAAGACGGGCGCAGACGCCTGGCACTTGCCTGGCTGGGCCTGGGCCTGTTTGCACTGCTGGCGTCAGGCCTTTTTTCCATTCTGCTGGTCTTGTCGCGTACCCCGCAGTTGCAAACCCTTTTTCCGGTCGCGGACTTCTTCCGTGTTGCCCTGGTTGTCCACGTTGACCTCTCGGTCCTGGTGTGGTTTCTTGCTTTTGGTGGTGGGCTCTGGACACTGAGCGGCACCCACCGTTACCCAGGCATGGCGTGGCTGGCCTTCGCGCTGTCTGCCGCCGGCACCCTGGTCATGTGTATCGCGCCTTTTGTACAGATTGCTACACCGGTCATGGCGAATTATGTGCCAGTGCTGGATGGCCCGGTTTTCCTGGCGGGGCTGGTTTTGTTTGGTGCGGGAATCACGATGTTGTGTTTGCGGTCCATGCTGGCGGTGCAACCGGTGGGCAGGCGCATTACTGGGTCTGGAGCCTTGCGTTTTGGCCTCAGTGCGGCCCTGGTTGCCAACGCAGTTGCCGTGCTGGCGTTTGTCTGGTCCTGGCTGGCCGTACCCCGTGAGCTGGACCCGCGTATCTACTACGAACTGGTTTTTTGGGGCGGTGGCCATGTGCTGCAGTTTGCCTACACACTGCTCATGCTGGTCAACTGGATCTGGCTGGCCTCGGCGGTCGGTGCGCGCTTGCCTCTTTCGCCCCGGGTCGTACTGATGCTGTTGGTGATTGTCCTTGTGAGTGTGTTTTTGACACCCATCACCTATCTGGCGTACGACGTCACTTCCGTTGAGCACCACAACCTGCAAACCCTGCTGATGCGTTTTGGTGGTGGCCTGGTTATTCCTCCGATTGCTTTGGCCGTTGTGTGGTCCCTGTGGCCCATTCGTTCGCTGGAAGCGGACAAGAAGCCGTTGCGGGCCAGCCTGGTTGCTTCGCTGGTGTTGTTTAGCGCTGGTGGCGTGATTGGGTTCTTGATCAGCGGCAGCAATGTCCGTATCCCAGCCCACTACCACGGTTGCATTGTGGGTGTTACCTTGGCCATGATGGGGGTTGTGTATTTACTGTTGCCCCGTTTTGGTTATGCCACCCCCGCGTCTAAAGCTGCGGCGTGGCAGCCCACGATTTATGGCGTTGGACAACTGATGCATATTGTGGGACTTGTTTGGTCCGGAGGTTATGGTGTTCAGCGCAAAGTGGCTGGTACGGACCAGGTGCTACGTTCCACACAAGAGACCTTGGGCATGGGCCTGATGGGGCTGGGTGGTTTGATCGCCATTGTGGGTGGCGTCATGTTTATTGTGATTGTGTTGCGGGCCTTGCGGCAGACCAGGGGAAGTTGATTCATGAACCATTCCATACCCGCTCGTTCTTTTACAGCGCCAAAGACCATGGGCTTGCAGGCCATCGGATCCATCGGGGCGGTGCTGGCTTTTACCATTCTCGGGGCCAGCATTCTGCTGCGCCTTACAACGACTTTTGACGTTGATGGCGCAACTGTGTCTCTTCTGCCGTCTGCCATTGAAGATGCAACCCGGCTGGTCCACCGTTTGGCGGCAGCGGGCCTCGGCGTGTTGGCGCTGGTAGCGGCTGTTCTGTGCGTGATGCAGCGCAGCCGCCTGCCGCAGGCGGTCAAACCGGTGGCGTGGATGGTGGCCTGCACCGTGTTGCTGGCCGTGATCGGGCCGTTAACACCGGGTTATCGGTACCACACAGTGACCATCACCAACGTGATGGCTGGCACGGTGTTGCTGATGGCGTGTTGGTGGTTGCGTGTCGCGTTGGTGTCCGCGCTGCCAAAGGCCAAATCGATGCAGCCGATGGTGCGAGGCACCATGGTCTTGCTGGTTGTTCACGTGGGGCTAGGGGCGGCAGCCAGCGCCTTTGCGGCGCGCGGCACACATTGGGTGTCTTTTGTGCATTCAGGCTCTGCCATGCTGACGCTGATGCTGGTCGGCTCCATTGTGTGGGACAGGCGCGGCGTAGACCGATTGCGCATACCTGTCCTGTTCACTGCGGGTTTGCTGGTTTTTCAACTGGTTCTGGGGGTGTCTGCTTTGTGGGCGGACGGACGTCCCGTTTGGCTGGGCTTTGTTCACGCGATGTTGTCGCCGCTGCTGGCAGCAGGGTTTGTCACTATCGTGGCATCGGATGACTGAACGTCAAGGCAGGCAATACAAGGCAGAATTGGGCCCTTGAATAGGGGGTAGGCGCCCGAGGCCCTGTCCCCTGACACCAGGAGAAATGTTATGCGGGCTGTTTTTGGGGTGCTGGGATTACTGATCACACTGGCTGTTGTTGCGGTATTGGCCAAGAAACAAATGGGTGTGGTGTCATCACCGCCCGCCAGTATCTCTGCGCCCATCGCAGGCGCCTCGGCAGTGGTGCCCGTCCAGCAGTTGCCGCAGCAGATTGGGCAAACGGTCGAGAACACGCTGCAACAGGCCCGCCCGATGCCCGATGACAAATAAGTTGTTGGTGTTTTTTGGCTCTAGCCCCCGTAATTGCTATGTAGTCAGCTATGAATAATGTAGCAACTGAATCCGACCAGGGATTCATGCAACTGGCTCTGGACCAGGCCCGGCAGGCGGCTTTTGCGGGTGAGGTTCCGGTTGGGGCGGTAGTAATCAAAGACGGCAAAGTGCTGGCAACCGGGCGCAATGCACCGATTGGTGAACACGACCCTACGGCCCATGCCGAAATCGTGGCACTGCGGGAAGCCGCCCGCCTGCTGGGCAACTACCGGCTTGATGGCTGTGAGATGTATGTCACCCTGGAGCCGTGCGCCATGTGCAGTGGTGCCATGCTGCATTCCAGGCTCAAGCGGGTTGTGTTTGGTGCCGCAGATCCCAAAACCGGTGCCGCGGGCTCCGTTTTAAACTTGTTTTCCAACGACGCTTTAAACCATCACACCCGCATTGAGGGGGGGCTTCTCGCGCAAGAGTGTGCCGCGGTACTACAGGCCTTCTTTAAGGATAAACGGATCGGACAGGGTCTGCAGAAGCAAACCCAGCACCCTCTGCGCGACGATGCTTTGCGTACACCCGATGCCCGGTTCCAGGGGCTGCCGGGCTACCCTTGGCAACCGCACTATTGCAGCGACCTGTCGACACTCCAGGGGTTGCGCTTGCATTATCTGGACGAGGGTCCGGCCGACGCACCCTTGACCTATCTGTGCCTGCACGGAAGTCCATCCTGGAGCTACCTTTACCGAAAGATGATTCCGGTGTTGTTGCAGACGGGGCAGCGCGTGGTGGCGCCTGACTTGATTGGATTTGGTCGCAGTGACAAGCCCAAAAAGGAAACGGCACACAGTTTTAGCTTCCATCGGCAGGTCTTGCTGGAACTGATTGAACGCCTCGACTTGCAGCGGGTTGTGCTGGTGGTGCACGGTTGGGGCGGTCTGTTGGGATTGACCCTCCCGATGGCAGCGCCCCGGCGCTTCCAAGGTGTGTTTGCCATGAACACCATGTTGCCGCCGAACGAAGAGGCGCCATCGGCATCAGGCTTTGAAACATGGCAGGTGTGGTGCGCAAAGAACCCCGCGTTCAACATCGCCCAGCACATGGTGCGCGAATGTCACCACCTGAGTGCGGACGAGCGCGAGGCTTACGTTGCCCCTTTTCCCAATCACGGATTTCGAGCAGGCATCCGCGCTGTGCCCCAGATGTTTGTCGATTTGACGCACTCCGCCAACAAGGCCCTTTGCAGTGCGACACGGGCTTTCTGGGGAACACAATGGACCGGCCGCAGCATGGTGGCGTTTGGCCTTCAGGATCCCATTTTCGGAACCAACGAGATGGGTAACCTGGCACGCAGCATCCGGGGGTGCGGGGTGCCGGTGGGTGTTCCCGAATCGGGTCATCTATTGCCGGAGTGTGACGAACAACTTGCGCAAAGGGCGGTCCGGTTTTTCATGGAGTCAGCCTAGCGTTTCAGGGTTATCCCCGAGACACTGGCCCGGCGAAGCGAATAGTTGTGCGATGTTTTTTTCATTGCACGCATTTTTCTTGTTGCTGGTGCACAATGTTCTGCAAGACAAAGATTTTTGGTTTGAATGCACACCGACACTGACACTCTGCATTTCCTGGATGACGAAGGCGACACTGGCGTTGTAGCGGGCTTGGTGTGGCGGCTGCTGGTCATTGATGATGAGCCCGATGTTCACCGTGCCACTACGTTTGCCTTGGCTGGAGTCAAAATTCTGGGACGACCGCTCCAATTTTTGCATGCTTACTCCGCAGCGGAGGCCACGCAATTGTTGCGGACCGAGTCCGATGTCGCCGTGGTGCTGCTGGATGTGGTCATGGAACGTGAAGACGCCGGGCTGGCGCTGGTCAAGACGATCCGGCAGGATCTTCGTCTTACCGAGTTGCGCATCATTCTGCGCACCGGCCAGCCTGGTTATGCCCCCGAAATCGAGACCATTCATGATTTCGACATCAACGACTACAAGACCAAGTCAGAACTGACCCGCACCAAACTGTACGCGACCGTGACAGCGGCAGTGCGGGCTTACGAGCAAATTCGCAAGCTCGATCAACTGGCGTTTTATGACCGTTTGTGCAGTCTTCCGAATCGCAATAAATTCATTGACCTCAGCGATGAGAGACTCGCCTCGGAGCAGTGTTCCAATGATGTGATTGGTATTCTGGATATCGATGACTTTTCTGAAATCAACGATGCATTGGGCCACCAGCAAGGGGACCGTTTGTTGCAGGCGGTTGCTGATCGTCTGAAGCTTGAGTTTGGCAACAACGTCATCTTGGCACGACTCGGCGGCGACACCTTCGGGCTCATGGGACCACTGCGGGTACTGGACCCGGTGAACGTGCTGGACCTTTTTCGAACGCCCTTCAAAGTTAATGATGACTCTATGGTGGTTACGGCAACCATGGGTTTGACACAGTGTTTGGGTGCTGGCATTGCTGGTCGGGATGCCTTGAAAGACGCCAACATCGCGCTCAAACTGGCCAAGAAAAACCGTCGCGGTGGGTTTGTCATGTTTTCATCCCAGATGGGAGCCGACATCCGGGAGCGGGTTCGCCTGTTGCAGGCTTTGCGTCACGCGGTTGAATGTGAGCGTCTGTTTGTCGTCTATCAGCCGCAGGTCAACCTGCCCAGTGGAAAACTGGTGGGTGTTGAGGCGCTGATTCGTTGGCGCAACGAAGACGGATCCTTCGTTTCACCTGAACGTTTTATTCCTCTGGCTGAAGCGTCGGGCATGATTGTCGCCATTGGAGACTGGGTTTTGCGAATGGCTTGCCATGAACTGGTGCGATTGCAGGCCTTGGGTTTGCCGGACTTGCGCATGTCGGTCAACGTGTCACAAATCCAGTTCCGCCATCCGGAATTTCTGGAGAGGCTGCGTTTGGCCGTCGCCGATACCGGCATCAATGCCAAATGCCTGGAGCTGGAAATCACCGAGTCGGTCGCAATGGAAGACCCGGATTTCATGCTTGAAACTTTGCACAAGATCCGGAAAATGGACATCTCAGTCGCCATTGACGATTTCGGCACAGGATATTCGTCGCTGAGCCATTTGCGCCAGTTACCCATCGACCGGCTCAAGATTGACCGCGCTTTTGTGACCGAACTGAACAATGCTGTCATGGGCGGGCACATTGCATCCATGGTGATTGAGTTGGGACGCAACCTGAACCTGACGGTGATTGCCGAAGGTATCGAAGAAGAGAGCCAGGCACAGACTCTGTTGCGCATGGGCTGTCACGAAGGGCAGGGCAACCTGTATGCAAAACCCATGGTTTCGCCCCAGTTAATCGAGTGGATTCAAGCTCGTCAGTCAGCTGCCTAAAAAAAAAGCGCTTTGGGCTCGACCGGTGTTTATCTGGTACCAAAGCAGCGGGGCTGCTGGCTGATAATCAAGCGGTGAAAAAGCATATCTATATCTACTCGCCCTCCGGCGCGGTCCGCGACAAAGCGGCATTCAAACGCGGCGTGTTACGCCTTCAGTCGCTAGGGCACGAGGTAGAAGTTGACCCCGATGCCTTAACCAGCTACCAGCGTTTTGCCGGCGACGACCAGACGCGTCTGGCCGCCATCCATCGTGCGGCCGCCAGCGGTGCCGATGTGGCCCTGGTGTCCCGGGGAGGCTACGGTTTGACTCGGATCTTGCCTGGCATTCGGTACAAAGCCATCGCCAAGGCCATAGAGCGAGGAACCCAGTTCGTAGGCATCAGTGATTTCACCGCGTTTCAGCTTGCGGTTCTCGCAAAAACCGGTTGTCAAACCTGGGCGGGGCCTGCCCTGTGTGAAGGTTTTGGCGTGGGTGGCAAGCCCCCTGGTGTTGGCGATGGTGATCAGACGGTCGAAGGGCGGCCTGACGAGATCATGGAGGATTGTTTTAACGACATGCTCACAGGCCAGGGCGAAGGCGCGGGCTGGCGACAGCACCGGCAAGGCCCAACCGATGGGCCGTTGAAAGCCAAGGTCAAGGACACTTTTGGTATCAAGGGCGCAAGCTTGTGGGGCGGCAATCTGACCCTGTTGTCCTCACTGTTGGGGACGCCGTATTTCCCGGACATCAAAGGCGGAATCCTGTTTCTGGAAGACGTGGGAGAACACCCTTACCGCATCGAACGCTTGTTGACGCATTTGCTGCTTGCAGGAGTGTTGTCCAAACAAAAGGCCATTGTCATGGGGCAATTCACTGACTTCACCCTGAATACACACGACAAAGGTTTCAAACTGCAGTCGGTCTTTGAATGGTTGCGCCGTCAAACCAAAACACCGGTATTGACCAATTTGCCCTATGGCCATGTGGCAACCAAGGTGTTATTGCCGGTGGGAGCAAAAACGGATCTTCTGGTTGAGGGTCGTGACGCCTTGCTGTTTTGGGGGCACCATGGTTGACCGAGTCAATGGCATTTCATTCACCGGCGCGGCGCGGGCGTGAGGTTAACGACTTTGGCAATACACCCCTGAACATGGCGCTGATGTCGTTCAGTTTTTGCTGAGCCCGGGCCTCACCGTCAATGGCGGAAATGGCAGCCATCACATCTCCGCGCAAGTACCACAGGTCATCAAGGTCTTTGGCGTAGGTCACCTTGAGTTCAAGCTTGGACGCTTCACTCGCACCCGGCACGCTCAGGCCGTTGAGCATGGCCTCACGAATGTTCTCCAGTGCATTTTGCGCGCGAGTGGATTGCCGGTTGGAAGTTCCCAACAGGTTGTGTACACCCATGACCAAGGCAGAAGGCATCCAACGCATAGCGACCACTTTACGATTTTGTTCGGTGACGATACCAAATTAAGTTCGACTGAACAATAGGTGAAAATGCCGATCTCACAGCCCGGTGGGCTACTGGTCTGCCGATGCGCTCCAACGTGCATTCCAGTCTTTTTGCAAATCCCGCCGATCACGTTTGGTCGGACGGCCGTGCTCCATGGTCAGCGCGGGTTCAGGGCTGAGGCGTCTGCGCTCAGCTTCGAGAGCCCGTTTCTGCAGACTTTCGGGTGTTTCGGTATACAACTGCTGTGCGACGGGTGCAGGCCCGCGTTGTTCGCTGATTCCCTGAACGACTACCGTATGAGGTACTTTGGCCTGCCAGATGGTCAGTACATCGCCGATGCGCAGTTCGCGTGAAGGCTTGACGGTATGCGGGCCAAATAATACCTGCCCGCGATTGACTGCCTCGGTTGCGAGTGACCGTGTCTTGAAAAATCGTGCGGCCCAAAGCCACTTGTCAATGCGGGTGGTATCCATCAGTTCGGATTGTGGCGCATTGGGATCAGCACGAGGGCGTCCAGACCTTCGATTTGCAAGTCCACCACGCGGTTGTTGAGCTGTATGGTGCCGTTCAGGGCGATCACTATTTCCCGGGCGATGGTCAGACCCAGACCGGTACCTGACTTGGTGTCTCCGGTTGCAAACGGCTGGAACAGGCGCTGGCGCATGGAGTCACCAATGCCGGTTCCGCTGTCCGACACGCACAACTGTGCCATGGATCCGACCGGCTCGATCAGGACGCTCAGTTTGCCGCGGTTGGGCGTGTGCCGTATGGCGTTGTGTAACAGGTTGCGCACCAACTCGCGCAGCATCCATTCGTGGGCATGCACTTGGCAGGGCTGGCTTTCGATTTCAAAGTCGATGTCTTTTTGGGCGATCAGCGGTGACACATCCAATGCTACGGCTCGCACCACCTCGGCCCAATCCAGCGTCGCAAAGTTCTGCAATTGCCGCACTTGCTCCACCTTGGCCAGGGACAACATCTGGTTGGCCAGCACGGTGGCACGGTCCACGGTCACCTGCATCTCTTGCAGGGCCTCCTGCGCCGGCACGTCACCGCGCAGGGCGGACTGCACTTGAACCTTCAGCACGGCCAGCGGCGTGCGCAACTGGTGGGCGGCATCACGCACAAAACGCTTCTGGTGGTCCAGCACCTGCTGCAGGCGCTGCATGACCTGGTTGGTGGCATCGGTCAGGGGCTGGATTTCACGCGGAAGGTCACTGGCCTCAAGCGGCGTCAGATCGTCTTCCCGGCGCAGGCGCAGGTTTTCGCTGAGGCGGCGCACCGGGCGCGTGACCCGCTGCACCACTACCAGCACCACCGCCGTGATGACGGTGATCAGCAGCAGTTGGCGGATCAGGGTGTCCAGCAGGATTTGCCGCGCCAGCGTACGGCGCAGCTCCAGCGTCTCGGCCACTTGCACGGTGGCCATGGCGTGGTCGCCCCGGTTGGCCAGCGGGTGCAGCAGTACGGCTATGCGCACCGGATCACCGCGAAAAGTGCCATCGTAGAAATCGACCAGTGCCGCATACGGCCCCTGGTTGGGCAGGGTCCCGGTCCATTGGGGCAGATCCTTGGCGCCATCGATCCACTGGCCCTTGGCGTCAGATATGCGGTAGGTCATGCGGCTGCGGTTGTCGGCCTCAAAGGCCTCCAGTGCCGAGTAGGGAATGTGCGCGCGGATGGTGGGCTGCCCGCCATGGTCTTCGATCTCCAGCAGGTCGCCCATGGCCTTGGCCGACGCCAGCAGCGTGCGGTCATAGGCCACGTTCACCGCCTGTAGGGCCTGGCGGTACAGGCTGTAGGTGTCCACCACCACAAACAGCGCAATCGGCACCAGAATGCCCACCAGAAGATGGCGGCGCAGGGACAGCGCGGTCGGGTGCGTGGCGGGTGCGGGGGGCATGTCAGCTGTCGGCCTTGAGCAGGTAGCCCAGGCCGCGCAGGGTCATCAGCGTCACGCCGGTGCCCGCCAGCTTTTTGCGCAGGCGGTAGACCACCACTTCGATGGCCTCGTATTGCACCTCCAGCTCCCCGGGGAACACCACCTCGAACAGGCGTTCCTTGGCCACGGCGTAGCCAGCCTTGACCATCAGTGCGCCCATCAAGGCGAGTTCCCGCGGTGTCAGATCCAGCACCTGGTGCTGGTGGTAGATGGCGCCGTTCTCGCGGTCGTAGCGCAGGGAACCGACGGCGGGGTGGTCTTGCGCATCGTCACGGCTTGAGCCCGCGCGGCGGCGGTGCAGGGCGCGCACACGGGCCTCCAGCTCGTCCAGATCAAAGGGCTTGGGCAGGTAGTCATCGGCACCTGCATTGAGGCCCAACACCCGGTCACCCACCGTGCCACGCGCCGTCAGGATCAGCACCGGGGTGTTCAACCCCGCCTTGCGCGCCTGCTGCAGCACTTCCAGCCCATCCTTACCGGGCAGGCTCAGGTCCAGCACCACCACGTCGGGTTGCAGGGTGCTCCAGATGCCCAGCGCCACAGCGCCATCACCGCATACGTCAACCCGCATGGATGCGCGCACCAGGCTGCGTTGCAGTGCGGTGCGCAGGGCTGGGTCGTCTTCAATCAACAGCAGGTGCATGGCGTTCGGCAGCAGGATTCGGGGGTTTCCCCTAGGGTTTTGGACAGCCGAATGACAGGCTGGCTTCGCATCATAGGATTGTTTTTCAACAACCCGAGGAGACTTCCATGCGTCGCGAACTGTTTCTCAAATCCATGCTGGCCCTGGCCGCAACCGCCAGCCTGCCCTTGACGGCCCGTGCCGCCACCAACTTGAAGATGATGATCCCCGCCAACCCCGGCGGCGGCTGGGACTCCACCGGGCGCGCTCTGGGTAAGTCCCTGCTGGAAGCCAAGGCCGCCGACACCGTGACCTTTGAGAACAAGGGTGGCGCGGCCGGTGCCCTCGGGCTGGCGCAGTTTGTCAACGCCAGCAAGGGCGACCCGAATGCCCTGATGGTCATGGGCGCCGTCATGCTGGGCGGCATCATCACCGGCAAGCCGCCGGTGTCGATCACCGCGGCCACGCCGATTGCCCGCCTGACCAGCGAATACAACGTGTTTGTGCTGCCGGCCAACTCGCCCTTCAAGACGCTTGGCGACGTGGTGGCCCAGCTGAAGAAGGACCCCGGCAGTGTGAAGTGGGGCGGCGGCTCCCGCGGCGCCACCGAGCACATTGCCGCTGCCATGATTGCCCGTGCCGCTGGCGTGGACCCGGCGCGCATCAATTACGTGGCCTTCCGTGGGGGCGGTGAGGCCACCGCTGCCATCCTGGGTGGCAACGTGACCATTGGCGGCAGCGGCTACAGCGAGTTTGCCGAATACATCAAGGCCGGCAAGATGAAGGCCGTGGGGGTGACGTCGGCCACGCGCCTCAAGGGCATTGACGTGCCCACGCTGAAGGAGCAAGGGCTGGATGTGGAAATTGGGAATTGGCGTGGCGTCTACGGCGCCCCAGGCATCAGCGCCGAGCAGCGCAAGGCCCTGACGGACCTGGTGCTCAAGGCACTCAAGACCAAGGCCTGGGAAGAGGCGCTGGAAAAGAACAGCTGGACACCGGCCGTGTTGTCGGGCGCCGCATTCGAGAAGTTTGTCGACGATGACTTTGCCTCGCTGCGCGCGACCATGGTCAAGTCCGGCATGATCTAAACGTCTGCAGGAGACGCACCCATGCAAGCACACGCACCGGCGCAGCATTCGCCGTATCTGCAAGCCCTGGTCGGTGTCGGCGTGCTGCTGCTGGCGCTGCTGTTGGCATTGGGCGCCTGGTTCATTCCCTCAAGCGCTGGTTACGGCGGGGTGGGACCCAACTTCCTGCCGTGGGTGGTGTCCATCGCCCTGGGGGGCTGCGGGTTCCTGTTGATTCGAAAGGCCCGGCGCAGCGGCTACCTGCACATGGGGGACCACGATGGCGAGCACCCGTATTGGGCTGGTTTTGCCTGGATGTCGGCGGGCATGCTGCTCAATGCCGCACTGATCACCCGCATCGGCTTTGTGTTCAGTTGTGCCCTGTGTTTTGTGCTGGCGGCGCGCGGACTGCGCAACGCCCAGGCCACCGCCAAGCTGGGTGCCAAAAGCTGGCTGATCGACTGCGTCGTGGCGCTGCTGATTGCCGCACCGGTGTACTGGATGTTCACCAAATTTTTGGGCATCAACTTGCCCGGTCTGACCGAAAGCGGGTGGCTGTGATGGAGACGATGGACATTTGGGGCCAGCTGATGCAGGGCTTTGCCACGGCGGGCACGCCGGTCAACCTGCT
>ERZ724527.264-NODE-264-length-26670-cov-13.988540_pt1 | contig 26670 bp, 26 predicted proteins | sample MGYA00376060_ERZ724527 | MGnify/ENA primary metagenome ERZ724527 (study PRJEB28724, sample SAMN07190886) | activated sludge metagenome | isolation source: activated sludge of sewage treatment plant in Hong Hong | place: USA: Christiansburg, Virginia | collected...
TCTGGCGGTTCTCTGGTTCGCCGCCACCTTGGAGCGTCTGACCGGGCCGAGAGGCAGGCAACTCCCAGGCTGATTGGGCATCGACGCGCCGAAGCGCCCATTCCGGGTGGAAGGTACCGATTTGGTTGGAAGTGGTCGGTTCCGGGGCGGCCGCTTACGCGGCCGACACTTCGGGCGGCGCCCCTGTGCGCACGCCGCAGCGTTGGCTGTGCACGGTGTGCCCGTATGGGGTCTGCCATTCGAAGAGCACCAGGCTGGGGTCATCCGGTAGCTGGCGACGGCGCATGGTCCAGCCGGGCCGGTGGGTCAGCCGATGATGAAATCTGCAAACGAGTGCAAGGTTATCGATGTCGGTGGGGCCACCGTTGTCCCACACGTCGACGTGGTGGGCGTCGCACCAGGAGGCGGGCCGGTCGCAGCCCGGGAAGATGCAGCCCCCGTCGCGCACGGTCAGCGCCCGGCGCATGTGCCGGTTGGCGTAGCGGATAGCCCGGCCCATGCGCAGCGCGTCGCCATTGCCGGACGTCTCCAGGGGCCGGATGACGGCGGCGGTGATCAGCCAGCGCATCAGCCGTGGGTCCAGCCGTTCGTTGTGAGTGTCGCGTAGTTCGCCGCTGTCGGCGTTGAAGTGCACAACCACCTCGGGTTCGGGCGCCTTGGTGGCATCGAGGTCTACCCCGGCAGCCCGTTCGCACAGCTCGACGAGGCCCTCGGCGCGTGCTTGAGGGCGGGATGGGGCGACGGTCAGGTCGCCTCCGGCCTCCTCGGAGGCTCGGTGATACTGCAACATCAATTCATCGGTGACCGCTTCGAGGTGAGCCCGGAGTTTCAGGGCGAGTTCGCCGACGAACTCGCCGGAGAGCCGGGTGACCCCGCCGGGCAGTTCGTTGAGGTGCAGCCGGTTGCGGCCGGCGTCGCCGAGGGGATCGTGGTTGCCGTCCTGGTTCAGCAGGTCGCACACACCACGCAGTTCTTGAACCCAACGGTCGTAGGTAGCCACCTGGGCCAGGTCGACGAGCGGGTCGATGTAGCCGTCGATCAAAGCCCGGAGGAGTGGCGTGACGTGGCGGCTCCACGCGGCAGCGTGGTGCCAACCCAGCCGTGCGTCCTTGAACGCCTCGGCGATGCGGGGGTGGTGGGCACGCAGCTCGGCGGCCACCCGCACCCGCCGTCTGGCATCCGCCCGGCCGATGCCGGTGCTGTTGGCCAGCCACGGGCCCGTCAGGTGTCCGGCGTAGGCAATGGTGTCGCCAGTGGCGTCCAGGTCGGCCAGCAACTTGGCCTCGCGCACATCGATGCGGTGACGCAGGGTGGCCAACTCGACCACCTCGGCCATCGGCGCGGTCAGCGCCGTCGAATGGTCGGTATCAGCCCGCGAACGGTCGGCCGGGGTGCCATCGCCCTTAGTCGATTCCGCCTCATCGAACATGTATCCCAGTATGAAGGAGGCCTGTGACAGTTAGGGGCGGTCTACGCCGATCTCGGGAAGGAGTCTTGAATTTCTCAGAACGGTTTCGGGTATCTGTTCTGGCACCAAGGTTGGAGGTTGCAGTGAGCCTTGCTCGATGTCGTCCGCCAGCTTGGCGATGCGTTCAGCCGCCTCGACCCTACGGCCTGCCGGTTCTGTTGAACTGGTTGGTCGGCTCGTCCGACGCCCCCCCGTCGGGTGGTCGACCCCGATGTGCCGGCGAGCGGCGCCACATCGAGCAGTGCTGTTCCCACAGAAGTCTCTGTGCCCACAGAAGTGACGGTGGATCACGTGTGGCACCAGCCCAATGCGGCCGTCGTCATCTCCAAGCTGCACGCAGGGGAGGTTCTGGTGCACTGCTGATTTGGGCCGGTGGGCTCTGGGCCGATGCGGCCTCGACACTTCCCGGTAGCCCCAACACCACCGCTCCAACCAACAACAGCCAACCAGTAACTACCCGACCCACAACACTTCGTCCCATAACCGGTGACCATAAGCGTCTGCCGTGGAAGCGCGCCATGTCAGCGATTGCTTTCGGCAGGAAGGAGCAGGCTTTAGGTTTTCGCGGTGCTTGAGATGATTCTGGAGAGTGGCGTCTGTGGAAGGCTCAACTGTGACCTCGTCCCGAACGGCTTCGCAGCGTTAGGACTCTACAGCGAGCGTTGGAGACCACTGTGGAGAACCCCAGAGATCTCCGACGCCGAGCTGACCCCAGAGATTGTTTCCCCAACAGGCTACTGAGCCATCGACTTTAAGTGCACAAGAATGGTCAATTCCCGAATCGATGGATTGCACTCCGTGCAGCGCATCTACCGGTGCCGGGACCGACCGAGGGTTGGTGGATCCATCGCCCAGCTGACCGTCGCCGTTCCACCCCCAGCACGCCGGGTTACCATCACCTTGCAACGCGCAGGAATGATTACCTCCAGCAGCTACTGAAGTGGCTCCTGTTAAGTTGATCACTGGCACGGGTTCCGGCACCGGAGTGCTACCAAATATAGAGCCAGACGTCCCCCAGCATTCAACGGTGCCCGTGTCGAGTACTGCGCAGGTTTGGTTCCTGCCGGCATCGATCATCGTCACTCCTGACAGGCCCGAAACTGACACGGGAGTCCCGCTGCCACTCACCCCCACGGGGTCTGGGATGGTCCCATTTCCGAGTTGCCCGTTTTGATTGAGTCCCCAACAGGCTACCGTGCCAGTTGCTTTCAGCGCACAGGTATGGTCAGAACCAGCAGTAATTGCTCGAACATCGGAAAGCGTAACCACACTCGTTGCTGTTAACCGCGGACTGGTGGCATAGGTGCCGTCTCCAATATGGCCGCCATCGTTGAGGCCCCAGCAGGCTACCGTGCCCGTCTCTTTGAGTGCGCAGCTGTGGCTTTCACCTGCGGTGATCGCAGTAGCGTCAGAGAGCCCGACCACCAGTGATGGTGTCCATTTCTTGATTTGGCTGCCATCACCCAATTGGCCCCAATTGTTGTCCCCCCAACACGCCACAGCTCCGTTGTCGATTAGTGCGCAGAAGTGGGCGAGTTGAGACATGGATGACCACCCTGCCGTGATTGCCGTAACTCCCGACAATCCATCGATGGGAACTGCCGCACGCTCGACTCCGAGCGTCCCTGATCCCCAGCAAGCAACGGTACTGTTGATCTTCAAAGCACACGACTGATGCCCGGCCGTGGCGATGGAAGCAACTCCTGTCAGCCACACCGGCGGCTTTAAACGAAAGATCGTGGTCCCTTCACCCAACTGCCCGAACTCGTTTCCCCCCCAACAGACCTTTGTTCCGTCGATCTTGAGGACACACGAGTGGGATTCACCAGCGGTCAACTCTGAGAACTCAGACAATCCAACGACGGTTGCAGGTGTCAGGCGATCATTAGTCCAGGTGCCATCACCAATTTGACCAAAGCCGTTGTCGCCCCAGCAGGCCATCCCCCCATTCTGCTTGGAGGCGCACGAGTGCTGACTGCCGAGGGCGAGTCCGGTCATCCCCGACATGCCTGCCAGCGGCGTTGGCGTTAGCGACTCGGCCGTTGTCCCGTCGCCTAACTGGCCACGATCGTTGTCCCCCCAACACGCCACCGTTCCCTCGACGTTGAGGGCACATGAATGCCGTGCCCCGGCGGCAATCGTGAGGACCTCAGTGAGGCCTGCCACCGGAGTTGGTGTCAGTCGGCTTGTAGTGGTGCCATCTCCTAGTTGTCCGTTGTAGTTGCCGCCCCAGCAGGCCACTTGCCCGTCGTCTTTCAGGGCACAAGAATGTCCAGAGCCAAGAGCGGTTGCGGAGACGCCGGAGAGGCCGACCACCGGAGTTGGTGTCAGTCGGTTTGTCGTGGTGCCATCTCCCAACTGGCCATAGTAGTTGAAGCCCCAGCAAGCCACCTTGGCATCGCGTTTCACGGCGCAAGTGTGGGAGTCGCCGGCGTCAATTGCCAGCACTCCCGAGAGGCCGAGCACAAGGGTTGGTTCCAGCCGGTTGGTGGTGGTGCCATCCCCCAACTGACCGCTGTCGTTACTTCCCCAGCAGGCCACAGTGCCGTGTGCCTTCAAGGCGCAAGAGTGCGATCTACCGGCCGTGAGCGAAATGGTCGAGGTCAGGCCCGGAACCTGAGTTGGCGCCAGGCGGTTGGTGGTGGTCCCATCCCCCAGTTGTCCCTCAGCGTTGAGCCCCCAGCACGCAACCGTCTGGTCATCGTTCAACACGCACGAGGAGCTGTCTCCGGCTGCTATCGAGGTGCCCACAGGCGCTTTTGTGCACGCGGAGGCGTGGAGGAACACGGCCACTTGGGCTCTGGTGACGGGCCGGGTCGGGCCGTATTTGCCCGGTGCGACACCGGAGGTGATTCCTTCGCCGACCAGCCAGGTGACCGGCCCCTCGTAATAGGAGCCTGCGTTCAGGTCTGTGAAGTCGTGGGTGCCTTCCACGCTTGGTGAACCTGCTGCGGCCCACAAGAACACCGCCATCTGTGCGCGGGTGACCTTCGCGGACGGCGCGAATTTGCCCGGTGCGACACCGGAGGTGATTCCTTCGCCGACCAGCCAGATAACCGCCTGTTCGTAATAGACGCCCGGTTTGACGTCGGTGAAGCTGTGGCCTCCGGCTGGTTGCGGTGAACCTGCGGAGGCCCATAGGAACACGGCCATCTGGCCTCGGGTGACCGTTGCGGTCGGCGCGAATTTGCCGGGTGCGACACCGGAGGTGATCCCGGCTTCCACCAGCCAGCCGACTGCCAGGTTGTAGTAGGAGTTCGATGGCACGTCGGAGAACCCGTGCGGTCCGGGAGACACACAAATGCCGCCGGGTCCGGGTTCTGGTGCACTGCTGATTTGGGCCGGTGGGCTCTGGGCCGATGCGGCCTCGACACTTCCCGGTAGCCCCAAGACCACCGCTCCAATCAACAACAACCAACCAGTAACTACCCGACCCACAACGCTTCGTCCCATAACCGGTGACCATAGCTGTTCACGCTCAACCCGAACCACGAATACGGCTACGCAACAGGAGGTGAGGGTCCGTCGCTGACGATCCCCAAACCCCTTGCAATTCCAGCTCCACTCTTGGGTTTGCCGTCATGAAGCAGGTGACGCGCTTCGACGCGTGCTTTCGCTTCGCTGGGCGATCCGAAGCTGCTATCGAAACCGGCACGGAGCCGCCCTCGGCACCTCAGGAGCCGTCCGGGAAGGACAACTCCACTCGCTCGAGCGAGGCGGCGAGGACGTTGGCGAACACATCGACGTCGCCGTCGCAGGCGTCCAACTCGCCGGGACCCAGGACGAAGACCCACGCTCCGTCGACGCATGCGAGCACACACGGGGTGCGGTCGCCGGTGATCTCCTCCACCTCGGGGGACCGCTCGTTGCGATGCAGCGCCTCGACCGGCACCGGCACGCTGCAGCGCCAATCTGCCCACGACCGTCGTTCCCTGACGAGGCCGTGGGTGATCGAGCAAAGCGAGCAGTGGGCGGTGCGGCGCAGCTTGCCCCAGCCGTAGGCCAACTCGCCCCGTAGGCCGCCGTCGGCGTCGTAGATCATGATCAACTCGGTCACCACCGCCTGCGCTGTAGCGCCGTCCAACCTGGTGGGATCAACCACATCATCGGCTGTGAGTGATGGGTGCACCGTTCGATTCACTCGGTCATTCTTTCGCGTCTCGCCGCTCGATGGAGGTTGGCTCGATGCCTCAATGTGCCGGGGATGGTCAACTTGCGGAAAGGTGTTGGCGGAGCGCTTCGCGGATCACTTCGGAGACCGGCACCCCTTCGTCCTTGGCGCGGGTTGCGAGCCGCTGCTTCAACTGGGGGTCGAGTCTCACGGACTCGACCGTCGACGGCGCCGACCCGAGTCGCGGGCGCCCGCGCTTGCCCCGGCGAGCAAGGATCTCATCGACGTCAAAGCCGGCTTCCGCTTCGTCTGCCAGCCGTTCGATCATTTGGTCGGTGATGGGAGCGCCTGACTCGGTGTGTCCGTAGTTGCGATCTGTCATGAGTCGAGCAGTATTCGGTGGGTTGCGCGGAGTCGCATGGCATGAATGATCATCTGCTCACCTGTGGATGTAATGAGTACGATGATCTCAAGCAGGTTCGCCGCCCAGTCCGGTCCGATGACGAGCCACCGGTCCGGGTCTTCGCCGAGGTCATCGCCCAGCACCGAGTGGTCGAACGCATGCAACATCTCGGCGGTAGATACTCCTTGGCGACCTGCCGAGCTGTGGATTTCCACATGAACCTACCGTACTACGAAAATGGGTTGCTGTGATGAAGCCAGGGCATCGGAAGAACCGATTCGAGGTTCATGGTCTGTCGGGGCTCGGCATGGGCTGCACCATGCTTTGTGGGGCCCAGAACCCTCGCGGACACAGCATCGTATCGATGAGGAACTCCATGGACGGGGCGTACATGGCTCGCAGCTTGGTCCCCTCCTCGACGCACAGGTCGTAGGGCAACAGCTCGAAGCCGTGCTGCTCAAGCTCGTCGTAGAGTTCCCGAAACATCAGGTCGCGCTCCACCGGGGTCAGACGCGTCTCGGCACGCCAGGGACCCAGGTCTGCTCGAACGGTCATCTGGCGAAAGAGCGTCTCGGCCCGCCGCAGAAACCAGTACGACGACCCGTTGGATGCACCAACGACCATTTGCGACTGCACGGCGACGTCCGAAAGCAAACCCAGAGCGGTGATCCAGTTTTGCCGTCGGTCGTGGCTGCGGAACAGGCGCAGCATGGGTGCCGAACCGTGGGTCTCGGCGACGGCAGCGGCCCAGCGCTCCCACTCGGCAAAGCGGGCGTCGAGCTTGGCCGGGTCGCCGTCGGGTGCCCACGCCTTCATCAAGCTGGTTGGGGTGATGCGGTCGCCGGAGCCATCGTCGATGGTCATCAAAATTTGTTCCCGGTCGGAGTACGCGCCATACAGCGTCGGCAGATAGCCGATGACGAGCGCCGTGGTCACCACGCCTGCGAAGCCCTCGACCAAAACGCCGAAACGGGAAACAAACTCGACCGGAACGGCATCGCCGAAGCCGATGGTAAAGAACGAGACCCCGGAGTAGTAGATCGAGCTCAGTACCGAGTCGACACCCTTCACGCCGCCAACGCCTGCCCAGATCATGCCGAAGCCCACGACCTGGAGGGATACCCACAGGGTCAACAACACCAGCAGCAGGAAAGGGCCATACGTGGCGAGTAGGCGCTCTCGAATCGGCCTGTCCTGAGGTATGCGCTCCGCCATGGCGCGGACGAGACGGAACCCAATCTTGGCAACGACGCGGGAGGGCCACCGGTCGGCGAAGCGGGACGTGGAGGACGACGTCGTCACCAGGGTGTTCACCAGGTCGGTGAACGCCACCAGTACCAACACGGCCCCGACAACCACCAAGACGATGTTGGCAATCATGGCTCCATGACCACCCAGCCGCGCCGCTGCAACTCGGTGGCCAACACCTCGTCGCTCACGTCGCGCAGCGTTCGCTGCGCCTCTTTGGCCCGGCGCTCGTCGCGTGAGATGCGTCGTGGCGTTGAGGGCGTTGAGGGCGTTGAGGGCGTTGCGGTCGTCGAAGATGCGATTTCGTTGCCTCCGTGTGGCTCGGGACTCGGACCGGCGTCCGTCGCGTCAGATCGTTGCTGCTCCAACTCGGTCTCCAACAGCTCGATCAAGGCGTCCGCCTCGCCGCGGGTGAACCTTCCCGCGGCCTGACGCTGGGTGAGGTCGAGCGGCCCGCGTGCGTCACGGAAGTCGCTGTGACCCGCCTCGTTGAGCAGCTCCAACAGCCGGTTCACCTGACGCTGTCCCGCTGGAGGGCCGGGTGATTGTCCAAAGGCCACGGGCCGAATCCTTCCATCTGGACCGAGGCCTCGCAGCCATCCTGCGGGGGAGCGGTGCCCGGGGAGTGCTCCCCGGCCGGTTGTCGGTGCGCGGTGGTTCGGCCGTGACGTCGGCGTTCTGGGACCATGGACGCCCATGTGTGACCTGACCGGACCCACCCCGGTGCAACTGAGCCTGAGGCTGGCCGACGAGCGCGGTGACGGCGTTGAAGCTCTGGTATGGGGCGGGTTGATCGAGAACCTGATCCTGCCAGACGGGATCTCGGAACAGGCGGCCGACCCTGGCGTCACCGAATGGGTGATCAGCTGGCTTGATCCGCCCCCCGACCGGGCGATCGAGCGCCTGGTGAAGGCGTTACGTGGGATGGGTGCCACTGAGATCTCGTTGACGACCGTGGCCCTCGATGTCGGGCTGGACGGGTGGCGTGAACATGCTCGGGAGTGGACGGTCGGACCGTTTGTGGTGCGACCGCCGTGGGTGGAGCCAACGTCGGGTGATGAAACCACCGAAGCGGCAATCGACCTGGTGATCGACCCGGGCGCCGTATTCGGCTCGGGCTCGCACCAGAGCACGCGTATGGCTCTGGAACTGCTCTCAGCACGATTCGACGGTGCGAAAGTCGGCGTTCCGCTGGTGGTGCCGGACGAAGTGATCGATGTCGGCAGCGGTTCCGGCGTGCTCGGCATCGCCGCCGCTTTGCTGGGTGCGGGCGTGGTGCGGTTGGTGGAGTTGGACCCGGCCGGCGAGCGGGTGGGCCTGGCAAACGCCGCCGCCAACGGGGTGGCCGATCGGGTGCGTTGGGCGGGAACCGATGTTGCCAAGCTGGATGCCCCGGAAGGTGAGGCCGCCCGGTTGGTGCTGGCCAACCTGCTGATTGGCGGGCACGAGTCGGTGGCCCCGTCGGTGCGACGAATGGCCGCCGTGGGTGGCCCGGTCATCGTGGCGGGGATATTGGAGCATCAAGAGGATCGGTTGCTGGCCGCCCTGGCGCCGACGGTCCCCCTGAAGCGTTTGGTTGAGCCATCCGAGACCGACCCGACCGTCGCCTGGGTGGCCCTGACCCTGCTGGTTACCGACCCTCACGGTGATCGAGCCTTGGGGGAGCGCACATGAGGGTGGTCGCTGGGTCTGCGGCGGGTCGCCGCCTGGAGGCGCCGCCCGGGTCGGGAACCCGCCCGACGGGCGACCGGGTGCGCGAAGCGACCTTCAACTCGTTGGGTTCCCTGGGCCTGGTGCAGGACGCCACCATGGTCGACCTGTTCGCCGGCAGCGGTGCGCTCGGTATCGAAGCGCTGTCCAGGGGCGCAAGCGAGGTGACGTTCGTCGAACGGGACGCCAGGGCCGTGCGGGTGGTGCGGGCCAACCTGAACACCGTCGGGCTGACCGAGCCGGCCGAGGTGGTGCGCGCTGAGGCGCTCGCCTTTCTCGAATCGACGACCCGAACCTGGGATGTGGCGCTCCTCGACCCGCCTTACGCGTGGGACGGGTGGGATCGGCTGTGGGCGGCTTTGACCACCGAGTGGGCGGTTGTGGAACGAGACGTGGAGACCGAGGCCCCCAAGGGGTGGACGCTTCAGCGGGCCCGCCGCTACGGCGGTACCTGGGTGTCGGTGCTCTACCGAGATGCTCCGTGAAGCATCGGCTGTGAGACCTCGCTCAGCACCCTGCCCCGCATCCGAGCGCCCTGCTCCGCATCCGGGCACCCAGCGCAGCTAGCCTCGCCGTCGTGACCACGGTGCTCTATCCCGGCTCGTTCGATCCCATCCACAACGGACACGTGGAGATCGTCGAAACCGCCTCCCGGCTCTTTGATCGGGTGGTGGTCGCCACCCTGTACAACCCCCAGAAGCACTCGGGGCTGTTCGACCTGGCCGAGCGGAGCGCACTGATCGAGGCCAGCCTGGATCACCTCGACAACGTGTCGGTCACCAGCTTCTCCAGCCTGGTGGTGGACCTGGCACGAGAGGTGAAGGCCGACTTCATTGTGAAGGGGCTGCGTGCCGTTTCGGATTTTGAATCCGAGCTGCAGATGGCCCAGACCAACACCACCATCTCTGGCGTGGACACCCTGTTCATTCCATCCGCCAGCTCACATTCATTCCTGGCATCCAAACTGATCCGAGAGATCGCCCGCTTCAGTGGCGATATCACGGCGATGGTGCCCCCGGCGGTTGCCGAGGCGCTCCAGCACAAATTCGCCGATTCGAACGAGGAGAACCCCACATGACCGACGGCGTGAGTTTTGACGACGATTATCGGGATGACGACGGCTATGACACCAGGCCACTGGCCTCCGGCGAGTACCAGGCGTACTCGGCCGGCGATTACGTGGAGGAGGCCCCGGTCGAGGACCTCAACGTCGACTTCGCCGACGAGCCCCTGGACACCGCGGGGTACACAATGCCGCGCACCGAACAGTTGCTGCGCCGGGTTGTCGACCTGATCGAAGGGGCCCCCGGCCTGCCGATGTCGGCCTCGGTTCGCATCAACAAGGAAGAGATTCTGGAGCTGTTGGACGATGCCGTTGCCCGACTGCCAGACGAACTGCGTGCCGCCCGCTGGCTGCTGAAGGAACGCGACGAGTTCCTGGCGAAGACCCGGCGTGATGGCGAGGAGATCATCTCGGATGCCAAGGCCCGAGTGGCCCACATGGTGCAGCGCACCGAGGTGGTGAAGACCGCTGAGAGCCGTGCACGCAAGGTCACCGAGGACGCTGAGGCCGAGGCCCGGCGTATGCATCACGAGGTGGAGGACTATTGCGACCAGAAGCTGGCCAGCTTCGAGATCGTGCTGGAGCGAATCACGCGAGCGGTTGGCGCCGGGCGCCAGAAGCTGTCGGCCACTTCGCTGGCCGAGGCGGCGCTGGCGCCTGACGAGGAGGATTCGCTGTCGGAGGCGCTGTTCTTCGACCAGGACGCGATGGACGCTGAGCGTGAGCAGCAGCAGTAGCAGTAGCAGTAGCAGCACTGGCCACTGTGGTGCCTCCGGCCCGCGCGGAGGTGCTCCCCGCCGACTGCTGGTGCCCGTCGCCGAGCTGCGACGCCGGGTGGGGAATGTGGACGAGGTGGATGCCGAGGTGGCACTGGCCGGCGCCGAGGTCATCGGCACCCGGCTGGTGGACGGCACCGAGGCACGCGTCAAGCTTCGGTTGGAGGCGCTGTCCGATGGTGTGGTGATCGGCGGGTCGGCGGAGGCGGAGTGGACGGGGGAGTGCCGCCGTTGCCTGGAGCCGGTATCGGGGGTGACCAATGGTGAGATCGACGAGGTGGCGCGGCCCTACCCACTGGACGGCGAGTTGGGGATCGAGGACGATCGAATCGACGTCACCGAGGCGGTCCGAGCGGCCGTGGTTCTCGGGTTGCCGCTGGCACCGCTGTGTCGCGAGGACTGTGCCGGACCCGATCCAGAGGGGCACCCGGTGACCATCGCCGACGATGCAGATGACGGGCCCGCCGAGGCCGAGGAGCGCCTTCCCGACCCTCGATGGGCGGCGTTGGCAGAGGTTCACCCCGACCGCTGAATCGCCACCGTCGGCGCCCGAGGTGCATCCGGTGGGCTCTGGGCGGTATCGTTGTCGGCTGCCCGACGCTCACACCCATGCAATGGTGTGGGGTACCCCCTCGATCAAGGTGTTTCTCATGGCTGTTCCCAAGCGCAAGACCTCCAAGGCGAAGAGCCGCAGCCGTCGGGCCTCCAACTGGCGCCTCGAGTCGGCACCCCGGTCGCTGTGCGATCGCTGCAACACCCCGAAGCGCCCCCACGCCGTGTGTAGTAACTGCGGTTGGTACCACGGCCGTCAGGCCATCGAGGTCAGCTAGACCAGCTTGGGTCGACCATCGCAGGGGATTTCGCTCCTGATCGAGTGAATAAACCTGATGGCGCTGGTTCTTAGAAATTGAACGAATGGGTATGGGTCGGCCTCTTTGGGCTCTCCTTCTTGGCGCTGGTCGCGGGCGCGGTGGTCGCGATCGTGGCCTTGGACAAGAGGCAAGGAACAACGACGTCGACGGCGGAGGGCAGCCGCGGTGACATGGCTTCGATCGAGAGCGGTCCGGCCTACACGAGGCCGACCGCACGTGTTTTCGCCTCGAAGTTGAGCTTGAGCTTGGCTGATTCGGTGGTGAATTCCATCGTTGTGTCCAGGTGGTCGACCGTGCCGAACGCCGAATCGTGGCGTGGGAAGTCGCCGAGGTCCACCTCTAACCCGTCCAACGTGAGGGGCCCGGTTGACCCGAAGGTCATCGTCCCCGCCGAAGCGGAGTCGTAGCTGACGACGAAGCCGCTGTCGGTGCGCTCCACCTGCGGTTCAACCTTCAAGACCGATGCCTTCCAGGCCGCGAAGCCGCCGTCGGCGGCCTCGCCGGCCTCGCCGACCTCGACGATCCAGACGTTGTCGGGGCCGCCCTCGGCCACCAGGTCGAAGGGTTGCTCCATGCCATCGGTGGCGAACCTGGTGGGGTCGTAGTCGCGCCAGGTGGGGGTGCGCCACGACCACAGCGCGATCCAACCGTCGCCCTTTCGTGCGAAGGTCCAGCGGCCTTCCTGAGCCACCTCGTCGAACCGGTCCTGCGGCACGTACGCGTGTGTGAAGGGCTGGTAGCCGAACACGCCCCACAACAGTTCGTCGGTGGTCTCGTCCCACGCCGGTTGGTAGATGTGGATGGCCGCCCGCTCGTGTTGGGCCGAACGGGGCATGGACGCCTCGCCGGTCCAGTAGCCGGGCCGCCCGTCTTCGGCCCAGTCGGTGCTCTCATCTCGGTCGGTCACCGGGTGATTGGTGAAGACGAGGGCGTCGGCGTCGATGGCCGCCTGCCAGCTGTGGGCCTGATCGCGCATCTGGCCAAATCGGTGATCCTGCACCGATGCCAGCGACACGGCGTCGCCTCGCCAGGCGTAGGTGTTGGCCTCGCCGAGAAACCCGAAGTTGACGATGGCGTGGTTCTTTTGAAGCCAGGGTCGGATGCGGTCGATGTCGCCGCCGTTGAGGTCGACCAGCGCCTTCACCTGGGCCAACAGGGGTACCTCGAACAGGTCGTACCTTTTGGCCTCGGACAGGCCAATACCCGCCACCTGCCAGGTGCCCACCGCTCCAAGACTCCACCAGAACGACAGGTTGGCCGGGTCATCGAAGTGGTATCCGAACGGGGCCTTGGGGTACTCGGCCACCGGCGCAGCGTCGTCGACGAAGATGCCGTGACGCTCGCGAACCACGCCGGGCGCCTTGGCCAAGGCCATGTCGACGACCGCCTGGGGTGGACGGTATGCGCCGGCTGCGCACAGGTAGGTGACACCGGTGTCGGTGTGGCTCTGGTAGTCGAAGGTGGTGTCGTCGAAAAGTAGCTTGGCGGTGCCAAAGGTGGCCTCGTCACGCGAGGTCATCTTGTCCTTTTTGTAGGTGCGACCCCGGGGTGCGGTGTAGCACCCGGCGTGGGTGTGGGCGGCCAGGTCGACGAGGCAAAGGTCGAGGGCCATGGCCGCAGGCACCGTGAGTTCGGGGTCGTCGCCCAGCTCGATCAAGGTGATCAACGGGGTGATGTTTTTCAGCATGTACACGTTGGAGTGCCACTCGAAGAAGCCAAACCGGGCGCGCTCGCTGATCCACTGGAGAATCTCGGGCTTGGAGCGCTCCATGTGCTCGGCGCCGGTCAGGCCGGTGACCGTGAAGGTCTGCTCGCTGAGGTGCTGCCCGGCGAGAAACTCGATGACCCGCCCGATGACGATGTGGTTCTCCGACCAGTACCAAAGGTTGTCCAGGCGTCCGTCGGGGTTGGGGTCGTTGTACCGGTAACGGTTGTCGACCAGCCGCTGCTCGATGGCCTGAAGCAGCTTGGGGCTGAGCGTGGTCATGTTGTTGCCGACGGTGGCCCCACTCGACTCGGACCCGGCACCCAGTTTGAGCAGCCACAGCAGGTACATCAGGTCGAAGTCGCGGGTGTCCTCCCACGAATCGATCTTGTCCCAGGTGTCGGCGAAGGCGTCGACGGTGACCTCGTCGACGGCCCAGCGGTAGTCGGGGTCTCGACCTGCCCGAATGAGATGACCGGCCACGCCGGGAGCGCTGCCGGGGATGAACTCGGCGGTTGCGAACCTCAGGTACTCGTCGATGCGCCGCTGGTACACCGCCTCGTCGATCAGCCCATCGCTTCCAGGCTGGGAGAGCGCGGTGGCACAGCCGGCACCATCGATGCACTCGGGCTGGTCGTCGGCCCGCCGGCCGTTGCTGGTGCACGAGGTCAGGGCCAGCGCCCCCGCCAAGCCGGCCGAACCCGTCAGGAATCCGCGTCGATCGAACTTCATGGTTGACCCTCCCCATTCCCCCGGACACATGGCCCTCAGCGGCCTTGCGCCAATGCGCCCGATGGTACGCGTCGCCGGCGCGGCGACGCTCTGGCAGCCTGGGCACATGAACCTGGGTATCCGCACCGTCGACCGCACGCTGGTGGTCACCATCAACCGGCCCGAGCGCCGCAACGCCATCGATGGCCCGACGGCGGACGATTTGCATCGGACGTTCGTCGGCTTCGATGCCGACGACACACTCGATGTGGCGGTGTTGGCCGGTGCGAACGGAACGTTCTGCGCAGGCGCCGACCTGCACGCCATCGCCGAGGGCAACGGCAACCGGGTCGCCGGAGACCTGTCGGAACCGGCTCCGCTGGGCTGCACCCGGCTGGAGCTGAACAAGCCGGTGATCGCGGCGGTGGAGGGCTTTGCCGTCGCCGGAGGGTTGGAGCTGGCCCTGTGGTGCGACCTGCGGGTGGCGGCGAGCGACGCCACCTTCGGGGTGTACTGCCGACGCTTCGGCGTGCCGCTGATCGATGGCGGGACGGTTCGCCTTCCCCGGCTGGTCGGGCACAGCCGCGCCATGGACATGATTCTCACCGGTCGGAGCGTGTCCGGCAGCGAGGCCGGCGCGTGGGGTCTCGCCAACCGGGTCTGCGAGCCGGGTGAGGCGTTGGACGAGGCGATCGAGCTGGCCACGTCGTTGTCGGCGTTGCCTCAGACATGTCTGAGGAACGACCGAAGGTCGTGCAACGAACAATGGGGCCTCGGGCTTGGAGCTGCCCTGGCCAACGAGACTCGGCTGGGGTTGGACACGTTGCGCAGCGGCGAGTCGTTGGCGGGTGCCGGTCGCTTCGCCGCCGGCGCCGGCCGAGGAGGGACTCCCGCCGGGGCAGCCGAACGGGGTGAGGCCCAACCCAAGCGGTAGTAGTGTCCTTGGCTCCGTGCGCCCTCTTACTGCGCCCGAACCACACCCTGGAGGTAGCGGTGCCCGCCGAGACACACATGGAACGCCAGTCGCTTGATCGTGATGCCGTGCTGCAACTCGTCAGGGAGCAACTGGCCGACATCCTGGAGGGCGACGCCGACACCATCGCTGAGGACGACCGGTTCGCCGAGGACCTGAGGGCCGACAGCCTGGCCCTGGTGGAACTGGTTGAGCTGATCGAGGACGAGCTCGCCGAACGATCCTGCGCAGTGCTCTTCGACGATGAAGACCTGGTGGACCTGCTGACCGTTCGTGATGCAGTCGACTACGTCATGGCCCGGATGGACTCCTGAGTTCCGGGTTCGACTTCGATCGCCCGTCCTCACCGCCATGGCGTCGGTGACCGCGAGGAGTCTTCTCAGCTATGGGAAAACGACGCAAGGTGCCAACCATCGACCACTCGTCGGAGGACCGCGCCCTGTCCGAACGCCTGGGCTACGTGTTCACCGATCCTGTGCTGCTGGCGCTGGCGCTGACACACCGTTCGGTTCTCGGTCAACAAGGCTTTGCCCAGTCCAACGAACGGTTGGAATTTCTCGGTGATTCGGTCCTGGGCTTCGTCGTGTCCGACGCGCTCTTCCGTCGCAGAAGTGATCATTCCGAGGGCCGACTCACCAGGGCCCGGTCCACGCTCGTCAACGAGGCCACGCTGACGGATCTGGCCCGCACGCTGGAACTTGGGAGGGCGCTGAGGCTGTCCAAGGGGGCCGATCTGCAAGGGGAGCGCAACAACGGTGCAGTTCTGGCCGACGCCATGGAGGCGGTGCTGGGGGCGGTCTATCTCGACGGTGGAATCATCGAGGCCCGCAGGGTGGTGATGGACCTGCTGAGCGACGTCTTTGATGAACGTCTGGGAGCCTTCGATCCCAAGTCAAGGCTGCAGGAACTGGCCGCACGGCTGGTTGTCGACCTGGGTGAACGTGACGGAACCGACGGGGCGGATTTCATGCCCGACTACACCACCGTCATGTCGGGTCTTGAACATCGGAGGGAATTCAGCACTACCGTCAAGGTGCTCGGTCAACAGTTCGGACCTTGCACCGGCACATCGAAACAACAGTCCGAACAGGCGGTGGCGGAGACCGCCCTCAGGACGCTGGAGTCCCCTGAGCGAACCCTCTAGTGGCGCCCGGCGCCAATGCCCGCGAGTATCAGCACCAGAGAAGCGATCGCAACACCGGGGTCCGGCACCATCCCGGCACCGAGCAGTATCGAACGGAGACCCATGGAACTTCCCGAGTACGAAGTGATTCGCAGAGACCTCGAGCGGGAGGCGGGCGGCAAGAAGATCGTCTCGATCGAGGTGCACAAGAAGAAGTTGTTGGTGGACACCACGGCCGCTGCACTCACCGAGGGAACCGATGGGGTCAAGGTGTCCAACGTGGAGCGGCTGGGCCCCTACCTGGTCTTTCGTCTTGCCACCGGCAATGCGATGGTGATCCGTTTGGGTAACGGCGCGTGGGTTCGCAAGAACATTCCGGAGAAGGCCAAGTCGAAAAGCCGCAAGACCGACTCGTCGCCGCCTCGACCCGAACCGGAACCGGACATGGTGATCTCGTTCAGCCAGGGAAAGCCGATCCGCCTGAACGATCCCGAGAACACCTCCGAGGTTCGCCTGCTGGCCCAGGACGATCTGTTGGGGTTGCCCGACGCCGGGAACCTGGGGATGGATGTGGTGGCGACGCCGGTGTCCTGGGTGGCCTTTGGCGACGCACTGCTGCGTCGCAGCGGCAAACTGAAATCGATCATGATGGACCAGAGCTTCTTGGTCGGCATCGGCCCGATCTACTCCGACGAGATCCTCTACACGGCGGGGCTTCGCTTCGACCGCAACCCGGCATCGCTGTCGGCCCAAGAGGTGCGGCGGCTCTACCGGGCGGTGGTGGAGACGATGCACGACGCCATCAAGTACGGCGGCACGGCGGTTGACGACCCGCCGTTCGAGGATCTGTCGGGCAAGACCGGCGGATACGGCGAGTACCTGGCCGTGTACCGCAAGGACGGCCTGATGAGCCCCCGCGCCCGTGGGCCGGTCGTGAAGCGACGTTACGGTCACGGCTGGACCTATTACTGCGAGCAGACCCAGGTCTGACCCAGCGTGTTCCTGAAGAGCCTGCAACTGAAGGGGTTCAAGTCGTTCGCCGACTCGACCACCCTGAGGATGGAGCCGGGCGTGACCGTGGTGGTCGGACCCAACGGTTCCGGCAAGTCCAATGTGGTCGATGCCATCGGTTGGGTTCTTGGCGCGCAGGCGCCCTCCGCGGTGCGGTCGGCCAAGATGGACGACGTCATCTTCGCCGGCGCCGACAATCGGTCGGCATTGGGCCGTGCCGAGGTATCGCTCACGATTGACAACTCGGCGGGTATGTTGCCGATCGAGTTCGCCGAGGTGACGATCAAACGGGTGCTGTTTCGCTCCGGGGACAGCGAGTACTCGATCAATGGCGCTCCGTGCCGATTGCTGGACGTGCAGGACCTGCTCTCGGACAGCGGCGTGGGGCGCACCCAGCACGTCATCATCAGCCAGGGGCAGATCGACGCGGTACTCAACGCCAAAGCGGAGGACCGGAGGGCGATCATCGAGGAGGCCGCCGGCATCCTCAAGCATCGCAAGCGCAAGGAACGGGCCGAACGTCGCCTCAACTCGACCGAGGCCAACCTGACCCGGGTGAGTGACCTGCTGCGCGAGGTGCGGCGTCAGTTGCGGCCACTGGGGCGTCAGGCCGAGGCGGCCCGACGACATGGAGACCTGACCGCCGAGCTGTCGGCCCTGCGCATCCATCTGCTGGGCAAGCGCCTGGCCGGGCTGCGACGCCAGTTGAACGAGCGCGCCGCTGACGGCGAAACAATGCGGACCGAAGACCAGCGACTGCGGGCGGCACTGGCCGACCTGGATGCACGGGTGGTTGTCGCGGAGACCAACCTGGCCGCACTGGGCGAGGTGGATCACTCGGGGCTTCTGACCCGCTACGAGGCGCTGCGCGAGCGGGCCCGTGGCCAGGGCGCGCTGCTGGCCGAGCGGCGCCGCAACCTGGCGCGCGAACGCGAGTCGTTTATCGATGAAGGCGTCATCGCTGCGCTGGAGGCGGAGGGCGCCCAGCTGGACCTCGACCTGGCAGGCGTCGACAACGACACCGACACGTTGGGATCCTCCGAGTCCGAGTGGCGCCGAGCGGAGGACGGGCTGGCCACGGCCCGCGCCGACTTCGAGGCCACCTGGGGCGGGGGGGTGCCCAAGCCCAGCGGTGATGCTGCGGCGACCCGGGCCGAGCTGGGTGCGCTGCGGCGCGGCATCGACCAGCAGGAGCGGGACACCCTGCGCCTCAACCAGCGCCGCGATCAGCTGGGACAGCGTCTGACCGGATTGGCCGAGGAGCTGGAACTGGCCCAGGCGGAGCTGGCGCAGGGCGATGAGGACCACGATGCGCTGGTGGCGGCGTTGGATTCGAGGGTGCAAGCAGCCGGCACCGCGCTGAGCGCCGCCGATACCGAGGCCAGGGGGGCGGCCGATGACCGGGCGAGCTGGGCGGCGCGTGCCAAGGCGCTGGGCCAGGCGCTCGATGCTGCCCGGAGTCGCGCCGGAGCGGCGGCACTGGCCGAGGTGGACGGCTACCTGGGCACCCTGCTGGACCTGGTGGAGGTCGACGCGGGCTGGGAGGCCGCCTTCCAGGCGGCCGCCGGTGACTCCTTGGCATCGGTCGTGATGGCCGACCCCACCTCGGCTCGCCGGGCCCTCGAGACCCTCAGCGTCGACGGCGCGGCGGGTGCGGTCCTGGCACTCGGTGCGTCGAGAGGTGCACCGACGGAAGGGCCGATCCCCGGAACGTCGATGGTTGGCGCCCACGTGCGCGCCAAGGCGGCACCGGAGAGCGCTGCGGTCGATCGCCTGCTGGGTGCCCTGCTGGGCGGGACCGTATGCGTCGACGGCGGTTGGGCGGAGGCCGTCGACGTGGCGCTGGCCAACCAGGGGCGGGTGGTGGTGACCCGCGACGGCGACCGCTTTGGGTTGACCGGTTGGCGGGTGGGCACCTCCACCACCGAGGCCACGGGCGCTGCGCTCGAAGAAGCCGAGGCGCGGGCGCAGGAGGCCCAGGCGGCCGACGACCTGGCCGCTACCGGACTGAACATTGCGAAGGCGACCGTTCGGGAAGCCGAGGGTGAGCTTCGTCAGGCCGAGCGGGCCCGTGACTCGGCCCAGGCGACGCGGCGTTCGGCCCGCGAGCGCATCGAACGGTCGACCAGGTCCATCGCTGAAGCGGAGGGGGAGGCGGTGCGCCTCGACGCCGATGTCGCCGAATTGGCCGAGCGACACCGGGCCGACGGCGACCACCGACTGGAGCTGGAGCGCCGCCTGCCCGCTCTGGAGGCCGAGGAGGCTGACCTCGCCGAGCGGGAGCGGGCGCTTGGTGAGGTTCGGGCCCGACTGGACGAACGGGCGGCGGCCACTGCAGCGCTGCGTCGCGACCTGGAGGTGCGGGCCGCCGGAGTTGAAGAGCGCCGCCGCCTGCTGACCAACCGCCGGGTCTCGGTGCGCGACCGGTTGGAGCGCAACCGGGCCGAGGCGGAGGCCGCCGCCGAGCGTCGGGTGGAGCTGGACGCCCGAGCAGAGGCCACCGAACGCCTTGCAACCTTTGTGGCCAAGCGCCTTGGAGTCGTCGAATCCGATCTGGTGGGGGTCCGGGAGGCCAGACGGGCGCAGAGCGAGCAGGCCCGAGCCCTCACCGGCGAGTTGGAGACCCTCCGCTCGGAGCGCGTCGCGAGCGAGCGTTCGCTCGGCGAGCTGTCCGAGCGCCGGCATCAGGCCGAGGTGGCCGACGCAGAACTCAAGCTGCGTCTGGAGACCCTTACCGAGCAGGTCCGGACCGAGCTCGAAGTGGAGCCCGAGGTTGCCGAGGCCGCCCCGGCCCCCGAGTTGCCCGAGGGCATTGGAGCGGCTGAACACCTCCGAGTGCTCGAGCGGGAATTGCGGCTGATGGGACCGATCAACCCGCTGGCACTGGCCGAGTTCGCCGAACTGTCCGAGCGTCACGAGTTTCTTGGGGCGCAGTTGGAGGACGTGCGCTCCTCACGGCGGGAGTTGTCCAAGATCATCAAGGCGGTCGACGACGAGATTGTCTCGGTCTTCGCCGCCGCATATGCCGATGTGGCCGGGCACTTCGAGGCGTTGTTCTCCACCCTGTTTCCGGGCGGGGAGGGGTCGCTCAGCCTCACCGACCCCAACGACCTGCTGAACACCGGGATCGAGCTCAAGGCCAGACCCTCGGGCAAGAACGTGCGGAAGCTGTCGTTGCTGTCAGGTGGCGAGCGGTCGTTGACCGCCTTGGCCTACCTTTTCGCAGTGTTTCGCAGCCGCCCCTCCCCGTTCTATGTGATGGACGAGGTGGAGGCCGCCCTCGATGACGTCAACCTGCATCGCTTCCTCGACCTGGTCGCAGAATTCCGCGACGCCGCGCAGCTGATCATCGTGAGCCACCAGAAACGAACCATGGAGGCCGCCGACGTGCTCTATGGCGTCACCATGGAACCTGGCGGCTCCTCCAAGGTGCTGTCCGAAAAGCGAGTGGCGGGTTAGCGCCTGGCCATCCAAGGGCACCCGGAGTGGAGAGACAGAGACCATCATGTCGCGTCGCCACCTTGCCCGGCGCCCGGCACGCGTTGGCAACACTCCTCGCTTCGAGCGGCCCACCCAACCGTTTGGCCCGTCGACCGCCGTGCCCGCCGTGGCGTTCCCGCGCCGTCAGACGGTGCGCCGCTCCATCGTGGATGCCAGGAGGCTGATCGTGCGCTCAACCTCGTCGGTGATCATCTCCCAGGTCATGCGAAAGGTGGCGAATCCCCGACTGAGGGCCTCGGCATCCCGGCGGGCATCGCGCTCCCGGTCCCGCTGTCGCTCGTGCCAGGAGCGGCTGTCCAGCTCGCCGATCAACCGCCAGGCGACCCAGAACAGGTCAACGGTGGCGCCCCACGGCATCTGAACCTGTCGCTCTGGAATGGCGAGACCCGACGGACGGATGCGCTCCCAGAACAGGCGCTCCATGACGCTCATCGATCCGCCCGGCAGGTGGCGGGAGGTGACGATCCGGTGCACTGCTGCCCGTCCGGCAACGCCTTGACCTGGGGACTCGTCGAGCAGCCGCTCCAGCGCCTCCAACGGGCAGCGGTTGGCGGCCACGGTCATGTCGATCACACGATCGAGGAGTCGCGGCTCAAGCGCGGCGCCCAGATCGATCAGCGTCTGGGGCACCGTAGTCACCCGAATGCCGTGCAGGTACAGCGACCGGGGCATCGTGGTTCGCTCGTGGATTAGGAGATCGAATGGGCGAACCCGACTGCGTCCGGTGGTGGACAGCTCCACTGGCCCCCGCAGCAACCGCCGCTGCTCGGGTCGGCTGATGTAGAGGCCCGGCAGCTCGTGCAGGAGTCCGGCCGTGCGGTGGCTGGCCACGCTGTTTGGCACGGCCAGCAGCGCCGCCATGGTGCGAGCCCGGAGTTCGTGTGGAGCGGGGCCAAACGACACGACGCTGCGACCGAGCGGGGTCCAACGCCCCGACCGGAAACGTTGGTTGAGCATGCCCCTCGTGAAGCCAAGCTCCAGCAGTTGTGTCCGGGTTGCGAGGCCGTGCTGTTGGGCTGCAAGCGCTGCGGCAGCGGCCTCGTCGAACATGGAGCCACGGTACGACGGTAGGCGTGGGCCGTCACCGGGTGTCGCGTCCCGGGGACTTGGGCTCATGGAGTGGCGGGTCGAATCGAGGTTCCCCCCTTCTGCATCCGGAGAAGCACGATAGGGGGGAACCTCGATTCTCAGGGCGCGGCGGAGGCTGCCGGTAGAGTTCGGACATCGAAACCCGAAGCATCGGCTTGGCGCCCGGGGTGGACCCTGAGGCGGCCGGCCAGGACGAGCAGAAGTACACGACCTCCAACCCGGTGGTCCGACGGTTGATCGGGCGATTGCTGGGCCGGGTGACAGCCGAGATCGGGTCGACGCCGGGTCGGCTTGCCGATATTGGCACCGGCGAGGGACTGGCTCTGGCACGTGTGGTGCCCGAGGGCGTCGTGCCCATCGGGGTGGAGTATCGCCGTGCCAAGGTTGCGCTTGCCGCTGTGGCCGTGCCGGGACTGGCGGCGTCGGTGGGTGACATCGGCACCCTGCCGTTCCCAGATCGCTCGATCGACACGGTGGTGTGCCAGGAGGTGCTGGAACACCTCCCGAGCGTGGACCGTGCAGTGGCCGAACTGGCTCGGATCACCCGAGGCCGATGCATCCTCACGGTGCCCCATGAGCCGTTCTTTCGTGGCGGCAACTTTGTGCGCGGTAAGAACCTGGCCCGCTGGGGCAACGATGTGGAACACCTCCAGCAGTTCACGCCGAGACGGCTACGAGCGGTGCTCGAGCCGCATTTCGAATCGGTCGAGGTCACCCGTGTGACCCCGTGGTTGCTGGCTGTGGCCAAACCGCGTCGTTAGTCCCGCCCGTTCCGATCGGTTGCCTGCGACCTTCGGTCGGCCGACTTGGTGAGGTGACGCACCGATGGTGCGCAGATGCCGAAGCCGGCGAGATCCACAACAACGAAGATGACGCGGGCGGCGACGGCGATGGCGGCGGCCTCGGCCCGTGGCAGTCCACACAGCAGCACGAAGGTGGCTTCTCGAACCCCGGCTCCGCCGGGTACCGGGATCGCCAGAAAGCCGGCAAGCCATGCCGCCACCGTGGCGCCGACGATGCCCACCGGAGAGATGTCAAAGCCCAACGCCACGGCCAGGGCCCAACTGACCGAGCCGATTCCCAACCACGCCGGGACGTAGGCCACCACCAATCTCAGCGCCCGTCCCCACGGTGGCGAGGCGATCTTCAGCTGCCGTCCGGACAAGGATTCGATCTTGCCCAGCACCCACGCGCCGATGGTGGGGTGCAGGCAGATGATGACCGTGGCACCACCGACGATCACGGTGACGCGGGCCCATGGCGGTAGCCGGTCCAGCCATGGGGCGCCGCCTGCAACGGTGAGCACGGCGGCGCCATAGAGGTAGAGCAACGAGATGATGGTGGAGCCGTACGCGGTTCCTGCGGGCGCTCCCGAACGGCGCGCCAACTCGCCTCGACCGAGTACCGGCCAAATCCCGCCCGGCAGGTACTTCCCAAGCTCGCCCACGTAGTACCAACGAACCGCCGTCCAGGGTGGCGTCGGGGCACCCCGCTCGGTGAGGACCAGCCCCCACAGCATCCCGATGAGGGTCATGGACGCGGTCGCCAACGCTGCTGCGAACAGCGCCGGTGCGATCGCCATGGTGGAGAACGCGTCGGAGATGCGGTCCCAATCGCGACTCAGCGAGCGAATCACGAAGATGATCGCCAAAACTGCGATGGCACCGCCCAGCGCCGGCACCGACCAACGGGGCAGACGTCGTGGGTCGGGGGCGGACACGCCTCCAGCGTGGTGCCGATCAAGCCCCAGCACAAGCTCAACCCGGGCACCCGCATCAAGATGGACGCACCGCTGTGGATCTGCCCCTCCAGAACGTGGGAGCCCATGGGGCAAAGGATCCGCCGAAGGGGACGGCCACCCTTGGGTAGTCTCTTGGTCATGAACGTGCCGGCACTTTCCGTGGTCATGCCGGCGTACAACGAAGCCGACAACCTTCCCGACGTACTGTCCGAGTTGCGCGGCGTCCTCGACTCGCTGGGGCTGTCCTGGGAGATCCTGGTGGTCGACGATGGTTCAACGGACGGCACCCGCGACGTGCTGGACCGATTGGGCGAAGAGCTGGCGGGCCTACGTCAGGTGCGGCTGGGCTCCAACCTGGGTAAGTCGGCGGCGCTGGACTCCGGGCTGGCCCGTGCCCGAGGCGAGGTGGTGGTGCTGATGGACGCCGACGGACAGGATGATCCCGCCGAGTTGCCGACCATGCTGGCGGCGGTCGACGGTGGTCTCGACATGGTGACCGGCAGCCGTTCGGCCAACCGAAGGGATCGGCTGGTGAAGCGGTCGACCTCCCGGGTGTACAACCGGGTTACCCGGGCCGCAACGGGCATCGATGCCGCAGACATGAACAGCGGGTTCAAAATGATGCGGTCTGAAGTGGCCACGGCACTTACGGTGCACGGTGAGTTGCACCGGTACCTGCCGGTGCTGGCGGCCTGGTCGGGCTTCGCGGTCGGAGAGGTGCCGGTGACACACCGGAGCCGGTTGCACGGCACCACCAAGTTCGGCCTCAACCGCTTTTGGCGAGGCATGATGGACCTGCTCACCGTGAAGTTCCTCACCCAGTACACCGGTCGGCCCTTCCACCTGTTCGGTGGCCTGGGGTTGCTGTCGGGCATGTTGGGCGGGGGGCTGCTGACCTGGATGCTGATCGAGCGACTCTCTGGAGCCACCATCGGCACCCGCCCGGCCCTGGTCACCGGCGTGTTGTTGTGTGTTGTGGCGGTGCAGTTGTTGTCGTTCGGGTTGCTCGGTGAACTGATCTCCTACGGGAACGCACGGCGGAAGCGCCCGCCTCCAGGCCGTGAGGTTCCGGTTGGTGGAGACCGTCGTCTCGCCCAGCTCGAGGGCGAATGACCGTTACATCACCGGCGTCGGCAGCACCGATGCCCAGCGCCCCATCGCAACGGCCCCCCTACCGCCTCAGGGATCTGAAGGCTCGGGAGCGGTGGGTGGCCGGCGTCCTCGTGTTGGTGATGATGGCGCCTTTTGTGCTCAGCGTCGGTCGCGCAATTCGGGCGGATTGGTACCCGCTCGGGGACGACGCACTGATCAGCCTGCGCGCGCAGGAGGCCTCCCGAGGGGATTTTCCGCTGGTGGGCCAGCCGTCCACCAGCCACCTGTACGGGGCGAAGGTGATCGCTCATCCCGGGCCGATCGAGTTTTATTGGTTGGCGGTGCCCCAACGGGTGCTCGGTCCCGCGCTGGGCACCATCCTGGCGATGTCGGCGCTGTATTTCTCGGCCGTGCTGGTGACCGCCTGGATGGTTTTTCGGCGTGCAGGCCCGATGCCAGGTGCAATCGGTGCGATGGCACTCGCCGGGGTGTTGTCGGTTTCGGGGGGTGCCCTGCTGATCGACCCGCTTTCGTCCAATGCGGGGGGCCTACCCCTGCTGGTGCTCTTTGCCGGTGCGGCAGCGGTGGCACAAGGCGATTTCCGGCTGTTGCCGGTGACCGTCGCGTACGGGTCGTGGGTGGCCCAACAACATCTGGCGATCGTGTTACCTGCGGCGGTGTTGGTGGCGATTGCGCTGGGCGGGGTGCTTGCTGCGGTGCTTCGCGCCCCGGATCGCTCGACGCGCTGGTCGATCGCCCGGTGGAGCGGTGGTGCGGCGGTGCTTGGAGTGGTGCTGTGGCTGCCTGTGCTCCTCGACCAGTTCTTTGGCACGGGCAACCTCACCGCCATGATGGGCTACTCGGGTGGCGGTGGACCGCGGGTTCCGGCCGACGTGGCCGCAGGGGTGGCACTGCGGGCGGTGACGGCGCCCACGCTGTTGGTGCGCACCGAGTTGGAACAATCCGGGCTGGTGGCCCCGCCGTCGACCTTGGTGATCGCTGGAGCCATAGTCACCGTCGTGGTGTTGCTGGCAGGGGCACTCCGGGCAGGCCCCCGGTCACGCGGGGCCCGCGTGTGGTTGGGTGTCACGTTGGGGTTGGCGTTTGCCGGGTTCGTCAACACGATGAACGTGCCCGACTCGCTGGAGCAGTTTCGGATCAACTTCTACCGCTGGACCCCGGTGGTGGGGCTCGGCCTCGTCGTGGTGGCCGGATGGCTGGCCACCGATGTGGCGGGCAGATGGACACGGCGGCGGGCACCGCAGCGGCTTGCGTTGTTCCGAGGCCTTGGGGCGTTCGGGCTGGTGGTGCTGGCCGTGGTCCCGGTGGTGGCGGCCAAGGTCAACCCAGGTCAGGACGACAGATTTCGCGAGCAGTCGATCTTCGGCGATCTGGCCGAGATGCGCGCCCTGATGCTCAAAGCAGCCGACGGTGATGGCAAGGTCACGTTGACGGAGTCGGGCATCGGCGCGGTCCTGGTGGTGTCGCCAATGCTCGATCTGGCGCTCACAGTCGATGGTCACGAGGTGCAGTCGGCGTTCCTCGTGAAGAACTTTGGTGACTCCGATGTGCTCTCGGACATCGACCCCGGCGCCACCTACGCGATCGAGTCGTCGAACAATCCAGAGCAGCGCGCAGGACGTCTGCTGAAGCGATGGGATGTCGATCGTGTCGCCGCCGCGCTGCGAGAAGAACTACTCGCTCAGTTTCGGGCCGACCCGAACCTGGTGGTGGCCGAGGATGGCCGAGACCGGCTGATCGCTCGCTACGGGGAGGGGTTCGCGGACGCGATCATTGAGAACGTGCCTGAAGGCGACGAGACTCGGGAGGCACCGATCGACGACCGGTCGTTCCTGGCCGCTGTCGCCGCGGGCTACTACAGCTCAGATCCGTTTGACCCCGAACTGCTGGCGGCCTACGAGCTTGCATCGGGCAAGCCGCCACTTGCCGGCGAGCGGTACCTCAAGATTCTGAAGATCGACGAGACCGAGTATCAGCGGCTGATCGATCGGCCGGTCGTGGTCCCCAAGCCAGAGGGCTGAGTGGTCCCAGCAGGCAGAGTGGTCCCAGCAG
>ERZ724527.267-NODE-267-length-26589-cov-6.762418_pt1 | contig 26589 bp, 24 predicted proteins | sample MGYA00376060_ERZ724527 | MGnify/ENA primary metagenome ERZ724527 (study PRJEB28724, sample SAMN07190886) | activated sludge metagenome | isolation source: activated sludge of sewage treatment plant in Hong Hong | place: USA: Christiansburg, Virginia | collected...
GGCATTATGCAATTTGATATGTGGGGTGTAACACCAAGCCCACGTTGGGAATGGACAGTATTAAAAGAAGAAGTTGCAAAATACGGAGTACGTAACTCATTGTTATTAGCACCAATGCCAACAGCTTCTACATCTCAAATTTTAGGTAATAACGAATGTTTTGAACCATATACATCAAACATTTATAGCCGTCGTGTATTATCAGGTGAGTTTGCCGTAGTAAACAAGCATTTATTACGCGACTTAGTTAAATTAGGTATGTGGAATGATGCGTTGAAAAACAAAATCATTGGAGCTAATGGTTCAGTACAAAACATTCCTGAAATTCCTCAAAACATTAAAGATATTTACAAAACAGTTTGGGAAATTAAACAACGTACCATTATTGATATGGCTGCCGACCGTGGTGCTTACATTTGCCAATCTCAATCATTAAACTTGTTTATCCAAGATGCTAACTTTGCTAAATTATCTTCAGCACATTTTTACGCTTGGAAAAAAGGATTAAAAACAGGTATGTACTACTTACGTACAAAAGCAGCAGCTGATGCTATTAAGTTTACGGTAGACCAAGCAGCGTTAGCAGTTCCAGTATTAGGTAACGAAGATGCTTTATTAGTAGAGCGTGGACAAACACACATCTTAAGCTTTGAAGAACAACAAGCGCAATTATCTTGTAGTTTAGATAATCCAGAAGGATGTGAAGCTTGTGGATCATAATAAAAGAAAATAAGTTTAACCCTGAAGAAAGGCCTCTCTAAAATTAATGAGAGGCTTTTTTTTGAAAGCGAATATCAAAATAGAAAATTATTAACTTTTTAAAACGAAAATAAAGCAATAAAAAAAAGCCAGAAGAATAACCCCCTAGCTCAATTTAAAAAAACCTCTCACAGTTTTTTAGAAATAGTAAAAGGAATTGCTCCCCTTATTTATTATTTCACAAATGAAGAAAATTTATTTGTAACAAACAACACTCCGAGCTAATTTCTGGTTTAAAGATTTCAACACAATCATAGAGTATTCACAAAACTGTGAATTATGGCGTACTACGTCCTTTTGAGAACAAAAAATTTGTTTTTGATTGGAAGATATACCCCTATGTCTTGAAAGAGACAATGTTAAATCAATAAAAATAAAGAAATGAATAAATTACAAATATCTATAAAAAATAAAATTAATAGTATGCGCTGCGCAGAGCATAATCAACAGCCTGACGTGAAAATATCAGGTGATAAAATAAATTTCGATTGTTGTTGTGATTCCTTAAAGGAAAATATTAAGAAAGTGATTGCAAAAGCTACAAAAGATTACGTAGAAAGTGAGTTGAGAAATGCCCTAGATGGTCGTTAGTTTTTTAATGAAATAGTATAAATCTAACCTCCCTTTGAATTTCAAAGGGAGGTTATTAAAATAAAAAAGATAAAATGGATTTAATAAAAAAAATGGCGGAGGACTTCGTTAAGTATAATATTTCAGGAGGAACACCAGAATATAAAGAAGTAATAAATGATGTAAAAAATAAATTATATGAAATAGACGACCAGTCAGATAAAATAAAGTATTTAAATATTGTATTAGAAGGAAATCAAACGGAGTACAGTAGGCATAAATTAATTTGTGAAGATGAGGAGCATTGTCTTACTAATTTTTCTCATGAATCTATTTCGTATTTTTTAGGAAATGAATTGAAAAAGCTTGGAATTGTTATAAATGACGACACTTTTACTTCAAGGGATAAACAGGAAGCAGATTCGAAACTTGATAAAATTCTTGAAGAAATTCAAACATTGAAAGATGGGCAGCAGATAATTTATGACCAAATAGCTAAAGATATTGAAGAGCTAAAGGAACTTTATTATTTAGGTAAGAAAAAATGGCATAGACAATTTATAGGGACAGCAATAGAAATGACAACAAGTGGAATTATAAGTGAAACTGTGTCTAAAAGTATAATAGATGTGGTTAAAAATAATGTACTCAATCTAACATCATAGCTAACTACTAAAAAGCCCGATGAATTTATCGTTAGGCTTTTTTGTTTTATTGCCGTTTTAATATTTGATGATGATTTATTAGATACAAAAAAGAATTGCCAGCATATTTAAGAAAGTGGTTGTTTTCAAATATCTCTCAAACGCCTTCAGTTATCGGTTAAATAGTATCAGATATCAAATTGATAAAATAATTGAATGAAAAATAGTTAGTTTAGTCCATTATTTCTAAATATAATAATATGAGTAGCTTGAAATTTTTATTTTTTTACATTTTAATTGCAACTAATATTGGTGCGCAAGTAAATATTTTTAATAGACAATTTTTATACAAAACAAAATTTGCTTCGGGCGAAATAAATCAGATGAAGCAAACCTTGGATAAAGGTTATGTTTTTTGCAGAGGAACTGGCGATTCGGCTACCGGACCTGTTGAATTATATGTAGAAATTGTAAAAATAAATCGTGAGGGGGATAAATATTGGTCTAGAAAAATATTACAAGGAAATTTGCCAGCCCGTTCAAGCGCCAGTACTTTAACTGAAAACAACTTAGGTGAAATTTTATTAGGAACTTCTGAATATCAATCTGATAGTGCAAGAATTGTTCTAGTGAATATGGATAGTACAGGAAATATAAATTGGTCCAGAAAATACCCTGGCGCGTGCAATAGCATTGTATGCAAGATAGTACCTACTTCCGATAATGGTTATTTACTCACTGGAGCTACCGTCGATTCTAGCCATATAGGATATCCGTATGTAATTAAAATAAATAGTCTTGGCCATCTTATTTGGGCAAAGAAAATAGACAGTATGGGAAGTTTAACAGGTTGTTTTTACTCAAGTGTTGAAATACCAGGAGAAGGGTATTTGGTAGCTGGTTATATTGATAAAAAGGCATTGGTTGTTAAGTTTGATTATAGTGGAAATGTTGTTTGGAATAAAAAATTATTTACTAATTCCGGTGTTTTTTATAATGTGGACAGACAAAGTGATGGTTCTTTAATTTTAGCAGGTAACTATTCAGATTCAATAAATATTTCTAGCCCACGTTTGTGTATTGTGAAGCTAGACGCGTCGGGAAGTGTGCTATTTGAAAAAGCGATTCAAGAAAATCCTGCCCCTTACTACGGTTCTGAAGGATGGGATATCAGATCATTGTCAAATAATGAAATGATTGTTGTTGCATATGTTTCGAATCCAATTCCAACAACCGTATTATCTAAATTAGATTCAAATGGAAATATTTTATGGTCAAAAGAATATAGAAGTACATTTCATTCTTTTTCTAATACACCTAGCTCAATTGATTTAACTAAAGATGGAGGGTTTGTTTTGAATACGTTAGGAGGCACAATTACAAATGGGCAAGCAACATTTTCGAGCATAGTTTTAAAAATGGACAATATGGGTTCTGTTGGATGCGAAGGCCAAAGCTATCCTTTGCAATTAAAAAATTTGACATACGTTCCAACCTCAGGTATTAATAGCACAAATTGCGGAACGGATGTTTTTTATTCTCCTGTAACATCATCTATTACAGTTAATGACAGCATATTATGTGAAAACATATTAGATCCTAATATACTTGGGCTAAAGGAGCATGATAATGAATATTTTGATTTAATTCAATCTTATCCAAATCCAAGTTCAGGTTTGTTTTCAGTATGTTACATTTTAAAAAAATCAGTTAATCAATCGCAATTGAAAATTTTTAATAGCTTAGGTGCAGTTGTTTATGAAATGTCACTAGGTTCTAACTTTGAAGGAAAGCACACAATCAATCTTGATTTAAAGTTAAGTCCTGGTTTATATTTTTATTCGATAATTATTGATGGAAAAAGGAAGACTAAGAACTTGATTATTGAGTAGATGTTTTCATATTTAAAGCACTTCCCCCCGCTCCGCTGCATTTGCAATGCTGCGGCAATATATAAAAGCCCAATGATAAATTCATTGGGCTTTTTAACAAATCCCTGTTTTTTCTCATCTTTTTAAATGCCATATATTTTGTTACATTTAGGCAATGATTAAGTTGTTTAATAAGCTCATCAATAGTGGCGTAAAGCCACTATTTCTGCCTTGGGAAATTTATCTGGCCCGTAAGCTTAATTTAATTACTTGTATTACCACGGGCAATGTGATTATTGCTTTGGTATTTTTTCAAATAATTGGATATACGGATATTTTCATTGATTGTTTGATGTCACTGATTGTATTGCCGTTTTTGATTTTATTAAATCGCTACAAAAATTATATTTGGACAGCTTACGGTTTTTATATCATAGGCTTTAGTTTATTAGCTTCGATGTGTCTTAAAATGGGCATTGATTCGTACATCATTCTCTTTTACTTTCCTATGATGATTAGTATGATACAATTGTTAGGAAGAAGGGAAATGCTTAAGCATTTAATCGTTATCAGTATATTTTGTTTTTTGACCATTATTTTGATAGTCATTGGCTACACTGGTAATGTGTATAATTTTGAATTGGGCGATGGAAAGTTTAAGGAAACAAAACTATTTAATATATTTCTCGCGTTTGCTTCGGCTTTAGCCTTTAATATTAGTATTGTTTCCGAAACCATTGGTCAGGAAGATTTGATTAAAAAAATGCTGAAAGAAAAAGAGATTTTACTCGCTGAGGTTTTTCATCGTGTAAAAAACAACATGAATATCGTTACCAGTTTATTAAATCTCAAAAAAGAAATTTCAGATTCTCAGGAAGTGAAAGATGCGTTAGAAGATTGCCGAAATCGCGTATTTTCAATGGCATTGGTACATCAAACCATTTTTAATAACAATAGCCTTGTTGAGTTAAATTTTAAAGCCTACATCGAAAGTTTAACTGCAGAAATCAAAAACTCTTTAGGTAGTAATAAACCAGTTGATATTCGTTTAGATACAGACCTAGTGATGTTGGATTTATCAACCGCCATCCCATGCGGTTTAATTTTAAATGAATTAATTACCAATTCATTTAAGTACGCTAGCAGTGATGATAATTCATTAGTGATAGATATCAAAATGCGTCAATTGAATACTACGGTGGAGCTAGAAGTAAGAGATAACGGAAAAGGCTTACCCGATAATTGGAAACAAAAAAGTCATAGTTTAGGAATGGAATTAATTAGTTCCTTGTGTGAACAAGTAGATGGCACGCATCAATTTAAAAATGATAAGGGTTTGGTTTTTAATCTGGCGTTTAAATTAAAGTCATAGTTTTTATTATATTTAAAAAATGAATAAAATCTTTTTAATAGTACTAGTTCTGTTTATATTTCAGACTTTAATGGCTCAGCAAACAGTAAATATAAAGGGTGCATCAGTAAAAGTGATTATACCTGAAAGTATTTTAGATGTAGAGTCGAGAGGACTATATGATTTGGGTAACACAGCATTTGCTAAAAAGGAATATGATAGAGCGGATTCATTATTTACCTTGTCGTTAAGAATTTTGCCACACCCTGATACATATTATAACAGAGCGGTTTGTCGGAGAAGGATGAATGATTTTAGTGGTTATTGCGTGGATTTGGCTTCAGCCGCAAACATGCGAGATAAGGAATCTTATAAACTCTATTGTAAAGAGTGTGCAAAAATAGATACTTTGTTTACTAAAAGCACAAACGAAATAGGAACTCCTAAGGATTTTGATTTCGTTACATTTACAACTAATTATAAATACAATACAAATGGCGAATATGAAAAATATGGTCGTAATGGTGTTTTATTACTTTCTTATATTATCATGGGTAGCGATACGATTTATTTAAAAAGTGGCGAAGTATCTGATGCTTCCTATCCGGGAGGTAATGAGGCGATTGTTGAGTTTATAAAAACAAAAACCAGTTTTTATAATCATGTTAGTAAAAATAAAAAATTGGGAAAAGTTGATTTGTCATTAACAATTGGCACTAATGGAAAAATAAGAAGAGTGAAAGTACTATTAGGATTGAGAGATGGTAGTTCAGATTCGTTAGCAAGAGCATTGTATAAGTTGGAGCCTTTTGAGTCCGCAAAATACAATGGAAGAACAGTAAAATACCAATCTCATATTACCGTTGATTTTAAAGGAACTAGTTTATCTGTTTACGAAAAAAGATCTATTAATAAAGTGCATAACATCATAAATGCTTTGCCAGATTCTTTAAAGGAAATTGCAACTAATGTTGAAGAAATGCCCGAGTTTCCAGGCGGCGCAATGGAAATGATGAAATTTATTCAAAGTAACATTAAAATGCCTCAAAGTGCAAAAGAAAGAGGCACTGACGGAAAATGTTATTTAAAATTTGTTATTGGTGCAGATGGGGATATATATGATGTTGAGGTTATAAAGGGAGTTTATAAATGTCCCGAATGTGATGCAGAAGCGATAAGAGTTGTGCAATTAATGCCAAAATGGAAACCTGGAATGCAAAATGGAAAAGCAGTTAATGTGTTTTTTAATTTGCCTATTAATTTTCAATTGAAGTAAGTATAGCTGATGTCAAAGTTTTTTTTACTGATTGATATTTAGCGTCTGTACTTAATATTTGATGTTTTATTTAAAGATTTGTATATTTATATACCACTACTTTTATTTAAAATGAAACACGTTAAAGCTCTTGCTTTTTTAGTCTTTTTTTATTTTCCCTCCTTAGTTTCTTATGCCTATAATATTGATTCGCTTAAGCGTGAAATAGCCCATTTGCCAGAGGATACCAATCGTTTAAAATTATTGAACAAACTGGCGGCTTCCTATCAAAACGAACGAGTATTAGATACTTCTGATATTTATGCCAACATGGCTATGACTTTGGCCATCAAACTTCAGAACCAAAGGGAGGAAGCAGAGTCATTATATCTCTTGGGACTTAATCAATATCGTTTAGATAATTTTAAAGCATCCAAACACTTATTTTTAAAGTCTGCCCGTCTCTTTTTTCTCCAGAAAAATATTGGCCGCTTAAATAGTATTGCTTTATTTATGGGATTGTGTCAGGAGTCGGAGGGCAATTACGTTAAAGCTCTAAAATTTTATGAGCTCCATTTAAAAATGAGTGAGTTTTTAAAAGAAGAAAAAAAGCAGGCGAACGCTCTCAATAATATTGGGAATATTTATGAAACGCTGGGAGATTTTAGCAAAAGCTTGGAAAATCATTATCAGTCGTTAGCTGTTTCGACGAAATTAAAATTTGCTGCAGGTATCTCTAGATCTTATAATAATATTGCCAATTTATACGCTGATCAAAAAAATCACGCAAAAGCTATTGAATTTTATTTGAAGTCAGTAGAATTAGATGATACAGAAAAACAACCAGAATCGGTTATTGAAGCACTTTCTAATTTAGGGACGGCTTATGCAGAGATAAAAAACTATAAAAAATCTTTTGAGTATTTTGATAAGGCTCTTAAAAAAGCGGAAGGAGGACCTTTTTTGTCACGACGATCAAATCTGTTTTTGAATAAAGGCTTATTGTATGTTTTAATGAAAGATGAAACATCGGCGATGCAATGTTTCGACGAAAGTATTCGTATTGCAAAACAGATAGAAGATGATGTGCAAATAGCATATGTATATGCAGCTTATGCAAAATTAAAAGCAGACCGACAAAATTATAGCGAGGCGGAGAAAATGTATCTTGAGGGACTTGAAATAGCTGAGGCCTCTGCTGTTTCAGAATTAATGATACAAATTCATCAAAGCTTAAGTGATCTTTACCTGAGCATGAAGCAGCCCGAAAAATCCCTCAGGCATTACAAAAGCTATATTGAAAAAAGAGATTATCAAAATATAGACGACGCAAAGCGAACGGCAGATAAGCAGGAATTAAAATTTGAATTTGATAAGAAAAAATTTGAATATGAGAAAGAGCAAGAAAAGAAAAACTTAGTGATTGAAGATGAGAAGAAAATGCAAAAAATATTTTCGTATTCGATAGCTACTATTTTAATTTTGACCTTAATCTTTTTTGTATTTATATATAATCGTTATAAATTGACCCAACGCCAAAAAGTGTTGATTTCCGAACAAAAACAAGAAGTAGAACATCAAAAACACATAGTAGAGGAAAAACAAAAAGAAATTGTTGATAGTATTAATTATGCACAACGTATTCAGTACGCTTTATTAGCTAACAAAAAACTATTAGATGATAACTTGCTAGATTACTTTTTATATTTTCAACCAAAGGATGTAGTAAGTGGTGATTTTTATTGGGCGCAAAATTTAAGTAACGGCACCTTTGGATTGGTAACAGCAGATAGTACAGGGCATGGCGTGCCAGGTGCTATTATGAGTATGTTAAACATCGCTTGTTTAAATGAATCCATCAAAGCAGATCAATTAACAGAACCAGCTGATATTTTAAATGCTACTCGAAAAAAAATCATCCATCACTTAATGCATGATGGTAGTACAGAGGGTGGAAAAGATGGAATGGATTGCAGTTTAGTTTGTTTTGATTTTAAAGATTTAAAATTAACCTATGCTGCTGCTAATAATCCAGTTTGGATTGTAAGAGAAAATAAATTGCTAGTGTTGCCAGCAGATAAAATGCCTATTGGCAAGCACGATAAAGATAATGTGCCATTTAAGCAAACGGAAGTGGCGCTTCAGAAAGGAGATGTGGTTTATACCTTTACGGATGGATATGCTGATCAGTTTGGAGGACCTAAAGGCAAAAAATATAAGTACAAACAATTAGAAGAATTGTTAGTGTCTATTTATGAAAAGCCAATGATGATGCAACATGATGTATTGCGCCAATCTTTAAATGATTGGAAAGGCAATCTAGAGCAGGTTGATGATGTTTGCGTGATTGGAGTTCGTATTTAAGGTATTTGTTCTATATCAATAAAATTCCCTATCTTAATATTTGATAATACCTGTTCCTATGCAAAAAATCTTTGGCTTTATTTTTTTAGTATTTACTTATTTGAATTACTTTTCGCAAAACGTGACTGTTCAATTAAGTCCGGATGTTAATGATGAGTTTGCTTACCCCGAAGTATTTGGCATGAACGAGCAGTCGTTTTTTGCTATCTCTTCAAAATCAGAAAACGAATTTTATATTGAATGTATTACGAATAAGGAATTAAGAAGGGTTTATAAAAGACAAGTTGAAATGCCTCAAATAGAAGGTAAAGCCAATACTTTTGAAACTATTTTATATTTCAATTCTCATATTTATTTGTTTAGTTCTCATCACGATAAAAAACTAAAAAAGTACACAGTTTATATTAACGAAATAAAACCTAATGGAGAATTGTCGCTTAATCATACCATCATTGATGAGGTTGCGTTTAGTGATAAAAAGTATGATTGTACATACACCATTCGATTAGCAGCGGATAGTAATCGTATATTATTGTTTAGAGAAACTTCTGAATCTATTGATGTAAAAGGGAAAGTTGCTTATAAAGTTATTAGTAAAGGGTTAAGAGCGGTTTTTGAAAAAGAGATAGAATTAGCTCAGCCACTCAACAAAACAGCCATAGCCAATGTGTTTATGGATGATGAACAAAACATCTATTTTACAGAAAAGCAGTATTATAAGATAGAAGGCGAATCAGGAGACTTCACTAAATTGTTTGTGGTAAGTTATCAATCAGAAAAAGATAGTTTATATAAAACAGAAATTGCCATTAATGAAAAACGTTTTCTGGATGTGAATTTGCAATTAAATTCACAAGGTAATTTAGTATGTTCAGGTAATTATGGAGTTGATAAAAATACAATCACTAATTGGGAAGAAAATCATAGTCTGAAGGGTTTATTTTGCGTTACTCTTGAGCCAGAACAATTAAAAGTGTTATCACAAGGGCAATATCATTTACAAGAACAAATGCCTGAAGATAATTTCTATCATTACTATTTAACTAATACTTTCCAATTAGACGAAAATAACATAGTGGTTGTATGTGAGTTTCAAAACACAATTTGCGACAATGGTAATTGTGAGACAAAATATGGTAATTTATTATTGGCAAATTTTGACTTTAAAGCGAAACAGAATATCACACTGAAAAAAATTGAAACAACCATGAAGGGCGAAAAACCCTTATGCAAAGGCGGCACGAAGTCATTTATTCCTTTTCAAAATAGTAAGGCTGCGCATTTATTATATAATTGCAATAAACAGTTTGAAATAGGAAAAGATGGAACTGTAACAACAAAATCAATCTTCGATAGTTCTTCAAACGATGACTTAGCTTTTATGAAGTATAGTTTTCAAATGAATAAAGAAACCATCCTTGTTTTAACGTATTCTAAAAAAACGGAACATCGTTTTGCTAAGTTTTCTTTTAAAGATTAGTTTGGTTCATTTTAAACCACTTATTAGTTAAAAGCTACCAGATATAAAGTTGCAAAAGTAAAGCTTTCAAAATCTCTATTTTTATATAAAATTCAATTTATATGAAAGTTGGCTTTATATTTCTGATAATAACTTGTGCTAATTTTTTATTTGCACAAGAGCACCCAATTATTAATGCGAAATATCCATACGAAATTGCAAAGCCGCAACATATTCCTGGCTTAATGCCTGGAAATTATTTGGTGCGAACTGATGCTGACTATTTCAATTTATTAAACCCAGATCCATTTCACCCTTTATATGTCCCTGATTTTCCTTTGTATGGAGGTACTGGCGTTATACTAAACTTGTTAATTCCTAAAGGAAGTTACGATTGCGTAATTAAGTCAATTGTTGAAACAGATTATAATGTGATTATCAACGTTAATTATATAAAAGGAAAATATTACAGAGATTGTCCTTCTGGAAATTTAGTTTTTTTGAGACTTAGAAAGACTTACAAAGAAATATTGGTTTCAGAAGAAACAGAACAATTTGAAGAAGAGGAACCACCTTCGTTAATCTATGTTATATCTTATTAATTTTTATAATGAAAAAAATAGTTACTCTAATCATATTTATTTTAACACTTGCTGCTTCGCTGAAGGCCCAGCAACGTTCTAGCGGTATAAAAATTTTAGTAAAAGATAAAGAAACTGGTTTTCCTTTTATGAACGATAGTATGGCTGTTATCTTCAATGACACTATTAAACAACAATTTGTGAGTGATATACATGGCTATGCTTTTTTTGCACTTGTTCCTGGAAGATATTCGGTACAGGTAGGGCATATAGGCTATCAAAGTCAACGGGTGACTGGTATTGTAGTTGGCGAAGCTAAAACCGCTTATATGACTATTGAATTATCTAATAGTGAAGGAGAAAAAATAAAGAAGAAAAAGAAAAGAGGAGGAGTGAAGTTGAAAATGGTGAAAAACTAGATGTTCCAATTTGGAATATCAAAATAATATAATCTTGAGGTCGCAATTTGCGACTTCAAGTTGTAAAATGCTACAATCCGTAGCAAAACTACATTATAAAATTACTTTTCTTTGTTATCTAATTTATAGAGAGCTTAGTTATGGCAAAGAAAGAGAGTAGTTTAGTTGTACCCGATGAGGTAGTAATGAACAAAATTTACGTGATTCGTAATCAAAAAGTAATGCTAGACATTGATTTAGCAGGACTTTATCAAGTTGAAACAAAGGTTTTAAATCAACAAGTTAAACGGAATTTAAAGCGTTTCCCTGATGATTTTATGTTCCAGTTAACCCAATCAGAGTTCGAAAACTTGAAGTCACAATTTGTGACTTCAAGTTGGGGAGGAAAAAGAAAACTGCCTTTAGTATTTACAGAACAAGGTGTAGCCATGCTTTCTGGTATTTTAAATAGCGATAGAGCCATTGCAGTAAACATACAAATTATGCGAATTTTCACCCGTGTTAGACAAATGCTTACCGATAATACGGAGTTGAGGTTGGATATCGAAAAAATTAAGAAGAAACTCGACAATCAAGATAAAAACATGGAAATTGTGTTCAGGTATCTAGATGAACTCCTAGAAAAGAAAGAGAATCCCGTTCCGAGAACAAAAATCGGCTATAAAATGCCTAAAAATAAATAGAAAAGAAATTCTATATTTATAGCTCAAAATTTACAAAAACCACTACCATGAACGAAGCTATCAGAAAACTAGAACCCACAGCTATGTGGAATAATTTTGCAGATTTAAACGCTGTACCTCGCCCTTCCAAAAAAGAAGAACGTGTGATTGCTTTTGCAAAAGCTTTTGGCGAAAAACTAGGCTTACCAACAATCGTTGATGAAGTTGGAAATGTGATTATAAAAAAGCCTGCCACAAAAGGTATGGAAGACAGAGTAACCGTTGTGTTGCAAAGTCATTTAGATATGGTTCACCAAAAAAATGCGGCTACTAATTTTGACTTCAATACCCAAGGTATTGAAATGTTAGTTGACGGCGATTGGGTAAAAGCAAACGGAACTACTTTAGGAGCTGATAATGGTATTGGTGTAGCATCAATCATGGCTTTATTAGAATCTAAAGATATCCCTCATCCTGCTTTAGAAGCGTTATTTACCATTGATGAAGAAACAGGTATGACAGGTGCGTTGGCATTAAAAGGTGGTTTGTTGGATGCGCAAATCATGTTGAATTTAGATACCGAAGATGATAATGAATTAACGATTGGCTGTGCTGGTGGAGTAGATGTTACTGCAACTGGTAAATACACACAAGAAGCACCGAAAAATAGATCTGCTTTTAAAGTTACTGTAAAAGGCTTAACTGGTGGTCATTCGGGAATGGATATTCACCGTGGACGAGGAAATGCTAATAAAATCATGAACCGTTTATTATGGTCATTAACTAACGATTTAAAAATTGAAGTTGCTTCGGTTGATGGTGGTAGTTTAAGAAATGCCATCCCTCGTGAATCTGTTTCGGTTGTTACGGCTGCAGATGTTTCCGCTTTAAAAACACAAATTCAAGCATTTGAGAAAACAGTTAAAGAAGAGCATTCTACTACTGATTCGAAATTAATTATTACAATCGAAGAGACTGAGACTCCTGCAAAAGTATTTAGTGCTGATTTTCAATATAAATTATTACGTTCTATTTATGCATGTCCTTATGGTATTTACCGTATGAGTCCAGATATTGCAGGCTTAGTGCAAACATCTAATAACGTAGCCCGAGTAATTGTAAAAGATGGTGCTTATCAAATTCAATGTTTAACACGTAGTTCGGTTGATTCTGAGAAATTAGATTTACAGTTTGCCATTACTTCAGCATTTCAATTATTAGGAGCAGAAATTACCGCAGCTGGTTCTTACCCAGGTTGGACACCAAAACCATCTTCTCCAATCGTTAAATTAATGAGCGATTTATATAAAGAGCGTTATAACGAAGAAGCGAAAGTAAGTGCTTGTCATGCAGGTTTAGAATGTGGTATTTTGGGAACTAATTACCCAAATATGCAAATGATTTCATTTGGACCAAATATTCGTGGAGCTCACTCACCCGATGAAACGGTTCAAATTAGTTCGGTGCAAAAATACTGGGGCTTTTTACTAGAAACACTAGTAAGAATACCGAAAAAATAAATTTTGCGTCTTTTTTTAATTGATGCGTCTTTAAGGTTATGACAACAACCACCGAAACTATATGGAAAGCGTTTCATCAGGAACTGTTTAACTTTATAAACAAACGCGTTAAAGACAAAGATATCTCAAAGGATATTTTGCAGGATGTATTTATCAAAATTCACTTGAAGCTAAAAACCTTGAGTGATAAGGATAAATTAGCGTCTTGGGTATATCAAATTACTAGAAATAGTATTTTAGATTATTTCAGAAAACAAAAACCTAAAGTGTCTTTGTCTGATAATTTGATAGAGCTTGAAGAGGAAAAAGTATTTAATGCTGAATTAGCTAATTGCTTAAAACCAATGATTGAGCAATTGCCTGACAACTACAAAGAAGCTATCCTGCAAACTGAAATGGGTGTATTATCTCAAAAAGAATATGCAGATAAATTAGGTATTTCTTACTCGGGAGCTAAATCTCGCATTCAAAGAGCTCGTCAGCAATTACATACTTTATTTAATGAGTGTTGTTCTATCGAATCGGATAAATACGGAAATATTATGGAACATGAATGTAAAAAAGATTGCGGTTGTCAATCTTAATTTGCGTCTTTTTAAAAGATGAGCGTCTATAGGTTATAAATCAATAAATGTATAATCTATAAAAACAAACATCATGGGAAATCAAAACGAAATGTGTTCTTGTAACACTAGCAACAACCAAACAACTAACAACACAACAAACATCTGTAACTGTCAGTGTAATTGTTCTTGCAATTGCAACTGTAATTGTAACTCCAACAAATGTTGTTAATTAATAAAACTAAAAGAGGCTTGTAAATTCAAGCCTCTTTTTTTATGGGTTAGTTTGTAGATTTTTATAGAGTAATCGTTTTGCTATGGGCAAAAAGGTTTCGTCTTTTGGTAATGCTGCTTTGGCTTTAAACAAGTAAACTGCAGGATTTGGAAGTGCAGGGTTTTGATGAATGATATCTAATTTTAATTTGTCTACTGGTTTTGATAAAGATAAAGTGTAAGTAGAAAAATAATTGCATTGCAAGCCATATACATCTTGTTGCAATAAATTTATTTTGGAGAAAGAGTAGGTGTAAACCGATACTTGCTTTGATTGATAAGGATGCAGCATAAAGTAACCTTCTTTTTTATAAAGAGGTAAAATACCAATATGATCAACAAAAATGTGTTGTTCTGCAAAATCAAAAATGTTTTTTCCTTTACTTAATTCATCTGCAAACAAAGGTTCGCAAAAGGCAATGATTTGTTTGAGTTCATTGAGTGATTCATCATCAATGGTTGATTGATATTTTAAAGTCATGTTTGCGAAATCAATTCCGCTTAAATTTTTCTTGAAATTATTTTCTAAAGAAATGGCATTGTTTTTTAATAGCACCAGTTTTTTGTAGTGAGCAATTAACTCAGCAAAATCAGGATAGAGTTTTTGTTCTTTAAAATGCGCTTCTACTTCTTGTAAATACCCTAAAATGCGATATTTTTTATACTCAAAGTCCATGAGGCCTTCAGTTAACCAATTTTCAGATAATGTTCCCATGCTTTTTATACGACTCTTTATAAAATTGGTTACTTACTTTTTATAAACTAATATTTGTGTAAATTCGAAAAAGAATAAATGATATGATAGACATTACTAAAGTGCCTTTTAATAAGTTTTTGGGAATTTCGCTTGCCAATAATCCCGAGTATTTGTTGCAGTTAGATGCCAGAGAAGAATATACTAATCATTTAGGAACGGTTCATGCGGCAGCTTTATTTACCTTGGCAGAAGGTTCTGGCGCTCAGTTGTTATTAAAATCATTTCCAGAAGAAATAATAGATAATGTGATTCCTGTTCTAAGAAAAGTAGAAGTAAGTTATAAAAAGCCTGCTACGGGAGTCATTGTATCAACAGCAAGTTTAAAAGACACAACAATTGATTTAGTGACAGAACAATTACTCTCTAAAAAAAGAGTGTCTATTGTTACTCCTGTCGATTTATTTGATGAATCAAAAACTAAAGTTTTTTCGGCTAATTTCGAGTGGTTTGTGGTTCTTAAAAATTAAGATTTTGTAGTTGAGAACAAACACGTTCCAATAAAATGGTAATAGTGCGTTTCACCACTTCTTTTTTATTTTCGTGGTAATAGTTCATTTCTTCTTCAGTAAATAATGCAATTGTAATTCCTGTCAATAATTGTTTTAATTGTAAGTTTCCTTTAACGATTTCGTGAATGCGCTCCGTCTTTTTATTATCCGTTAAGTTTTTTACAACAATCTTATTTTCCGCTAAATGTTGATTGATTAAGGTCAAAATTAAGTCGTTTTGAAATTTAAGAATAGGACGTATGGTGTTGGTCTGGAAAGTTTCCAAATCAGTAGATTTAGAGTTATCTACATTTATTACTGAGCGTAAATTCTTAAGTTGTTCTGAGCGATTGTTCATAGGGCTAAGATACCAATTATAATTTAAAATAACGGTTAATAGTTAGTTTATAAAACGCCTATGAATTTGAGCTAATAAATGTAATTTTACATCATGGTTTTTGAGCAACTCAAACAAAAAAAACATCCTACAAATTCTACATTTGATAAGATTTATCCTAAGTTATATCAAGAACATTCAGCTCGCCACTTCACACCAGTCAATATTGCCATTAAAGCTGCTAAGTTATTAGTAGATAAACCAACCGATAAAATATTAGATATTGGTTCGGGAGTTGGTAAATTTTGTTGTATTGGAGCAAGTGTGACTGATGCGCATTTTTATGGTGTTGAAAAACGTAAAACGCTGACGAATTTATCAAATAAAATTAAAAGGAATTACAAATTAAAGAATGCTCATTTCATTAATAATGATTTTACGACTTTAGATTTTAAAAAATTTGACGGTATTTATTTTTTTAATTCGTTTCACGAACAAATGGATGAAACTTGTGTGTTAGACGAAACGTCAAAAGTGTCGTTAAGTGAATATAAAAAGTATCATGATGATTTGATGCTAAAATTAAATGAATGTAAATCTGGAACAAAACTCGTTACTTACTACACCTTTAAAAATAAAATCCCGTCCTCTTATCAGTTTATTGATAAAAACGAAACTGGTCTTCTGAAGTTTTATATTAAAAAATAATATCATGAAGTTGCAACATCCACAATTAGTTGATTTAATTCAGATGGCTTATTCAGCTGAAAAGGCTGCGGCTTTTGCTTACATCGGTCATGCAGCTTCAGTTAAAAATAAAGAAGAAAAAGTCGCCATCAAACAAATTGAAATTGATGAGTGGAATCATCGAGCCGAAGTCATGTTACTTATGAAAGAATATGATATTCCCGTTTCAAAATGGTATGAGTTCAAATTTCATGTCATCGGAAAATTAATTTCAGGCAGTTGTTTTGTGATAGGTTGGTTTATGCCTTTTTATTTTGCAGGAAGACTCGAAAGTGGTAATGTTTGTGAATATTTCAGAATGAAGCACTATTTTAATTCGCTTGGAGTAAAAAAACATGATGTTGTTTTATATGAAATGGGAATGAAAGAAAAAGAACATGAAGTGTATTTTTTAGAACAAATAAAGGATAGTAAGTTGTTGCCTTTTTTTGAAAAATTATTTTTCTGGGGAAAAAGTAGTTTCAATAACATCGACCTAGATAAAAAGTATCCAGTAGAACAGTCTGATATTTATTGTAAAAAATAATCTTCTACTTGTTTAATGATGCTTCTGAAATCCTTTAACTATAAGGGGTTTATAACTACTTTTAAAAAAAGCGAACTTTCTTGTTTTTATCTCGTACAAAAAACCAGTAACTAAACGTACTCCTACCCGAAACCCAAACGATAGAAATATACGTGAGGGCTGGTCCAAACTGAAAGAACTCATCAATTCAATTTTTATTAAACATTAAATTAATTTATAAAATGAAAAATATAAACCTATTAAACTATTTGAACCATGAAAACTTTATCCTACCTACCAACATTGTTGGCACTTACCATTCAGGTAATGGTAATCGGCCAAACACAAGGCAACCAAGCTCGTAAAATTAGAGTAGATATTATGGGGCCAAAAGAACCCGTAAAAATGAACTACGCTAATAGTAATGTTACCATAAGCATAAAAGAATATGAACAACTATTGGAGCAAGCCAATCAACTAAAAGTAAACGCAAGCAAATTAAGAGAAGAAGCCATCAGCGCTGAAACTCAATCCACGATGAAGCGCATAGAAGCTTCTGAAATATCTGGAAGAATCTCTCTTCAAAAATTCGAACAAAATAAAATAATCATTTTAGACGCGTTCACCAGAATCCCAAAAAATAATATCAATTACACAAAAGGCACTGTTTCTTATTCTGAGTCTGAACGCTTTATGAAAATTGCTAAAGAAATGCGCGAAGAGGCATACGCACAACTAACCATTCAGGCAAGATACGGAGAAATGATCAATGCAGAGGAGAAGGAAGCATTGGCTTTAAGTAAACAACAAGAGGTGTTGAGTTTGTTTGACAAAGTTTATCCTCAACTTTTAAAACATACCGAGGCTCTCGTTGTCATAAATTCAGAAGAAGTTAAACATACCGAAGTTGTTGAAACAAATGAAATCACTTTAATTCAAGCCTCCTATACTACAGAAGATTTATTAGCCAATGCTGCTGAACAAGCTTATGAAATGAAAATGACAGCCCAGCAATTAAGAATGAATGCTTCAACATCTTCTCCTAATCAAAAAGCTGTTTTATTAGCTGAAGCATTGAGTTTAGAAAATGATGTTATTTCAAAACAAGTAGAAATATCGATGTTAAAATCAAAAATGGATTATGAAAAATTCGCTCAAAATAGAAAAGTGATTGAATTATTAATTGAGCAAGTTAAAGAAAATGAAAGTTTATTTAGTAACGTCACTCAGCTAAATGATGAAGCAGAACGCTTGATGAAAATTGGAAAAGAAATGCGCGAAGAAGCAAATGCTCAACTTACTGCGGCCGCCAAATTTGGTGCCATGAGTAATGCCGAAGAGACCGAAACATTGGCCTTAGGAAAACAATATGAATCTATACAAACCATAGAAAAACAACATTCAAATAGTATTGTAGCCAGTAGGTAGGACTATGCTACAATTTAATAGGAGCCTCTGCAAATAGCAGGGGCTTTTTTTGTATATTTATCGCAATGAAAGTCCTTTTAACTACTCTTAATGCCAAATACATTCACACCAATTTAGCTATTCGCTTATTGTATGAATTAAATCATGAAAAACATGAGGGTTTGGCGTGGAAGGAATTTAATATCAAAGAAAATAGAGATGAAGTTGCTGCAAAATGTGCGGTCTATGATGTTGTAGCTTTTAGCTGTTATATTTGGAATATTACTCAAACTATAGAAGTACTTCATAAAATAAAAGCATTAAATCCAAATACTAAAATTTTATTAGGCGGACCAGAAGTCAGTTACGAATACGAAGATATCATCGCTTTAGATTGTGTGGATTATATTATTTTAGGAGAAGGCGAAACGGCGTTTGAAGAATTCTTGGAGTTTTATCCAAATCCTGAATTAGTGTCTAGTTTAGTTTGGAAAAATGGAGCAGAGGTAAAGACAAACAAAATGGCTCCTATGTTTGATTTGAAGCGATTTGAAAACAGCATGCCCTATCGTTTTGATAATCCTGAGGAACTAGGAAACAAAGTGTTATATATCGAAACGTCTCGTGGTTGCCCTTACAAATGCGAGTTTTGTTTAGCAAGTTTAGATAATAAAGTGCGCTATCTGCCAAACGATAGCATTAAAGCTACCTTGTTGTATATGATGCAACATGGTAAGGTGGTTAAGTTTTTGGATAGAACCTTTAATATCAAAAAAGATTTCACGATTGATATTTTTAAATTCATTTTAGAGAATTATCGTCCAGATAATGTGTTTCAGTTTGAAATTACAGCCGATATTTTACATCCCGATATCATTAAATTTATTCACGAACATGTTCCTGATAATTTATTCAGATTCGAAATAGGCATACAAACCGTTAATCAAAAAGCAAATTTAGAAGTGAGTCGCAAGCAAAGCTTCGAAAAAACGACGAGTATTATTAAGCAATTAGATTACAAAGTTGAAATGCACTTGGATTTAATTGTTGGTATGGCCTTAGATTATTGGGAAGATATCAAATACAGTATTGAAGAAGTATTTAAACTCTTTGCTCCCGAAATGCAATTAGGTTTTTTGAAATTCTTGAAAGGAACGCCCGTAAGACATAAAGCAGAACAATATGGCTTTAAATACGATCCAAATCCTCCTTATCAAATTATTGAAAGTAACTATTTAAGTAAAGAACAATTACATCAAATTGTGGAGTTGGAACATGCGCTTGAAATCTATTGGAACGGTAAAAAAGCGACTAATACCTTAAGATATGTAACCCATCATTATAGCATTTTTGAATTTTTATTAGGTCTTGGACATTATTTTGGAACGCAGAAAGATTTTCATAAATATGCGTTAAACGATGTTTTTGAAATTATTACAGACTATTCAAAACAAAATTTTCCAAACGATGCTATTTTGCAGCAGTTAATAGCGGTAGATTATTATTTGCATTTCAAAGTAAAACCTAAGAGTTTGTTTCTAGAAGAAATTGATTTTACCGAGAAAAATAAATTAATTGACGAATTAAAATTAAACCATCATAAATACCGTTACGTGGTATTACCATTAGACTTTGATTTTAAAGCTTTTTCCAATGAGCAAACTATTGTGAATGAGAATAAGCATTTGATTATTCAATACAATGGAACTTCCAAAGCGGAAATTATTAACGCCTATTAATTCTCTAAATTTTCTTACAATGAATTTTGCTCACAACATAGAAACACGGAAAAATTCATTAAAAAAATTATTGACCAATGTTATTAAGTACGAAGACGAAATCATCAAAGCGCTGTATGATGATTTTAAAAAGCCCGCTTTTGAAGCAGTAGCCACCGAAACGTCTTATATTATTTCTGATCTTAAAGATACTATTGCTAATATCGATAGTTATTGTAAACCCCAAAAAGTAAATTTTAACTTATTAAATTTTCCTTCTAACGATTATATTATTTCTGAACCTTATGGTAAGGTTTTAATTATTGCCCCTTGGAATTATCCTTTTCAGTTAGCTATTTGTCCTTTAGTAGCGGCGGTATCTGCTGGCAATACAGTTGTTTTAAAGCCATCTGAATTAACGCCTCACACATCTGCTATTATTGCAAAAATTGTTGCCGAATCGTTTGATAAAAATCATGTGAGTGTTGAGCAAGGTGGACAAGAAAAATCAACTGAATTATTAAACCAACGTTGGGATTATATATTTTTTACTGGTAGCGTTGCTGTTGGTAAAATTGTTGCCAAGGCAGCAGCCGTAAATTTAACGCCAGTAACATTAGAGCTTGGAGGTAAAAGCCCTTGTATTGTTGATCAAACAGCAAAAATGGCATTAACGGCAAAGCGAATTGTTTGGGGCAAATTTATTAATGCAGGTCAAACCTGTATTGCTCCTGATTATATTTTGGTACATCAAAGCGTAAAAGCAAATTTAATTAACGAACTAAAAAATGAAATTACCAAAGCGTATGGCGCTGATATAAAAAACTCGCCTGATTTAGCACGTATTATTAATTTAAAAAACTGGGAACGATTAGTTGGTTATATTCAATCTTATAAAGTTATTTTTGGTGGTGAGACAGAAAAAGAAACGTTATTTATTGCTCCAACGTTAATTGATGAACCAGAATTAAAAAGTGATCTCATGCAGAATGAAATATTTGGACCCTTATTACCAATTATTTCTTATCAAAACAAAAGCGAATTAAAAGCAATTATTGAAAGCTACGAAAAACCATTGTCACTATATGTATTTACAGAGCGTACTGATTTCGCTAACGAAATAATGAATCAATTTTCTTTTGGCGGTGGTTGTATAAACGATACCATTATGCATATTGCTAATAAACGTTTGCCTTTTGGTGGTGTAGGTCAAAGTGGCATGGGCGCTTATCATGGCAAGTATAGCTTTGATACATTCTCACACAAAAAATCAATTTCAAAAAAAGGCACATGGTTAGATGTGCCTTTAAGGTATGCGCCTTATAAAGATAGAGTAACTACTTTACGAAAACTATTTAAGTGGATATAGCTAACTGTTTTTGAAATTGATTAACTCAAAAAAAGGTTTCTTGTAAGTTTCTGAAATTGGAATTAAGATATCTTTGATTTTTATTCTGTCTCTTTCTATCGATTCAATTTTATCTATTGATACCATAAATGATTTATGAACCCTGCTAATAACATTTGCTGGAATTTCTTGTTCTAATTCTTTAAAAGTTTGCAAAGTCATTATTTTTTTGTGGATGGTATGAATTCTTCTGTAATCTCTCATACCTTCAATATAGAGAATTTCATTTAGCGCAATCTTCTCTAACCTATATTCTGTTTTAATAAAAATAAAGTCTTTTTGATTTTCTTTAATACCCTTAGATAAATTATCCTGAGCTCTGTTCACGGCAAGTAGAAACCTGTCAAAGGAATATGGCTTCATTAAATAGTCAGTAACATTTAATTCAAAACCTTTTAAAGCGTGTTCCTGATAAGCAGTAATAATAATGACTTCACAATTAATATTTCCTGTTTCTAAAAGTTGAATGCCAGATAATTCACCGAGATTAATGTCTAAAAAAATTAAATCAACTTTATTAGATTTTAAATATACTAAAGCATCAATTCCATTATCAAACGTGGTTAGTAAATTCAAAAAAGGGAGCTTTAGAACGTAGTTTTTCGTTCGTTCTAGTGCTAAAGGTTCATCTTCTATGATAATACAGTTAATAGACATTGTTAAGTGTTAATTTTACTTTGTATATGTTGTTATGTGTAGTGATATTTAGTTGATGTTTATTTGGATATAATAATAGAAGTCGCTTTTCTATTAGACCATTTCCTAAACCATTATGTTCTGATTTGTTTTGCGAGTTAATTGTGAATTTATTTTCACACTCAAATATAATCATCTCCTTATTGATTGTAATTATTATATTAATGGCATTTTCGAGGTTTTTATTTTCTGTATGCTTAAAAGCATTTTCTATAAAAGGAATAAATAGCATTGGTTCAATCATTAAATCGTTGAAACTTCCTTCAATACTATAATTTACGTAACTTGGATTAGAAGAACGTATTTTTTGAAGTTCAATATATTTTTCAATATAAGTCAACTCAGTTGAAAGAGCAATTTTATCTGCTTTGGTTTCATACAACATAAAACGCATGATATCTGATAATTTATTTAAGTAATCAGAAGCTTTTATGGGGTCTTTTTGAATTAATACATCAATATTATTAATAGTGTTAAATAAAAAATGGGGATTGATTTGGTTTTTGACTAAAGCTAATTCCATTTCGTAATTTTTTTTATTAAGGTCTTCTTTTAAGGTTATATCGCTATAGGCTGTTACAAAACCCTTTATTACTAAGCCGAATATACCATGCACAAATGCTATGAAAGACAAAAGTATGGTTATTCCGATAGCAGATTCCCATCCAGTTTCAAACAATATTTTAGATTTCCATTTTATACACAGAAAAAAATCTCCTATTAAGGCAGCCATTACCGAAGCTAAAATGCTTGATATGGCTAAAACAATTAGTTTTTTCTTGCTTAAGTAATTTGGAAACAGCACCACATAAAAAACATAAAAACCAATTATGCTAGGCACAAAGCAAATAACACCCAAGGGGCCGCTAAGGAAAAAGTCATGTACCAAATTTAAGTTTAGGTAATTGTCACCTCTAATTAACAAAATAGCCAAAAACCAAATATACATTGACCAATAAGCAATATGTAATAAAACAATAACCGATTTTTTCATAATAATTAAATTTAAGATTAATACTGATTCAAAAGTAGAGTAATCAATAGCCTCTTAAAATTCTGTTATGCTAATCAGGGTAGTTTGTCTGCAAAAGGGGTATAATAATCTGCAAGTCATAATATTAATTTATGACTTGCAGATAAATCAGAGATTTACTCTTTCACAAAACGTTTAATAATAGTTTGATTTGAAGAGGTTATTAAACGACAAGTATACACACCACTAGCAAAATCACCTATATTAATAGAGGTTTGTTCGGAAGACACAGAAACTACTTTTACTATTTTGCCTAAAGCGTCGTATACTTCAATACTTGTTGTTGTTGAAAATAGTTCCTCTGTTAAGTTGACAGTTAATCTATCACTTGCTGGATTTGGATAAATCGATACACTATTTTCAGCCAAAGCTTCATTTAACCCTGTGCAAATATTTACGCTAGCAGTAGCTGCAATAGGAGCACTCTCGCAGTCGTTTTGCTGCACTTGCCAATTATAAAAATAATAGTAGTAAGCACTTCCTGCATCTGCATCAGTAATGCTTACCAAGCCGCCAATATTAAATGGATATCCCGCACCGGTATTCGTATTGTTTCTCCACATATCTGGCAAGGTGCTGGTACCTAATTGGTAATTAGTGCCAGGCGTTAAATTAAAGTTTAGGGTTACCGTTTGTGTACCCGCTGGAATATTAACTACGGTGGATTGTAATACAGTTCCAGCAGAATTTCTTAATTCAATAGTTCTGTTACCGGCAGAATTTGCAACAACTTTTACTGTTTTTAATTTACAAGCTTGTAGCACATCAAAAATTAAATATCTATCAGCATTTGCATTGAAATTGGAACCAGCACCAAAGACTGTATTAGTTGCAGGGCCTCCATAAACTGGCGTTTGTGTAATAGTATTAACCGCATAATAGGTGGCGTTATTAGTAAGTGTAGGAGTAGTGAATGTATTTCCTGTTCCAATTTGCACTAACATATTAGAATTAGTGTACCAATTAATAACGCCATTTCCTGAAGCTGTTAACGTTGCTGAAGTTCCAGAGCAAATATTATCATTAGTTGTTGTTGGATTTGAAGGAGCATTAATGGTAATATAGCTTGATTTAATTAATGAATCTTTTGAGTTTGCTGTACAACCTGTTGCTACTAATTTTACAGAGTAAGTTCCATTAGCCGTATAGGTATGAGAAGGATTAATAGTAGTACTTGTTGTATTATCTCCAAAATCCCAAGTATATGCTAAACCTGCAGATGTTGTATTGTTGAAATTAACGCTTGTAGGCAAGGAGCATGACGTGATTTGGTTGGCAGTAAAATTTGCTCCTATAGCTCCAGGGGTATATAGCGCTCCAACACCAACTGCATACCATGCGTTAGTTGTTTGTATTACTTCGTTTGAACATGCTCCATATAAATCTTTAGCGGCTTGTATAGTAAAGTTTCTAACATTGGCATAAGTTGTTCCAGGTGTCATATATACATTTAATGCTCTATAGGCAATAGCTGCCGATTTAGTCATAGTTAACCCAGTAATATTATATGCTTGTCCATTATCATTTGTGCCACTTCCACCCACTGATAAAAGATAAAACCAATAATCACAAGGTCCTGCATTGATATGAACTTCTCCACCGGCATCCCAATTTGTCCCTTGATATGTATCTGGATCTTGATGTAAATTTGGGTTAGACATATTTCTTATGCCTTGAGAATTTGTTGTAATATCAGCACCCATAATCCAATCGTGTTGTGTAGGCCTTGCAAACCATTCTGTACATGTACCAAAAATGTCAGCAAATGCTTCATTTAAAGCTCCAGCTTCTCCATTACCTAAGTTAGCTGTATTTTCAACTACACCATGAGTTATTTCATGGCCGCAAACATCTAAGCCCGTCATGATTGTAAATCCTTGAGATGTATTTCCATCCCCATAAGTCATACGCTGTCCATCCCAAAATGCATTTACAAAATTGGTGTTGTAATGAACATAACTTAACATTTTGTATCCATTGTCGTCAATGCTGTTTCTATTGTGCTCTTGCAGAAAGTAATCGTAGGTTGCTTCAGCGCCAAAATGTGCGTCTGTAGCAGCTTGATCAGTGGTGGTAATCGTCCAACTATTAACTGTATTCGTAAAATCAGTAGCACTATAAGTTTGAGTGTTCTTCATATTATAAGTTTCAATTCCATTTCCTCGTCCCGCTTCTCTTAGTCTGTATCCTGCAGTATAACTATCAGTCGTAATTGGTTTAGTGCCACTATATTTTGTGTTAGCAGTTCCAACAGCATCAATCGTACAAATTAAATTTTGTTCCTTTAAGATAGTTCCATTTGTAGCATCAATATATACATTGGCTCTGTATAATGGTTCTTCTGCATAAATATTAAATTTATAAGCATACTGATAGGATGTTGTTTTAGTTTTTGCATCATTTGTAGTTACTATTAATAATTCTCCTACAGGATTATAATTAAAATTAGGATTATTCAAAGCTTCTTGCATATGAGCAGTTTCAGCTTTGTTTTCCCATTTATATTTTTTGGCATTTACTTTTTTTAAGGCTGCTTGCAACGCTTGTTGTTCTGAAATAGAAACAGAATTGGATAATTTGATATTTTTAAACCAATCTCCATTAAACGATTTCACTTCATTATTTTTTTCGTGAACAATAATCGTAGAATTTTCAATTTTATAGCCTTTGTAATATTGTACAAAACGTTGATGTTTAAATCCTAAAGCGTCAATGGTTGATTTTGTTGGAATAAAAGATACATCATTTGTTTCAACGAGTTCTTTTTTCATCCAATCTATAAATTGTGTTTCTGAGAAGTGCTTATGATCGTCGAAACTAACTTGTAGTGGCAAGTTGGTCGTACTTGATAAATAATCAATTTTAGCACCTTCTAATTTGAACGTATTTTGCTGTGCAAAAATCAACGAACAAAGACATGAAGCAATAAAAGTGTAGTAGGTTTTAGTCATGATAAATTGTTTAGTTAAAACTAAACTAAGCGATTAAAACATGAATGCCAACATCGTTTGTATAATTAACTGAATTATTTTCGTTTCTACAAAATAACTCCAAAAAAGCATAAACATTTAATCCATTTAAGGGGGGTGAGTTTAGCAAAAGTGCATCCGAACTATTAAAATCCAGAATAATTACAAAAATTTAAAATGCTACAATTTGTAGCAATCAATTGCTATCGAATGAGAGTACCTTTAACCAAGGT
>ERZ724527.269-NODE-269-length-26241-cov-3.803559_pt1 | contig 26241 bp, 46 predicted proteins | sample MGYA00376060_ERZ724527 | MGnify/ENA primary metagenome ERZ724527 (study PRJEB28724, sample SAMN07190886) | activated sludge metagenome | isolation source: activated sludge of sewage treatment plant in Hong Hong | place: USA: Christiansburg, Virginia | collected...
AAAAGAATACCTGGAACAGCTGCAGCACAGGCCAGCAATAGAACAAGCATAAGGAAAATTACGGGCCATAGCATCTCACACTTGGTGTAGAGAAGGTTCTCGTCATGCTGGCAGCACTTTGAAGGGCAGCAGCTGGGGCAAGCACAGCAGCAGCAGAGGCAGGACCATAGAGTCAGGCTGAGAACCAGACCGATGAGGAATGGCACAACATATACAGCGAGACCGATGATAAGAGACTGTTCCTGAGTCATAAGCGACGCAAGGTCGAATGCAAGGACCGACTTGATCAACATGATGCTTCGTTAATTAGAAAGATTACGCATCAACACTGAAGTACATCTTCAGGGTTGAGAAGTAGCTCTCAGCGGTGGAAATATCAGTATCGCTGATGAGAGTTGTGCGTGAGGTGGTTCCGCAGAAGCTCAGGACGTTCTGAGTACGGGTGGCACCAGTGAGGACTAGAGTAGTGTCGAGCGTCGCCAAAAGCCTAGCTTTAGCTGCAGCGACTGGTGTTTCAGTCTCTGATCGGTAGACCTGGGTGACTCCTACGAGTGCTACGACCAGCAGAAGGATGAACTTCGCCTGGCTTTTCATTGGTGGTAATAATTATAGAGCATCGGGTTTTCATTGCGCATATAAGTCTTGTATAATGCAACTTCTTCGTTGAAGCAAAGTTATCATTATGCTTCAGATCGGGCCCACATTCCGCCAATCAATCCTAATGTTCAGCATATTTACTAATTCGTCTAACTACCAATGCTTCTCCACGGTGTCTCGATTATCGCCTTACTTACGCGTAAAAGAACGATCCCAGTAAGGTTTGAAGAATATGTAACCTGCTGGAGTACACCCAGGATGCAGCCTTCATCGAATCATTGAGAAATAAACTATAATCAACAACGTTAATAAGGGTGTTGGGCTCCAAGAGAGCGGCTGTTGTGTAGTGTACAACTTAGACTGGGAATAATACTCTGATTTTCTCTAGGTATATCAGAAGCACTTGCGGTGCACAATCTGGGGACCTGTCTCGAGATATTCGGCCTTGGTGATCCACATGGCCTGGAAGGTCGACAGGGAAGCAAGGATGGATCCTCCAATCCACACCAAGAACTTCCTCTCGGGAGGAGCAAGGACCTTGATCTTCATGGTGCCTGGTGCCTTTTCGGTGATCTCCTTGGTGAGACGCTCTGGGAGTCCGCTGTACATGGTGGTTCCACCGCTCAGTACGATGTTCTCGTAGAGGGCCTTGCGGACATCAATGTCGCACTTCATAATGGAGTTGTAGGTGATTTCGTGGAAACCTGGCAGTTCCTTTCCCATAAGCATGGGCTTGAAGAGAACTTCTGGGCAGCGGAATCGTTGACTGCCGACTTCGATAACCCTCTCATCGGGCATAGTGTAAGACTTGATGTTACTCGTGCTAGTCTTATAGGCTGAGATAACACTAAGCTTTACCTTCCAACTCTTGCTCATAGTCAAGAGCGACGTAGCACAGCTTCTCCTTGATGTCACGAGCGATTTCAGTTTCAGCGGAAGTGGCAAGGTTCTCACCAATCTCATTAAGCAGCTTGGCCATCACTTGAGTGAGGTCTCGACCAGCCAAATCGTTCCTTTCGATGGCATGGGGAAGTGCATAACCATCGTAGATGGGCACGGTGTGAGTGACACCATCTCCGGAGTCAAGCACCAGACCGGTGATCTTACCAGAGGAGTATAGACTCAGTACGGCCTGAATAGCAAGGTAGAAGGCTGGAACGTGGAAGGTGTCGAACATAATCTCGATCATTTTCTCGCGATTGGCCTTGGGATTTCTGGGGGCTGGGTTAGGGAGATTTTATACCTTCTGTCAACATGCAGGCATGCTCTTCGGGAGTCACTCGAAGTTCATTGTAGAAGCAGTGATGCCAGATCTTACTCATGTCGTCCCAGTTGGTAACGATTCCGTGCTCCACTGGGTAGCGGAGGGTCAGAACACCTCGCTTCTGCTGGGCCTCATCTCCGACATAAACATCCTTGTGGTCCATGCCCACCATCATCGACTGGGCCTTGGGGCGACCCACCACAGAGGGGAAGCTGGTCTTGGGAGCGTCGTCGCCGGAGAGACCCGCCTTGCACATACCCGAACCGTTGTCGATGATCACCGCCAGATTTGCCATACCTTTATTTATTATATGGCTAAGGATTTATCGATTTAAAGACGTGTTTTTAAGGCAATAAAAGGAAAGCGGGTCTTTCGGCCGGCTTGCTCACTCCGAATTTTCAGGCAATAAAATGCAATTAATTGGAATAATTCATCGCCGAAGGCTTCATCTTCACTCGACCCTCACATCACTTCTCAAAGTCCTGCTGGTTCTGTGGTTCCGCCTGTACGAACTCAGGGATTTTTTTCAGGCTTGTCATTACACGGTCAATGTTTTGGTAGTTGGATAGCACAGCACCGAAACGATTTACCGAGGCAAGTGCCTGTGGGTAAAGAAAGACATCTGCAGCTGTCAGCTCGTCTCCGAAGCAGTATTTCTTTGACGAGCGAGCTAGCATCTTCTCCATGGTATCCAATCCGCGAAAAACGAAGTACTTTGCGAAGGCCATCTTATCTGCTTTGAAGTCGGCTTCGATTTTATCGAGAAGCCTTATGTTTTGGTAGGGGTGGATTCCGGAATTGACTATCTCACAGAAGCCTCGGATTTGAGCTCGTTGAACAGCAGACCCAGGAAAGAGCTTGGGCTGTGGATGCACCTCATCGAGATACTCGATGATAGCCATGGACTCTATGAGCGCTGTACCATCCTTGAGCTGCAACGTGGGCACTCCTTGATTGGGGTTGAGGTCCTTATACTTACTGTCGCGCTGCTAGCCCTTGAATAAGTGGACGAACACAAACTCGGGTTGGAGCTTCTTAATGTTGCAAGCGATGCGTGCCCTCCAAGCTGTTGTGCTGCGGAAGAATGTATACAATCGATAGCCTGAGCTCATATCTTGTGAATGGTTAATTTGGACGAGCGAATCAATTGTTCGGTAGCTAGGCTTCGAGCTTACGCAGCTCGGCTTGGAACCGTTCCTGCAGCTTGCCGAACGTGCCAGGGTACTCCTTGATAATGGCTTCCTCTTCGTCCACGGACAATTCGTGGAGATTATGGAGCTCCCGGAACTTCTCAAGGTCCTCCTCGGTGGAGCCGATGTAGAATTTGCTGGCTACTGCTGAGTAGATGGCATTCTTGAATTCGGGAATGCACAGATACTCGGCTAGCGCTATCAAACGAACTGCTTCCTCTTCGTGCGCCTCCTCCGCATAGTCTGGGTTACCACAAGATGAATACCTTTGAGCACCTCGTAGGTAGTGGCATCGACATTGTCTTTGAAGACATTAGAGACCATGGGCCTCTGGATCTTGATGTTAGCCTGCTCATATTTGTGCTTATCGAAGAACTCCTTCACCTTCTCGAGCAGATGAGGTTCGTCAGCAAACTCCTTTAGTTCCAGCACGTGTTCCTCAAGCGTCTTGAATATACCTCCGAATGCGGTGAGCTTCCCATTGAATACGATCTCCCTAACGTTGCCATCCTTGCTGTGTAGCTTCACTGTGATAGGCTTGGCCTACTCGACTGCCTCCATGTGAGTTTTGGGAAGTATTATACCTCAATTTGCTATCACCGCACTTATACTGAGAATATGTCTCATACCGGTAGAGTTTGAATTTCCCGGAGAGAAGCAGCTTTGCCAATGACAGTGTTAATTTAACTGCCTTCGTAGAAGAAGCATGGCATCGTCCGTTCGTATAATTAATTATTTAGCAGCAGTTTCATCGATGGGGTTGCTCGGCAAAACGCTGAAGGGCCGCACCACCCGACCCGGTGGTAACCCACCTGTGCTGAACATTAAGATTCGGCAGATCGCCAAGACCCACGACGAATTCAATCAGCTCAAGGAACTGGCGAAGATTAAGCGAGACATCCTGCGCACCAAAATCAAGAACGAGCACAAGTTTGTGAACTTCAACAAGAAGAAGCTGTTGACGTACTGGCGAAAGATTATGCGTATCGCTAAAACGGAGGAACTTAAGAACGAAATCGATGTGTATTCGCAGAACAATCAGCGTGAACTCGATAGCAAGGAAGCCTTCATACAGATGATTGACAAGAATCTGGATGAGGCTGAGGATCAATATCAAATGGCGCTGCTCAACCATCTCATCCACATAGAAAATCTCACAGCGGTCCAGGAGGCACGTATACGTGGGCTGCAGGAGGAGTTCAGGAGGGATGTGACCATCCTCGAGAACGAGTATAGCCTCGAACGGGAGGAGATGGAACGAACCCATCGCAACCACATTAAGGAGTTGGAAGACATGATCGACACCGTTAAAGAAGAAGACAAGAAGAAGCTCGACGAAACTAAATCGGAGGAACAGGCCTTCCGCGAAGAGATCAAGAATAAGAACATCGAGGACCAGAATCATATGAAGCTGTACTTGGAAAGCAAGGCCAACAAGTACTACACGGAGCTGGAGCAAATGTCGCAGAAGTACACCAGCGACACCCAGAAACGCACAGGTGAGCATAGCTCCGCTTACGAATACAACCAGAAGACTGAGAAGAGCATCAACAACCTAAATCGACAGATTGCCACCAAGAAGGTGAAGATGGACCAATACAAGCTGAAGATTCTGCAGCACAAGAAGGAGTGCTCAGCTCGGAATGCTGCGCTTAAAAAGGAGAAGGACAAGATTAGCAAGAAGTACCAGGAGCTGAAGCTCAAGATGACCAAGTTCCGCGACGAAGAAGAAAAGCGAAGGAAAGAGCTGTCCAACAATTCCCGCAACGCTGTGGAACGTCTGAAGGAATACGAGGCACTCGGTGAGAAGATTCTGAAGACTGCTGAACTGTGCCGTCGACACGAAACTGAGAAGGAGAAGGTGTTGCCGTTCTTCGAGGGATCCGTCGAGGAGAGTTAGATCCCAGAGGACTTCAAGCAAAGCTTCACAGAACTCACTCCCGAAGAGTACGAATAGTTCCGATACCTCAATAACTTTTACAAGCGGTACAACAAGGTGCTGCTCGATAAGCTGGTACTACCACTTCGTTATGTAGGCGATCGAAAAGCAGAAGGAAGGACTCCAGAAAGACAACGTGATGCTTAAGTCGCTGCTCAAGCAGTACCTCGACGGTATCAGTCTCAACGACGAGGTGCTCCGGAATGCCAACCCACTGCTAGTCATCAACCACAACATCAATATTAGCAAGCTGCCAGTCGAAAAGGAAGGCAAGACCACCATCATCGAGGGCAACACTGTCATCAACAACGCAGTCCACCAACTTGGCTACGTGCCTCGCATGCCCTTCCAGTGATCGATCGGTGCGATGATCAATTGATTATGGTTACCATAGCAAACTACCTCAACGGCAGCTTTTTAGCTGCTGAGATCAACGAGTCGGAGCGACCAGTGTGCCTGCTCGAGGGCTGGAACGACGGATAAACCAGACTCTTGTGGAACTATAGCATCAAAAGGAGCACTGATGCCAATAGGTACCTGATAAGACCATGCAGGCACCACGTGATTGTTGACTTTGGTATCAGCTACATCAAAAAGCTTGTCGCGTCAAAGACGGAGTTTCGTGCAAACAGTAGCAGAGCAGTCATCAAAGTTGGTGAGCATCTATCCAACCAATACATTTTATTGGGAAGCGCATTGCGTGAAGCTGGCGGTTTGGCTCGATGCACCGCCTTGCTCAATAGCTTCATCGAATGTACTGACGCAGTTACTTAGCCCATAAACTTGCTGAGGTTTTCTTGACAATCGAGGGTCTACTTTCCTTGGAACACTTCTACAGCCAAGAGGAAATTCTTCACTTTATCAACAGCCTCTCCGAACTGCATCGAGGCTATCGTCAGATCAATATACTGGCCAGCCAGAACCTTAACAAGACAATTATCACGAGTCTCGAGAGACAGAGTACCTGCATCATCAGCCTCACCAAACAATTGGAGCAGGCTAAACCCAAATGGCAATGTTTGATGATTGTGAGGAGGTACACTGGCTTCTCCAACGAGCAGGATTATATCCTGGAGCTGGTCGATGGACAACTCAAAGTAACAAAGCACAAGGAATAGGACAAAACTGAGCAACCTGAGCATACTGACATGGGGTTCTCATTCAAACGTTCTGCCAAACCTGACGAACTGGAGAAACTCAAGAACGTTGTGTATCCCTACTTGAACAAACAAACGACATAAAAGACCTGTTGTGCGAACAAGAACTGCTAGTGCGGCAAGCAACCCTAATTAGTGTTGGACGACGAGCAGGAGGAAGACGATGATGTGGATGTTTGAGCAACCTGCTTGTTTGATACGAAATCTTATAATTTGGCCGTCAACAATGGCATAATAAGCGGAGCCCAAGGTGGTTCCCAAATCAAAGCGGTACCGCAAGGAAAAGGCTTGGGACAACGATCCGACCTTAGACAAGTGGAAGATTCCAGAGATTAAACCAGAGGAGTCCAGCGCTTTTCTGGAGGAGAGTAGCTTCGCTGTGCTCTTTCCACAGTATCGAGAGAAGTACATCAAGGAGTGTTACGGACTGGTCAAGCAGAAGCTTATGGAGTCTGGCATTAAGCTTGAGCTCAACCTGTTGGAGGGCTCACTGACCGTACGTACAACAAAGAAGACATGGGACCCTTACGCAATTATCAAGGCCCGAGATGTTATCAAACTGCTGTCCAGAAGTGTACCATATGCACATGCACTTCGGCTAATGGATGACGGTATATTCTGCGAAGTTGTCAAGATACGGTCGTATGTTCGTAACACCGATCGGTTCATTAAACGTCGACAAAGGCTGATTGGACCCAACGGTGCAACTCTCAAGGCGTTGGAGCTGCTGACCGACTGTTACATTCTTGTTCAAGGCAGTACAGTCTCCATCATTGGGAACTTCAAGAACATCAAGATCCTGAGTCGCATCATTGTTGATACAATGCAGAACATTCATCCGATTTACCACATCAAGGAACTCATGATTAAGCGGGAACTGATGAAGGATGAGAAGTTGAAGGACTAAAATTGGGATCGATTCCTCCCAAGGTTCAAGGAAATAAAGCAGAAGCGCAAGAAGAAGAAGCTGACTGAGAAGAAGGAGTACGATCCTTTCCCACCACCGCAGCAACCTCGCAAGGAGGATTTGCTGATGTAATCAGGCGAATATTTCTTGGGCGAAAAGGAAAGGCAATAGAAGGTTCTATAGAGGAAGAAGAGGAAGCAAGAGAGGAAGATGAAAGAGAAGCAACAGGAACAACTCAACGACAACGCCCCTTAATTCGAGGAGGAGATTGAAAAGGAAGACCACAAGGCATCGAAGCATGCACCGCAAGATTCGGAGCAGGATCTGGAGTAGCTGAAGCAGAAGTTCCTGAGTAAACCGCTGAAGAAGATCCACTTTTGATAGTAGAATTCAGTAAAACTTCATCACTTGCTCTCGGACAGCATTTGCCTTGCCATTCGAACCTGCACTTATTTGTACCCTGAGTAACTTTATCAGTACGTTCGTAGGCGGCGCTGGTTTGTTGGAAGACTTCCTATTGCTGGCGAAGTTCATTGTCGCTTAGCTAGAGTTGCCGCTGCATTACAACTTCTGTACCTTCAAGGCAAGCTGCTGATCGTGAAGGTATTGCAGCTGTCCATCCCTATCGAACAGTTTTCCACCGAAGAAATCCAGAATGCTCTGCATTCCCTGTGCAGCACCAGCCTCGACAGCCTTATTGGTTCGTTGGTTGATATTAAAATGTGTTTAATTCTCGTCGTTGATGGCCTATTCAACCTGTTCAAATTCCCTGCTTAACCTTACCAGAGAACTAACATTGTTACTTGGCTGTATTCTTTCAATTTCTTCAGTAAGCTCAATTATCCTGTTGCGCAGCGCCTCTAGATGTGAATACTGCTGTTTAGGATCTACTTCAGAAAACAGCAGCTGCGAAAGATATTTCGACTCGTCCCTAATTGACTCCATTTCTGCAATGCTTGACTCAATTTTCAGATGAAGGCGCTCGTTGTCCATGAGAATATCGTGCTTCTCTTTCTCAATGGTCACGAGTTGATCGATGAGGAACTCCGCCGCCTGCTTCTTTTCCAGCTTCGCATTCTTCAGCAGTTTGACAAACTGCAGATGGTATTGGCAGAGTTTCTTGGTATTTTCTCGCTGCATTGACTCCAAATTATCAGTGTTCTTGGCTAGTTCCAACTGCACCGATTTTATCCGTTCGGCTTGTTCCGTATTTTGACGGAGGTCGGATTCCCATCGGGCTTCCGTTTCCTTCTATCGTTGGATGTACTAGAAGAGTTCATCTCGCATTTCGACTGTCTTCTGAAGGTTCTATCGGATTAGCCGAACCTGGCTGGAAGCCCGACTATTGTTCGAAAGGTACCGATTCCAAACCTCTTCAACTGATGCTCTAAGCGATGCGACTTATTTATTCTTGAGCCTAAGTAGTTTGCGGTGTCCCTCAACATCCTTCTTTTGCTGAAGAACCTGCCCTTCCAGCTTGCTAGCTGGAAAAGCACTTTTGGCTTCCTCCATGATTCTTTGTAGCTCGGAAGCATACAATAGCAGGGCTTTGTTCTTAGAGTTTACCATAAGAAAATCTCGCCTGACTGCTTAGTTGACATGCTGCTCCTGTTCAATTCGTTGTCGAAGCTCCTCTTTTTCGTGCTGCCTCGAAGCAATGGATGTACTGAGCTGCCTTTCTGAAGCTTCGTATTTGTCTATCAAATTTTTAGTTTTTTCAACGGACTATCGGTACATCGTTTCGTACTCCTTGGCCAATGCATCCGCTTACATTTAAATCTCTTTCTTCTTACCTTCAAGTTCGACCTTTTTGTCTCGAATTTACTTATCCTCCTTCTCCCTCTGAAGAACTGTCTGCTTTCGCGATTCGAGTTCAGTTTGGAGTTTCACTTGGTAATCTTCTTCCATCTTCTTCATAAATTGCTCTCGCTATTCCTCCAACCTCTGCCGTTGTTGCTCAATCTGATTCCGCATTTGCTACTGCTGTCTCATAAGCTCTCTCTAAGCCTCTAGTTTTTCGGCTTCGATATTCGCTTTCTCAATTTCAACTCTGCGGTTCTCCAACTTAACTCGCTCAATTTCTTTTTGCTGAGTCTCTCGGAGTTGTCTCTGCTTTGCAGCTGACTCTACTTATTTAATCTCTTCCTCTGCAGGCACTTCTACTTCCTTCAAAAAGTCTTCCATATTGTTGAACTGAATGCGTTTCTCGGCTGGTCGGTTGCTATTAATCCTTTGTGATCCCCGTTGTGATTCCTCCGGTCGACTTTCTCTCATATTTTTCATGTTGTTCACCTTCCCTGCACTTTATTTCATCTCGCTCACTCTAATCTTCTTCTCGAACACCAAAGGATCCTTTTCTTGCTTCGATTCCTCAGGAGGTAGGTTGATCGGTGCAAACATCTCCTTCAGATTGATCTTTTTATCCTGCTTATTTCTTGCTCCTGATGAAGGGGCTACTGACCTTTCCTTCTGCATGATCCTAATCGTGTAAATTGCGTCAGCTGTATCAGTCATTGTTTGTACTTTTTCCGAATTCGATAGTGTCTCCGTCAGCCAACTCCACTTCACCGCCTTTATTGATCCTGACGTCGTTCACCTTCGTCCCATTTAGAGAGTCAAGGTCTCGAAGGATAACTCTGCCTCCTGGGCGTTGTTAAATGTAAGCATGGTCCTTGGAGATACTTGGATGCTACATTTATCGTTAAATACCTTGATGGCGAGTTCGTGAGACACTGCTCTACCAATGGTGAAGACCTTGACGGTGACTGGGACGATGCTATTCTGGTTTTCAAGAGTCACCGACACTAAGTCCATGATTTAAAGTTATAACAGTAAGTAAGGATGTCAAATGATCTTCCTATACAGCTTTGGAACCAAACGTGGCTTGCTACGTGAGTGTGGATAGAGTTGAGGAGTTTGGAGTTTGGGTGTTCTCGCTGTTAACGGATGAATAAGATACTCGTCAGGGGTAATTGCTTGAGGGTACAAGTGCTCATTACCTGTAACTTCGTTGAGTTTGATAGTCTTAGAAAGCTCTCTGACCTCAGAGTAGCATTCCCTGTCAATGAGTGTGCGCATACGCTCGAGAGACTCCCACTCTCTCTTGAGTCCAGTTTCTGTTTGTTTGGTAGGTCTCACAAGCTTAAGCTTCTTCTGTTTGTTGAAGTACCCACGGGCAAGACTGTCATAAGTATCGAGTGCATCATTCTTGCGTAGCTCCTGCTTAAAATATTCGACACAGTTTTCGTGGAGGTTCTCTTTATTTTGGAATTTCACAGTCCTCTCGATAAGGTTATACTTTCCAGAAGTTGCAGAGAGCTGACTCAGGAACCTTCGATAGTAGTGAAGTCTGCATTATACTCGAAGCCTTTTGGATTCGACCTGTGCAAATCTCATGTACAGCTGTTTGAGTTTTTCTTGCAGCTGGCACATTTCTACCTTTCTGCTGCTTTGCTGCTGCAACTGTTCAAGTTCAAACTTTGTCCTTGCGAGTCGATTCTCAGCCTCATTTCTAATGGCTTCCAGCCTCTGCTCAAGCCGACTCTAAACTTCATCCGAACAGCTCATGGCAACGATATTTCTTTGCCGCTCAACCTTCTTCCTATTGTCAGATTCGATCTCGTCTTTTGATAGTTTAAGTCTTTACTCTTTCTGTTCCAGCTCCTCTTGTTTTTCCATTCGATGGCAATTGAAGTCGCTAATCAGTTCCATTCGACGGAGGTTTAGCATCTCATTTATCTCCAACTGCAACGTCTTGCTGTGGGCTGTGAGTTACTATTGCAGTCGAGCTTCAAGACGGTCTTCCTATTCCTTTCGTATCGCAGCCATTCTTGCTTGCATAGATGTCTCTTTTGGAGATGTACACAACACTTCTTCAGGGCATTCAGAAGAACTTTCGCTGTTTACGTAGATGAAAGCTTTGTCAGACTCGACTGCCTCGAGCGCTTCGACGATGCGATTTTATCTGTTCAATTATTCTTCCTACTCCTCGTTCCGCTATGTCTGCATCTCACTAATCGGGTTGAGGTTGACAAGGACATTCATCGCCTTTTGCATTTGAAGAACCATATGCGGCAGCTTGAAGCTCACATCTTCTAACTTGAATCTCTCGTAGAGCGTTCCACGGCTAATCTGAGTTCACGTTGCAGTTACGTTCTTCTCCCTTTCGTACAGTCTTTGATAGTGCATATCCACTGGGTGTTCCCGGTAAGCAACACCTTTGAGCAAATCTACGTAGTAGCTGTCTCCCTTGGAATTCATTACAGGCTTCCAGTACTTCGGAAGAGGGGCAGTTAGGCATTCACGAGCGAGATACAGTAACCCAGCATCTTATGGTAGTTGCATTCCCATCTCGATCGCTCTCGCTTCGATCTCTAATCTTGGAGACTGATGTACCTGCTTCAGATGGTTCAACATCGACATGCAAGTCTTCTGCCAGGAACTCAGTCGAGTTGTCGGATTCGTAAGGTTCCTTCCATGGACAGTCTAAAATAGATTGATGTGTATATACAGTCATGTCGGGGCTCCCACGCGTGCTTTGATGGATCTCATGAGCTACTTGATTTTGTCGTAAATCCCCTTCAAACCAACGGTCGCCACTTTTGGAGCGATTTGGTTGTCCAGCTATGTGGTCGCATCATTGAACTCCCGAGAGTATTTGGCGCGCATGAGGATATATTGGAAGTAGACAACAACACCTACGAGTCTACTGAAGTTGAACAGAGTTAGCACCACTGTGATGGGGAGGTATATCATCTATATCTTGGCTTTGGTATGCAGTAGCTGCGTACGGTAGGTTTTGGTGATCTGCGCGTAACTACCAAAGTAACGGTCCAGTGCTGGTTGGGATTACCTCGCAAGTGGAATAAATTCCGCGATTCCTGTTAAAAAGTGCAGCACGAGCGGTACATAGAAGAATAGCGAATAGCCATCACTGCTGGCACTTGGTGTGAAGTAGAAGCTCATGATGAGCATGATGTCAGTACCGTACTCGTTCTGCAAGAACCTATCGAGGTAGGCCACAGAAAATTCCACTGTCTTGAGCCTGCGGTAGACGGCCATGAAGCAGGCAGCCACAGCTATGATGATGCAGTAGCCGAACGCTACCCAGTAACAGATGATGAAAAGCACCTTGAGCAGTGTTTCTATCTGATAGAGCTTGTTCATTGTGTTGATACCTTTTATTATTACACTTCGCCAGTGGGCGGCACTGTACTACTCGTAATAAATTAACGTTCGGTATAATGAATCATTCGGCTGAAACGCTCAGGCGCTATCTACGCAACTTCGACCCCATCAACGAATCGATGTTTCGGCCGCCCAACCAGTTCAGTGAGGATTAGTGCTAACAGGTTAAGACTTAGTAGCCGGAAAGCTAGCAGGAACCCGCAAATATTGCCAAGGCAACGCATGCTACTGAACGAAGCGGAATTTAGTAGGAACTCGACGAGAAGCTGAAAGAGCTGCTGAAAAGGGAGTAGATTCTTCAAAGAGAAAACATGGACCAGCAAAACAAGATTCATATGTTGGCCGAGCATGTGTCTGCACTCTAATTCGAGAATGAACAGATCAGCAGTGCCCTACGAAAGAACAACAAGGCATACAAGAGTCTAAAGAGTTCTCGAGGCGATATTTCGAAGTCGCGGGAGAACTCCAATGTAAAGATTCATCGTGGGGGGTGCTAACGTTGTCAGCACCTTACCGATGAGTTCGGCAAGGTCGTGGAAATTATGAATGGGTTCATCAAACAGTTTGCCTAACTGTTCCTGTCGGAGGATGGCGCAAAGATTATGTGCGAAAATTTTAGAAAACTGCTGCTGAGGCACAGCACCATTAAATTTGGGGAGGGACGTAGCAGCAGGGAGTTTAATGGCATATCTCAGATCTCGGAGTGGGTGCTCGTACTATTCGAACAGATCGACTTCCAAAATCAGCTGTGCGGTGGATATCGTGAGAAAGTAGAAAGCTTGGTTGCTGAGAACGACACCTTAGCCACTAACGTTAACAACTTGGAGGGATAGAGACAGCAGATACAACATCATCTCGAAGCCTTGATTGAGGCCTAGCAAGATATAGCTGAGCCAGACGAAGAGGATGAGGATGGTTTGGAGAAGCTGCTTGAGATTGTGCGGGTAGCCGTTCAAGACATCGACTTACGACATAAGATTGTAGAATACATCAGCCAGAATTCAAAGAGATAACAGTCCAAGAAGTCTTTGCAGAAGATGGTGCATAACCTACACAACTTCAAGCTTAGCTATAATCCGGGAGATCGGCAATTTGTCAAGGAAGTTAAGTTCAAGGAAAATCTCATTTAAAAGACGAGGGAGGAACTTGAAAGAGCAAGGGATGTGCTTACGCGACTGCATAGATCCATCATTTCGTGTGTTGCTGTGCGAGAAAAGGAGAACACTTTGAAAGCAGTCCTCCAGAACAGGCAGCACAAAATTACTCAGTCACAAACCGTGAAGACGAACACCAATCTTACAGATCGAAGCACCAATAGACTCTACGAACAGATAGTCAAGCATGACTTGGCGAGCGACGGCAAGCAATCTTAGCTATCACGCCAAAGCAGTCTGCACCACATACGACGCAAAATCCAAGACGCTGATTCAGCCTCTCGGATGCTTTCAAACAAGTTGAGCGTCAGGTTTCTCTGACGCTGGAATCGAGCATTGATTGTAGGATGTAATTAGATTATCATGCCTAGCCCCATCATCGAAGGAATCAGCTTTGGCATCACGTTGCTCATGCTTCCGATAGCACTACTCGGGGTCTTCCTCATTTATCTCGCAAGGCCATACCTTCAGCGGGTCTACAACTACCTGTTTGCTGCTGGCGGTTCAAGCATTAATGTCGATGGTCGACCAGTGGATCGAGACGAGAGTTGTCCAATCTGTCTTGATCAAGTAGAGTTGTAGACCTCTGGAACCTGTGGCCACGTCTTCTGCGGTACTCACATTGCGACTCAGCAAAATGTCTGTTCGAGGTTTACGATGCAACCAAGCTGAAGATCAACTGTCCGTCCTGCCGCAAACCGATAACAACTATGCTACGAGTTTTCGAGCCTCACGACCCACCTTCAGCAGGTGAACGGATCTATACCGACCGCATCAAGGAGTACAACTACCTGTATGACGACAATCGAGGAGTAAATGAAGGTTTATTCAGATTCTAAGGTGCCTCATCGAACTACCAGTGTTGTGGACCCACATTAAGAACGCGCTGACCAACCCGCGATTCTTTCAGTACTTGCCCAGGAACTTCGGCCGCTACCGAGTAATGTTCCTCCTTGTGCTGTACATCCTGAGTCCATTCGATATCCTCCCGGAAAGCTTATTGGGGATAGTTGGGCTGTTGGACGACATATTCATCTGTCTCATAGTCCTAGCTATTCTCAGTCAGGCTGTAATGGCTTTCGTACGAAGTCAAGCGTGACAAATAAGTGTGTTCAATCAGATTTTTTATGTGCTTCGGTGGTCACGTCATCAATCAACAAGGGGATCGTGCGCAGAAGTCCATTGTACTTCTGATGAAGCTTCTTCAGCAATCTATGTTTTCTATTAACTGTACTTAACCGCGACTGTTGCGTAAATTGCCCCAAGAATCCATCCTGCGAGTATCTGTGGCGCGGTATGGTACTGCAGCTGATAGCGAGCAAGCGCTTCCAATATTGAGAAGGCGGCGCCTATATAGATGTCATTGCGATTGTGAATTGCGAGGAGCACAGCTATATTGGCAGTAACCACCATATGTGAGCTAGGCATACCGAAACTGCGTTTGCATGCGCCAGCAGGTCGAGGATCTAGCTAAGACAGCAGTTACCGAGGAAGATGTTCTTGAGGTATGCATCTGTAAAGATGTAGCATGACGCTATTATGAAGAAGCAAACGAAGTACGAAAGACGTCTTTTGATGAGGGCGAGACCGCCAATGAGGAACGCAAGTAGATAGGGGAGCGTTGATAGGGCAGAATAGATCAGACTCACTCCTGGGTAGGGGCAGCTGCCCATTTTGTAGAGGAGGTACGAACACCCTTGGCAGTGTTATGGAAGATGCTCCATGCTTGTTGATATATATTAATAAGCACAATGATCAAACAGGGATCGGCAAGTATTTGAGGATACGAGAATTTGGCTCGAAATACTGGATTAGATTGGAAGTTGAGCATATCGTATCCCCTACGTATCAGTCAAGCTGGAGATCAAGATAATTCATTCACGAGATTCACCAGATTGCATTAGGCAGTCTTAATTCAGCGATATTTTCACTGTGTGTGGCTACTCATATGAGTTGGGTATTCAATAGCCATAATTTAAATGCATATCTCCAAAAGGACAGGGTTCATCCCAGCTATCCGAAGCTACTGCGCACCTGACAACGAAGACTTTCTCACGTACTTACTTGGCTCAACGTAGGTTTAGGAACTATAACACTGGCGCTGTGCAAGCCAGAATCAATCCACAATCACAGTAGCATGGCACAACAACGATGCAGCATCTTGGATACATTCTGACCAGTACCCTCGACGGTAAGGTGTGGGGGCATACAATTAGCAGTGCCTACGGCTTTTTAACTTCGTCAAGAAGGTTTACCACTCCATCTCCATTGAAAGCATTTCGTGTGGCTTGCAACGGCGATGAGAAGTACTCGTTCGTAGTCTTCGGAGAGTAGAATTGCTTGGCGATTGTCACTCTCGAATCAGATCAGTCGTTTGGCTCAAAGACTCTGGTGGCAATGGGACCGTAGCCACTTCGGAAGATAGAAGTAGTGTTCACTGAGGCATACTTCATGGTGTATGCATTGTTTGACGTACGAGATCCTTTTGAGGGCGAGGTGAAGATCTACAAGGTTGAACTGGGGCAGTAAAAGTCATATTCAACGCCTCTTCGAGGACTTTTGAACGTATTCGATATCTGCGCAGTAAACAACCAGCAAATATCCACCTTGACCAGGAGCAAAGATGGAAAAACCTTTGCATTGGATGGAGTTGACACCACTATCTTGGTCTATATTCAATGCGCGAATATCTGTGCACCTGTGACTGTGGTTGATATGAGAACAACTGTAGAGGGGGTGCAACGGTCGTCTGAGACAGTTCCTGGCTTCATTCACGAGAACGAGTATGAATGCCGAACAGCTTTCCTCTGGAACGGCAAAATGTACAGTACTTTCCACAAGGCAATGGAGACTAAGTTGATCCACGAGCATCAGGAGATAGTTGTGAGCGACTATACGATCCACCAAACTTTGTACAGCATCAATGAGTTCTCGAATTTGGAGAGCAGAAAGTTCTCAATAGCTCTGTTTCCAGAGGACGATCAGGAAAAGGTAATCGTTGCTTCAGTTGGGAAGGTGTTCAACCGATAAGGACAGCTTGATCTCTTCTTTGAAAGCCCTTTGAGGACCGTGCTGAAACGAGAAAGAGATTTCGAGACACTGGAGGAGTCTACATACTTGATGTTCAAGTTCTTGGTAAGTCAACATCTCGAAATTTTCTCCAAATCCCTGTTCCAGAAGGACAACAAGGATCTGAACTCACATAGCAACTTCGAGAGGTACAATCAGTCACTTCTCAAGTACACCAAAGAGCTGCAAGAAGAATTGCTGCATAAGCTGAGGGGTGTTGAGGGTGCCTCATCATTACCGTAGTTATTGAGGAGGGCCCAGAACGGCCTTCATTTTGCACGAAGTATGCATCTTAAAGTGGAATGTTAACATCAGCGCTACCAAAGGTTTCGATCGACGATCACTCGTAAGCAAGGTAGATATAGCAGCAGTGTTGCCAAATATCGTGATACAAGAAACCTCGCACAATCACTGGTTTATATCCTCCAGTCGCTCAACCAGGAAGACACTTAGTTTCTTCCATCTTCGATGAGGATCTAAAAAGCGATCACGACAAGGATTGAAGCTATAGTGCGTTTGGAAGCCCATAGGAAAGGATCGAGCAGGTCAGAGCCTGTCTATATCGAGCAGTTTTTCAAATAGTTTGAGAGTGGGTATTGGACTGCTCCTATCGCCCCCTTTCCCGCCTTCGATTTTTACAGGAAAATACTTTGCTCTCATCCTCTAGAACTGTTGTATGTGATGCTTCCTGCCCTACGACAGAGCAGTCTCCCAACCAAATACTTCGGAATTAACAGAGAGGAGCTAGATACCGTCGAAGCAATGATCAAACTTGAGGATCAAGCGCTATCTAGGGAAGTTCATCTGCAGTGTCTTGACCAACTCATCAACACAACCTGCGCAGTGCCCAACTACTTCTACCTTTACCTCGCAAAAGCAGCTCTCGACCGCGAGTTTAGTACCCTAGCTGTTCGCATTCTCAATAGCTACAAGCTGGAACTCTCCTCAAACAATCTGCACGACTTCATCGATATCCACATCCGAGCACAGAAGGTGTAGCTGTGCTACCTCCAGATTAAAGATTTCTTGGGAGGGGTGATTGGAGAAGAATGTGGAAAGGTCAGTGAGGACTTCTAACCGAAAGAAGCTATCAAGTTGCTCATACAGCGCTGTCTGTAGAAAGGTGGCATCATGGATATCGTGAGACTCGCTCCCGCCTTGAAAAACGACGAGAAGCAAATCCTGCAGTCGGAACTCAACCGACGAAACATTAAAATCAAGATAAACGACTACTTGATTTAGGGCACTGCTTGATCACAATAGACTTCTTTCCAGCTCGTAGAGGTATTCGCGAATTCGGCTTACATCTGCCATTTCCTTCTCCTAGAGCTTAATCTTTTGGTTCTTCCAACGTCCCAGATACTATAAGCAGCGATCCAGGAGTTTGAGCTGTTCCCTTAAGATTATCTTGTGGGATAGTCGGATCACCACAGCGGTGTACAGTCGGGGCGGTGTTACCTTGTTTTGTAGAATTTCTTCATCGGTCTCGTTGTCTGATTGGTATTGGTCCAGTTGGTACTTCACTATTTCTTTGGCCAGGTTGATAGCAGCCTGTTCAATTTGCCTCTCTAATGGAATCACAGTTGGCAGCGAATCAGTCAGTCTCTCCTTATACATGTTGGCCATAACTATACACCGACAGTGGTTGATGAGCTCTGCATTACTGCTTGAATGTACCGATGCAAACCCTCTGTTTTTTAAGTTTGAGCTCTCTAGTAATGATGATCCCACTACTGTCTTTGGTGTTGATCATCTTCGAAAAGATAAGTTTCGCGGCAACGGGTTTGCTGCAGCTGAGCGGTTGCACTACCATTCGAAAGCAGAATGAGTCGTACTTATTGCTCATGGTGGCAAAGTTGTAGCCCAGAAGTAGAAACCTGTTGGATCTCCTACCGTAGAAGTTATACAGCTGCTCATTCTTGCCGTATACTCGGTTGGTGTAAAGTACGAAATAGACATCGGCAGGGTTGGAGTCGACCACCCAACCCAACTTCTCGTCTTCCGTGTCCTCGCTTTCATTTGGATCTTCAGACTTCTGGCTGTAAACAGAAATTTCCTACTTCTCCTCTTCGCTCTATTCTTTCTCTTCTTCGCTATCCTCATTTTCCATTCCTCCTTTCGTCTTGTTTTGCTATTGTTACAGCAAAGCAGCTTTTTTGTTTCCTCTTGCATGCAGCTTGCCTTTCAGTTTTGGCTACTAATAGAGCTCCCAATACTTCTGAAGAGACTTGCTGAGAGGTACTGTAGTATTTCCTTTGAGAATACTTTTGTTGTCGATCTTCATCCTTTCCGCTTTGTAGGCAAAGTCAGCAATGTCATCTTCGTCAGTATCGTTGTCCTCACTACAGGAGCTCTAGGCGAACGTAAGCTGCCTCAATTTGTGTACGCCACTGTTGTACTGTTGATGGGTGATACAGTACATTTGCTGCTTCTCTGAGAGCTACTTCTTTTGAGATTTGGCAGTCGAAGCTGCTTCCAAGAGCTTCTTATGCCGAGCTAAATACTTCGTTCGGTCTGAAGCACTCGAAGTCACCAACTTCTTGACCTCTTCCGGTGATATGTTCAGAAACTCTTTTCGGAAGATAGATAGATTGCATTTCTTCGACTTCTGGGCATAAAGTTCGCCCTCTAGAACTGGTGCTTAAGCTTCGCGTTTGAGGTCGATGAGGAAATGGTCGAGGTACTTATCACCGTGGTTGAGCATATCCGCGAAGGGAATCAGCGACGCCGAGGGTACTGACCACCCAAATGCCCTCGTCATCACGAATTCGTAGGCCCATTCGAAGATCTTTTTGTAGCTCTCGTTGTTGATCTCGGGCGGGAACAGCTTGTCGTACTTCCTTATGACCCGCAGGAAGTTGATGAACTGAAACTAAAGTTCATCCTTGTACGCGATGAGGTTTTCTGAGATTTCCCTGTTCTCCAGCTGTTCAAGTTCAGCTCGAGACCAGTGCAAGAGTAGGTTCTTACACTCACTTGCCTCGAAATATGGATAGTAGAATGATTTGTCACCCTTGAGATGTTCGTAGATCAGGAACAGCGAAAGCGTGTTGAACGCAGCATCCGACTGTTCGCTACCATTGAAGAGTCGAGGGTTTTCGTTGACAACTGTAGTGAACTATGGGATTTGCTTGACACTCTCCACATCGATAATGATTTTCTTGGGAATGGCGATTACGGCCTGAGTCACACTCGCTTTTTACTTGGTAGGCAGGGATGGATTCGCTACAGCTCACCCCGATACATCCGCTTATCCCAAAGGCAGTGGGATACATCACCCGTGGGTCAATGAGTGTCCCGTTTGCTTTGATCCAGTTCAGGAAGCGTTGGTACTTGGCATCCTTCCTCGCCTTTGCAGTCAAGGCCTCGTTGACTTGGTGTTCCTCCAGAACACTCTCTTCGTCTTCCTACATTTAAAATGAATCGCAATATCAAGAGCGTCTGCACCTTCCACAGCTGAGCTCATACAGTTGATTGCAGTTGCAGCATCGCTTAATACCGTAGACTCCAATGCACTCGCCGCAGTATTCGTCGTCCATAAACAGCTGCCGGACGGTTTTACATTTCCGGCATTTCCTGCTGTTGGAGGAGGTGTTGATTATTTGGGGTATCTTCGTGGGTTTGCTGCTGCCGTCCACAGGTCGGAGAGCAGTGCTACTGCCTTTATGGCTGTTTTTAGGGGTACCGGTCTTTCGGCATTCACAGAACCGCTCGGTTTTAATTCTCCCGCAGTGGGGGCAGGTCTTCGATGGCTTGCTTCGAGAGGTTTCGTTGCACCGGTAGTCGCTGTTACTGCTGATACTCAACCGACTATTATCTCTTTTCGGAACACTGCCACTGACCTCTGACGTAAGGCCATTAGTGTTCGACACCGGCAGACTGTGACTCTGCGGTTGGTGGTCATACTTGAGCACTGATTTGTTATTTTTACCAGAGAGAATATGCAGCTTTGACTGACCATCGGAACTGGTGTGCTCTTCGATACATCCGTGGTAGTCAATAAGGAGGTTTACACCCACGGCGTCGGCGACAAGCTTGAGTGGAAGGTTTCTGAGGTTAGCTGAATAGTCCCTGAGTAGCCTTTCCTCGTTGCCAAACAGACTGTACTTGTACTGTTAGTAATGCTATTCGAGGTGAAGAGACCCCTTTCCTCTCACTAATGCGACTATTGCGAATTCCAAGGCCGGATAGTTATTTACAGTGGCGGCAACTATATGGTTGAGTTCGAAGCGAGTGAAGACACATTGCTCCTCCTTCAGAGTCTCCAACTTCCTGACTGCAGAGTTCAGCAACCCTCTGAGTGTCGCCTCATGGTTCAGCAAAGCCTGTTCCTTATCAGTTCCATCGACCATTTGCAGCCGTAACTTGCTATTACCGTCGCAGCTATTACCGTCGCAGCTGATGAAGTCCTCGTTATTGGCGAGTTTCCTACCAGTTAAAAGTGCCTACACTATCAGATGCACTCCAATTGCGAGCAAGTCAGAGTTGGTTCCAGCGTGGATTTCCACGCTTCCGTCGTTGAGATGCTTCATTATGCATCTTCCACCACGCCTCTCGAAGTACTGCAGGTCAACTCGCTGAGGAGTTGGCTTAAAGCTATTCTCCTTGTTGCTCCCCCGCTCGGACCTCATTGTCGCTATCTCTGCCATGTATGTTGGGTGTGCCGTTGAGCAATTTAACAATAATTAACAGCTAATAGTAGCAGCAAAACAAAACCAATCAGCGGTTGTTCCACTGTTAGTTAGTTCAAGCATCCACCAAAACACCTGAACTGCCCAATCAACGAAGAAAAAAAAATTGCATCGGCCGGGAATCGAACCCGGGTCGACAGCTTGGAAGGCTATAATCATGCCACTAGACCACCGATGCTTTGTTGATATTAGCGGGACGCGGCGAGCTTTATGTTCAAAAGGAGTCCGTGGAAGAATGGCACTCGATGGCATTTGGTTAATAGAATATGCAGAGAAGATCAGCCAACTTTCTGAACAGGGAGGAACTAAAATCACGAGCTGAACAGTCGCAGAGTGTGGTGGGACTTCCAGCTATCAACTTGACAGGAAGGGAAAAACAAAGAAGCTCAAAGCTGCCCAACCAGTCCCTAGTAAAGCAACAAGAACTGCGAAAGTACTTCTACTTCGACTCGGAGGACGAATACATCCGAAGGTAAGGTCGTGTCCTACTTAGGATCTTGTTGGATAATGGATGGTTGCAATGCCGGAGCGAGGATATTAAACAGGTGCGGTTGGTATGGGTCTACAACCCTGATAAGTTCTCCAGCAGTTACTTCGAGGCAGGTAAAGTCATTGTTCATGCAGCCGATAAGGTTAATCACTTCCGCAACAGTCACGTACTTACAACGAAGGAGGGGTTAAGATCGACCCTCTACCAACATGCTCCACCCGAAATCAGAGTGACCAAGTTCTACCCCAGAACATATGACCTGCATTCGGAGTTGGAGGAGTTCGAGATGGATTTCAATCGGACAGCTCTACTGAACCTCCTCAGGAAGTATATGGTATTCATAGAGACAGCCAATATTCCCCTAAGCAGGCATCCCGAGGTAAGGTTAAGATAATTAGTGGAAAGGGGGTGGTAAGGAATAGTTGCGAGATAATCCCAGGAAAATTTTCTGTTTCCAAGGGATATCCTCTTACACAGCCTCATCTGGTTTCAGAGCCTCTACGATAAGATGTAAGTGGCAGAATCCCTTGACGAGCATATTGAAATTCCAGACAGCATCGAGCAAGAATTAGTCGAGTTCAGCCGCATCGATCCACCTTACCAACTCTAACTAAAGGAGGATCCCGGGCAGTGGGTAACTCCAAACGATAAGTGCGTCAAACTAATCAGACAGTACGCAAGTTTTTTTGAACAGGCGATGCCACAGTACCGCAGTGACGGCTTTAGCAACATTTGGGTCGTAAAGGTACCTGTGCTGAAACATAGCCCAGTTAAAGCTCGAAGGGCAGAAATCTGCACTTGATTGACAACAAATAGCAACTGAAGAGGCATACCCAGTCCTCGAGAATCGTGCAGAAGTACATCGAGAACATCTGGGTGTTTACTGACAGGGAGCTCCTTCATTATGGCGGCAGCCGAGTCAAGGAGGAGCTGAGGCGCCTGCTAAACAAGAAATTCGACATAAGAATATGGGTGTTAGTAACTTCCTTCCAGCCACTTACCGTCTACTTCCACCAGGAGGCGTACCTGCGACTCACAAGTGGCAGCTACTCGTTCAACTCTCTGAGCAACCACTATGAGCACCTGACTAACTACTCCATAAACAGGCTCAAGTCGTCGGAGGACGACTCGTTTGTGCTCCTCAGCACTCTTTAGGAGCATCTAGCCAGTGTCTATGGGTATACCGAGCTGCGGGGAAACCTATAAACGTTAGTAGTGTCGACTCTGAAGTGCGCGCAGTATCAGATACCATCGGGAAACAGCTTTGAACTCTACGGCTTCGATGTGATTCTGGATTGCGATCTGAATCCTTGGCTTCTGGAGGTGAACATGTCGCCTGCCTGTCGGGAACGCGGAGCGCTGAAGGACCTCCTCAAGTCTATGGGGGAGGGGTTGCTGAGCATAGTCGGTGCCATTCCAAGTTCAGAGAAGATCAGAGTGCACGGGTGGAAGTTGATTCACTCCGAAGTCTGTCTCCCTGCAGAACGGCTGAGAGAAGACATAGTTATCATCGGAAATGGTCTCACCAAAGGCAAATACGATATGCACGAGCATTACGCCAAAGGTTTGGATGCGTTAACTCGTATTCAAAGGTTCGTGAAGCAAAATAGGAAAGTAACTCCAATAGGAGCGGAACAGTCCAAGCGTCCTCGTGTCATCCATTTAATCTCTGTCATTATCAAACTCACCAAACTCCTGCAACAACGTTTAGCTTTCAGGTCAATTACCCTCCAGAAACGCAGAAAAAAACATCTTCGCAAGGTCGGTAAGGAAAACACGAGAATATTCCTGCTTCCTTCAAAGATTCGATGATTCATCCATAACAAACACATTTTTTACACAGTCACAGCATGCAAAGCAGCAGTGCAATGCTCAGCCAAAGCAAGATAATAGTTCGTTCATTGAACAGTCGATAAGCGTTGATATTGATCCCACAGTTGTAAGAACTGCCTGAAACATATCCGTAGCCGTCAGTGCCCCAGGTGGTTCCCCATGAGTTCTTAATCAGCCAATTGCCGTCTGCGTCGTAGCCGATTAATAAGACTGCATGGTTAATATCACTCCATTTGGCTGCTCTCGGGCAGTTGTAGATGCCTCCAGAATACTGAACAAACCCAGTGTCAGCCCATATGCCTACGGATAGGGGACCGATCTGTAAGTATGTCTTCAGATCGTCATTTGACAAAGAGTTATAACTAAAGGTCGTGTATTTAGCTGTGTGTTGGATTAGGTTGTTAGTATTGCAGATGCCATATGTAGCTGGTTTCCCACTAATGGTATGAGATGCACTATATGGGTAGCTTGACTCTTCAGGCAGACCTGACTTGCCGATTATCGACAAGGCAGATGTAAAGTACCCACCACTACAATCGCTATCCGAAGTACACTCCACAAGGTATTCTTCTGCGAGGTCGTACTGCTTGTTTTCTACTTGTAAAAGGAAGCTTTAGAAGAGAGCTGTAGTAGAGAATGCCCAACATGCTCCACAGATACCTTGATCTCGAACTGGTGTCACCTTCCCTGTGTCTCGCCAGTCCAAGGAAGAGCTGATGGCGGTTGCACCTACTTTCCCGGGTTCAGCTGTTGTCTGGGAATCTGACTCACTTGTGCTGATGTTTGTTCGAAGTCCAAGCCGGGCTGAATTATATCTGCTTTACCGTTAATCTCAGCTTGCGTCCAGTCAGTCATTTCATTGACTTTTGAAGTGTAGTTGTAGTTCTGACTGTTATCGAACAGTATCTTGCTGTAGTTTTGGTCAAAATAACTCTTCCTAGAGGTGTATTCTTCGACTGTAGCGTAATTCTTGTTGAACTCCTTCACATAGTCAGTAAAGTCGTAGCCGAAGCCCAACGAGGTAAGTACAAGCAACAGCAGTGGTAATCCCATTAAAATGCAGTATAATATTTCTTCGAGAGTTGATCTCAAGACGTTTAAATACGGATCAGCTGGTCCAGTCGTCGACGGTCTGTCCTGGCTCGACAGCCTTGTCGAACTTTTCGGGGGCATTCTCCTCCTTGGCTTTGGCAGCTTCATCCTTGAGTCTTTGCTGCTCGGCCTTGATCTTTTCGATATCACGGCTGATGAACAGATCAACCATGACGTTCCACTCGCGATCGGGAAGCTCACCGCGCAGGAACTTGACTTCACGGGCAAGCATCCAATAGATCATGGAGATCGAGTTGGTGATTCGGTTGTTGCATGGGATGACGACGTCGACGAAGTCGAGAGGAGCATCGGTGTTGCACAGAGCAATACAAGGGATGTTGACATAGCTTGCCTCAATGACGGCCTGTTGGTCGCACTTGGGATCGGTGACGATGATCAACCTTGGCTCCTGGAACTTCTTGGTAGTCTGGTTGGTAAGGGTACCGGGGATCCAGCGGCTGCTGGAAGCTGCAGTGGCACCGGTGTACTGACCGAACTTGTAGACGGCACGCTGACCTTGGTCCTTGGAGCAGACAACCTACATGAGAGAGTCCTTACGATGACCTCGGAGAGGTTCTTGATGGAGGCGATGATGCGGGCAGCGAGTTTAATCTTGTTGTAGGTCTCGCTGAGGTTGAAGATGTAGTTGCCGGAGCTGTTCTTCTGCTCGACATACTTCTTCATCGCGTAGTTGATCTTCTCGGCTCCGAGGTGAACCTTGGCGGAGAGCAGCCTCAGGATGTCGGTTTGTTCGGTAGTCAGGTCGTTTGTGGCCATATTTAAGTTAACTAATTAATTAGTTTATTAATATTTAAATTCTGTCACGCTCTTCCGGCATTGCATGACCGAAGGAAACGAGCTGCAGACTTGCTATCAGAAAAGCGCCAAGCTTTCGGGGTTTACTCGCTACTTATTGAATACTGCGGAGCGGTGCAGGCTCTGAGAACGGTTTAGTATCTGTGCTCGCCTTCGGAGTGTTCGCTGGAGGTCGTTTTGCTATTTCACGATCTCATCGTCCTTGGCATGCTGCATTACTGGTCAAATTACCTTCCTCCGGCTTAGGCTCATCTTATGCTTTTCGACGAGAGGCCAGAAGTTTGTTTAGCGGGTCTCCCTTGCTGTTGACATGGACATTAAGCTCTTTCTCCGAGACGCCATAAGCCTGTTTTTCCTATCCATCGGCAAGTCATCCTCGTTGGCCTTCAGATCGGCTGATTGAGGGTGCCTCAGCTTGCACTCCACCTTCTTCTCAAGGACATCGACTTTGAGAGATTGCTTCATGTCATCTCTCTTTTCCTTGGCCATCTTTTAGTTCCCATGGTTAAACTCAACCCTCTCCTTATAGTCCTTGGCGTTGTTTTCGAGTGTGAGTCCACTCTTTTTCAATGAAAAGACGAGGGATTGGATGAACTGCTTGTGCTTCTTTTCGAGATTGTCCTGGCAGGCGTTGTAGGTGCTAGCAATCTTTACGTTGTTGTGCTCATCAAGATTCTTCACCTTTTGTCTAATCACCTGCTTATAGTTGCTCGACCCTTTCTGCAGCCTCTCGAACACCTCTCTTCTCGACTTTTCAGCAAAGCCAGCAGATGATTGGTACAGGCTGTTCTTTTGGTTAATGGCGTCGTCATACAAAGTCTTCGAAAACTCGATGCTCTTGAAGGATTGACGCAT
>ERZ724527.270-NODE-270-length-26220-cov-13.297879_pt1 | contig 26220 bp, 23 predicted proteins | sample MGYA00376060_ERZ724527 | MGnify/ENA primary metagenome ERZ724527 (study PRJEB28724, sample SAMN07190886) | activated sludge metagenome | isolation source: activated sludge of sewage treatment plant in Hong Hong | place: USA: Christiansburg, Virginia | collected...
CTTAAAAGCTGTGCACTGCTATTTAACCATAGCAGAAAACAGGCTATAAACAATCTCATTTTCATATAAGACAAACATTTAATTAGGCAATCGTTCCACACCAAATGTGTATTTTTAACACATTTAGTATACAAATGTGTATAATCTACACAATATATCCAAAAAAAACTTCTACTATTTTAAGCTTGTGCAAACAAATGAGGTTTAAAAAGAGAAATTTTTATACAAAAGATGGCTAAAAGTCAATTCCGATCCATTTTCTTTTGTTTTTTTCGTACTTGGCAAAGTCAAATTTGTACAATTTTCCTGGGCGATGTGGTACATCTTCTTCCATTTCTCCAACATCAATTAATAAATCCATAGAAGCAAATTTTTTACGAAAATTTCTTCTATCTAATTCAACACCCAAAATGGCTTCGTATAAATTTTGTAATTCACGTAATGAAAATTTATCGGGTAATAAATTAAATCCTAAAGGATGTTCTTGAATTCTTTTTTGTAACCAACTATAACAATAATCTAAAATTTCTTTATGGTCAAAGGCCATTTCCTGTAACGATACAATGCTGTGCCAATGCAATTCATTTTCATGAATTTTAAGTTGATGGTGCTGAATATTTAATAAAGAACAATAAGCAACAGTAAGTACTCTACCACCAGGATGACGTGTTGGTTTACCAAAAGTTTTTACTTGTTCTAAATACACATCATCCATGCCAGTTCTATCAAGTAAAATTCGATTGGCGGCTTCGTCTAAATCTTCATCATCATCAATTGCAAAGTCGCCCAATAAACTCCACATATTTTTATACAATTCAAAATCGCTTCTAATCAACAAAACTTTTAGTTCATTATTGTCAAAACCAAAAATTACACAATCTACTGTTATAGGTACTCTAGGGTAAGATGCAACAAGTTGTTCAACATTTTTAATTAAACCGCCATCTTTCGATTTTATAGCAGCACGTAAAGCATTGTTTTTTCTCATGTATAAAATAATTAATGCAAAAAGGGTGTATATGCTTTTCAACCACAAACCTATTAAAATAATTGTGTACTTTTTACATATAATTTTTAGCGTTTGCTATAACCTTAGTAAAAGTTTATGCAAATTGCAACACTTACTATTAAAGTACTGAATAAAAATAACGAAGCAAATAGCGTATCAGCAATCAAAGTTGTTATTTTTAACTTTTATAAAAACTATGTACAATACAACTTCTATACAATCTATTTTAAATAGTACACAACATTGGTTAAGCATCGCAAATCAACCACAGGAAACAACAAATATTACTACCCAAATAGATGAGTTAAAATCTATTTTACGTTTTCACGAGTACAGATATTATGTTTTAAACGAAGCAATTCTTAGCGATTTTGAATACGATTTGTTGTTTAAATTATTGCAAACAATAGAGATGCGTCATCCAGAACTAGTTACAAAGGATTCTCCTACACAAAGAGTAGGCAGCAGCTTAAATGAGGGCTTTACAACTGTACAACACTTGGTGCCAATGTTAAGTTTAGACAATAGTTACAATGCTGAGGATTTACAAGATTTTGATAGAAAGGCAAGAGAAGCAAGTAACCTAGACGAAATTGAATATTGTGTTGAACCCAAATTTGATGGTGCAAGCATTAGTTTAATTTATGAAAATGATGTTTTAACAAGAGCCACAACTCGTGGAGATGGTGTTGAGGGAGATGATATTACCAACAACATAAAACAAATTCGTAGCATACCATTGTTTGCACCATTTAGCAAGTTTGGTATACAGCAAATTGAAATACGTGGCGAAATTATAATGACCAAAAAATCGTTTAACACTTATAACGAATGGCTTTTGCAGCAAGGGTTACAGCCTGTTGCCAATCCAAGAAATACTGCTGCAGGAAGTTTAAGAATTAAAGATCCGAAAGAAGTTGCTAGAAGAAATTTAGATGCTTTTTTATACCATGTGAGCTATGTTGTAAATAGTGAATCGTTCAACGAAAATGCCAATTCCAACTCATTGGTCACCGCACATGCCAATCAATTAAATATGCTATGGCAATGTGGCTTTCGATCTCCCGAAAAAGAAAAACGTGTTGTAAAAGGCATTCAAGCCGTTATTAATTATGTATTAGAGTTTGAACAAAAAAGAGACGATTTACCTTACGAAATTGATGGTATGGTTATTAAGGTAAATGATATTGCCTTGCAAGAAAAATTGGGCATGACATCTCATCATCCACGTTGGGCAATTGCTTTTAAGTTTAAAGCAAGGCAAGCAACCACAACATTATTATCTGTAGAATATCAAGTTGGAAGAACAGGTGCTGTAACACCAGTTGCAAAGCTACAACCTGTGTATTTAGGTGGTGTAACAGTTAGCAGCATTTCTATACACAACGAAGAATACATAAAAGAAAAACAATTACAAATTGGCGATGCTGTTTTAATTGAAAGAGCTGGCGACGTAATACCACAAATTGTAAAAAGTATTGTTGAAGTTAGAACAGGTAATGAAGAACCAATTGTTTTTCCAACACAATGTCCTGTTTGCAATAGCCAACTATTTAAAGAAGAAGGTGAAGCTGTTTGGCGTTGCATTAATATTGAATGTGAAGCACAAGTTGTTGAAAAAATGATCCACTTTGTTAGCAAAGATGCCATGGACATAAAAAGCTTTGGCGATGCCAATGTTCGTAAGTTTTATGAAGAAGGTTTACTAAAAGACATACCTAATATTTATACATTGAATTTTGAAAACATTAGTGGTCTAGAAGGTTTTGGTAAAAAATCTATAGATAATTTACAAACTGCAATAGCAGCTAGCAAACAACAACCCTTGCATAGATTAATCTATGGTTTAGGTATTAGATTTGTAGGAGAAACAACAGCAAAAACCTTAGCAAACTCAGTAGAACACATATTAGATTTTGTAAACAAGACGGAAGACGAATTACAACAATTGGAAGACGTAGGTATTAAAGTTGCAAAAAGTATTCGTTATTTTTTTAGCAATCCGCAAAATATTATTATGCTACAACAGTTGGAAACATTGGGTTTACAACTAAGAAATACAAAAAAAGCTGTTGTTGAAAGTGGTGGACTAAGTGGACAAACATTTTTATTTACAGGTACTTTGGTTAAATTAAAAAGAAGCGAAGCTGAAGCATTGGCAGAAACAAAAGGTGGAATTATTGTAAGTGGTGTAAGTGCCAAATTAAATTATTTAGTTGTAGGGGCTGACGCAGGTAGCAAGCTTGAAAAAGCCAAAAAAATAAATACTATAAAGATTATTACCGAAGATGAATTTTTACAGTTAATAGAAACGTAACTTTACCATTCACCAAAACGCCTCAACATGTTTAAACAATTAAAAAATGAAACATGGAAACCCTTTGTAATTAAGGGTGCAGATAAGTTAACCAAAAAATATATGGTTAGTAATCTTGGAAGAGTTGCCACTTATACAAAATCGCTGGAAGGTGATGGCGAATTAGTAAAACCAATTGGTGGAAATGGTATGGCCAAAGTTACCATTCGTGTTAAAGATGAATCTGTACGTTACATGCTACACAGAATGATTGCTGAAACTTTTGTAAAGCCATTAAACAAAACTCAAAAAAGCGTTATTCATCTTAACCATAATAAAAAAGATAATAAAGCCAATAATTTAAAATGGGCAAGTCCTAAAGAAGTAACAGCCCACAACTACAATAGTGAGGCAATGCAAGAAGGTTTTAATAAAATGTCTCAACGTTTTATTGATGCTAAAAAAGGTGTGAAATTAAAATTGACCGAAGTAATTCAAATTAAAAAACTATTGGCCAATCCAAAACGAAAATTGAGTTATCCGCAAATTGCCGAAAAGTATGGTGTTAGTGAAAGAGCCATTAGTCGTATAAAAAGTGGTGAAAACTGGGGTAAGGTAACTATCTAAAAAATCTTAAAAAGCCAATATTAAACATATTGGCTTTTTAACTTATTGCATATTAAATTAAGTACAATGCTTAAAATTATTAAACTTGGTTTATTGGCCGGCGTAATATTATTTATTGTTAGTTATGGCGGATTATATCTTTCAATAAAATATTTTCCTAGTTTTTTTGTAGAATACAATAACCCTTTATTTAACTCAGATGGTAGTAGAGATTTATTGTTTTACAGCCATGCATTTGTAATTAGTTTTTCGCTTGCATGGTTTTGGGAAAGATTTAAAAGTTTATTTATTGGCAACTTTATTTTAAAGGGCATAGAGTTTGGTATCATTTATAGCTTGATTCCATTTCCCAATTGTGTAGGGTAGATGTTCCATTGATTTTGATTGATGGAGCGTCTTTAATTGTGTAGTTGGTTTGTGCTTGGCTAATATTAAATGTAGTGAGTATTAAAAAAGCCAAAATTTGAATTCCTCTTTTCATTGTTTCGATTTTTAATTTTGATAATGTAAAATTGCATTGAGAAAACAAAAGCACATTTGATGAACATCAACAGATATAATGACAGTTGTCATATTTAAAACCATATAGCAATATATAATTTGAAGGAATTGCTACTTTCAACAAAAACGTATATTGTGTGTTTAGTAAATACCAACCAAATATTTGTTTTTCTTTTCGAGTTGTATTTTTAATTCATTAATAATTTTTTATGCTACAAACAAGTACAATACTTTTTTTAAAAAATTTAGCTGCTAATAACAATAAAGAATGGTTTGATGCGAATAGAAAAACTTACGAAACAGCCAAAACCGATTATTTGAATTTTGTAACTACTGTATTAACTGAATTAAAAAAGATAGATACTAGTTTAGAATTTCTTGAACCTAAAAAATGTGTTTTTAGAATTAATAGAGATGTACGTTTTAGCAAAAACAAAGACCCTTATAAAAACAATATGGGTGCACACTTTACAATGGGTGGCAAACAACAACCAAGTGCAGGATATTACTTTCATTGCCAACCTAATGAAAGTTTTGTTGGTGGTGGCATTTGGATGCCAATGGCTAATGAATTAAAAAAAATTAGGCAAGAAGTAGATTATAATTATACTGAATTTAAAGACATTGTTTTCGCTACAAAATTCAAAAAAATATATAGTGGTTTAGATACGTCTGCTAAACTAAGTAGGCCACCAAAAGGTTATGAAGAAGATAATGCAGCTATTGAATTTTTAAAGCTAAAAAGTTTTACTGCTACTACTCCAATTAGTAATGAAGATTTAACTAGCAAAGGTTTAATTAAAAAAGTAATTACACATTTTGAAGCTTTAATACCATTGATTCATTTTTTAAATAAAGCAGTAATAGAATAACAATCGTGGGTTACAACCCAACATCTACATGCTTACTTTGAATGTGTTTTCCAAAGAAAATTTCGGCTTGTTGATTAAAAGTCGCCACATCGTCTGTTGTATAAAAATTAACTGAATGTTCTTTTATACATATTGCATCTATTTCTTTATGGCGTTGTAAATATTGTACTAAACTTTCTGCAACAATTTTTCCTTGAGAAATTATTTTAGTATCGGCAGGTGCATATTCAATTATTTTATCTAACAACAATGGGTAATGTGTGCAGGCCAATAAAATAGTATCTATACTAGGCGATTGTTTAATGAGTTGTTCAATATATTCCTTCACAAAAAAATCGGCTCCTTTAGTTGTATGTTCATTGTTTTCAATTAATGGAACCCACATTGGACAAGCTTGTTGAAACACTTGAATATTTGGATAAAATTTTTCTATTTCTATTGGATAAGAATTGGATTGAACTGTACCATTTGTACCCAATACACCAACATGATTGGTTTGTGTAAAGTTGCCAATTACTTCAGTTGTTGGTCTAATAACGCCCAATACTTTTTTATTTGGATTATTAAGTAATGGTAAATTTTGCTGTTGAATATTTCTCAACGCTTTTGCCGATGCAGTATTACAAGCCAATATTACCAATGGGCAACCTTGATTAAAAAACCATTGTACACATTGCCAAGTGTATTGATATACTGTTTCAAAACTACGTGTACCATAAGGAGATCTTGCATTATCGCCCAAATAAACAAAGTTGTTGTTGGGCAATAACTGTACAATTTCTTTTAATACCGTTAAGCCTCCATAGCCACTATCGAAAACCCCTATCGATCCTTTGTGTTGCATAGTATTCATGTAGGTAGCATTATAGTGTAAAGTGTAATTAATCCTATTTCATTTCAACCCATTCGCTAATATTATTACTCCAATTTACGGTTGCTAAAAAAACTCTTTTCTTTAAATTAAACCATTTAAAAACATCAATATCTGTAGGTCCGCCATATAAAATTATTTGTACCAATGTAGCGTTTTGTAGTGTTGGTTCTTTGTTTTCATCTACAACAAAAACAATATATCCCTTTATTGATTCCTTGCCTTTATAAGAAATTTGATTGATGCCATCGTTTAGTTTTTCTACAATGGGTTTTTCTGGTGCAACACTATCAATCCAAGGCATTCTTGGTGGCAATGCAGGATATGCATAATAATTGTTTCTTAAACTATCGTTCCAACCGTTGGGGTTTTTATCAAAGGTTTTACTACTAAAATAAATACTGCCTTGTGTGGTTGAGTATGCTCTTAGTTTTTTAATTTGATTGGGCAATTCATTTTTATCTTTCCATGCAGCATTGGTTCCTGCTCTATAAATTCCATGCCCAATGTATATATGTTTTCCATAACCATATTTATTCCACCAATCTAACAACACATCATAATCTGCAAGCTTATGGCCAATTTCCCAATACAATTGTGGCGTAACATAATCTATCCAACCTTTTTCTAACCACATTAAAATATCAGCATATAAATCATCGTAGTTGGTTTGTCCACCTTTTGTTTCACTGCCTCTTGGGTCTTTCGATTTGTTTCTCCAAATTCCAAACGGGCTAATTCCAAATTTTACAAAAGGGTTTGCTGTACGAATTGTTTGAAATAAATTCTTGATTATGCTATCGCAATTGCTCCTTCTCCAATCGTCTTTAGAGAATCCATTACCATATTTTTTATATGCAGCTTCATCGGGAAATTCTTTTCCTTCAATTCTGTAAGGATAAAAATAATCATCCATGTGAATGGCATCAACATCATAGCGTTCAACAATATCTTTTACCACTCTTTCAACATGTTGTTGTACTTCTGGCAAACCGGGATTGAAGTATTTTGTTGTACCATAAGTTACAAACCACTCTGGATGAACTTTTGTAATATGTGATGGAGCAATTGAACTTTTGCCTACTCTAAAAACAGCTCTATATGGATTTAACCATGCATGAAATTCCATGCCTCTTTTATGCGTTTCAGTAATCATAAAATCCAATGGATCGTAATAAGGCATTGGTGGCAAACCTTGTTTACCCATTAAATATTCACTCCATGGTTCGTATTGAGAAGGATAAAAAGCATCGGCAGCAGGACGTACTTGCACAATTACTGTATTCATGCCATTGCTTTTGTGCATTTCTAAGAGTTTAATAAACTCTGCTTTTTGGTCATCTACACTCAATCCTCTTTTACTTGGCCAATCAATATTTTCTACAGATGCTACCCAAACTCCTCTAAATTCATATATTGGTTGAGCCGTAGTTTTAGTAGAAAAAAAACTACAAGCAATAACCATTAAAAAGTAGATACAATTTTTCATGCTTCGAAGATAAAATTTGCTGAACATAAAACATTAAATGTGGATGAATACCTAACATTATTCTGTTAATACACAAAAGTCATTACAAAAAAATGTAATGACTTTTGTTTTCAAGAACAACATTCTTCTACCTATCGCCCAACCACTTCATAAAATCTTGTTTATAAGGATTAAAAGACAATGCTTCTCCTAAAGAAAAATACAAATGCTTCTCCAAACAAGTTTCATAAGCATTTTTTAAAAATTCAAGTCTGTTTGAATCTGAAAAAAACAATGCAGCCAATTCTTTTATTTGTTGTACTTTAAATAATTTATTCTTCATTACAGCTTTTGCAGTAACTAGTTTATTGCCATCGTTAAAAGATTGTTCAATTTGAGTTTTAACTGATACAAACATTTCTGGTGTAACCTCAACACTGTTGTTGTAATCGTATCCATTTTGATTACTACCTCCTCCAATTGAGTTATTGTCGTTCCAATCATCATTACTTATAAAGCCTTCATCCCAAACAACTTTACCAAAACGCAAAACAGTTATTTCCATTTGTTTTCCAGCGGTAAGACGAATTGAGTTGTTAAATACTTCAACATAATTATTGCCTCCGTTATTTCTTCTTTGTAATTGATAAACAACTAAAGCATAATTACCAGGATTAAGATTTTCGAATGTTACCGAACGATCTTTCAAATTTATTTTTCGTCCATTTAATTTAATTCTTAGATTGTTGTTGCCAGTTGTAGCAATGGTTAAATCTGCTTTTTGTTGAGCAAAACTTTCAAAACCAAAAAAGGCAATGAATACAAGGAGTACAATTTTTTTCATACAAAACATATTTAAGAGTTAAAATTAGAATACTTAAATATGAATTCAAATTGTATGCTAAAAACAGGTTTTACCTAAAACTCAAATAGTTTTAATTTTCTTTAACATTAACTTCGCCGCCATGAATAAACCTGTAATATGTATTGGTGCAGCCTTGGTAGATGAGTTGTATAGTGCCAACCATTCAATGTTAATGGCAACCACCAACGATGCAACAGTACATAGAAGTGCTGGCGGTGTTGCAAGAAATATTGCTCATCAACTAGCTTTATTGGGTGTGCCAGTGCAACTAATTAGTGTGTTTGGAAACGATGGTGAAGGCGATTGGCTAAAAACTATTTGTGGTTATGTAAACATTCAATTAGATGCCGCCATTACCAACAATGCATTAACTGGAAAATACACGGGCATTTTAAATTACGATAAAAGTTTATTTACTGCATTGTTAACCAACACATCGTTGGATAGCCTTACACCTCAACATTTACAACAACATGAAAACCTGTTGGCTAGTGCGTTTACTATAATTGCAGATGCCAATATTCATACAGATACAGTTGCTTGGTTGGCTCAATTTTGTTTTAGAAAAAATATTCCATTTATTATAGAACCCGTTTCGGTACCTCCTGCACAAAAGTTTGCAAAAATGAATTTGCAAGGTGTACACATGGTTACGCCTAATGAAGATGAATTGCCTGCAATGTGCAGCAATGGTGGCAAAACAATTGAAGAACATGCACAAGAAATTTTAGATAGGGGTGTAGAAAAAATTTGGTTACACAGAGGTAAAGAAGGTTCAAGGTTATTTACCAAAGAAATGAACTATAGTTTAGCGGCTCCTGAAGTTGCTGAAATAAGAGACGTTACTGGTGCAGGAGATGGTAGTTTAAGTGGTTGGATTTTGGCTAAATACTTAGGAAAAGATGACGAAGAATGTTTGAAAATTGCCCATACATTAAGTGCCGAAATTTTACAAGTAAATGGTGCAATTGCCACACAATTAAATCAAGAAAAATTATTGGCATCGGTTGCTAAATATTACGAAGTGAGAGATTTTTTATAATTGATTCTTTTCTTTTGGCCATTAAGTATTTTCTTTTCTTAACAGAAAATTATTTAAAAAAACATGAATTCATTTTTACAAATAGCTCCTGAAGTTGCTGAAGCTTTGGACAACAACAAACCAATTGTTGCATTAGAAAGTACCATAATTTCTCATGGAATGCCTTATCCAAAAAATGTTGAAACAGCATTGGCTGTAGAACAAGTGGTGAGAGAAAATGGAGCAGTTCCAGCAACTATTGCCATAATGCATGGCAAATGTTATGTGGGTTTAACTGCTGCAGAAATTGAATTATTTGGAAAAGAAAAAGATGTTTGGAAAGTAAGTTTAAGAGACATTCCCTATGTAATTGCACAACAATTATTTGGTGCAACAACTGTTGCAGCAACCATGCGTATTGCAGCAATGGCTGGTATACAAATTTTTGTAACTGGTGGAATTGGTGGTGTACATCGTGGTGCTGAAAAGAGCATGGACATTAGTGCAGACTTAACAGAAATGGCACAAACCAATGTAGCTGTTGTAAGTGCTGGTGTAAAATCTATTTTAGACATTGGCTTAACCTTAGAATATTTAGAAACAATGGGTATACCAGTTGTTACAATTGGTCAAAATGCTTTTCCAAGTTTTTATTCTAGAGAAAGTGGCTTTACGTCGCCTTTGCGTTTAGATACTCCTACAGCAATTGCAAAAATGCTACAAACCAAATGGACATTGGGTTTAAACGGATCTGTAATGATTGCAAATCCTATTCAACCTCAACACGAAGTACCACAACCACAAATGGAGCAATATATTTTACAAGCATTAGAAGCAGCTTCTTTAGCTGGAATAAAAGGCAAAGCTGTAACTCCATTTTTGTTACAATATATTGCCAACCATACCAAGGGCGAAAGTTTAGAAGCCAATATTGCTTTAATAAAACACAATGCTGCAATTGGAGCACAAATTGCAGTACAATTATCTTGTTTAACTGCGTAAAAAATGTTGTTGAGTAACTTTTTTACAAAATAAGCGTTATACAACAAATACTTTTGAAACTCGTCGGAAGGTTGATAAAGTGTTTGCCTTTATCCTGCTTAATCTTTAAGCAGGATTTTTTTATGCTTCTTTTCTTCTAACAACCAAATACCAATTATCGCCCAAAGGCAAATAGCCATATTCGTAACAAAAGAAATAGGTTTGATCTTTTTTGTTTTTATAAGTATGGGTATGGTATTTAAACACAAAGCCTTTTTCTAACAATTTTTCATGGGTCGTTTTTGCCATTTCTTCTGTTGTTGGTAAAACAGATGCCAACACTTTTCTGTTCTTCAATAAACTATTGTTCACATGTTTAATATAATCGGCTGATGCATCTTTGATTTTTTGCAAATTGTTGTAATTGCTACGGCAATAATCATCACAAAATTTTTTATCAATTCTGCCTTTTAGTTTTTTATTACAATGCAAACATTGTTTTTCAGCAGTTTCCATAAAAATTATTTTAAATATTAAAGTAAAGCTAAAATTTGGTTATAACTGTATGAAATTAATGTATTTACACAATTAAACTTCAAAAGCTAGCCGTTTTTTAATCGGTTATATACGTTTATCATCGAGAGTAAACGGTTAATCTCCGAGTAACGGTTTTTAGCAATATCATCTTTGCATTGTCAAACAACAAACAGGGTAAGACGTCGCCCCAAAAGCAGTTTGATTGAAATAAATAAATAACCGTGCTGCCAATCAGTAGCACACAAAAATTACAACTATGTACGCATTAAAAAACAAAGTTCAATTAATTGGAAACTTAGGTAACAACCCAGAAGTAAAAACTTTAGATGGTGGCAAAAAAATGGCTCGTTTTAGTGTAGCTACGAACGAAACCTATAAAAATACAAAAGGAGAAAAAGTAGTAGAAACGCAATGGCACAATTTGGTTGCATGGGGAAAGGTTGCTGAAATTGCAGAAAAGTACTTGCAAAAAGGCAGTGAAGTGGCGTTAGAAGGAAAGTTAATGAACAGAACTTATAATGATAAAGATGGCAACAAAAAATACGTTACCGAAATACAAGTAAACGAGTTGTTGTTGCTAAACAAAGAAGTTAAAGCATAAATAAAAATGCCTTTATTACGGATGCAATGGAAGTTTGTTTTACAAATGGAAGTTGCATCCTTTTCTATTTTTATTTATTGTTTGAAGCTTGAGAAAAATAGTTCTCACAGAAATCACAGATAACGCAGAATTTTTCGTTGTATTTCTTCGTGTCTTAGTGCCTTTGTGGTGAATATATAGTTCTCACAGAAATCACAGATAACGCAGAATTTTTCGTTGTGTTTCTTTGTGTTCTTAGTGCCTTTGTGGTTAAACTATAGTTCTCTCAGAAATCACAAATAATGTAGACTTTTTCGTTGTGTTTCTTCGTGTCTTAGTGCCTTTGTGGTGAATATATGGTTCTCACAGAAAACTACAGATAACGCAGAATTTTTCGTTGTGTTTCTTCGTGTTTTAGTGCCTTTGTGGTGAATTACTTTTTCTTACTTTCAAAAGCTTCATCGTTCATACGAATTATTGAAGTATTGTACATCTTTGTATCATCTTATCTTTATCGTTCATGGCAACCGATACATCCAATAAACAATTTCAACTAGCAACAGATTTTATTAATTACACCAATAGATCTGTTTTTTTAACAGGAAAAGCCGGCACTGGCAAAACCACATTATTAAAACACATTCGTACACATGGCGTAAAACAAATGGCTGTTGTTGCACCAACTGGTGTAGCTGCAATTAATGCAGGTGGTGTAACTATACACTCTTTTTTTCAATTACCCTTTGGTCCGTTTATACCAGAAGGTTCAGCCAATCAATTCAATCAGTTAAACGCTGTTGATAAACATCAGTTAATTGGTAGAATAAAAATAAATGGTGAAAGAAGAAAAATATTTCAACAATTAGAACTCTTAATTATTGATGAAATAAGTATGGTTCGTGCCGATGTAATTGATGCCATTGATACTGTATTAAAACATTTTAGAAGCCGCCACTCAGAGCCTTTTGGAGGTGTACAAGTTTTATTTATTGGCGATATGTTTCAATTACCACCAGTTGCTAAAGAAGAAGAGTGGGGCATTTTATCGCAATATTATAGCAGTCCATATTTTTTTAGTAGTAAAGTAATTGAAACACAGCCACCAGCATATATTGAATTAACCAAAATTTACCGTCAAACCGATCAACAATTTATTCAAGTTCTTAACCAAATAAGAAACAATGAGTTGGATGAAGATGCTTACGAATTGTTGCATCAATATTATAAACCCAATTTTCAACCAACCGAAAACGATGAATACATTACATTAACAACACACAATGTAAAAGCCGATGCCATAAATGTTGAACAAATAGAAAGGCTAACCAACCAATACTATTTTTTTAATGCCGACGTAAAGCAAGAGTTTTCTGAAAAAAGTTTTCCTGCTGAAGAAGTATTGAAACTTAAAATTGGTGCTCAAGTAATGTTTATTAAAAACGATTTAGATAAAGCCAAAAGATATTTCAATGGTAAAATTGGTATAGTTGAAAAAATTGAAGAGGAGAAAATTTTTGTACAATGCAATGACGAACCAACATCAATTGAAGTTAAAAAATATGTTTGGGAAAACATTCGTTATTCATTGAACAAACAAAATCAAAAAGTAGAAGAAGAAGTAATTGGTTCTTTCACACAATATCCATTAAGATTGGCTTGGGCAATTACCATACATAAAAGTCAGGGATTAACTTTTGAAAAAGCAATTATAGATGCAGGTAAAGCATTTGCACCAGGACAAGTTTATGTTGCACTTAGTAGATGCACTACTTTAAAAGGAGTTGTTTTATTGAGCAGAATTACAGCTGCAAGTTTACATTCAGATCAACGAATTTTACAATTCACCGATCAGCAACATACTGCCCAATTGCCACATACTTTATTGCAAGAAAAACATCAATATCAATCTACTTTATTGTTGCAACTTTTTCAGTTAAACAATGCTGTACAATTGGCTCAACAACTCGTAAGATTAATTAATGAAAACAGTGCAGCATTTAATGAAGATGCAATAAATTATATTGCTCCAATTGAATCTAAGTTATTGACATTGCAACTTGTACAACGAAAATTTTCTATACAATTAGAGCAATTTTTACTAGAGCAAAAACTACCCAGCGAAAACGAAGCTTTGCAAGAAAGAATTAAAAAAGCTGCAACTTATTTTGTTGATGAGTTTACACAAGTGATGAACGATTTAAAACAATCTTCAGTTGTAACAGATAGTAGGCAATACTCCATGGCGTATAATGAAGATGTGAAAAATTTATTTACTACGCTTGCATTGCAACAACATTTAATAAGTAGTTGTAGCAATGGTTTTTCTGTTGATGTTTTTCATGAATATAAAAACAATTTTAGGCTGCCTTATTTTTCTGTAAATGCTTATTCAAAAGACAATTCGGCTACTGCCAATTTCAAGCAAATAGCACATCCCGATTTGTACGAACAATTGAAGAAACTGAGAGATGATATTTGTAATAGAACCAACATGGCTGTATATATGGTAGCTGCAGGCAATACATTAAACGAAATGGTTACTTACTTGCCACAAACCTTAACCGATTTAAAAAAGATCATAGGCTTTGGCGATGCAAAAATTGAAAAATATGGATTGCAGTTTTTAGATATTATTATTCGTTATTGCAATCAGCATGATTTAGAAAGCAGCATACATTTAAAACCAACTACAACAACCAAAAAAGAGAAGCCAGCAAAAACAAAAGAAGATACCAAATTGGAGAGTTTTAAACTGTTTAAAGCAGGCAAAACAATTGAAGAAATTGCGGTTGCCCGAAATTTAAAAACACCCACTATTGAAGTACATTTAATGCACTACATAAGCAGTGGGGAACTTAATATTTCTACATTGTTAAGTGCCAAAAAATTGGCATTGATACAGTTACATTTAAAAGATTACAATGGCACAGGAATTACGTCTATTAAAGAACAATTGGGTGATGATGTAAGCTATACTGAAATAAGATGGGTATTGGCTTATAAAGAAAGAATAGAAACCGAAAAAGTTTAGCAACAAAAAAAGTTTTACAACAACCAACCCAATAACAAACAACTTATTACAATAAATGGAGCTCTAATTTTTGTAAAAGCCAACAACAAAAATGTAGCCAATACAACAGCTATATTTTCGGTAAAACTTAACATATTTTGTCCATCGGTAATTTGCACAATATCTTTAGATAAATAAATTACAGAGCCTACAATAATACCTACCACTGCTGCATTAATTCCTTCTAACGATCTAAAAATGATGGCATACTTTTTTAAATTGTGCCACACAGGAAAAAAGAATAATACCAATAATGCACTGGGTAAAAAAATACCAATTGCACCCAAAGCACAACCTAAAATATGCAAGGTTGTACTGCCTTCATTACGCATAACCATTCCACCAGTAAACGATCCTATGCTAAATACTGGACCAGGAATTGCTCTAACTATTCCAGAGCCTGTAAGAAAATCAGTTTGGTTCATTTTTAAAACATCTCTCTTATTTTCTTTTATTTTTTGAGTTTGTGGTCGTACAACATATTGTTCATACATCATAGGCATTAACACATCTCCACCACCAAAAACTAAGCTACCAAAACGATAATTGTTTTCAAACACATTGATTATTTTTCTGTTCTTCCAATTTTCAACAGTAGCAGTTTCAGATAAGTATCCTGTTATTCCAAAAAGCATTAAAAAAACAATCAAATTGCCCCATTTAATTTTTTTAGAAGTTGCCTCTTTTTGAGGAATTCTTTTATCACTAAAATTGGTAGCAATACCAGCACAAACCATTAACACAGGAAAAATCCACGGCGTTTTAAACACAAAAAAAGTTGCAAAGGCAGCAACCACTAAAATTACTCTTGTAATGGCATTGTGTATAGCAACTTTATACAATCTAAAAGCAGAAAAAGCAATAAAGCCAATGGCCATAGGTTGAATAAAATGAAATATTCTATTGTCTAAAGATTGCTCATCAAAATATTGCAATAAAAAAGACAATGCACCCATTAAAATACTTGCTGGTAAAATCCAAATGAATAAAGTAAGCAATGCCAATGGAATACCGCCACGTTTATAACCAATTAATGTGAGTGTTTGTGTACTACTTGCTCCTGGCAACATATTGCAAAAACTTACCAAATCAAGCAATTCCTTTTCGGTAACATCTCTTCTTTGTTTTACAAAAGTGTGTAGCATCATGCCATAATGCCCTTGTGGGCCACCAAATGCTGTAATACTATGCAAAAAAATTGCACGTAAAAATGGTATATGACGTAGTAAAATCAATACAAGCTATTTGGGGTTTAACAGCGTTAAGTTAATACAAAAATAAATAAACTAATATGAACTTCTAAGTTTCAGTTGGGAGAAGTTTACAAAAGAGTAGATTCTACATTTTATCTACTCTTTTGTCTTTATTAAAAAAGAAATATTAGTAAGTGTAAAATAGAAAAGGAGCTGTAACAAGAGTAGAAAATAAACCACTCTTTTTTCTCTTATTCCCTCTTATTGAAAAGAAAAAAATATGAAGAAGAGTTACTTACAACACATTCAAAAATTTATTCCCTTTCTTTTCCAATAAGCTTTTTGCAAAAACTTAACTTCGCCACAAATGCTATACTATGAGTAAATTGAGTACACTTGCTGAAACGCTTATTGGTAGTGAAATTGTAAAATTAGGCAATGCCATTAACGATAGAATTAGAAATGGTGAAACCATTTACAATTATACCATTGGCGATTTTAATTCCTCAATTTTTCCAATCCCCAAAGAGTTAGAAGATTTAATTGTTGAAGAATATAGAAATGGAAGTACAAGCTATCCTCCTGCAGATGGTGTTTTAGATTTAAGAAAATCTGTTTCAACATTTTTAAAAGAATGGGAAGGTTTAGAATATGATATCAACGAAATTCAAATTGCTTCTGGTGGAAGACCATTAATTTATACTTTATTTAAAGCCATTGTAGATAAAGGCGATAAAGTAATTTATGGTGTACCAAGTTGGAACAACAATCACTATGTGCATTTAACAGATGGAGAACATTGCTTAATTGATTGCTTGCCAGAAAACAACTTTATGCCTTTACCACAAGATGTTGAAAAACACATTAAAGGTGCTACATTAATTTGTTTATGCTCTCCACAAAACCCAACAGGCACAACACTTACAAAAGAAAGTTTAGCTAAAATTTGCGATTTAATTGTTGCAGAAAACAATAGTAGAAGTGCAGATGAAAAGAAACTGTATTTAATGTACGATCAAATGTACTGGACTTTAACTTATGGCGAAATTGAACACTACAATCCTGTTTCTTTAAATCCAGCAATGAAGCAATACACCGTTTTTATAGATGGTATTTCTAAAGCATTTTGTGCAACAGGTGTACGTGTTGGTTGGAGTATGGGTCCTGCAAATGTTATTGCAAAAATGAAAGCCATTCTAAGTCATGTTGGTGCATGGGCTCCAATGGCTGAACAAAAAGCAACTGCAAAATATTTAATGCAAACAGAAGCTATCAAAACATTTTTAGCTGCCTATAAAAAAGAAATAGAATATCGTTTGGTAAATATTTACAATGGTTTTATTGCTTTAAAAAATAAAGGATATGCTGTTGATGCTGTTACCCCACAAGCAGCTATTTACTTAACCATAAAAATAGATTTAGTAGGCAAGCAAACTGCCGAAGGAACAATATTGAACAACCAAGCGGATGTTACTGCTTATATATTAGGAGAAGCTAAAATTGCAGTTGTTCCATTTTATTGTTTTGGTGCAAGTAACAATAGCCCTTGGTACAGATTGAGTGTAGGCACTTGTAAAAAAGAAGATATTCCAATTGTATTGAGTAATTTAGAAGCGGCATTGGTAAAGTTGAAATAAGCTTTGTTTATTAAGACAAATAATAAAATGATGAAAAATAAAATTTTAAATATTGTTGCAGCATTATTTGGGCTATTGCTAATCAATGGTGGCTTGAATAAGTTTTTGAACTACATGCCTGTTCCAGAAAATTTACCTACTGCTTTAATTAAAGACAGTGTTGCCCTGTTAGAAATTGAATGGCTAATGCCACTGATTGGTATTGCTGAAGTGGTGGGAGGATTACTAATTATTGTACCTAGAACAAGGGCTCTCGGAGCATTGGTTGTTTTTCCAGTAATGGTGGGTGTTTTGCTCACTCATATTTTTGTTGCACCAGATGGACTTATTATTGCACTTGTTATTTGGGCAATTTTATTATGGATTATTGTTGAAAACAAACAGAAATACTTGCAATTATTAAAGAAGTAATCCTTTGGCGATACACTTATTTTTTCAAATAAAAAAAGTGCAATAGATATTTTGTTGTTGAATGGAGCGTCGCCAATGTCGCTCCATTGTTGTTTTATAGCTAGTAAACAAATAGGTTTATTTAACTTTTAATTTCTTTGGATTTTGATACGTATTCCAAAAAATCAATAAGTCGATTTCATTTTTTAGCGGTTTGTATTTGTATACCAATAAACCCTTTTATGTACTAGCGTAAATCGAATGTTTTTATTTTTTTTATTTTTCGACTTTCCTATTTCTGGGTTCTTAGAAAGGTTGTCTAATTTTTTATCAACCAATACCACAAAATTACTAATCTCTTTTTCGGTCCAAGCTTCTTACAAGTAGTCAATATTTGCTTTAAAGGTTTGCCAAGCTTTGTTTGTCCAGTTTATTTTGCAATCCATTTTTTATAGCGTTTTTGAATATCTTCATGAGCAATTACTTCGCCTTTGTCCGATTGTATTAAGGCAGCTTCAACATCGGCTTTAACTTTATCGGGCATTGTATCCCACCAATCATTGTCTGCATCTACTTCAAGCATTGCATGAACCATCTTAACTACTTTTACATCGGCCGTATCAATGTATTTTTTCACTTGCTGACGCATTGTTTTTTCTGTATTCATAAACCCAACTTTAAAAACAAATTTACTTTTAATTTCTTTAAATATACAATCCTATTCTTTGATTAAACTGGGTATAAATGAAATCATAACTCAAATCTTTTGTATCAACTGTTTTACCTATCAACGCTGTTTATTACATTTACCACATGCAAGAAAAAAAATTGTTTTTATTAGATGCTTTTGCACTCATTTTTAGAGCTTATTATGCATTGATTCGCAATCCTAGAATTACGAGTACTGGCATGAACACCAATGCACAATTTGGTTTTACCAATACTTTGATAGAGTTAATAAATAGTCAAAAACCCACACATATGGCTGTGTGTTTTGATGTTAGTGGACCAACAGAACGTCATTTAGATTATGCCGATTATAAAGCCAATAGGCAAGAAACGCCTGAAGATTTATTAACTGCTGTGCCGTATATAAAAAGAATTGTTGAAGGTTTTAATATTCCTGTTATTGGTATTGAAGGGTACGAAGCAGATGATGTAATTGGTACTTTGGCATGGCAAGCTCATGACGCAGGTTATGAGGTTTTTATGGTTACGCCTGATAAAGATTATGGGCAATTGGTACGTGATGGAATTAGTATTTATAAACCTGGTTATCAAGGTGGTGATGTTGATATTATGGGACCCAAAGAAGTGTGTGCAAAATGGGATATTGAACGTGTAGATCAGGTAGTTGATATTTTAGGTTTAATGGGCGATGCCGTTGATAATATTCCTGGTATAAAAGGTGTAGGCGAAAAAACTGCAGCCAAATTATTGAAGGAATATGACACACTGGAAAATGTATTGGCCAATGCCGATAAAATAAAAGGTGCATTGGGCTTAAAAATACAAGCAGGAAAAGATGATGCCATAATGAGTAAAAAATTGGCTACCATAATTACCAAAGTGCCAGTTGATTTTCATGAAGAAAGTTTTAAGATTAAAGAGTGGAACAGAGAAGCTTTGAAAGAAGTTTTTACTGAGCTAGAATTTAAAACGTTGGGCAAACGTTTATTGGGCGATGATTTTAATTCGTTTACACAAGCTCCTGTTGGTGTACAAACAGATTTGTTTGGCAATGCGGTTAATGTTGTTGAAAAACCAAAAGCAAAAAAAGAAGTTATTGCTACAAGTTCTCTATTTGGTAACGTTTTCGAAAAGCCAAGCATTGCTACACAAAACGATATTATTGGTTCTGAAATACCCAACCCAGAATTGGGTGTACATAAAAACATACACAATACCCAACATCAATATCATTTGTTGTATTCAACTTCTATGATACAAGATTTGGTAAACACACTTACGTCAGTACAAGAAATTTGTTTTGATACAGAAACTACAGGCATAGATGCCAATGAAGCTGAATTGGTGGGTTTAAGTTTTGCTTACAAAGCTCATGAAGCATATTATATTCCTTGCCCAAAAGATAAAAATGAAACATTGGCAATTTTAGAATTGCTAAACCCTTTGTTTAACGATACTTCTAAAACTTGGATTGGGCAAAACCTTAAATACGATATGCTCATGCTTAAATGGTATGGTATAGAATTGAAAGGAAATACGTATGATACCATGTTGGTGCATTATGTAGTTGAGCCAGATGGCAAGCGTAGCATGGATTTGCTGAGTGCCCAATACTTACAGTACGAACCTGTACACATTGAAGAATTGATTGGTAAAAAGGGCAAGGGTCAAGGGACAATGAGAGATGTTGAAGTTGAAAAAGTAAAAGAATATGCTGCCGAAGATGCTGATATTACTTTACAACTAAAATATGCCTTAGACCCTTTGTTACAAGAAAGAGAAGTTGAAAAAGTATTTTACGAAGTTGAGAATCCGTTGGTAAAAGTGTTAACAGATATGGAGTTTGAAGGTATAAAAATTGATGAACAGTTTTTAAATGATTACAGTAAAGTTTTAGAAGTAGATGCCAAACAAGCAGAAGAAAATGTGTACAAGCAAGCAGAAGTTCGTTTTAATTTAGCTTCCCCAAAACAATTGGGTGAAGTATTGTTTGAAAAATTAAAACTAGATCCGAGTGCTAAAAAAACCAAAACTGGTCAATACCAAACTGGTGAAGATGTGTTGCAAAAGTTAGCAACCAAAGGACATACAATTGTAGAGGATATTTTAACTTTTAGAGAATTAACCAAACTAAAAAGTACTTATGTAGATGCATTGCCTACCATGATCAATAGTAAAACAGGTAGAGTACACACATCATATGCACAAGCAGTTGCTGTAACAGGAAGGTTAAGTAGCAACAATCCTAACCTACAAAACATTCCCATAAGAACAGATAGGGGAAAAGAAATTAGAAAAGCATTTATACCTAGAGACAAAGGAAGGGTTTTAGTAAGTGCCGATTATTCTCAAATAGAATTAAGGATTGTTGCAGCCATGAGTGGAGATGAAAATATGTGTGAAGCCTTCCGTCAGGGTAAAGATATTCATACAGCTACAGCAGCAAAAGTGTATGGCATTGATGAAGCCGAAGTAACCAAAGAAATGCGTTACAAAGCCAAGAGTGTAAATTTTGGAATTATTTACGGACAAGGAGCATTTGGTTTAGCAGATAATTTAGGCATTAGCCGTACTGAAGCCAAAGAAATTATTGACAATTATAAACGTGAGTTTTCTGGTATTCAAAAGTATATGGATGATACCATTAACTATGCTAGAGAACATGGTTATGTAGAAACTTTAATGGGACGTAAACGTTGGTTAAGAGATATTAATAGCAGTAATTTTACCGTACGTGGCTTTGCTGAAAGAAATGCCATTAACTCTCCAATACAAGGTACAGCTGCCGATATGATTAAATTGGCGATGATTAAAATTCATGCTGCATTAAAAACAGCCAACTTAGAAAGTAAAATGATTTTGCAAGTACACGATGAATTAATTTTTGATGCAGTAGAAACGGAACTAGCTATTTTAAAACCATTGATTTTAGACAATATGAAAGCTGCATTAATTTTACCTTATGACGTACCCGTAGAAGCAGAACTTGGTATTGGAGAAAATTGGTTGGAGGCACATTAGTTTTTATAAAAAGATTTTGAATTATTATTTGATTACTTTGCAATTGCATCAAGAATTAATAAAAGTATTCTAAACTTAGATTTATTTTAAACAATGGGAAGGATAGAACAAATATTAATAGAAATAGAAACTTGTATTCAATCTGGTATATTTAAGAAACTCGAAGATGACAAGCTTGATATTAAGGATAACAGCCACAATGCATCTGATTGGAAAGAAGTATTTAAAACAGCAAGTGCTTTTTTAAATACAAATGGTGGTATAATTTTAATAGGCATTCATGAAGACGAAAAGAATCAGACTTTCCATATAAAAGGCTTTAACAAAGCAAATGAAGATAAACTAAAAACAATTAAAAAAGAGTTTAGAAATGAAAAGAAAGAAGCCATAGATTTAGAACAATATTTTGCTTCTTTTAAATTTTATGAAATACTTGGACAACAAGTTGTTGCTGTTTATATTGAGGAATTACCAGAAGAACTTAAATATGTTTATTACGATGGTTTTGCTTTTGAAAGGAAAATTACTGGTGACCATAAAATATCGGACAATAAAATAAAAGCTCAATCAGAATATAAACTAGAAATTCAGAACGCAAAAGAGTTACAACCTGTTATAAATTCAAAGTTAGAAAATCTTAATGTAGACAAACTTAACGAATATATACAGCTTTTAAATAAAGAGGTATTAGTAGAAAGAATTAAAGTTGATCTAGAATCTGCAAAATCTTTTTTAGAACGTAAAGGATTTATAACCAAGAGTTTTGAACCAACAATTTTGGGTATTCTTGTTTGTGGAAACAATATAGACGACATTTTAGGAAGTCGAAGTCAAGTTGATTGTTATGTAGATACTGGAGTTGTAGTTGCAGAAAACAAGAAAATATTAAAAGATAATATTCTGAAATTGATGGAAAAAGGAATCAATTTTATTTTGCAAAATATTCAAGTTGGCGTTAGTGTAGAAGCAGGGGGTACAAGTGTTCCAGAGTATCCAATAAGGTTAATTAGAGAATCTGTAAATAATTCATTAGCTCATAGAGATTACGGTATTAATAAATTTATCAATATCAATATTATTCCTAATAAACATATTGAATTAAGAAATCCTGGGAGATTTAAGTCGCAATTGATTTTGCAAGATATTTTTAGTAAAATCCCAATCAGGCGAATTATTGCAGGAAACTCTAAGCCTAACAATCCCAAACTAGCTGAAGTACTAAAAGTATTTGATAAATGGGAGGGGAAAGGATTGGGAATGTCAACACTTACAAATGAGTGTCTGGCAAACAATATCGATTTACCATACTATAAATTCCATTCTGAAGATGAACTATCCTTGTTTATAAGAAAAGGAAAGTTGCTTGATGATAAAATGGAGTCGTTATTTAAAGCTTACGCTGGTTATATAGAAAAAAAGCTAAAGGGGGAAATTATCACCACTGAACAAAAGATTGTGTTATCATATTTTTATAAATCTGAGATTGATAATAAAAATGAACGTTACACAATTCTTCTAACGAGAGACAATAATCACCTTGATGCTATCAATACATTAGAGGAATCTGGATTGATTAGTAAACATGAAATTAGCAATGAATTACACACTGTTTTCATTATTGATAGAGAACTTTTCAAAAAAGATTTTAATACTGAATTAAGAAAGTTATTTGGTGCAGACTTTGATGCTTTGAACAAAGAGGGAAGAGAGGTCCTAACATGTATTTATGAGTACAACAAGTATTCTCAGCAAAAATATCCAAGTGCCAATATTATTGGTAATACACTTTGGGCAAAAGCTGGAAATTCGAATATACTTAACGGATTTGAGGCTTTTAAGAGAAGAATTCGTTTGTTGGTAGAAAAAATGGTTAAAAGGGAAATAATTAAAAAGGTTGATAATAAGAACCAGTATGAGATTAATGAAAAATTTGTTAAGAGATTATCCATTTATGAAGAGTAAAGAATATAAGTTTTGTTGTATATAATTAATGAATTATCAAGGAAAGTAGTAATAGTATAAATGTGAAAAACAATTAATGGAAAAGAGCAATTTAAAAATTGCTCTTTTCTATTAAAAAACTGTAAATATTGGTTTATGCTGGTTTTTTGCAACTGCCTGTACACGATGCACAGTATTTTGCATTGGTCATCATTTTACTATTGTTAGCTTCTTTTTCTAACGCATTTCTCATGATGGTTTTTTCTTCCTCTAAATAACTGTGTTGAATATAATAAGCTTCTACATATTCTTGTACCAATTTTTCTAGTGCTTTTAATCTTACTTCTACATCCTTATCAGTTAATAAGGGTTCTTTAAAGTAAACAATATCTTCGTTGAGAGATGTGTTTTTTGCATACGCACTAAATGCAGCTTTTACACCTTCGCATATTTTACACTTTCCCACAAAAAGAGCATAATTCACACTTACTTTTTGGGCTAAATCAATGTCAAAATTGTTTTTCTGCAAGCCTTCAAGTACAGCAGCTTTCATAAAAGCATTCGCAGTCAATTTAACGTTGGCTTCTTGAGCTAAAGTTGTTAAACCACATGCTAACAATAAAATAACAATGAATTTTTTCATAACGTTGATTTTTTTGATAATTAAATGTACATCGATTTTTGAAAATGTATTGCAAAAATTATTTTACAAAAAAGCCTCAACATCAATTGTTGAGGCTTACTATTTTAGTCAATGCTCCACTATTTACGTTGTATTGCTTTCTCTGCGGCAGCAACAATAAACGGCGTATCTAAACCATATTTAATTAATAGTTCTAAAGGTTTACCACTTTCGCCGAAAGTATCTTGAGTGCCAATAAATTCAATTGGTATTGGTAAGTTTCTTGCAGCAACTTGTGCAATTGCATCGCCCAAACCTCCAATTACATTGTGTTCTTCAACGGTTACTGCACATTTTGTTTTTGTAATAGAAGCCAACACTGCAGCTTCGTCTAAAGGTTTAATAGTATGTATATTAATTACTTCAACACTTATTCCTTTTTCTTCTAAAATTCGCCCAGCTTCAATGGCTTTCCAAACCATGTGCCCACAAGCAAAAATAGAAACATCTGTTCCCTCACTTAATTGTTGAGCTTTACCAATTACAAAATCACTTCCATCTTCTGTTGTAAAGTTTGGCCATTTTGGTCGTCCAAAACGTAAATAAACAGGTCCTTCAAAATTGGCAATTGCTTTTGTTGCAGCTTTAGTTTGGTTAAAATCACAAGGCACAATAACCGTCATGCCAGGTAACATTTTCATCAATCCAATATCTTCTAAAATTTGGTGTGTTGCACCATCTTCTCCCAACGTTAAACCAGCATGACTAGCACAAATTTTTACATTTTTGTTGCTGTAAGCAACACTTTGACGAATTTGATCGTACACTCGGCCAGTACTAAAATTGGCAAATGTTGTTGTATAAGGAATTTTTCCGCCAATTGTTAAACCAGCTGCAATACCAATCATATTGGCTTCTGCAATACCAACTTGTACAAAACGTTCGGGGAAATCTTTAATAAAATTTTGAATTTTCATACTCCCAGCCAAATCTGCTGTTAATACAACTACATTGGGGTTTTCTTTACCTGCTTCATATACACCTTCGCCAAAACCACCTCTCGTTTCTTTTTCATTCAATACTTTAATATCGGCACATTTCATAAATAAGCTATTTATTTTTTATACAAGTGCTGCAAAAGTAAAGGAATTAATAGCATGTAATATTCAAACAATACACTGAAATTGATTTTAAATTTTTCTATTGAATGCTTCAGTTTTACATCTATTGCATTTCTTTCACAAATTAGCTGCAATGGCATTTTATAGTGTGAAACTTTTCAATAACCTTTGCTGTCGTGAAAAAGAAAAAACAACCAGTAATTTTAAGAGATGTTTTGGTACAAGATTATGCTGCAGAAGGAAAATCGTTGGCCAAGATTGATGGAAAAGTAATTTTTATTGAAAGAACTGTTCCTGGAGATATTGTAGATATTCAACTGGCTAAAAGTAAAAAAGATTGGGCCGAGGCTTACCCAATTGCTTTTAAACAATTATCTGCCACAAGAACAACGCCTTTTTGTGAGCATTTTCAAGCATGTGGTGGCTGCCAATGGCAAATGTTGCCTTATGCAGAACAGTTAAAATACAAACAAAAACAAGTATTAGATAATTTAACAAGAATTGGTAAAGTTGCCTTGCCCGAAATGTTGCCTATTGTTGGTGCTAAGGAAACTGAATATTATAGAAATAAAGTAGAATACACTTTTGCTACCAAAAAATTTATACCAACCGAAGCCTTTAAAGCTTTAAAAGATGCAGGTTTACCCATTGTTACAGAGGGTAGTTTCGGTGGCTTTCATGCAAAAGGAATGTTTGATAAAGTGGTAGAAATAAACCAATGCCATTTACAGGCAGAACCTACCAACCAAATAAGAAATGCCATTGTACAATTTTGTATAGAAAATAAATATCCTTTTTATGATATTAAAAACCATACGGGTTGGTTACGCAACATGATGGTTCGTATTGCTACAACTGGCGAATGGATGGTAAATATTATGTTGGGGTACGAAAACGAAAAAATGCG
>ERZ724527.272-NODE-272-length-26141-cov-6.177221_pt1 | contig 26141 bp, 30 predicted proteins | sample MGYA00376060_ERZ724527 | MGnify/ENA primary metagenome ERZ724527 (study PRJEB28724, sample SAMN07190886) | activated sludge metagenome | isolation source: activated sludge of sewage treatment plant in Hong Hong | place: USA: Christiansburg, Virginia | collected...
TTGTCGACAAGGTCAAGCCCGACCTGGTGGGCTCCGGCATCAAGGAAAAGTACGTGTTCCAGAAGATGGGCGTTCCGTTCCGCCAGATGCACAGCTGGGACTACTCCGGCCCCTACCACGGCTACGACGGCTTTGCCATCTTCGCCCGCGACATGGACATGGCCATTTCCAGCCCGATCTGGGGCCTGACCAAGGCGCCCTGGAAGGCGTGACCCTTTTTATCCCATTCATAGCAACTATTGGAGCCAGCCATGTCTCAATCCGCTGACAAGATCATCGACCACGAACTGCTGTTCCGTGAGCCCGAGTACCAAGCGATGCTTGGCAAGAAGAAGGACCACGAGTTCAACCACTCCGACGACAAGGTGAAATCCATCGTCGAATGGACCAAGACCGAAGACTACAAGCAGAAGAACTTTGCCCGTGATTCGCTTGCCGTCAACCCCGCCAAGGCCTGCCAGCCGCTGGGCGCCGTGTATGTGGCCAACGGCTTTGCCAAGACGCTGAGTTTTGTGCACGGCAGCCAGGGCTGCGTGGCCTACTACCGTTCGCACTTCAGCCGCCACTTCAAGGAGCCAACCTCCTGCGTGTCCTCGTCGATGACGGAAGACGCAGCCGTGTTCGGTGGCCTGAACAACATGGTGGACGGCCTGGCCAACGCCTACAGCCTGTACAAGCCCGACATGATCGCCGTGTCCACGACCTGCATGGCCGAGGTCATTGGTGACGACGTGGACGCCTTCATCAAGACCAGCAAGCAAAAGGGCAGCATCCCCGAAGAGTTTGACGTGCCGTTTGCCCACACACCGGCGTTTGTCGGCAGCCACATCACCGGCTATGACAATGCCCTGCTGGGTGTGTTGCGCCACTTCTGGGACGGCAAGGCCAAGACCACCGAACCCCTGGTGCGTGTGCCCGATGACAGCATCAACTTCATCGGTGGCTTTGACGGCTTTGTCGTCGGCAACATGAAGGAAATCCGCCGCATCTTCGATTTGTTCGGCGTCAAGGTGAACATCATTTGCGATCCGTCTGGCAGCTGGAACACCCCCACCGATGGCGAGTTCCGCATGTACGCCGGTGGTACGACCAAGGAAGAAGTGGTTGCCGCCCTGCATGCCAAGGCCACCATCGTGTTCCAGGAATTCTGCTGCGAGAAGACCAGCAAGTTCATCGCCGAGCATGGCCAGGAAGTCGTCGTCCTGAACGCCCCCATCGGCGTGGCTGGAACCGACAAGTTCCTGATGGAAATCTCGCGCCTGACCGGTAAGCCGATTCCCGCACAACTGGAAAAGGAACGCGGTGAACTGGTCGATGCCATGGCCGACAGCCAGGCCCACCTGCACGGCAAGCGCTTTGCCCTGTATGGCGACCCCGACCAACTGCTGGGCTACGCCGCCTACCTGATGGAGCTGGGTGCCGAGCCGGCTCACGTGCTGTCTACGAACGGCACCGAACCCTGGGCCAAGAAGGTGCAGGCGCTATTCGACTCGTCGCCCTACGGCGCCGGCTGCAAGGTGTATCCCAAGCGCGACCTGTGGCACCTGCGCTCGCTGTTGTTCACCGAGCCGGTGGACTTCATCATCGGCAACACCTATGGCAAGTTCCTGGAGCGCGACACCAAGACACCGCTGGTGCGCATGGTGTTCCCGATTTTTGACCGCCACCACTACCACCGTTACCCCACCTGGGGCTATGAAGGCGGCCTGCGCGTGCTGGTGATGCTGCTCGACGAGTTCTTTGAAGCGCTCGACGGCAACACCATGGAAATCGCCAAGACCGACTACAGCTACGACATCATTCGATAGCGGTCCCCAGGGCTCCGGCACCAACCGGAGCCCTTTTTGCGTTTGCGTCCCTTCACCCCATTGAGACCATCATGGCCAACGTAACCTTTAGTTCCCCCCGCCTGAAAAAGGATGTGACGGTGTATGCCGTTGCCGGCGACACCAAGACGCTGCTCGCCGTCGCCAAGGCCAACAACGTGCCGCTGGAATCCGAATGCGAGAACGGCGAGTGCGGCTCCTGCCAGGTGCAGGTGTCCGTGCTGTCCGGCAAGACGCCCATCGGCGTGGCGCTGACCGAGAAAGAAAAACTGGTGCTGAAGCTGGCCGGCAAGATCACCGCCCAGCAGATCATCGATGCCGAGACCAAGGATCTGCCGCCGCCCTGGCGCCTGGCCTGCCAGATGGTGGTGCGCGACGAGGACATCCTCGTCAAGTTCTGACCATGGACGCCGTCTACATCAAGACCACGCAGGATGGCCGCCGGGTCGAGGTGGTGGACGGCTGGGTGTGTCTGGCCGGCGTGCGCGAAGCAGACAGCCTGATCGCACTCGACGAACACCCCAACCGCCAGGCCATCGCCCGCGCGGTGCCCGGCGCCGCCTATGTCGCCGGGCGCCTGCCGTTGACCCTGGTTGAGGCCGCCGCCGCGCAGGATGCCCTGTCTGCCGCGCGGCGCGTGTTTGACGCCAGCCCGATGGGCATCACCCAGCGCATACGCCAGGCCATCTGGGCCAAGGCCACTGCCGAAGGTGTGGAGTAACCAGCCATGATTTATGTCGTTGACCTCCCCCCGCAGGGCGAGCCCCGCGCCTGGTTCGCCTTTGATGCGGCCGACCTGGAACGCAAGCGCGTAACGATGGGCGCTGCCACGGGCGAGAGTTGCATCTACTGGAACGAGGCGCAAGCCGTGGGCGCCTTCGAGGGCAACGACCCCCGCATCGCCGCCAAGGAACACTGGCGCGCCCGGCGCGCGCTGTATGAACAACTGGTGGCGCTGGAAGTGCTGGCCGACGACTGCTAAGGGAACCTCCGCCATGCTCACCCGCATGCAGTACGACATCCTGCAGACCAACGGAAAAGGCATTGCCGCACTGCTGGCCGAGCTGCAAAGCGAAGAGGAGCTGTTTGCCAGCCCCAACACGCTGCAGCGCGTGGAAGCTGCCCTGCTGGTCTTTGCACAGACGCTGGCGCACCTGCCCGAGCCGCTGCGCCAGCGCCTGCTGCAAGTGGACTGGCATGGCTGGGATTGCTTGCAGCGGTTGCTGGAGAGCGATGGGCAACCCCGCCGCGCCGAGGTCTGGTACGGCACGCAGGCGCTGGTGCCGGCCACGCTGCAGCTCATCGCCACGCTGCGCAAGCAGGAGCCGGTGTGGTTTGAAATTGGCTATTGAGATAGAGGACAACCATGAAAAGCGTAGAAGAATTCCTGGCCCACACCATCCAGCTGGAGAGCGAAGCCGCCCTGCGCTTCGGCCAACTGGCCGATGCCATGAGCACCGCCGGCAACAAGGAAGTGGGCCGCCTGTTCCGCCGCTTGGCCGACTACTCGTTGCTGCACCTGGGCGATGCGCGAGCGCGTGCCGGCTTTCGCACACTGCCCGAGATGAGCAGCAGCGATTACCGCTGGCCCGACATCGAAAGCCCCGAAGCTGCCGCCATCTGGGCCGCCGACCCCTTCATCGGCATCGAGCAGGCATTGCAAGTGGCGCTGGATGCCGAGACCGCCGGCCTGGACTTCTACGCCAGCGTGCTCGCCGCCACCGACGACCCCGAGATCAAGGTGCTGGCCAAGGAGTTTGTCGAGGAAGAGGGTGAACACGTGGCCGAGTTGAAGCGCTGGATTGCCCTGCACCAGAGCGGGCAGGCGTTGCCTTCGGCGGGGTGATTTGTGGCGTTTTGTGCCTCTAGCTGTTGAGTTTCAATAGGTTATTCCGGCCAAGTCGGGAGGCTGGAGGTTTATAGCCCAGAGCCGAATGCGGTCTGCGAGCGTTGTAGTAGCTCAAGAACGAAGGTAACCAAGCCGTGCGTTCATCACTATGACTCCAGGTTCGGCCATAGGCCCATTCCCGCAAGCAGGTCTGGATGAACCGCTCAGCTTTGCCGTTGGTTTGAGGCCTTTACGGACGTGTGAAGCTGTGTTTGATACCCAAGGCCTGGCAGGTCTTGGCAAACAGGCGTGAGCGATAGGCCGCTCCGTTGTCAGTAAGCAAGCGCTCAATGCGCACTCCCAACGCAGCGTAGTGGGCGACTGCCGCCTGCAGAAATGCCACCGCCGAGCCCTTTTGCTCATCCGTATGCATCTGTACAAAGCCCGCACGGGAATGGTCATCAATGGCAACATGGGCTACTTCCCAGCCAGCTCCACGGCTACGCGTGGCTCTGTCACCGTTGATGCGGTGACCTACGGCTTCAATGCGCCCGAGCTTCTTGGTGTCCATGTGCAACAACTCTCCCGGAGCACTGTGTTCATAGCGAAGTACCGGAGCAATGGGCTCCAAGGCTTTGAGGCTGGACAGGCCCAGGCGGGCAACAAAGCGGCTGATGGTGGCCACGCTGCGTCCGACCAGGCCAGCAATGCGACGCAAGGGCATACGGCTACGGCGCAGTTGCTCAATACGTTGGCTCAGTGATGCATCAATGGTGGAGCGAGTCCTGGTTGGGCGTGAACTTCGGTCATACAAACCTTGTACTCCCTGCAATTCAAAGCGCACAAGCCACTTACGCGCGGTGCGCAGGCTGATGCCTGCGGCTTGCGCCGCCGGCTTTAGTCCCATGAAGGCAATGCGTTCAATGAGCAATTTACGCCCCTGCACGGTCAATCTGGCATTCTTATGGCTGTTCATCCGGGGAATTTCCTCTGTGAGTTTGAAGTGTGGTAACTCCAGTCTCCCAGACTCTTCCGGGTGAACAACCTATTGAAACATCACATCTAGCCCTCGTGGAATATGCGTGATGCGCTATTGATTTTGTAGCTACTGTGCCTTAGCGAGACAGGCTTTGGGGCATTGGCCCCCGCCTCATACTGTCAAAGGCCCAGAAATCGGCGGGTACCAATGCCCCAAAACCTGCGGGTGTCGTGGAGGCTGGCGAGGCGGGATACCCGGCCGTGCTTTGAGCCGCTTTGGGGCGGATTCAACCGGTCGATGCAACACACTAATTACCGTGTAAGCGAAAGCGGTCACAGCCTTGTTGGCAGCCGATGACTCTTTGGAGCTGATTGCCGTCATACGCTGTGTTCCGAATGGATGGACAGGTGAGATATTGCATTTAGGAAGCGTGTTACCCACCTTCCACTAACTGGAAAGCTATTCACGGGGGCCGCCCCGGTCTTTTGCCGGTCTGATGGCGATACTCGTCCACCACCTTGTCGGATTCAGCGGCCGCTAGCCCCAAAACGAACCACTGACCACTAGCCTTTGACTCGAGAACCGCCTCGACTCCTATGTCAGCCGCCACCCATGCGCGCTGAACACCCAGGCCGGTCAAGATGCGTGCACTGGAACTCTCAAGATCGGCAGCCGCACCGAAACCTCCTTGGTACAAACGCGAACCAAGCACTGAGCGATAGAGTTCAAGGACCTTTCCTGCGCCAGCGACATGTCGATTCGCCAAAGCCGTCGTTTCCAGCTCCCTCATCACAGGCAATAGCTCCAACCATTTCACACGGTAGGCTTTCCAGTCCCCGGCGCTCCTCGCTGCCGACAACGCACGCCAGCCATCCTCAAGCCTTTGGAGCTTCGCGTCCCACTTTTGGTAAGTCAATTCACGCACATCGCAGAAACGTATTGCCCAGGTATACCTGCCTGGATCGCTGAAGCGGCCGGACTCGAAGGAGACGTCGCATTCGCTCAGAACCCTGGACGGAGCGGCGGTCCCAAGCGTCAAGCAAAGTAGCCCAAATGCGACCGCGCGAAGGGAATTGATGAGAGCATTTTTCATGGAAGGATTGACGATTTTCTGAGCCGGGAAAGCCCTAGATAATCTCGCTATCGAGTTCAAAAAGTCGGTCGCATTTGCTGCATGCACATTGAAGATGGACTCTGCGCTTCCCTGTGACGACTCTGGGATCAACGTTATTGATCGAAATTATCGACTGGCAACTTGGACACCGTTGATGAACCTGCTCGCCCCTGCGGAAGTTGGCCAGAGCGTCATCAACCACCCGGTCAAACGGCGAGGGGGTGAATACGTATGGTTCTTCGTTTTCGCCAAAAGCGAGTATGAGTATCCAATTGATGGGGATGGCGAAAAATGGGTAAAACCAATACGTCATATTTCCATCTCCATGCTCATTGCAAAGATTCAAGGAGACTCTGCATATTTGGTTAGACAAGACGGCAATGTAGGTAAACGCGAACCCCACGATTAAGGCAATGCCAGCACTGGAAGCTATTCTTTTGAAGTTCCTTGGGCCTCGATTTAGCCACCCAATCCGAATACACGCCGCAAAGCCGAGAAAGAGAACGACGAGCTGAACTGCGGCGGCGAAGGAGTCGGTCATCTTGGTGTACTTACGAATTCTTGGCATCACAGCATCGTGAGTACTGAGTTTATCTGGCGGTAGTTTCTGTATGCCCGTTCCCTCGGCATAGCCGACCTACAACTGTACAACGTGGACGACAGCATTGCGTCTATTCCAGGTACTCCCGTTGTCACATCCACCGGCCACAGCGCGAATACGGGGTCAGAGCACTCGTCCGCTGCGCGACCGGTGATCCGACCCCATATTCGCTTGCAGTGCGCAACCGCCAAAAGCACATCAGGCTGTGACACCCCATTTGTCGCAATCCCTTCAAACCAGCCAAAGTTCCACACTAGCTCCGCCAAAAAACCGCAATAACCGCCGTTTGGAGGCCCTTTCCCCCTGGCACCCAAATTGCAATGAGAGGACACCCCACCCTGTCAGGAGTCGTCCATGTCTGTTGCGCTCAAGGCCAAGATTGCCGAAGTGTTCGAGGAGCCTGGCTGCGACATCAACCAGGGCAAGAGTGAGAAGGAACGCAAGAAGGGCTGCACCAAGCAGTTGAACCCCGGCGCCGCCGCAGGTGGCTGTGCGTTTGACGGGGCCAAGATCGCGCTGCAGCCCGTGGCGGACGTGGCGCACCTGGTGCACGGGCCGATTGCCTGCGAGGGCAACTCGTGGGACAACCGGCACAGCGCATCAAGCGGCCCGCAGCTCTACCGCACCGGTTTCACCACCGACATCAACGAACTGGATGTGATCTATGGCGGCGAGAAGCGGCTGTTCAAGTCCATTCGCGAGATCCTTGAGAAGTACGACCCGCCCGCCGTCTTCGTCTACCAGACCTGCGTGACCGCGCTGGTGGGCGACGACATCGAGGCCGTGTGCCAGCGTGCCAGCGAGAAGTTTGGCAAGCCCATCATTCCGGTTAACGCGCCGGGCTTTGCCGGCCCGAAAAACCTGGGCAACAAGCTGGGGGCCGAGGCGCTGCTCGATTACGTGATCGGCACGCGCGAGCCCGAATTCACAACGCCGTATGACATCAACATCATTGGCGAATACAACCTGGTGGGCGAGCTGTGGCAGGTCAAGCCCCTGCTGGACGCGCTGGGCATTCGCATCCTGTCCTGCATCTGTGGCGATGGCCGCTACAACGAGATTGCCAGCGCGCACCGCGCCAAGGTGAACATGATGGTGTGCTCCAAGTCGATGATCAACATCGCCACCAAGATGGAGCAGCGCTGGGGCATTCCGTACTTTGAAGGCTCGTTCTACGGCATTGGCGACATGAGCGATACGCTGCGCCAGATTGCCAGACTGCTGGTGCAGACCGGTGCGCCGTCGGATCTGCTGGAGCGCACCGAGCGCCTGATCGAGGTGGAAGAGGCGCGTGCCTGGAAGCGCATTGCGCACTACAAGCAACGCCTGGCGGGAAAACGCGTGCTGCTGATCACCGGGGGCGTCAAGTCCTGGTCGGTGGTGGCGGCGCTGCAAGAGGGCGGCATGGAGATCGTGGGCACCAGCGTCAAGAAATCCACCAAGGAAGACAAGGAAAAGATCAAGGAGATCATGGGGGAGGGCGCCGACGCCCACATGATCGACGACATGACCCCGCGCGAGATGTACGCCATGCTGCGCGACGCGCGGGCCGACATCATGCTGTCCGGCGGGCGCTCGCAGTTCGTGGCGCTGAAGGCGCGCATGCCCTGGCTGGACATCAACCAGGAGCGCTACCACCCCTATGGCGGCTACGAGGGCATGGTGAAGCTGGTGCAGGAGATTGACCGCGCCATCTTCAACCCGGTCTGGCAACAGGTGCGCATTCCCGCGCCTTGGGGCAACGATGGCGAAACGCTGGGTGCCGTGGCAACGGCGGGAGTGCACTAGCCATGGCCAACGTTGTTGAATCCAAAAAAGCCTGCGCAGTCAACCCGCTGAAGATGAGCCAGCCGCTGGGCGCCAGCTTTGCCTTCCTGGGGCTGGACGCCTGCATGCCGGTGATGCATGGCTCGCAAGGTTGCACCTCGTTTGGCCTGGTGCTGCTGGTACGGCATTTCAAAGAGGCGATTCCGCTGCAGACCACGGCGATGAATGAGGTGACCTCCATCCTGGGCGGCTACGACAACATCGAGGCCGCGCTGCTCAATATCCGCAAGCGCGCAGCGCCGAAAATCATTGCCATCTGCTCCACGGGTCTCACCGAGACCAAGGGCGACGATGTGGATGGCTACATCGTCACCGTGCGCAAGCGCAAGCCGGAGCTGGCGGACACCGAGATCGTCTACGTTTCCACCCCCGACTACGTGGGTGCGTTCGAGGACGGCTACAAGCACGCGGTCACGTCCATAGTCAAGACCCTGGTCAAGCCGCTGCCAGTGCAGGCGAACCAGGTCACGCTGCTGCCGGGCAGCCATCTGTCGCCGGCCGATATTGACGAGTTGCGCGAGATCATCGAATCATTTGGCCTCTCGGCCATTGTGTTACCGGACGTGTCGGGCTCGCTCGACGGCCACATTCCACCCGACTGGCGCGGCACCACGCTGGGCGGTACCACGCTGGAGCAGATCCGCGCGGCCGGTGCCTCGGCGCTGACCATCGGCGTGGGCGAGCAGACGCGCGAGGCGGCGCTGGCCTTGCAGGAAATTGCCGGTACACCGCTGGAGATCTTCGAGCGACTCACCGGGCTGGAATGCACCGACCGGCTGTTGCAACGCCTGTCCCAACTTTCCGGCCGCCCGGTCCCGGCCAAGTACCGGCGCCAGCGCAGCCAGTTGCTGGATGCGATGCTTGACGGGCACTTCTACACCGGCGGCATCAAGGTGGCCATCGGCGCCGAGCCCGACCTGCTGCTGGCCGTGGGCAGCCTGCTGCACGACATGGGGGCCGAGCTGCGCTGCTGCATCAGCACCACCAAGTCGGCCGCGCACGCGCTGCTGCCGGCCGAGACGGTGATGCTGGGCGACCTGGAAGACCTGGAGCAGGGTGCCGCGGATTGCGATCTGCTGATCACCCACTCGCATGGCCGCCAGGCGGCAGAGCGCCTGGGCAAACCCCTGCTGCGCATCGGCTTTCCGGTGTTTGACCGCATTGGCAACGCGCACCGCTGCCAGGTGGGCTACCGCGGCACCATGGCGCTGGTGTTCGAGGTGGCTAACCTCATGCTGGAAAACATCACCCACCACCACGCCAACGACTGGCCGCTGCCGCCCGAGGCCCAGCGCGCCGCCGCCACCGTTTCTGCCACCCCTACCACCACCCGTCTGGCCGAGGCCAGCGCCTGATCCACTCTAGGAGAAGCACCATGAAAATCGCCTTCGCTACCCAGGACAAGGAGCGCGTGGACGCGCACTTCGGCTGGGCCAAGAGCATCGTCGTCTACGACGTATCGCCCCAGGGCCACCACTTCATCGAGAGCTTTGAATTTGGCGACAAGCTGGAGGAAGACGGCGACGAAGACAAGCTTGCCCCCAAGCTCGAAGCGATCAAGGACTGCGCCATCGTTTATGTGGCGGCCATCGGTGGCTCGGGTGCCGCGCGCGTCGTCGCAATGAAGATCCACCCGATCAAGGTGCCCCAGCCGGAGTCCATTGCCGAGATTCTGGACAAACTGCAGGTCGTGCTCCAGGGCACACCACCGCCCTGGCTGCGCAAGGCACTGGCCAAGGACGGCGCGTACACCCCCAATTTTGAAGAAGACGAGGTCACACCATGACGGAAGAAGCAACCCTGGACACGGCATCAGAAGCCACCAGCGACGCGGCCTATCTCACCACGCCCTTTGTGCAGCAGCTCATCAAGCAATTGCGTGCGCAAGACATGAATGGCACCTGGGACAACAAGAGCGACCTGCAATTGCTCAAGCCCTACATCCATACCGCCGAGGAGCGGCGCGCCCTGCCCATCCTGGGCGACCCGGACCCCGAGACACTGTGGCATCTGGAAATTTTCTACAACGCCATTGCCGTGGCCGTGGAGCGTGAAACCGGCCAGATGGTGTCACCCATGATGAAGATGAGTCACGAGGGCTTTGGCCGCATGGTGCTGATTGCCGGGCGCCTGGTGGTGGTCAACAAGCAGTTGCGCGATGTGCACCGATTTGGCTTCCCCTCGCTGGCCAAGCTGGCCGCTGCCGGCGGTAAGTTCTTCGACGAAGCGGTGAGCATGATCCGCACCTACCCCGCTGTAGCGCAATACGGAGCCTGAGCATGAGCACCGATCCCGATGAACTGAAGGCGCGGCTGAAGAAGCTTAATGCGCGCGCCACACAGGCCAAGATGGATTTGCATGACCTGTCCGAGGAACTGCCCACCGATTGGGAAAAGATTCCCGAAGTGGCCCAGCGTTGCCACGAGGCCCACGCCATGCTGATGGCCGCGCGCAAGGAAGGGGCTGCACTGTGAGTAGTACCTTTACCGTGACGCTGCCCAGCGGCGCCACCTGGACGCCCACCTTCGTTTACAAACTGGATGACGAGAAGTGCATTGGCTGCGGCCGCTGCTTCAAGGTGTGTCCGCGTGGCGTGCTGGCACTGGTCGGTGTGACCGAAGATGGCGAACGCGTGTGCGTGGACCTTGACGATGAAGACGACGACGAAGAATACGAAAAAAAGGTCATGACCATTGCCCACCCGGAGCTGTGCATTGGCTGCACCGCGTGCTCAAAAATTTGCCCCAAGAAGTGCTACACGCACCAGTCGGCATCCCTTTGAGCGCGGGCTACAGCCCGTCTTCCAAATCAGACAGCTCCTGGGCCGTGAACACCCGCGAGCGGGTATGGAAGGCCTTGCCCAATGGCCCTTCCAGTGAAAACGTGCCGCCATGCCCCTCGATCACGTCGATGATGAGCTGCGTGTGCTTCCAGGTTTCGTACTGGCCCTTGCCAATATAGAACGGGCAGCCGCCAATGTCGCCCAGGTAGACATCGCCCGCTCCCATGGTGATCTCGCCGGGCAGAAAGCAGTTGGCGGCACTGTTGTCACAGCAGCCGCCCGACTGGTGGAACATCAGCTCCGCCCCGTACTGGGCCTGGAGTTGCGCCACCAGTTCCAAAGCCGCCGGTGTTGCCACCACTTTAGCGACTTTGGCAACCATCAGAAGAAGCCCAGCTTGCTTTCGCTGTAGCTCACCAGCAGGTTCTTGGTCTGCTGATAGTGGTCCAGCATGACCTTGTGGGTCTCGCGGCCGATGCCCGATTCCTTGTAGCCACCAAAGGCCGCGTGCGCCGGGTAGGCGTGGTAGCAGTTGGTCCAGACGCGGCCGGCCTTGATGGCACGGCCCATGCGGTAGGCCACGTTGCCGTTGCGGCTCCACACGCCGGCACCCAGGCCGTACAGCGTGTCGTTGGCAATGGCCAGGGCGTCGGCCTCGTCCTTGAAGGTGGTCACGGCCAGCACCGGTCCAAAGATCTCTTCCTGGAAGATGCGCATCTTGTTGTGGCCCTTGAACAGCGTGGGTTGCACGTAATAGCCACCGGCCAGGTCGCCCTCCATCTTGGCCTGCGCGCCACCAATCAGCACCTCGGCGCCTTCCTGCTTGCCCAATTCCAGGTAGGACAGGATCTTGGTCATCTGTTCCTTGGAGGCCTGTGCACCGATCATGGTGTCGGTGTCCAGCGGGCTGCCTTGCACGATTGCCGCAACACGCTTCAGCACGCGCTCCATGAACTTGTCGTAGATGCTTTCCTGGATCAGCGCACGCGACGGGCAGGTGCAGACCTCGCCCTGGTTGAATGCAAACAGCACCAGGCCCTCGATGGCCTTGTCCAGAAAGCCGTCGTCCTTGTCCATGATGTCGGCAAAGAACACATTGGGTGATTTGCCACCGAGCTCCAGCGTGGCGGGAATCAGGTTGTTGGCCGCGGCCTGCGCGATCACGCGGCCCGTGGTGGTGGAGCCGGTGAAGGCAATCTTGGCGATGCGCTTGCTGGTAGCCAGTGGCATGCCGGCTTCACGGCCAAAGCCATTGACGATGTTGAGCACGCCTGGTGGCAGCAGGTCGGCAATCAGCTCGGCCACGATCAGGATGCTGATGGGGGTGGACTCGGCGGGCTTCAAGACCACGCAGTTGCCCGCGCCGATGGCAGGCGCCAGTTTCCAGGCCGCCATCAGAATGGGGAAGTTCCACGGAATGATCTGCCCGACCACGCCCAGCGGCTCCTGGATGTGGTAGGCCACGGTGTTCTCGTCGATGTTGCTCAGGGCGCCTTCTTGTGCACGCACGCAACCGGCAAAGTAGCGGAAGTGGTCGATGGTGAGGGGAATGTCGGCGTTCAGCGTTTCGCGGATGGGCTTGCCGTTGTCCACGGTTTCGGCGTAGGCCAGCAACTCCAGGTTGGCTTCCAGGCGGTCGGCAATTTTCAGCAGCACGTTGGCACGGGTGGCGGCATCGGTCTTGCCCCAGGCGTCAGCCGCGGCATGGGCAGCGTCGAGTGCCAGGTCAATATCTTCGGCCGTGGAGCGCGCGGCCTGGGTGTAGACCTTGCCGCTGGTGGGAGTAATGACGTCAAAGTACTGGCCTTTGACGGGGGCAACGAACTTGCCGCCAATGAAATTGTTGTACTGGGCCTTGAAGGCAATCTTGGCGCCGGCGGCGCCGGGGGCTGCATAAATCATGTTGTGTCTCCTGGTCGTTAGTAGTGGAAGCTCGAATCCGTGCGCCCATGGGACGCGCTGGTTTCAGGACTGCCTGATTGCAGGGTGTGTGCCAACCCCGCACTTCACCGGCAAAATGGGCGAAACAGCCCGGGCACACCGCGACCGGCACCCACCAGGACGCTCTGGCTGTACCTACTGTTCCGTGCCGCGGCACAACTTGTCTCAAAATGGAACACTTATGGGTTCAATCCGGGCGAAATGGCGGTGCGCGCGGGCGCACAATGCAGCCCATGCGGCCACTGGCTAGGCCGCACAGCAGGAGATGGCACACCCGTCCCGCTTCCAAAAACAGGAGACAAGGCCCATGCCCACACCCGTTCTTCAGGACCGCTCGGTACCCAGTCAGCTGCGCGAGGCGCGCCGTCAGCTGGTCAGCCATGGCCGTTTGCCCACTGACTTGATTCAGACCGATTTGGCACGGTCGTGGCTGCGATGCTGGCAGGCCGGGCTGCAGCCCATGGGCCGCATGCCGGGGGCGCCCAATGCATCCGGTGCGCAACTGACCCGCGCACTCGAACGCCAGCGCGAACTGGTGGCGCATGCCCGCCCGGTGATGGAATTCCTGCACGAGCAAACCCGCGGCACCGACAGCATGAGCATTCTGGCCGGCCCCGACGGCATGCTGTTGCACACGCTGGGTGACCCGCAATTTATTGGCCGCGCCGAACGTGTGGCCTTGCGCCTGGGTGCCATGTGGCAGGAACAGTTTCGCGGTACCAATGCCATTGGCACGGCGCTGACCGACGCGCGTGCCGTGGTGGTCCACGCTGAAGAGCACTACCTGGAACGCAACGGTTTTCTGACCTGCGCTGCCGTGCCCATTCATGACCCCAAAGGCCGCATTTTGGGTGCGCTCGATGTGTCGGGCGACCACCGTGGTTACCACCGCCACACGCTGGGCCTGGTGCGCTCGGCGGCCCGCATGATCGAGCACCGCCTGTTTGACACGCGGCACGACCCGCGCCAGTGGAGTGGCCTGCGCTTGCGCTTTCATATGCAACCGGAAGGCATAGGCACCGTGGCCGAAGGGCTGCTGGCGCTGACGGAGGACGGCCTGCTCGCCGGTGCCAACGCCGCGGCGCTGGAGCTGTTGGGTCTGGACTGGCCGACCCTGACCCATACCCGGGTGGATGCGGTGCTGGCCGAACCGCTGGCCATGCTGACGGACTGGGGACAACGGTCTTCGTCCACACCCCACGTCGTGCATACGGCTACCGGACAAGCCGTATGGGTACGGGTGGAGGCGGGTCGGTTGGTGCATGCCACCCGCGCCGCACAGGCAACCGACATTTGCACCGTGAAACCTGCCGTGGTCGCCGCCGACGCACTGGCAGTGCTGGACACCGGGGACGCTGTTTTCCAGGCGGCAATCGCGCGGGCCCGCAAGCTCATGGGCAAACCCATTGCCATTTTGCTGCAGGGCGAATCCGGCGTGGGCAAAGAAGTATTTGCCCGGGCTGCGCACCACAGCGGTCCGCGCCACGACCAGCCCTTTATCGCGGTCAACTGCGCGGCCCTGCCCGAGCATCTGATCGAGGCGGAACTCTTTGGCTACCAGGGTGGTGCCTTCACCGGGGCCCGGCGCGAAGGCGCACCCGGCCGCATTCGAGAAGCCCATGGCGGCACGCTGTTTCTGGACGAGATTGGCGACATGCCGCTGTCCTTGCAGGCACGGCTGCTGCGGGTGTTGCAGGAACGTGTCGTGGTTCCGCTGGGCGGTGGCAAACCCGTAGCCGTGGACTTTTGCCTGGTATGCGCAACCCACCGCGACCTGCCGGTGGAGATGCTGGCCGGGCGTTTTCGCGAAGACCTGTACTACCGGCTCAATGGCCTGACCTTGCGCCTGCCACCGCTGCGCGAACGCACCGACCTGCACCATTTGCTGCAACGCGAACTGCAAAGCCTGGTACCCGAGCGCCCCATCGCGATCGCCCCCGATGTACTGCAGGCCATGCGCAGCTACCGCTGGCCAGGCAATGTGCGCCAGCTGTTCAACGCCTTGCGCACCGCCTGTGCCTTGATCGATGCCGACGAGACCACGATTGACTGGACGCATTTGCCAGACGACCTGCTGATGGCCCTGCGGCCGGTCCCGTCGGCCTTGGCCGCAGGTACGCACAACGATGCTGGCGTGCAGACGTCTGACCTGCGCACCCTGTCACGCACGACCATTGAGCGCACGGTGGCGGATTGCAAGGGTAATTTATCAGAGGCGGCTCGCCTGCTGGGCATCAGCCGCAACACGCTGTACCGGCGCAGGCGTGAGGTGTGAGTTCCACCATTTTTCGACAGGAAGCATTCTGTGTACAAAGCAATATTGAAGACCATGGCGATCACTCTGATTCCGATTTGCTCGGTGTGTTTTGCCGCCGACGAGGCCGGCACCACGTACGGCACCGGCACCCACTCTTTCAGCCTGGCCACCGGTAGCCCCGGCGAGTTGGGGCTGCTCAAAGTGCTGGCCGAAGATTTTGCCCGGCGCGCAGACGCTCGCATGGTGTGGATCAAGGCAGGCACCGGGCAGTCCCTGGACCTGTTGAAGGCGAAGAAGGTGGATATGGTGATGGTGCATGCACCCGCCCAGGTGGACAAAGCTGTGCAAGATGGCTGGGGCACCCATAAAACCCTCATAGGCTCCAACGAGTTCTACATCGTTGGGCCCAAGTCCGATCCGGCCGCCATTTCCAAAGCATCCAGCGCGGCCGAAGCCTACCGGCAAGTCAGCACTGGTGCGCGCGCCTTTGTATCCCGGGGCGACAACTCAGGCACCCATCAAAAGGAGATGCAGATCTGGAAACAAGCGGGGGTTCAACCGGCTGGCGGCTGGTACATCGTGACCAGGGACTTCATGACCGCCAGTCTGAAGCGTGCCAACGCAGAGGGCGCCTACTTCATGAGTGACTCCAGCACCTGGATCATGGAAAAGAGCGTGGCACCGGACCTGACCATCCTGTTCCGTGGTGACAGGTTTCTGGTCAACACTTACCATGCGCTGGCCGCCCCGGCCGGTGCCACCCCAGGGCGGGATACTGCGGAAAAGTTTATCGCGTATGTAGCGTCGGACGTGGGCCAGGAGGTGATCCGCTCCTACGGGCGTGAGCGGTTCGGCGAAGGCCTCTACAACGACATGCGCTACGCCAAACAGTTCGATTAACGCACCGCGTCTATGCCCAGCACACTGGCGTCCTTGGCGCCATGCCCTTGGGCAATCAGCTGGTCCATACGCACCGCAATCGCGGGCAACGCAGCCAGGGGGCGGTCCCCTGCGGTCTCCAGCATCAGGCGCACATCCTTGCGCGCCATGGCCAGCTCGAAGGTGGCGGCAAAGTTGCCTTTGGCCATGTTCGCGCCACGCCCGCCCACCATGGCGTTCAGGTCCAGCAGACCGAGCAGCTTGACGGCATCCTGCGGGTCAACCCCGCTGGCCTGCGCCAGCGTCAGAATATCGGCCATCAACGCCGAGACGCCAATGATCATGGCATTGCCAAACAGCTTGTTGACCGCAGCCAGGTCGGCGCGCTCGCCCATGTACTGCAGACGGGTGGTCATGGCGGCCAGCTCGGCCTGTACGCGCTCGAACAGCACGCGAGGCCCCGCCACCATCATCGAGCCCTGGGCGTTGCGCGCTGCAGGCGGACCCATGAAGACCGGACAGTGCAGGTAATGGATGCCTTGCGCTGCCAGACGTGCCGCGCGCTCGGCAGTGCGCACCGGCGAGGTAGTGGTGTGGTCAATCAGCACGGCATCTGCGGCCAGCCCGGCCCGCGCCGCGGCGATAACGTCGTCGACCACCGCGTCGTCTTTCAGCACCAGGTGCACCCGCGTTGCAGCCCGCACGGCATCTGCGGGCGTGGGCGCGGCCTTGACGCCAAACTGTTCCAACGCGAGAGCCTTGTCGGGCGTACGGTTCCAGGCTGACACGGTGTCGCCGCGTTTGGCTGCGGCTTCTGCGAATGCGGCGCCGAGCAGGCCGGTACCAAGAAATGCGATGTTTGCCATGTGGTCTTTTCAGGGAGTTGAAGCTTGCGGAGTTGCTGTGGCGATGGCCGTCTGCGCGGTAGTGCGCAGCTGGGTCAGATCGAACCCTTGTGCCGAGGCTGATGCCAGTGCAGCCTCCATCAGCTTGGGCGGCAGTTGCGGCGTGCGGGACAGCACCCACAAGTATTTGCGATTGGGGTTTCCCACCACGGCCCAGCGGTATTCGGGGTCCAGCCCCAGAACCCAATAGTCGGACTTGAAGGGCCAGAAGAATGACACCTTGAGGCGACTGTTGCCAAAGCCTTCAACCACGGTGGCCTTGCCGGTGGCATCGTCAAAACCGCTATCGGTTCGGCAGCGGTTGTGCACGCTGAGGGAGCCATCGGCCGCTGCTGCGTACTCCGCCGTGGTATCGGCCACGCAGTTGCGCTGAAAGAACATGGGGAAACTGGCTATCTCGAACCACTTGCCGCTGTAGCGAGCCAGGTCAACCGATGGCACGCTGCTCACCGTTGCCTGCGCAAGCGTCACCGAGGGCAAGACAAACACAACAGCTGCAAGCAGCGCGGAGGGAAATTTCACAATGGGGCCTCGCCAATCACATAGTCAATATCAAGGCAAATCATCGCACGGCCCTCAAAGCCCTTGCACAGCCGGCTACAAATGACCGCTACACAACCGCAGGATTACTTGCCAGCAACGCCCGCGTTCGGAAAGAACAGCTGCTCGCCGCCAATTTTGTAGCTGGCAATCACTGACTGCCCGGTGGGCGACACGACCCAATCCACAAACTTCTGACCATCCGCTGCCTTGACGTGGGGGTGCTTGGCCGGGTTGACCAGCATCACGCCATACTGGTTGAACAGCTTGGTGTCGCCCTCGACCAGAACCGCCAGATCACCCCGGTTCTTGAAGCTCAGCCAGGTGCCGCGGTCGGCCAGCACATAGGCGCCGGTGCCGGATGCCATATTCAGCGCAGGGCCCATGCCGCAGCCGCATTCCTTGTAGCCGGTGCCTTTGGTATCGGTAAGGCCGGCCAGTTTCCAGAAGCGCAATTCGGCGGCGTGGGTGCCGCTCTTGTCGCCGCGCGAGATGAAACTGGCGTTACCGGCAGACAACTTCTTGAGCGCCTCGACCACGTCCTTGCCACGCGCCTTGGCGGGGTCGGTCGCAGGGCCTACCAGCACGAAGTCGTTGTACATGACCGGGAAGCGCTTGACCGCAAAGCCGTCGGCGACGATCTTCTCTTCGGCCACCTGGTCGTGCACGAACAGCACGTCGGCATCGCCCCGGCGGCCCATGTCCAGCGCCTGGCCGGTACCCAGTGCCACCACCTTGACGTCAATGCCGCTGGCTTTCTTGAACTCGGGCAGCAGGTGCGCAAACAGCCCCGATTGCTCGGTCGACGTTGTGGAAGCCACCACAATGCTCTGTGCCTGCACGGCCACAGATGCTATACAAACAATAGCGGCAACCGTATATTTCACGAGGGCTATAGGCCGATTATTCATGTGATCTTTCATGCAAACTCTCCTTTGACAAACAAATGGGCGGCGGGGTAGCTCCTCTGCAGAATGTCCCCGCCAAAAAAATCCGCCACCGGCAAATCAGCCAGCACCCGGCCCTGCTCCAGGTACAGCACGCGGCTTGCCAGCCGCTTCACCTGGCCCAGGTTGTGGCTGGCAAAGACCAGGGTCATGGTCTGGCTCTGGTGGGCAAATTCGTGGATCAAGGCCTCGACCTCGCGCTTTGCGTGCGGGTCCAGGCTGGCCGTGGGCTCGTCGAGCAACAGCACCTGGGGTGCCAGCGCCCAGGCCCGCGCCAGGGCCACCCGCTGCTGCTGGCCACCCGACAGCGTGCGGGCGTTGCGCAGTGCAAGGTCGGTCAGCCCGACCCGCGCCAGCGCCGTGTGGGCCCTGGCCTTGGCGTCTGTCCAGGCCACGCCGCGCAGCCACAGGCCCAGCGCAATATTGCCCAGCACCGGCATGCGCATCAGGTGGGGCCGCTGGAACAGCATGGCCTGCAGCACCGCGGGGTCGCGCAGCACGCGCCCGGCCGTGGGTGCAGCCAGCCCGTGCAGCACGCGCAGCAGCGTGCTCTTGCCGCTGCCGTTGGCCCCCACCAGGGCCACGCGCTCACCCGGCTGCACGGCCAGCGTCACGTCATGCAAGGCCCGCACACCCCGGGCTGCCGCGCCAAAATGCACGCCGGCCTGGTGCAGGTCAAACACATTCTTCATGCTGCGGCCTCCACCGTGGCTACGGCCATCCGGCTGCCGCCTTCGGCATGTTCGCGCGCGTAGCGCACGGAGGCAATCAGGCCATTGAGCAGCAGCACCACACCCAGCAAGACCATGCCCAGCCCCAGGGCCAGCGGCAGGTCGCCCTTGCTGGTTTCCAGCGCAATGGCCGTGGTCATGACACGCGTAAAGCCGTCGATATTGCCGCCCACAATCATCACCGCGCCCACCTCGGAGATGGCGCGGCCAAACGACGCGATCACCACAGTGAGCAAGGCGTAGCGCTCGTCCCAGGCCAGCAGCAGGCTGCGCAACAGCGTGCGGGCACCCAGAGACTGCAGCTGCTCGCCATGGGCATTCTCTGCATCCTCCACAGCCTGGCGGGTCAGCGCCGTGACCACGGGCAACACCAGCAGCGCCTGCGCCAGCACCATGGCATGGAAGGAAAACAGCCAGCCCAGAAAGCCCAGCGGCCCGCTGCGCGACAGCAGCAGGTAGACCACCAGCCCGACCACCACCGATGGCACAGCCAGAAACGTGTTGAGCAAGGCCAGCACCGCCGTGCGTCCGCGAAAGCGCGCCACACCCAGCCAGGCGCCCAGGGGCAACCCCACGGCGCATGCGATGGCGCAGGCGGTGGCACTGACGGACAGGGAACGACCCACAATGGCCAGCAGGCCGGGGTCCAGCGAGACCATCAATTGCAGGGCGGAGGCGGTACTGTGCGCGAGAGTGGTCATGGCTTGGGGTATCGTAGCCAATGACACAATCTCCAGCGATATGAAACGCCATGCATAGGCTCCAGTTCCACTACACCCTTTCCCGCGACAGCAGCCCGGCGCTGGTGCGCAACCCGCTGATGGACTTGCTGCAGGCGGTGGCCACGCAGGGCTCGATCTCGGCCGGCGCCCGCGCGCTGGGCCTGTCCTACCGCCATGTGTGGGGCGAGCTCAAGCGCTGGGAAGGCGAACTGGGTAACGAACTGGTGGTGTGGGAGAAAGGCCAGTCGGCCCGCCTGACCGAATTTGGCGCCAAGCTGATGTGGGCCGAACGCCAGGCCCAGGCGCGCCTGGCGCCGCAGATTGAAGCCCTGCGCGGTGACCTGGAGCGTGCCTTTGCCGTGGCCTTTGATGCCAATGCCCACGTGGTCACGCTGTACGCCAGCCACGACGATGCACTGACCGCGCTGCGCGAACATGCGCTGGTGCCATCGCAGCTGCACCTGGACATCCGCTTCTGCGGCAGCGTGGATGCCATTCGCGGCCTCAACGAAGGGCGTTGCGTGATGGCCGGCTTCCATACCCTGCAGCACCCGGCACCGGGCTCGCTGGCCGAGCGGGTCTACAAGCCGCTGCTGCAGCCGGGCCTGCACAAGATCATCGGCTTTGCAGAGCGCACCCAGGGCCTGATGGTGGCTGCGGGCAACCCGCTGCAACTGCAATCGTTGCACGACGTGCAGCGCCGCAAGGCCCGCTTTATCAACCGCGCGCTGGGCACCGGCACGCGCGTGGTGTTCGATGAGCTGTTGATCCAGCAGGGCCTGGCGCCGACGGACATTCAGGGGTTTGAGCGCACCGAGCCCTCGCACACCGCGGCGGCGCTGGCGATTGCATCCGGTGCGGCCGACGTGGCCCTTGGCATTGAGGTGGCGGCACGCGCGCAGGGCCTGGACTTTGTCCCCCTGGTGCAGGAAAGCTACCACCTGGTGTGCCTGAAGTCGGCGCTGGACGACCCGGCCATCGTCGCTTTGCGTTCGGTTCTGCAAAGTGCGCAATGGCAGCAGCAACTGGGGGCGATTGCCGGCTACACGCCGTCCCACTGTGGCGAAGTGCTGTCGCTGCGGGCGGTCTTGCCCTGGTGGAGGTTCTCGCAGCGCAAGGCACGCACCAAAGCGCCGCCCTCGGCCTAGCGGGAGCAATCACTCAGACGCGTGGGTCAAACCGGGGCGAGTATTTTTTCAGGAAGGGCTTGAGCAGCATGTCTTCCTTGATCACGTGGTTGATCAGCCAATCCCGCAAAAATACGCCAAAGGTTTCGGCGGTTGCAGCGTCCCAGACATCCCCAATTTCCTTGGCCACTTGGGCCAGTTTGACGAGCAATTCCTCGTGCGAGGCGTGAATGTGTTCAACACCTGGAAACCCGACCGCCACCGCAATTTTTTCTTCCAGTGCGAAATGCAACCTGGAATAGCTGAACAACTGTTCGAGCGCCGTGGCCAGATCGGGGCGGTTCATCGTCTGCAAGCTGTTGTTGGCCAGATTGATGATCTCAATCAGGTGCTTGTGATCCGAATCGATCAGGTCATTGCCCACACTCAACTGCTCACGCCATTGCAAACCCATACCCATACGGCTCCACACAAAATACAAAATGGCGGCCATCATAGGGCACGACCAGCCGCATCGCGCTTACAGGCATGCCTGTGGGAGGAAGTTCTCCGGTCTTACGGTTTGACCAGCGGCCAGGCGCGCCGCGTCCACTCGCTCATGCCGCCCTGCACAAAGCGCACGTTGGTGTAGCCCCTTTCGCGCAAATACTTCCATGTCGCACTGGAGCGGTTCTGGGTGTTGCAGATCAGCAGGACGGGGCGCTTGGGGTCATTGGGGATTTCGCTGATGCGGGCGGCCAGCTGGCGCATGGGCAGCAGCTGCATGCCGGGCGCGACGCCGGATGCGTGCTCTTGCGGCTCACGGATGTCGATCACGATCGACTTGCCGCTCTCCAGCTCCTGGCGTGCGACGTCCAGCGAGACCGACTCGGTGTCCATGCGCACCTGCGCATGGGCCAAGCCCAGGAGGCCCAGGCCAGACAGCGCCACGAGTGTACGACGGTTGATAGTGGAATTTTTCATTGAGGCGCCATGTCTTCCCAGGCCTTGATGACCTCTGCCGTGTACATCAAAGCCGGGCCACCGCCCATGTAGACGCAGACGGTCAGCATTTCTTCCAGCTCGGCACGCGTGCACTGCAGCTTGTGCAGCGCCTTCACGTGAAAGCCGATGCAGCCGGAACAGTGCTGGGTGACGCCAATGGCCAGAGCAATCAGCTCCTTGTTCTTGGCACTGAGTGCGCCCTCTTTCATGGCAGCGCCGGCCAGTTGGCCAAACGCCTGCATGGCCTCGGGCTGTGCCTTGCGCAAGGGCGACAAATTGGCGTTGATGTCCTTGATCAGTGCAACATGGTCAAACGTACTCATGGTGTGGCTCCGGGTAGTCGATGTATGCATTAATTATACCCCTTAGGGTATACGTTGATCCAAATCAAAGTGTCGGCTGGCGCAAAGAACAAAATCATTACATCAGCAATAACAAATATTAATAGTTGTTTATGTAAAGGTCTCCCATGGCACACAACCTCCACCGTGTAGCGCAAATGGTCGGTCTGGCAAGCTGGCTGGTACTGGCAGCGGCATCGACAGCCTGGGCCGAAGCACCCAAGCCCCTCAAACACACCACCACGGCGGACCATTCCAAATTCAAGGAGTTGGACCGTAAGTTTGACACAGGACCCGAGGTCACCAAGGCCTGTCTGGCCTGCCACACCGAGGCAGCCAAGCAGATCCACAAGACCCAGCACTGGAAGTGGGAGTTCACCAACCCCGACACACAGCAGGTCTTGGGCAAGAAACACGTCGTCAACAACTTCTGTACATCGGTCAAATCCAACGAAGCGGCCTGCAACAGCTGCCACATCGGCTATGGCTGGAAGGACGACACATTTGACTTCACGGTCGAAGAAAACGTGGACTGCCTGGCCTGCCACGACGCCACCGGAAAGTACAAAAAACCCTCCGGTTTTGCCGGCAACCCGGTCACCAAGGACACCGAATTCCCACCGGGATCGGGCAAGATCGTCCGCGGCATCAACCTGAGTGAAATCGCCAAGAAAGTTGGCCCCACCAAACGCACCACCTGCGGTGCCTGCCACTTCAATGGCGGCGGTGGTGATGGCGTGAAGCACGGCGACCTGGACAGCTCACTCGAAGCGCCCAACAAGGAGCTGGACGTGCACATGGATGTGGACGGCAACAACTTCAGCTGCGCCACCTGCCACAAGACCGATGGCCACCGGGTCCCCGGTAGCCGCTACGCCCCCACGGCCAAGGACAAAGACCCGGCCCATTTGCGCGGCAAGGCGGAGACCACCAATCCGGCCACCTGCCAGGCTTGCCATGGCCAGGCTCCGCACCAGGAAGCCAAGATCAACAACCACACCAACAAGCTGGCTTGCCAGACCTGCCACATCCCCGCCTACGCACGGGGTGGCCAACCCACCAAGATGACCTGGGACTGGTCCACAGCTGGGAAGATGGGTCCCGATGGCAAGCCCATGACCGTGAAAGACGAAGACGGTTACGACACCTACATGACGATCAAGGGCAACTTCACGTGGAAAGAAAACGTCAAGCCCGAGTATGTGTGGTTCAACGGAACCGTTCACTACACGCTGATGGGCGACAAGATCGAGAAGGGCGACAAGCCCACCCAGATCAACCGCTTTGAGGGCAGCGCCACCGACGGCAAATCCATGATCTGGCCAGTCAAGATTTTCCGTGGCAAACAGGTCTACGACCCGGTCAACAAGTCCCTGGTCATTACCCACCTGGCTGGCAATGACGACACCGCCTTCTGGAAGAACCTGGACTGGGACAAGGCAGTTGCCGCCGGCATGGCCACCTCCAGCGCCAAGTACTCCGGCAAGCTCGACTTCATCGAAACCGAAAGTGCCTGGCCCATCACCCACATGGTCGCGCCCAAGGAAAAAGCCGTGGGGTGTGTGGAATGCCACACCAGCAATGGTCGCCTCGAAAAGATCGACGGCATCTACATGCCAGGACGCGGCAGCGACCACGCCCGCTGGCTCGAACTGGGTGGCTGGGCCATGGTCATCCTGACCCTGGTGGGCGTCACCGGCCACGGTCTGATTCGCATCCTTACCCACAAACGCACCCGCTAAACCGGAGAACCACTATGTCGCGCGTTTACCTCTTCAAACCCTTCGAGCGCTTCTGGCACTGGTCACAGGCCGCATTGATCATCACCATGTTGCTAACCGGCTTTGAGGTGCATGGAACCTACTCCCTCTTCGGCTTTGCCAAGGCGGTGGGCTACCACACCATCGCCGCCTGGACTCTGGTCGGCCTGTGGATTTTTGCGATCTTCTGGCACGTGGCCACTGGGGAATGGCGCCACTACATCCCCACCACGGACAAGATCGTCGCCATTGCCAACTACTACTCATCGGGCATCTTCAAGCACGAGCCCCACCCCTTCAAGCCCAGTGCCATCAACAAGCACAACCCCCTGCAGCGCCTCACCTACCTGGCGGTACTGACCCTGCTCAGTCCGCTGATCTGGGTGACCGGGGGCCTTTACCTCTTCTATGCCGATTGGTCGGCACTGGGGCTTGACTTCTTGAAGCTTGAATGGGTTGCCACCGGCCATACGCTGGGCGCCTTTTTGATGCTGGCCTTCCTGATCTCGCACCTGTACCTGGCCACCACCGGCCACAAGGTGTACTCGCAGGTCATGGCCATGATCACCGGCTGGGAAGACCTGGGCCACGAGTCCAAGTAAGCCCTTTGCTACCGAATTGCAATGTTGAAAGTAAGGAGTTAGTCATGAGAACACAGTTCAAACAAAACCTGCTCGCCGCCTTGATTGCGGGCATGCTACTGCCGGTTGCAGCCCAGGCCGCAGAGGCTGATTTGTTGAAACGCATTGAGGCCCTGGCCCAGCAAAACGAACGTCTGGCACAACAGCTCGAAGAACTCAAAGGCCAAGTGAAGGCGAACGAAGCCAAGGCTTCCAAGGCCGTCGCACCCGCTGTCGCGGAAACACCCAAGGTCGATACCGCTGCGCTGGATGACCTCAAAGGCCAGGTCAAAAAGCTTGAAGACAAATCGCTTGGTAAATGGCTCACCGTGGGTGGCGATTACCACTTTCGCTACGACTACCTGAAAGGCGACACCAAAACTTTTACCGACGTGAATGCGACCTTTGCCAAAGTCGGACAGGCACTACAAGGCGACTTCTTCGCCAACCCATCATCCGCTGCGGGCAGTTCCCGCTACTTCGGCGCACCCCAGGCGGGCGGCATGTCCACAGCGGGCGCGTTGTCGGGCCTGATGGGCTTCTCGCAATCCATGGGCAATGTGGCTACCTTCGACCAGGCGCGCGCGTTCCTGGGCACGCCGGCCAACGCGGGCATGTTGCAGGGTATTGGCGGATTTGCCCAGACTATTTCCGCGTACAGCCCTGAAAACAGCAGCCTGATGACCAACCGCTTTGCGCTGGACCTGAACGCCAAAGCCACGCAGGACGTCAGCGTGACCGCCCACATGACCATGTACAAGGTGTTTGGCGCGCAAAACGAAAACGCAGTCACCAACAGTGGCTCCGCGCCCTTCTTTGCCGACCGCGTTGGCGTGTTTGACGGCACGCTCAGCCATGTACCGTCCAACAGCTACCTGAATGTGGACCGCGTGTACGCCACCTGGAGCAATATTGCCGACCAGGAGATGTGGTTCTCGGTCGGTCGTCGCCCCTCCACGGGCGGCGCACCGAGCAACTTGAAGCTGAACAATCCCCGCCCAGGCAATGGTGGCACACCATCGCTGCTGGTGGACTACGCTTTTGACGGTATGACGGTGGGCTACGCTCCCGAAATTGACTCGCTGCCCGGCGCCTACGCCAAGATCTGCTACGGCCGTGGTTTCGAGAGCGGCTTCCGCAACACGCCCACCAACTCGCTGGCCGACACCGACATGGTGGGCATCGCCATCATCCCGATCGACACCGACCCGCTACGCGTCTGGCTGCAATGGAACCGGGGCATGAACATCTTTGATGCGCCCACCATGAACAACACCTACTTTGGCAACACCGTTGCCAAGACCAACCTGGGTGACATTGACTGGTATGGCGTGGGCTTCATGAGCACGTTCAAGAAATTCGGCCCCGGCAACCTGCACATCTTTGGTGATGTGGGCATGAGCGTAACCCACCCCAACAACAATGTGTCA
>ERZ724527.278-NODE-278-length-25964-cov-6.191555_pt1 | contig 25964 bp, 51 predicted proteins | sample MGYA00376060_ERZ724527 | MGnify/ENA primary metagenome ERZ724527 (study PRJEB28724, sample SAMN07190886) | activated sludge metagenome | isolation source: activated sludge of sewage treatment plant in Hong Hong | place: USA: Christiansburg, Virginia | collected...
GATCGACGCCTTGTCCTGCGTGCCGAACAGGAACGGGTAGCGCTCGATCATGGCGAGCAGCGCCCGGTTCAGGCCGACCACCGAGACGATGAGCTGCCGGAACACGGCGTACTCGGAGCGGGGGACGATGTTCTGCCCCTCCCACCGGTCACGGGCGGCCGCCAGGCTGGCGGCGGAGCCGTTGCGAGCCATCAGCGGTCAGCCCACAGCTCGTCCATCGCCTTGACGTACAGGTCGACGGCGGAGTCGTCGTAGCCGAACAGCAGCGGGTACTGCACGGCCAGCTTGCGGCGGGCGTCCACACCCTCGGCGTGGTAGCCCTTGAACACGGTCGGGTGCATCGACTCGAACAGGCTGTTCATCCAGGTCGTCGCCGTCGCCGGAGCCGACAGACCAGCCTTGGCCAGCATGAGCTGACGGGCGTGCGCAACATGCAGACCACGGACGGCCTCGTCACGCATGATGGAGTGGCGGACCTCGTGACCGTGCAGCAGCACCTCACGCTCGATGACCTTGTCGAGACGGTAGTTCTCGCTGATCTTGCCAGCCTTGACCGCCTTGTCGTGCTCGGTCTGCGTCAGCACGAGCAGCCCGAGAGCGTTCGTGTCGGTGACGACCTTGTCGATCCAGACCCTCGTGTCGTTGTAGCCGACACCGAGGTGGCGATCGTTGTTGACGTTCCAGTGGTACGACCCGGCCCAGCGCTTGTTGCGCTCACCGAGGCACCACACACGGGTCGGCTCCACGACCTTCTTCGCACGGGGAGCGGACGGACCACGAGTCGGGATGTACACGTCGGGGATGTTGCCGATCGTGACGACCTGGTTCGGGTCCATGCCGAGCGTGGCCTTCACGATGGCGGCAGCCTTGACGTCGTCGGTGACGTACAGGTCGCAGGTCAGCGAGAGCGCCTTGAGGCGGCGCTGACGACGCAGGATGACCGTGCCGTCGTCGATGACGATCTTGATCCGAGCGATGCGGTCCACGTTCCACTGGGAGTACGGGGCGTCCGACTTCCACTGGACCAGCGAGACCGGCGTGTGCACGGTCGTCGGCCAGTTGCCGTTGCCGAGCAGGTCACGGTTGCGGTAGGCGAACCACGCCTTCTCCAGCTCGGTCGGCAGCGCCTTGTACTGCGCCTGGACCTGAGCGTTCATCTCCTGGACGGCGGCCCGGAACTTCTGCTCCAGCACCCGCTTCTGCGGGACGGTCGGGGACAGCGACTCACGGGAGGCGGTCACGTCCACGTCACCGATGGACACGTCCACGATGAGCTGGTAGTTGTGCGGCAGGCTGCTGACGTACACGTGGTCGCTGATCGGGTAGACGGCGCAGCCCTGACGGACCTTGCTGCCACCGGACAGGCCCTTGTACATGCGCCAGCCCGGACCGGTGAACACCGGGTCCAGCACGGTGATCTCGCCACCGAGGATCTTCGGCGGCTTGTTGTAGCCGTACGCAGCGGTGCTGAGCGCACGCTGGAACAGGCCGAAGTCACCGTGAGCGACGGCGAACGTCACCTCGACGCCCTGGTGCTCGCTGGACGGCGCACGGTGCACGAGGGTCACGGCAGGCACGCCGGACTGATCGAGCGCCACGAGGTACGCACGCAGCTCGCCACCGAGCCAGCAGTTCACCGTGCAGGCATCGGTGTACGCCAGGAACGACTTGGCACCGAGACCGAACGCACCGACCTCGTCGTTCGAGGTGGACTTGCTGCTCTCGAAGAGCGTGCTGTAGAGGCCCATCACCTCGTCGTGCGTCATCGAGCATCCGTAGTCCCGGACCGAGAAGTTCGGGTTCAGGCTGTTCGGCAAACGCACCTCGAACGGGACGTCCAGGTTGCCACGGCGCACGTGAGCGTCGTAGGCGTTGCTGGTCAGCTCACGGACGATGGAGCCGACCTTGTCGGAGTACAGCCCGTCGACCAGGATGCGGAACGCCTTGGCGTTCGACTTGATCGTGAACTGACGGGTCTCCCCGGTGAGCGTGTTGGTGACGTCACGCTTGGACTCGGTGAGGATCATGAGCAGGTGCCTCCTGGGCGGTTCGTTGTTGCGAAGATCAGTATGAGGGATGCGGGCCAGGATGTCAACGTGTCGTGTGTCACACGACCGGACAGTCAAGTCTACTACGCCTGGAGCCAGGCAGCGGCCTCGTGGAAGGTCAGGGCCGGGACCTCGGTGAGCAGCGGGTGCTCGGGGTCATCCGACTCATCCACGACCTCGGCCTTGAGCAGCCAGGCGACGAGCGCCTCGGGCGATCCGTGCTCGATCACGGCCGAACCGTTCAGCGGGCCACGGGCGAACACCAGCAGGGTCTCCAGCTCTTCCTGGCACTGGAGCGCCGCCGACAGGCCGGTGAAGTTCCGCACGAGGGTCGAGCGGATCATGTGGACCTGGTAGCTGTCGGCTGCAAGCTGAGCGATGTGGGTGCTGGAGAACATGTGATCATCATGCGCTTCTGGAGCGCACCTGTCCACCCCCTACGTGGGGGGTCCTCAGAGACCGAAGTCGGCAGCCGCCTCGTAGATCGCAGCCATCGCCGTCAGCATGTCGATGCCCTCCACGGCGATCTCCAGCAACGGTACGTTCAGTTCGCTGACCACGTAGAACTGGTCCCCGAAGATCGGGCGCTGTTCCACGACCAACTCTGCTCCAGAGCGCTCGTTGATCGCCTCCAGATGCTCACGGATGATGGTCAGGTTGCTCTTCATGATGCGTTCCTCGTCTCTGCGATGGCCTTGTCGATGCACTCCTGGATCGTCTTGCCGCTGACCTCCAGCTTGGCGTTCGTGCCAGGCAGGTGGTAGGACATGACCCATGACTCGATGTCGTACGGGTGGTAGTTGAACTGGAACTCGTCAGCGCCGAGGCGTGCGAGCTGGTGCTGGATCTGCATGATGGTCTCGTTCACTGGGCGGTCTCACGGTCGATGACGTGCTTGCGGATCTGACGGAGCACGAACTCGCCCATCTCACGATCCGGCTCGGCAGGGAGCTTGGTCGAGGCGTAGGCGTCGTCCAGATCCTCGGCCAGGTGCGTGTACAGCTCGATGAACCGCTCGCTGGTCTCGGACGCCGTGCGGATGTTCGTCACCCACATAGACGACGGCTTGACCGTCACGTAGCCGTCACGGAGCGCCTGCGCACCCTGGAGCAGGAGACGGAGGCAGTGACGCCGTGCCTTCACCGTGCGGTGCTCGGCCTCGGCACGAACGATCTGCTGCTTGGCGTAGCCCTTGTACGCACCGTACAGCACGTGAGCCGAGAGGAACTGAGCACGGTGCATGACGAGCATGCGACCGGCGTAGCTGGAGCAGACCTCATGGTCGACCCACAGCAGCTCCAGGATCGTCGGATTGCACGTCAGCGCCAGCCGGATGAACTTGCCGATCTCGTGGCCCCACATATCGGGATCGTGGAGCTGCACGGACGGCTCTGGCGGCGTCAGACCGAGCAGGTCCAGCGTCGGTGCAACGAACACGAACCCACGGTCCGTGTCGCTTGCCTTGGTGGCGAAGCCCTGCGCCTGCGAGCCGACGATGCCACCGAGCACGACCTTGAACTTGTCGGGGTACACGTACTCGTCGGTCACGGCTGCGTCTCCTCGGCCTTGTGCAGCGATGTGACGCACACGATGTACCCGGCCGTCGTGGACACGGCCACCTTCGGGATGTCGGAGTAGCCGTAGCCCCAGCGAGCATGGTGCGGCTGGACGTGCACTCCACCGTTGTTGCGGAACGCCACGACCGTGCCGATCCGGAGAGCGGAGCTGGAGGAGCCGGAGCCGACCGGCCACGTGACGATGTCACCGATGCCGTACTCGTTGCCGAGGAAGTCGTACCGGCGTGCGGTGCGGGCGATCTCCAGGTTCTTCAGGTGCCGGTGAGCGTTCACGGCGGCCGTGTGCTGCTGGTGCAGCTCACGCTTCTCAGCGTCAGCGATGCCGAGAGTGCCGATGAACGTCCACACCGTGCGGTCGTGGTCCTCGGGGCTGAACACGCCGTAGCCGAACGTGGCGAGGCTGTCGGCCAGGTCCGAGATGATCTTGCGGTACTCATCCTGCTTGCCGAGATCCCCGGCGAACTTGTTGGCCTCGGGGAGCGTCATGCTGGACGGGACGTAGACGCTCACAGCGACCACACCCCGACCGACACGTTGTCCCGGCCGCCAGCGTCAGCAGCGGCACGCACGAGGCGGTCAGCGACGACCTCGTCCGAGTCGGGGGACATCATGAACCCGGTGATCCGGTCATGGTCCAGCTCCAGCCACAGGCCGTCCGTAGCGAGCAGGAGCCGACCACGGGACACAGCGAACGTGTCGGGCGTCTCGTGGCCGAACCCGATCGCCCTCGTGACCGAGCCGTCCCAGTTCTCATGGTCGACGGTCACCTGGCGGAGCACGGACCCCTCCAGGACGTACGCACGGGAGTCACCGAGGTTCGCCACGACGGCACCGCCGCTCTCCAGAGCGATGGCGAACACGAGGGTGGTGGCAGGCCAGTTCCACGGCGACATGCCGTAACGCTTCCGCTTGTGCATCTCGTCCACAGCCTCCTCGGCGGCCTCGGCCACCTCGCAGCAGAAGGCGTGCGAGGGATCTGCCGACTCACGATCGAGCACGGAGACCGCACCCTTCACGGCGTTGAGCGATGCGTCGGCACCGTCAGGATGGCCACCCATGCCGTCAGCGACGACCAGATAGCCGTGACCGAACGCCACGGCGTCCTGCTGCTCGTGGCGCTTCTTGCCGATGCTCATCGAGATGGCCTTGACGCCATCGTTGGCGGAGCCCGTGTCTGTCTGGAAGATCTCGTTCATGCACTGCCTCCTGTGTGTAGAGCAACCCTACCACCGGAACGGGCGGACCGTCCAGTGACGTCCGTCACATCCGCAGGGGAGGAGCGATCCCATCCGCCACGTCCTGCTCCAGCTCTGCGAGCTGGTCCAGAGCGATCAGCAGACGTGATGGTGACACGCACACGGTCGGCAGGTTGGCCTCCTGTGCATGCACGGCGGCCTTGCGGAGCACCTCGCTGTGCGTCACTTCGTGAACCCCAGCATCCACGTGGAGGCGTTATCCTCCAACAGGCCACGCACGCTGTTCGACACCAGGGCCTCCAGCGTCTCGGTCGTGCGACCCTCGGGCGTACGGCTCCGGTTGGCGAGCCGCTTGCGTGCGTCACGGAACGACACGACGGTGCCCCAGTAGCCAGCGTCGTCCGAGCCGGGCGGGTCGAAGTCCATCAGACGTCCACCAGCTTCGACTTCATGATCTCCTCGATCTGAGGCTCGGCGGGCTTGTACTCGGGTCCCTTCTGCACCTTGCCGTTGACGACCTCGTACGGCTTGCCGGTCTCCGGGTTGATCTTCGAGAGGTTCGCCTGCGCCACGGCAGCGAACACCTCAGCGATCGGGATACCGAACGCCACGGCCGTGCCGAGCACGACGTACAGCAGGTCGGCCAGCTCCTGCGCCGTGTTGATGGCGTCACGAGCGTTGATCCCCTCGAACACCTCGGTCAGCTCCTCGTCCATGAGGCGCAGACGAAGCTCGATCAGGTCGGTCGGCGTGTCACGGTCCAGGTGGATGCCCGTGCCCTGCCCTGCGGCCTTCATGAACGAGGCGACCGGACCGGCGTACGAGTCGTTGTCGTAGAAGCCGCTCATCAGATCACCTCGTCTGCGAAGCCCAGCTCGACGCACTGCTCGGCGTTGAGGGTCCAGTCCTTGCGCTTGGCACGCTCACCGATCTCCGGGACCGTCAGGTTCGACTTCTCGGCCAGGATCTTGTGCAGGTCCGTGTTGATGCGGTCGATCCAGTCGGCCTGGTCACGCAGCGAGCTGACGTCACCGTAGGCACCCGCCGAGGCGTCATGGATGAGGTAGCTGGAGGCACGCTCGATCTTGCGGACCGTGCCAGCCTGGTGGAGAACCGTCGCCATCGAGGCGCAGAAGCCTGAAGCGATCGTGGTCACCGGACGCCGGGTGGCGAGCCGGGACAGGAACGAGTGCAGCGAGATGCCGGGCATGATCATCCCACCACCGGAGGTGATGTAGATCGTGTACGGGCGATCGGTCGCACCGTTGGCGTTGTCCATGCGGTCCCACCGGCCGAGCAGGTCGATGGTGCCACCGACCGAGCCGGGCGTGACCTCACCGGTGAAGCGGAACACACGCTCCTCGGAGTCACCGGCCGTGTCGTACAGCCAGCGGCGCAGATCCTTGCCGTGCGCCAGAGCGGCGGCCTCGGCCAGGGTCTCGGCCAGGTTGGCGTCGGCCCGTGCGGCACGGAGCTTCTCGGAGAGGATCTCGCCCTTGATGATGTCGACGTTCATGGTGGTCATGATGTTGCTCCTGTCGTAGTGGTGCTGGAGCCGACCCAGCGAACGGCGAGATCGGAGACGAGGTCGGTGCCCTCGACCCTCACGTGGTAGCCCCACGTCCACGGGCTGCCGTCATGGTTGAGTCCACGAGCGGCCTGCTCGGCTGTTGAGAGACCGAGAGCCTCGGCCATGATGTACCACGCCCCGTTCTTCGGCACGAGACCGAGCGAGTCGGTGTACTTGCCGGAGGGGGTCGGGATGCGCCAGTCGGTGTCCGTCGTTTCCTTCGGCTGGATCTTGCGTGGTGGGCGGGCCATGACGCCAGCCTAGCATCGGTTCTAGGCCGGTGGTTCGGTGGCACGGTAGCGCCGCACGGCCTCCTGGAGCGCCACCTCGTTGCGGTAGGTCCAGCGCTCCAGGAGCCTCTCAGCGGCCTCTACGACGGCCTCAGCCGCCCTTGCGTCCACGGGTCCCGCTGCCTGTCGTCCCGTTCCTACGGGCCACACGAGCGGCCGCCAGCTCACGGAGACGCTTCGTCTCCTCGGCCGACAGGTCGCTACGGAGGAACAGGCTGCGCTCCTCGGCGTTGCGCTCACGGTAGGCGATGAACCTGTCCACCGAGTCCTCGGTGATGTCGCCTGACTCGGTCGCACGGATCTTGCCGTGCTTGAGAGCGTACATGACCGAGGAGATCGTGGAGTAGCCGATCCTGACCCGAGCCTCCTCGGGCGTCATGATGGTGCCGGAGTGAGACGGGCGATCACGAACGGGGTCACGAGCGGGCAGTCCTCGGGCATCGAGGGCTCCACGTCGAACTCGCCGTTGTTGTAGCCGAGGACCGTGTAGTCCTCCTCGTACAGGTCAGCGAAGCCCTGCGCCAGGTTGAGCGCCTTCGTCTTGTCCAGGATGCCGGAGGCGAAACGAGTGGTGAGGTCCATCAGACACTCACCACGACGCCGTCACGGGAGTCGTTGACCGACTCGATCCATGCGAAGAGCATGTCGTTGCGCTTGCCGGGGTTGCCGGTGCGACGGCGGAGCTTCGCCCGCTTGCCCTTGATGAAGGCGTTGTCGCCGTTCGAGTGCTTGACCTTCAGCTTGGCCACGTCAGCCTGCGCCTGACGGTGCTGCGCCCGGCGCTCGGCCCGGTTCGGGAGAGAGGCGGCCAGGAGACCCTTGGCGTACTCCAGGGCTGCCTCTTCGGGGGTGCGGATGTCGGCCTCGTCGGCCGTTACGGTGATCGGTGTTGCGTCCATGCACACACCCTAGCGGCGATCCCGCCTCCTGGACAGGAATCTTTCGGCGGCGAAGAAGATGCACCGACGCCTGTACTCCAGCCAGAGCTGGAGCCTACGCCTCCGTGTCGGCACGAGGGGTCAGCTTCACCGGCTCGGCACGGGCGTACAGCTCGTTGATCACAGCCCTCTGAGCAGGCGACAGGTGCGTCCGCATGCGGATGCAGGGCCGAACACCCCGGACCGTCACAGCGTGGCTCCTGCGGCCCGCTACGGGCCTCTGGTGGCGATCCTGCACGGCCTTCACGACGTCCCACGTCAGCCAGCCGATGAACAGGACCAGCCCGACCAGCAGGCGGTCCGTGGTCAGGGCGGTCAGGGCGATCACCAGCCCTCCTCGTCGCCGTCCAGCACCGAGCGCACGAAGCGCTGGTACGACCCGGTGCTGTTCACCAGGCCCGTGGCCACCAACCACTCGGCCAGCTCGACGGCCTCCTCGTGGGTCTCCAGACCCTCGGTCTCGTACTTCAGGAGCAGGTCCATGTCACTTCTTCCCCTTCGGCTTCTGCGAGCCGTGCTTGGCGTGGTGGCGGCCCGAGCCCTTCATCTTGCTCGGCTGCCGCTTGTTCTCGTCGTGGACCTTCACCGGTCGTACCTCGTCTCCAGCCAGGTCGCACGGCTCGTGCCGTGACGACCACAGTTCCAGTCGATCTCGCACTCGCAACCGAGGTACTCCGGCTCTTCCTCGTCCTGCGAGAGGGCCGGGGTGGCGAGACCCTTGGCGTCGATCCAGTAGGTGACCCCGGTGGCCGGGCTCGTGTAGAAGGTTTTGCGCTCGATCGGGGCGAGCTTGCTGGCGGTGGAGGTGGTGGGCACGTCTCTAGTATGCGCAGATCGGGCTGTCCCCGTCAAGACGAAAGGGGTGTGACCTGTGTCACACCCCCTCGCCTTACTCTGTCGGCACCTGCCACGGATGCCCCATCGAGAGCACCGGCCTCTCAGGGTCCGTGATCGGCTCGCTGCATGCGTCGAGCAACTGTGCGAGGAACTCGCTCAGCTCGGCGTCCCTCGTGTCGTGGTCGGTCACCTGCTGCCGACCAACTGCGCCTCGTGGAAGTGCACCTCACGGAGCACGAACCCGGACGGGCTGCCCGGCATCGGCACCCTCGTGATCTGAGCGCTGCCCCGGTGGCAGATGCACTGGCAGATCCCCGAGAACTCGAACGTCTTGGGGTTGACCAGCTCGCCCTTCACACACCGGTCCAGGAACGGACCGGCCAGCACGGTCTCGTCGCAGCTCTCACACCGCTGAACCTGGAAGGTCGGCGGCGTGGCCGGGTCCAGCTCGCTCACGACGGGAGCAGCTTGCGCACGCCGACCCGTGCGGCGATCTCGGCCAGGGTCTGGAAGCCGTCCTCGGTGAACTGACCGTCACGCCACACCGGCTGGAGGGCGCTCATGGCCTCCTGCTCAGGTGTCGCCTGGTTCACGAGCGTCAGCTCACCATCGTCACCGTACAGCACCGCCAGGCGGCCCTTGGCCGACTTCTTCACGCCGCTGTCGGTGACCGGGTCCTTGAACAGGTCACGGCCCTCGCCGTCCACCTCGGCCCACGTCGCCTTCATGGCGAAGCCGAACGTGTCACGAGTGACGTACTGGTAGGTGAACGAGCCGATGCCGAACACCGGCGTCGTCGTGTCCCAGCCAGCCTTGCGGAGACGCTGGCAGATGTCAAACGCACGGTCGAACGTGATCGAGTCGCCGTAGATCGCACCGACGTGCGGATCGAGCACCTTGTAGCCCTTCGAGTTGATCGTGTAGCCGAACACCTCACCGAGCAGCTCGATCACGCCCTTGCGAGCGGGCGAGCCCTCCGGCTCGGACGGGTTGCCACACAGGATGTCGGACGGATCGCCCGAGTCGGGACGGATCACGAGCTTGCCCTCACGGGCCATGATCTTGTCCTTGAGCAGCGGCAGGGTCTCGGTCAGCACGGACCAGAGGTCCCACGTGTCCGACACGACCGACACGATGCCGGTCGGGTACTGCGTGAGCAGACGCTCGAACGTGTCGATCTCCGAGAGCTGGCCACCGGCGCACATGACCGAGTGCTCGGTCGCCGGGACGCTGCCACCGACGAAGCCGTTGGCCCCGTAGCAGCGCTCGGCCAGCATCAGCGACGGCACCGAGTCGGTGCCAGCGAACGCCAGCAGGTGACCGATGCCCGACGAAGCGGCAGCCTCGGCCGAGCCCATGCCACGGAAGCTGAAGTCGTGGCCCTGCCAGTCGACCATCTCCGGCGTGTCCGACGTCTCGGCGGCGAACTCGTCGAGCATGCGGCGGAGACGGAGCGCCTGCGTGGCGGTCGTCATGCTGATCCACAGCTCGGCCGACATCAGCGACTCGAACTGGTTGACCAACCAGCCGAAGTTCGGGTGCGTGTTCTCCACGATGAACATCGGGACACGCAGCGGCACCTCGGTGCCCTCCGGCAGGGCGCTGAACACCAGCGGCAGGTAGCCGAGAGCGTGCAGCTCACGGAGACGATCCGTGTTGGTCGGCGCACCGAGGAGGTTCGTGGTGATGTGGTCGTGCCAGGCGATGATGTCCTCGATGTCCTGGCTGAAGAAGGCGTCGTTCCACAGGTCCATGAGGATGCGGTTGGCGAACGACTGGAGACCGACGAACACCACCTTCGTGATGTCGGGGATGCGGCTCGTGCGAGCCGTCCAGTTCGACTGCATGTGCGTCATGCCAGCCGGGAACATGTCCGGGTGGCTCAGCTTGTACGAGTCGAGCAAGAGCGCCGGGTTCGGGAAGTAGGTGTAGGTCATGGTGGTCTCCTAGCGGGGGAAGATGGTGGGGATGGTCTGACGGATGAGGAACTCGGGACCGAACAGGCCGCTCTCGGTGTGTGTCGTGTGGTCGATCGAGTCCGTCGTGATGATCGTACCGTACCAGTCGGCCAACTGGTGTGCCCGGCCGGAGAAGATCCCGTGTGAGGCGTACAGCGCCAGGTTGTCCTTACGCAGCCCACTCGCCTGCGCCAGACCCATGAACGTGCCACCACCGTCGATGATGTCATCCACGATGGCGTAGCGCTCGCCGGGCTCGGGCTCGGGCAACGCCGGGACCTGGAAGCCAGAGAGCTGGCCGGTGCTCGGGTCACGGTGCTTGAGCGCCTGGTACGTGGGGACGTTCAGGAGGGCCGCCACGGCCTCGCTACGCTTCGCAGCGCCAGCGTCGGGGATGATGACACCCTTGATCCGACCGAGGTCGTGCAGGGCCGTGTGAGCGTACCTGGTGGACTCCACATGGATCACACGGTCGAGCAGCGCCAGGATCACCGGCGAGTGCGCATCGAACACGGTCACCGACTCCAGGTTCATCGAGTTGACGAACGAGGCGTAGACCTTGGCCGACAGCGACTCACCGACGTGCGTACGGTCCTGCCGTGCAGCAGGGAAGTACGGGATCACGGCGTACGGCGTGCCACCGGCACGGTGCACGGCGTCGGCCCACACGGCGAGACCGAACAGGTCGTCGGCCGATGCGCCACGGACCACGGCGAGGCGGTCGCCACGGAGACCACCGTGGCCCTTCACGTGCCACTCACCTCCAGGGAAGCGGATCAGCTCGGTGTGCTCCTCCGGCACCCAGCGGGGGCGGATCAGCTCGGGGTGTGTGTAGTACAGGCTCACGCTCATGGTGCGGTCTCCTCGGGGGTCGTGTCGGTCACTGTACCAGCGATCATGGCGAGCCGGTTCAACGACTTCTCCAGCTCGGGGGTGATCCGGTTCGGGCAGGCAGCCCAGGCGTCACCGGCCAGGCGGCCAGCGGCCACGAGGCGCTCCAGCCCGGCACGGCGGTTCTCGCACGCTGACAGATCCGCAGCCGTCTCCAGCAGCGAGACCTCCAGCTCGGCCACACGGGTCTCCAGAGCCTCACGGATCTGAGCGTACGGGTCATGCCAGTCGAACGAGCAGAGCCGCTTGTAGTCGTTCACGAGGCGCTCGACCTCACGCCACAGCAGCGTCTTGTCCGTGGTGATCTGCGCCGGTGGCCGACCCTTGCGGTCCTTGCCGAGGATGCGGTTCAACATGGTTGACATCCTCGGGTACTCACGCTTCAGGGTGGCCTCGATGTCAACGGTCATGCGATCGCCACCATGGGGGTCGGGAGGACGTTCTGGAGCATCTCGATGATGCCGTCCAGATCGGTGGCCGGGAACGTGATCGAGGTGAGCCCGTCGCCGGAGGCGATCGTCAACACGCCATCAGCGACACGGCACTGCGCCAGCGTCGCACCGGTGAAGTCACACAGCTCGGCACCCGAGGTCGTAGTGACCCTCGGGGTGCGGACGTCGTCGATCTCACCGGGCGTGGTCTTGAGGCGCAGGTTCGTGAACTCCTCCAGCAGGAGGTTCGTCCTGGTCTGGAAGCTGAACTTCGTCAGCTCCTCGATGCGGTCCTTCGCTTCCTTCAGGCCGATGCTGCCACCGAACGATCCGTAGGTCTCCCGGAGGCTCTTGATGGTCTCGATCTTCTGGCGAGAGTCGCCGCAGCGGGCCTCGATGGCGACGGCGAACTCCTCCGCCCAGTAGCGGAGCGTCTCGTCGGACGGACGGTTGTAGGTCATGTCAGAACTCCAGGGGGTTGGACCGGTGGTCGAGACCGGCGTACTCGGCGGGGGTCGGCTCGGAGAAGAGCGGGACCTCGGGGTCGAGCAGCTCGGCGGTCTGCTCGGTGATGTTGTCGACACGGCCACGCTGGCGAGCGCCACGGAGACGGGCCTCATCCTTGCGGGCCTTGCGGCCCCATTCCTTCTGCGGGCGGTTGATGATGCCGTTCGGGTTCCTCATGTGAACCAGTGTCTCACAGGTCAGATACGAATGTCAAGCGATTCCTCAGGATCTTCGCCAGAGATCACGAGCCACCAGGCGTGCATCTTCGGGCAGTTCACCCGGAAGTGGTGGTAGAGCACCGACTCACGGCCCTCCCACCAGACCGGGTCCAGCGTGTTCACGCACAGCCAGTAGGCCTCACGGACCAGGCGTGTCGCCTCGTCACGGTTGTCGTAGACGAACGAGCCCTCGGCCATGGTGAAGTTGATCAGCACCTGGCCCTTCGTGATCCGCACTGCCTCTTCCATGTTCATGCCCTTGCCTTGTGCCTTCCCACGCTTGCCTTGCGGCGTGCGTCCCTTGCCCTGCGGGCCTTGGCCTTGCGCTTGTCAGCGGTGACCTGCGGGTCGGGCGGGGTCGTCGGCTTGCGTGCGGGCGGCGGCTCCACCCACTTGTCCAGCACCTCGTCGTAGATCGCACGGGCCATGAACGCCACGCTCTCGGCGTGCTCACGGAGCTGCTTCGCACCGCACACGGGGCAGATGCCGTAACGGCCCGAGATCGTCGGCCGGTACACACGGATCGACGGGGTGGCGTAGATCGGGGTCTCGATCACGACCGTCTTGTGTCCGAGCGAGCCGTCGAACTTGCGGTGATCCCGGCTGATGCGTTCCACACCACGCCACATGATCTTGACCGGGAGTGTGACGTAGCCGGTGGCCCTACGGGACACGGCCGTCACCTTCGTGCCAACCTGGACACGGTGTCCACGGATGCGCATGCGGCCACCACGGCCGACCTTGACGTACTTCCTGCCGCCACACGCCGGACACGGGTCATGCCAGCGGCGCTGCGCCCTCGGCTTGGTGCTCACAGCCCGAGCCCCGTCAGCGTGGACCGAACGTCCGAGACGGCTGCGTTCCAGCCTTCCCGGAATCCGATCTGGTGCTCCCGTGCGTATGGGTCGTTCTCCCACGAGCCCTCGGGCAGCGGCTCGAACTGGCGGAGCCGAGACACGAGCAGGTCCAGCTTCTCCAGCATGGCGGCCTGCTGCTTGCGAGCCTCATGGCGCTCACGGTACAGCTCGGTGAATCCCTCTCCGAGAGCGGTCACGGCTTGAACCCCGTCCCCTGGTGCAGGATCACGAGGCTCGTCTCCGGGAACCGGTTCCACTGGTTGTGGCGAGTGTTCACGTCCACGTGGCGCTTGTTGTCGCTGCCCATCCAGACGTTGAGCACCTGCTCACCGACTTCCGGCTCACGGATCTCGATGAGGTACTGCTTGACCGGTGGCTTCCACCGGGACCAGAGCTGGACCGTCGCCGGACCGGGATTGCCCTCGGCGCTGGACATGGTGAAGAACGCACGGTCACCCCTCACGGCGATGATCTCGTGCACCGGCTTGCCTGCTTCCTCGGTCCAGCCGGACTCGCCCGGCTTCGGCTCGGTCCTGTTCTCGACCCGGAGGTTGGCCACGCCCGGCATCAGCGCACCGCCGAAGGGTGGCGCAGCATCGCCTCGGTGCGAGCCTGGTCGAAGGCCTCACGGGCACGACGCAGCTCCTCACGGCGGTTCGTCTCGTACAGGCCGGAGAAGAAGCTGAAGGCGATGAGCTGGAGGCGGCGCAGGGGGTGGATCATGGTGGTCCTTTCGGTCGGTGAGAGAGGCGGGGGAGAAGTTGCCCGACCTGATGTCGGGGGCTACTGTGCCCGCCTCGCTCTCAGACCAAGGTTACACCAGGCCGTGTGACCCGGTCAAGTGACGTGCGTCACAGCCGCCAGGCGGGACGCCGGTCGGCGTACTCCAACTGCACGGCAGCGGCGGTCACCGGGTGCTTGCGGTCGAACAGAAACACCCCAGGCCACGAGGCACCCATCAGGAGAGTCTTGCCGTACCATTCCCTGTTCTTGGCACGGGTCTCACCGATGGAGGCGATGTCGATCGGCTGGATGTCCTGCCCGGCCTGGCTTGCGGCCACGAGCGCCTTCAGCTCCTCACGGTCCTCCTTCGACGGGTGCGTCAGAGCGTACTCGTGGCCACCACCCTCGGTCTCACGATGACCGGACGCCAGCTTGACGATCATGTTGTGACGCTCGAACTGGTTGCCGCCATCACTGATCCGGAAGCCCTGACGAGCCCAGGCGAAACCACCACGGGTTAGCGCTGCGTCCAGCACGATCCGATCCACACCCATCTGCTGGTACTGAGCGATCGCACGGGAGTTGAACCGGTCAGCGAGACCCTGGTTCTGCTGCTTCGGGTTGATGTACAACAGGTCATGCTGGACGAACAGCGTGCGGTCGTCACGGACGATCGTACGCTCGAAGCCGCCGACAGCCTGACCATCAGCGTTCAGGATCTTGCCCTTCACCTTGATCATCGGGTGCTTCAGCCCGTTGGCCGGGGACGGGATCTGGTGGTCGTAGCCAATCACCGTCGAGTGGTAGCCGCCACCGAGGTCACCGGTGAACGCAGCGTGGATGGCGGAGCGGACACCACCCTCACCGAACCCAAGCTCACGGGCCTCGTTCAGATCATCGTCGGACAGGTCCAGCGAGAACCCAGGGATCGGCTTCGTGCGTGTGTTCGGATCGGCCGACATGCGGGCCACGGCCTTGCCGGACCCTGCCTTGCGGGAACCGCCATCACCGACAGGCGGCGGAGCGGTCGACTTGTCGTGTACCGGTGCAGCAAACGTGGCCACGTACACCTCGGTGGCCTCCACGATGTTGGTGAGCAGCGGCATCAGGACTCCTCGCCCTGGCGGTACTCTGCGAGCCACTTGGCGTTCCGCTCATGGACCCACGTCCAGTCGTAGTCGGGGTTGTCGTCGTCGTCTGCTGGTTCCATGCCTGCGTACTCGTCCCTCTTGATCTCGAAACTACCGTTGTAGCACACAACGTCGTCCCCCGTCAAGACGGAAGCGATGATCACCGGCTTGCGCCTGCGAGGACGGGTCGCCGCCTGCCACAGCGGCAGGTTGATCCACTCGTCGTAGCTCGTGTTCGAGCCCTCGGTCGGCGTGCCCTTGGCGAGAGCGTCACGGCCCTCGTCGGTCCAGTGACCATCCGAGTGACCGGTCTGGAAGTGCGCACCGAGCTTCTGGTAGAACGGCTTGGCCGACTCCAGTGCGCTGCGCACGGAGAGATCGTAGTCGTGCTCCACGGCCATCTTGGCGATCTCGGTGAACGCCTCCGTGCCGTAGCCCTGCTTCTTCGGGAGCACACGCATGTCGGTCACGTCCACGCTGCGCCCGGACCTGTCCACGTCGAACTGTACACCACCGACCACCTCACCAGCGTCGCTGCGGATCACGGCCACGTGGTTGCCCATCGAGGACTCGAAGATGTGGCGGAGCGGGTTCAGCTCGTCCAGACCCTGAGCGTCCAGCTCACGCAGGATCGCCTTACGCTCACGCTGGATGTCGCCACGGATCATGGTCACACCACGGCGACCGGTCGTGGCCCACTGGCCGTCCTTGTCCCTCGGCTGCGTCGGATCGAACGCCGCCGTCAGAGCCTTGCCCTTGGCGTGCTTGATCCAGTTCGCACCATCACCGGCGTCGATGCTGACCACCGGCAGATCGGCTGCGGCGAAGTCCTCGCTATGTCCGATCTCCTCTGCCACCACGGGCCTACCGATCACGACCATCTCCTGCTCCTGCAACGAGCCGTTGCCGGTGATGGCAGCGATCGAGTAGATCCTATCGGGAGTGAACACCGAACGGTACACGTCCTCGCCGAAACCCAGCGCCGTGCCCGTGTCCGTGCTCCACGAGCTGAGCGGGAACGGCTGAGCCATGATCTTCGCTGGGTTGCGCCCCTTCACACCACGCACCAGCGTTACCTCCTCGTCACCCTGCTCACGGAGGAACTTCTGTGTCGTCCGGTACGTGGCGTCAGCTACCACCGTCAGCGCCGCTGCACGAGTCTTGGCGAGACCCTTCGCCTGGGCGTACGGTCCGTTGGAGAACGAGCCCTCGTGAGCGCCCCTGAGTGCCTCCCTGGCGTCGGCCAGGTTGAACTTGTCAGCCACCGTCAGGTGCATCGCCATCGACTCCACACCGGTGGCGTCCTGAGCCCACTGCTGGTTCATGTACGACACGAAGCCCGACTCAGGTGACACACCCGTCATCTTCTCCAGGCGACCCACGATCCCGACCCGATCCCCGTCCTTCTCGAACGACGCAAGCTCAGCCGTCACACGATCCATCAGCTTGTAGTCGTCCTGGTACCGGTCGTAGATGCCGTTGAGCTGAGAGGCCAAGCCAACCGTCATCCCGTGGACGCTCCACACGTTCGCCTGCGCCATCGCCACGATATGCGAGAACGGCTCGGTCGACGCCATGCTGCTGTCCTGCACGCTGTAGTCGAGATCGGCACGGAGCGTCTTACGCTCGGCCGGAGTCATCTCGGCAGCGATGCGCAGCGAGCCCTCGTGCTTCACACGTGCGGCGGCACCGTAGTTCTCGTTGCTGTACTTCGGGGTGACGGTCAGCCGGTTCGACCGGGCCTGCCCCTCGATGGTGCCACCACCACGAGAGCCGGACCACTGCCCGTCCTTGTCACGGGGCTGGTTCGGGTCGTAGCGCAGCTCAACGGTCTCGATGATCTGGAAGTCGAGCGGCATCAGTCGACCGGCTTCGCTACGGTCGGCACACCATCGACAGGCTGCGGCATGTCGTCGGTGCCCCAGTACGTCATGAAGCCACGAGCGAACACACGGGAACCGATGATGGTCACCGAGCTGGCGGAGCGGACAGGACGGCCGTCAGGGTCCACGAACAGGTGCTCACGCATCGGGTTGAACCTCAGTTCGACTCCGTCGAACGTGTCGCCGCCATGGCGTGCCGTCACCTGACCGTCCACCGACGCCATCGGGAACTTGTTGGACTGGCCCGTGGCGATCTTCGCACGAGCATCCTGGTTCACCGAGAACTGAGCGTTGCGGAGACGCACCACCGCACCGTAGCCGATCGCCTCACCACCGAACAGACCGGTGCCACGGTCGAGCTGCGCCTGCGTGCCGTCGTGCAGGGTCTGCACCGTCACGCCGGTCGACTTCTTCACGTTCAGGTTCGCACGCACGCCGACCACCTTGCCGTCAGGGACCTCAACGCCCTTGTCCAGGATGCGGCGACCGGTGGCGTCCTTGGCACGCACCAGGGCAAGCGCAGCGGCCTCCGGCATCGGGTTCACCTCGGCCTCGGTGCGCTTCAGATAGTGCGGGGAAGCGTCGGCGCTCACCTGCTTCGAGACCTTCGGCTTGACTGTCGGTGCGGCCGGACCACCGAACAGGTCACCGTAGTCCGGCGACGTGAAGGCGTGACCCTTCGGGTGACCAGCGTCGGCGTCCATCCAACCGACCTTCCACTCGATCGGTGCGCCACGCTGGTCAGCCCGTCCCAGGGCGTCCCAGCCGCCGTTCTGGCCCGACTTGTACCCGGCGTTGTACGCCTTGCGCTGCGCCGCTGTAGGGCCTCCTGAGGGGCCTGTGGAGCCCTTGGAGCCGCCAGTGCCACCAGAGGTCGGCGGACGGCAGGAAGCGTCGTGGCAGGCAGCGACGAGAGCGGAGACCTTCATGCGGTCTAGTCTACCGCTCCGGCCGGATCTCCAGGGCCTCGTCGTAGGCCACGACCAGCTCGGGGTCGTAGGTGTGCACCGAGACGGCCATGGTGGTACCGATGTTCACGAGACGGTGCACGGAGCCAGGCTCACGAAGCTGGACACCATGCTCGGCACGAAGCAGCCACGGGAACTCATGGCCCTGGTCCCTGATCGTCTCGTGCAGCTCGCCGGACACGACCCAGAACCGAGCCCAGCTCTCGCCGTGGTCGTGCCAGTCCAGGCCACAAGATGGGGGCCAGAACAGAACCCACGTACTCGGGGCGATCTTGAACCATGAGCGACGGGACGTGATGTCACGCTCCAGCAGCAGGCCCTCCTCACGGAGGAGGTTGGCCACCTCCCACGGGTGGAGAGTCTTGTGCCCCGTAGTGGGCACGGCGTTGCCGATGATCATGCAGGCGCGGTCATGGTCAGTGATCATGGTCGGTGTCGTCCTTCGGGGGTGCGTTGCGGGAGAAGCGGGGAAACAGCTCAGCGGCGAACTCGTAGCCGTGCTTGAGCCAGGTCTGGCACCAGCGGCATGCGCACTGGCCGTCAGGCCGAGGACGGCTGGAGCCGGGCAGAATGATGCCCTGGACACGCTGCATGGTGTGGCAGCCGAACAAGTCGTGAATCACGCCGTAGTGACCCTCGCATGCGTCGCACCAGTGATGCTCACTGTGCCACTCACAGAGCGTCGGCATCTCCGGTGATCCGGCCTCGCACCGGAGCGTGCCATCCGATCCGAACCGGTAGTTCGGCGGGGGCGTGCTATCCGTTGTGATAACGGGTGTGGACAACTTGCGCCTCACGGCAGGAGCTGCTTCGTGCGGTCGATCGCCTTGCACGGCGAGTCGCCGTAGCCGATCAGCCACGCCACCAGGTCCAGAGCGGCACGAGTCGGCTCCGGCTCAGCCGCCAGCAGGGCACGGGCGTCCGACACGTTGCCGTAGACCAGGGCCGTGGCGATGCGGGGGACAGTGCGGTCGTTCACAGCGGGTCCGTCCCCAGCTCCAGCAGAGCACGGGCCATGGCCAGCTCCTCGGTCGCCTCGATCACGTGGACCGAGCGGGATGGGATGGTGCGGTAGCGCCCGCCCGGCGTGTCAGGGATGCGAGCGTTCGGGGTGTCCCGGATGTAGCCGGGGTTCGGCTTCTGCATGCGCCCGTTGGTCAGGGTCATGTACGGCTCCGGGGCCGGGTCGAACGAGACCTCGGTCCGCTGCCATGCGTGCACGGTCGGCGGGTCCTCGGTCGAGCGGTGGGCGTTCGCCTCCCACCAGGTGTTCACGTGCGGGACGACCGTCTGCGGTGTGTACTCGTCCACCGAGTACGTGTATCCACGGTCGGCGGCACGGTACACCTCGGCGGTGGCCTCGGCCACTTCCTTGTCGGTGAACACGTCGATGATGGAGCTGCCCTCGTAGGGCACGGACTGTTCGAGCACGTAGACGGTCACTTCATCCTCCAGAAACGGGAGCGGCAGGTCTTGCAGTGGATGCCGGGGCTGGTGATGGCGGTGGCCTTCTGCGGGGTGAGCATGTACTCACCGCAGGTGCAGGAGACCTTCACCCTCGTGGTCTTGCGGGGCGTGGATGCGGCTGCCACCGTGGCGGCGGGGACGTTGGCCAGGCGGTCGGGGCGGAGACCGAGCACACGCATCGCCGTGGCCCACTCGGCCCCGTGCGACGACCAGCGGCCGGTGCGGCAGTTGCCCGCCATCGCCATCCGGTGATTCGTCACCACGTGGCAGACCTCGTGGAGCACGGTCTCGACGTAGGCTGCGCCCATCGTTGCGGCGTAGCCCTTGTGGAGAGCGATGTACTTGCAGGTGATCCGGCCGGTGATCGTGTTCTGCACCGAGACGACCTTGCCGAGCGTGCCACGACCAGAGAGGGTCCAGCGGACCACCGGGTACGGGACGTTGATCCCGTAATGCTCGTTGAGCGTGTCGATGCCGAGCCGAGCTGCACGCTCGAACTGGATCTGACGGGGGGTCCGGGTGGCGGTTGCGGTGGGCATGTGTCCAGTATGCGCTCGACGGGGAGTGCTGTCAAGCACTTTCTTCGGGCATCGTCCACACCGCCAGTGTGTCATCCGACACACGCTGGGCACAGACGGCCACCTCGCCGCCGATCCTGGTGCGAGGGTGCATCAGGATCAGCGGCACGGTGTGGTCGAGCGCCGTGGTGAACGCCGGGTTGATCATGGAGGCGGGCAGCTCGTGCCGGGTCAGGCTCACGACGACAGGACCAGACGCCCATGCGAGACGTCAGCGACGGCACGGAAGTGCTCCGGATCGAGTGTGCCGAACTCGACGGCCACACCGGACTCCAGCAGGAACCGGAGCCAGTGCATGGTGCCGGTGCATTCGTAGTCCATCATGTCGGCCTTGCCGACCGATACAGCACCGTGGCGGTGGTTGATCTCGCCGTGGTACATGATCGAGGCACCCTCGCTGCCGTCGATGATCTCCAGCGGCTTATTGATCCGGATCGAGATCGTACGGTTCGTGGTCACGACGGCACCGTCTCGTCGGTCTGAGCGGCGGGAATGGCGGCCAGCTTGGCCAGCAGCTCCTCCTGGCGCTCGGCCAGACGCTCGGCGTACGAGTCGCACTCGGCGTCGAACAGGGTCAGCGACTCGGACACGGCGGCCCTCTTCAGGGTGTCCCACAGGTCGTAGGTGCACCCGACAGCGTCGCTGGAGAAGATCGTCCCACGGTACGACGGGTTGATCCCCTTGCGGCGCTCACCGAGCATGTAGTGCACGAGCTTGCCGTACACGTCGATCAGACGCTCGTCGTGCGCCTTGATGGCGGCCTCGATGGCCCTGCTGCGGCGGCTCACGACGGGATCAGCCCAGCGCTCGGCAGGCGGCCGTTGGTCGCCAGGTAGCGGAGCACCCACGCCGCCTGAGCGGCGGTCGGCTTCTGGATCTGCGACCACAGGTCGCTCGACTTGTGGAACAGCTCGTAGGCCACGCTGTAGGTCAGGCCCATCAGGTGAGCGGCCTGGTACTCCACGTGGACGTACTGCCAGCCGTCAGCCTTGAGCTGGCGCTGACCGATCACGGCCGCCCAACCGGCGATGCAGGCCGACGTGCCGCAGTAGGTCTCACCAGGGGCCAGGGTCAGCAACGCCTTGAGGGCCGTGTTCATGCGGGTCTGGTGCGAGAGCCCCGCACGAGAGCCGTGGACCAGGAACCACTCGGACAGGTCGAAGCTGTCCTCGTGCTGCTCGATGACGTCGGCCAGGACGTTGATGAACGCCGAGTTGAACTCGGGGATCTCTTCGGGGACGGTGAGGAAGCTCATGATGGGTTCTCCTGGAGGTGAGCGGTCAGCTCTGCGGCTGCCTTGTCGATCTGGTCGGTGGCGTACTCCAGTTCGGCGTCGTCGTGCGGGCCGGGGAGAACGACGTTCAGGTGCGCCTCGGAGGCTGCCAACCGGAGGACGGCTGCGATGAGCCTACCACGCACCACGCTGGTCGGGACGGTCATGTCAGGTCCGCCAGACGGGCACGGAGAGCGGGCAGCTCGTCCGCCTGCGCCTCGATCCGCTTGATCTTGTCGGCCAGCTCGTGCACGGCGTCCCAGTCGATCGTCTTGCGCTCGCCGCCGTGGGAGAGCTGGTCGATGATCGGGTTGTGCCGTGGGTCGGGGCACGGGATCGGGAACCCGGCGTTGCCGGGCACGACACCACGACCATCGCACATGCACGACGCCAGGTACCGGTCGCGCTCGCGCCTCGCTGCCAGCGCGGCAGCCGACTCGCTCTCGGCTTCGGCCTCACGCGCGAGACGCGCAGGCTGCCCGACCTTCTCGATCCACTCACGGTGCTCGGCATCGAGATCAGCGAGCCGACGCCGGGCGAGCAGATAGCCGGACTCGATCACGTCCGACGGCATCGGCGGCTGGTCCATGTTCTCCATCAGGTCGTCGATCACCAGGTCGATCTCACGCGCGTCGACGTGCTTCGCGATCGCCTTCGACCACAGGCGCACCGTCTCTGCGGCGACCGCCGGATCGGGAGACAGCGGCGCGCGGTGCGGCCACCCGGAGAACATGCCCACGATCACCCGGTCGATCTGGTCGGCGGTGGCGGGCTGGTGCAGGCGGTCGGCAACAATCTGTTCCTCGGATCTCATGGCGCCAGGCGGACCAGACCGACGTGCCGGATGATGGCAGGGTTGCCGATGGCGGCGAGCACGTCGTCCACGTGATCGGAGGTGATCTCGAACGGCTCGACCACACGCTCGTAGCCGCCGTTCGTGGCGGACGAGATCTGCCACACGCCGGTCTCGTCGCCCTTCAGGTGGATGAAGATGTTGCGGATGTCGGTCACGGCTGGTCTCCCGTCAGGATGTTGATCGCACGGGTCAGGCCGTTGGCGCGGTTGCGGCGGCGGACCGCCTCGTAGTCGCTCCGCTGTATCTCACGAAGCATGGCGTACTGGTCGAGGATGCGCTCGAAGCACACCTCGTCGTTGATGCTCAGGATCGAACGGTCGTTGAACTGGAACTGCCAGGCGTCACCCTCACGCTTCACTGTGGCCACCTGGATGCCGTCACGGTAGACGGCCATGGCCAGGTCGACCCTGCCGGTGAGCTGGAACTTGCACTGCGTGAACAGCACGTCGGTGAACTGGGCCTGGAGATCCTCCAGGTCGGGCTCGATCACGTCGGGGGAAGGGAGGATCGTCATGGCTGGTCTCCTGTCAGTTCGTTGATCACGTTGGCCATGGCCTCGCACTGGACCTGGCGGTTGAGCTGGCGCTGCTCGTACTCGTACTCGGCACGGAGCTGACCGTACACCTTGTACAGCTCGGTCACCGAGGACGGGTCATTGACCGTGACCCTGGTGTTGTCAGCCATCAGGAAGTACCACGCCTCGCCGGAACCGTTGGCGGAGGCGAAGGTCCGGCTGCCGTCACGGACGAACCTGAGCTGCGGGTCGAGCTTCGGGATCAGGGTGACCTCGCACGTGAGGATGGCCTGCACGAACCTGGCCTGGCGAGCGAACAGCTCGGTCTGCGTGATCTCGGCGTCGGGTGCGGGGAGGATGGTCACGAGAGCCCGACCTCCTGGAGCACGATCCTGATCAGGTCCAGGCTCTGCGTCGTCACCCTTGTGTCGCTGCCGATCGACAGCGTGAACGAGGCGGTGCCGTCCGGCGTCACGTTGATCGTGATGTCACCGATTGTGTCCCAGCCACGAACCTGGATCACCTCCAGCGAGAGGTTGCCGGAACCGGTCGACACGAAGTCGAACGGCTCCATGGTCAGCGTCTTGGACACGGCTTCGACGAGCTTGTCCTCCACGCTGGTGAGGTTGAGCCGTGCGTTGGCGACGGCCTGGTTGGCGGTGGCCAGATCGGCACGGGCCGAGATGAGCCCGATCAGGGCCGCTTCGATGGTCAGTGTGTTCATCAGTAGCAATCCTCGGGGGAAGGGGCGGGGTCAGGCTCGATGCCTGCGATCTTGCACCACAGGTTCTCACCGATGATGAGAAGGAGAGCGACGGGCCAGATCAGGCCGATCACGAAGAGACCGAACGGCTCGACGTAGGGCTCACCACGCTTGTGGTCGGTGTGATCCCAGCGGTAGGCGATGGCTGAGCCAGCGAACACACCGATGATCCACACGATGAGGATCAGGGCAGCGACCATCAGCGGGTCGCCTGGTCGACTGCGAGCAGGATCTCGATCGCCTCTTCGAGGGTCGAGGGGGCCGACAGCAGGTCGAGCCCGGTCGCCGTGTTCAGCACGAACTCGGGCGTACCGGCCTTGCGGGAGGCGTAGCCGAGCACGGTGTCGCCCCGCTGGATCTTCCAGGACTCGACGTTGCCGAGGTGGGCAGGGATCGTGCGAACGGCCTGGTGGGTGGTGGAGTGGAGGTGCGTGATCATGAGGTCAGTATGCGCTTCCTGTGGGTCGGTGTCAATGTGACGTGCGTCACTTGACGGTCGAATCGAAGCCGATCCGACGAAGGTCGGCCAGCGTGTTCTTCAGCGCCCGGTGATCGGACGGCGTGCCGGACAGGGTGACCATGCCCTTGCCGTCAGCGGAGAGCACCTGGAGGTGGCCGTTTCGGGTCTGGCGGACGGTGAATCCCTGTCGCTCTGCGGACTTGAGGATCTTCTTCAGGTCGCTGCTCATGACCTCAGGCTATCAGCGGGAGGGCTGGATGCCACCGTGACGTCCGTCACACGACAAGAGCCGCCCTGGTGGGGGCGGCTCTTGTGCTGACCAGGGGAAGGACATGCCCGTCCGTTGACGGGGGCTGAAATGCCCTGGTGAGATGGACTTCCAGCCGGGGGACTGGATGCCCGTCCGATGACGGGGGGTGTAATGCCCGGCTGGAGAAGAAGGTGAGTCAGTGGGGTTTCCTATGCCCGCCCGTTGGCGGGGGAAGGTGTGCCCACCGGCTCAGATCAGGGAAGCTCCGTGACGGCCGTGCCGACACCAGCGTCCTTGTAGATCTTGCGGAGGTTCCGAGCGCCACGGTGGTAGTCACGCAGCGACAGGCGGTTCTTCACCGTGCGGTAGCCCCAGTGGTAGAACTCGGACCGCAGCACGTTCGGGTAGCCCGACAGCGAGCTGCCTATCAGCCGGTCGAACCCGTCGCCGTTCGTGGTGCGCATGGTGGCGAAGTACACCAGGGCGAGGAGCGTGCGGTTCGACTCGGTGCCCGTGCCGTTGCCGAGCAGCGAGCGGAGATCGGCCGGAACCTGCGCCCACGCCTTCTTGTCGGACGAGGGGTACTTGCCGGTCGACACGATGCCGAGCGCAGCGAACAGCACCCTGGCGGCCTGGTCGCAGAGGCGAGCGTCCTTGTAGCCACGGTTGCGGTAGACCTGGTACTCGGCCCGGAAGCGATCGAACTCGGTCTGAGGAGCCCGGTACTGGATCTTGCTCAGGTGCGTCTTGGTGGCCGTGGCGATCACGTAGATCGTCCGAGCGTCCATGAAGTCGGACTTCTCGATGTAGTCCCCGATGAACTTGCCGTCAGCATCCTTGGGGCGGGGAGCGAACGAGAACTGCCCGTTGAGCTTGGCGAGGTTCTTCTCGTCCTGCGCCGTCTTGGTGAGCGGCTTGCCGTTCGCACCGACGACCTGGTGTGAGATGCGGTACCGAGCGGTCGCCCTGGAGCTGAACACGAACACGTCGTGCCCGGCCTTCTTGGCCGCATCCACGAAGCGGGTGTGATCGTCCACACCGTAGGACTCGACGGTCCGCTCGCAGACGATGGTGTGCGGTGTGGTGAGGGAGGCGAGCAGGGCGAACACGCTCGGGTAGATGGTGACCTTCACACCGTCGGACGTCACGTGGACGCACTTGCCGCTCCAGTCGAAAGCGACGAGCGGAAGGTTGGGATTGATCTTGGACATGGTGGTGGTTCCTTCATGCTTGTAGAGACATGTGGCACTCGGGCCGTCTCGGTTGATAGCAATGCGGGTACTTCTGTGGTGTTGATAGTGTCGGCGCAGGGGGCGCCTATGCCCACTCTTTCAGCGGGGGCGGAGATGCCCTGCGCCGACAGGAACCACCCTAGCACCGATCCGGTGCGTTGGACAGGAAAGTTCAGACCTTCTGCACGGTCACGTCCGTGATCCCGATGAAGCCGAGGATCTGACGCAGGTACGGCACGTGAGCGGGGGTCTGCTCGGGGTCCGAACCGCCAGCGGCTGTGACGATGGTCGCACGCTTCCCCTGGAGGAGGCCGGTGTAGGTCTCCGGATCGAAGGTCCGGTTGGCGATCACGACCTGGTCGATCCACGCCTTCAGAGCGGCGGGGATGCCGAAGTTGTAGACCGGAGCTGCGATCACGAGATGGTCGGCAGCTTCGAGCTGCTCGACGTAGACCGGGTTGGCACCCGGCCAGTTGGCGTCCGACCCGTCCACGAGCGGCACCGGGAACTGGGCGAGGTCCAGGATCGTGCCGAGCACGGTCCCGGCGT
>ERZ724527.286-NODE-286-length-25615-cov-10.922222_pt1 | contig 25615 bp, 25 predicted proteins | sample MGYA00376060_ERZ724527 | MGnify/ENA primary metagenome ERZ724527 (study PRJEB28724, sample SAMN07190886) | activated sludge metagenome | isolation source: activated sludge of sewage treatment plant in Hong Hong | place: USA: Christiansburg, Virginia | collected...
TTTGCTTTAAATCGGCAAAGCTTACATTTTCATCAATGTATAAACCTTCTACTTGATGAAAAAAGCAATGGGCTCTTGCACTAATGGTTTCATTTCTATAAACACGTCCTGGACAAATTACACGAATGGGAGGTTTTTGGTTTTCCATAACCCTTGCTTGTACACTACTTGTATGGGTACGCAACAACCAAGAAGGATTTTGGTTGATGTAAAAAGTATCCTGCATATCTCTAGCAGGATGATCTTCTGGTAAATTCATTGCTCCAAAGTTGTGCCAATCGTCTTCAATTTCTGGTCCTTCGGCAATAGCAAAACCCAAACGTTGAAATATCGAAACAATTTTATTTCGAACCAAACTTAAAGGATGACGTGAACCAACAGGCACTGGATTTCCTGGTAAACTCCAATCAATGGTTGATGCTGTTTGATCGTTATTTTCAGTTGCTGCTTTTAAGGTTTCAAATTTTTCTTCAACAAATAATTTAAACTCGTTTAATAACTGACCAGCTTCTTTTTTTTGCTCAACGGGTACATCTTTCATTAAACTCATGATGCTTTTAACCAAGCCTTTTGTACCTAAATATTTTATTCGAAAAGCTTCTACGGTTTCGGGTGTATTGGCTTCAAAAGCATTTACTTCTTGCTTATAATTGTTAACCTGTTGTAGCAATTGTTCCATGCAGCAAAGATAAGGAGTGTGAGAAATTTGAAAACTAGAATAAATAATGGGATTTTTAAACAGTTCTGCCTTTGTTGGTGTTCTTCAGCAACAACTTATCGAATTAAATAATCCATGTTGGTAGGCTTTGCTATACCAACATGGATGGAAAAGTTTAATAACTTGTATTGCTTTAATAATGTTCTAAAAAATCAACTATTGCTTTTGCTCTGCTTTTTCTTTTTTAGATTCATTTGCAACTCCTTTCATTTCATTAACATCAAACTGATTCCATAAAACAGTTAGTGCTTCTGAATATATGATTTCTAATTGCTTAGAAATAGGATTAAACAAATTGTTGTCCTCTTTAAATTCGTTTAGAAATGTTATTTCTTTGTAAGACCATTTCGCATCACCTGTATAAGAGAAATTCTTTTGTGAAAGTTGAATGTTTTTTTTCCATAGTTTTTCACCAGAGAAATTAGACTTCGCAGTCATCACTACTGAAGAAGATATATTAACATTCCCTTTTTTAACTCTTAAGTAATTACTACCAATTAATGCAAGAACCGTTTTCCAATCTCTTTGTATATCTACACTTAAGTCAATGCCAATCTCAAGAGTAAAATCAGAGTTTTGTTTATCATTAAAGACCATTTCATCTCTTGTATTAAATGGGCCTCTAACTTTAAAGCCTTTCGCAAGTAACATTTCTTCAATATCTGTTTGCATTTTAATTGAAAAATCATCCCAAGGCGTTCCTGCTCTACTTATTTCTTTATCTATGAATATTGGCTTAAGCAGTGCAATGGTAACATTTGCACTTGCAACTGATTCTCTTTTTTGAGGTTCAAACTTAAATTGAGGATTATACCTTGAGGCTCCTTTTTGACTGAAAGAATTCAATACTAAAACTATTACTAGCAGCGATAGAGAAATTTTCTTTAGATACATAAATTTATTTTTTAAATATTTTTTAACTTCTTTAGACGAAGGTTGATATTTATTTTTTATAAATCCTACTCCATATAGTGATACTTTATCCTAAAATGTGTTATTTTTAAAAAATTATGTATGGAGACAAAATTAGAATGATTCGAGAACTACGTGGATTTTCTCAGGAAGATGTTGCAGATGCATTAGGGATAAAGCAAAACAGCTATTCAAAAATTGAAACGAATCAAACAAAATTAACGGCTGAGATGTTGCAGAAGATTGCAATACATTTTGGTGTTTCTCCTGTAGATATAATTAGTCAGCAACCTGCAATAGTTAATTTTCAAGCAAATCAAGGAACACAACAAGCTTTTGGTTATATTGAAACATTTATATCATCCCAAAAAGAGGTATTTGAGGCTAGCTTATTCTCTAAGGATAAGGAAATTAATAGATTAACAAAACAAATAGAAGACTTGATGAAATTACTTGGAAAATTTTAATTTTTTCGTCTTTGTTGGTATAGCCTATCAACAAAGGCGAAATCATCCAATACTTATAATTAGCGTTCCATCCCTCAATTCATTAATGCCTGTTCCAATAAAGTGGTAGCCAAATCTTTTAAATGTGTAGGCACATACAGTTCAATATCGCCAAAGGCAAGATAGCTGCTATCTTGTTTATTCAATATTTGTGCAGGAATGCTATTTTCTTCTAACATTCCTTGTAAAATACTTGCTTCAGCAAAACTTTTTGTACGGTGTAATAAAAACCATTGTTGCATTATGCAAAAGGATTGTTTTCGTTTTTTAATTTTAAATCGCCATCACTAATATTTGTAGCACCAATTTGTTCACTTTCTTTTTTAAAACCAATAAATATTGTAACAACAATGGAAAGTGCAATAATGCCATACCACCACGGAAAATTTTCTTTTAAAGCAGCTTCTGGGTTTTTACCATTTCTACTTAATACAAACAATGCTGTTACTGCAATGCCATTATTAATAAAATGCAATAAAATACTTAGCCAAATATTTCTGCTATAATAAAAAATTAATCCCAATACCATACCCAAGCCAGCCCTAGCTAAAAAGCCATAAAAACTAAAATGAACTGCACTAAAAATAATAGAAGTAACAGCAATAGCCAATATTGCTTTAGTTGTGGTATTTCCAAACCAGTTAATAAATAATTTTTGTAAAGCACCTCTAAACAATACTTCTTCAAAAATTGCAGGTGCTAAAGCAATTACTACTAAAGCAAATATGTAGTCTTTCCAATTATTCATTTTTGCCATTACCAATACTTGTTGGTTATACATTTCTTCAGCTTTTTTAAACTTTACCTCCCATTTTGCCGAAATTGGAATCATTTCGTTTAATGTACCCAACGCACCACTTAATGCCATGGCTGCAAATGCCAATACTACTATAAGTAATAGTTGATGTAAACTAATTACTGTACTAAAACCTAAATGTTGTAATGGTTTTCTATTTACAATTATAGCAAAAACAAAAGCAGGCACTAAAAACATAAATGCAGCAGCTACCAATTGTATCCAACGTGCAGCATTGGTAAAAGCAGGGTTTAGCATATCTTTTTCCATGTTAAAAATGCTTCCTCCAGTCATGGCTTGCCACATTCCAGCAGCAATTAAGCTACCAATAATTGCACCCACACCAATTAGTCCTAATAAAATAGCCAATTGACTTAAATAGTTTAATTGTGGTTTGTTACTCATATACTAATACAATTAGGCTGTAAATTTGCAATACTTTATTAACTAAATACATTTTCTTTTTACAGATGGTTACCATTGGCGATAAAATACAACTACCAGAATTTCCTTTATTACTTGCTCCAATGGAAGACGTAAGTGATCCTCCTTTTAGGGCAGTTTGCAAAGACAATGGTGCCGATTTAATGTACACTGAATTTATTAGCAGTGAAGGATTAATAAGAGATGCCATTAAGAGCCGTAAAAAGCTAGATATTTTTGATTATGAACGTCCAGTTGGCATTCAAATTTTTGGTGGTGATGAAGATAGTTTAGCAATGGCTGCTAAAATTGTAGATGTTACACAACCCGATTTATTGGATATTAATTTTGGTTGCCCAGTAAAAAAAGTAGCTTTAAAAGGTGCTGGTGCTGGTGTGTTGAAAGACGTTGATTTAATGGTTCGATTAACCGATGCTGTTGTAAAATCAACATCATTACCAGTTACAGTAAAAACACGTTTAGGCTGGGATGATAGCAATAAAAACATTGAAGAAGTTGCTGAACGTTTGCAAGATGTTGGTATTAAAGCATTGGCAATACATGGAAGAACAAGAAGCCAAATGTATAAAGGCGAAGCAGATTGGACATTGATTGAAAAAATAAAAAATAACCCTAGAATTAATATTCCCATTTTTGGTAATGGCGATATTGATAGCCCACAAAAAGCCAAATTATATAAAGAAAGATATGGAGTAGATGGAATTATGATTGGTAGAGCTGCAATTGGTTATCCTTGGATTTTTAGAGAAATAAAACATTTTGTACAAACTGGTGAAGAACTTGCACCACCAACATTAGAAGAAAGAATTGCAGTATGTAAAAAACATTTGATAAAATCTGTTGAATGGAAAGGACCTAAAGTGGGCATTTTTGAAATGAGAAGGCATTATGCCAATTACTTACGAGGTTTACCTAATATTAAAGAGTTTAGAGGCCGTTTGGTTACCTTAATGTTGCAAGAAGAAGTAATTGAAGTGTTGGATGAATTGTACAAATATTACGATGGTATTGAAATACCAAAACAATCTATTGAACTGATTAACTATCACGAAAACTGTCCAGTGTAATACATTTGGTTATATTTAACATATTCAAATTGTAACATGGAATAATAATTGACGTTACACTTCTAAAACCATACATTATGAGAACAATATTACTCCTCTTATCATTCGTGTTTTTTGGAAAAATACAAGCCCAAACACAATTGGTTGCCGATCAAAATCCTAATTATATAGTTAGCCAAAAAACGTATATGCAGTTAAACGATTCGTTACAAGCATATATGAATGTTACCGAGCAAGATACTTACAAAGCTTACGATTGGTACGAAGCAAAAATGGAACGTAAACAAAACAGAATTAATACTCGTCAACAAGTACGTATTAACCGTTCTTTAAACAGTTATAATAATTGGAATGATAATTATTATGACAATGGTTGGAACAACAATTATGGAAATAAAAATCGTTGGAACAACAGTAGATTCTATCCAGGTTCTATTGGTTACAGAACAGGTAATTGGTGGTTTTTGTTTTAAGCTATCTTTCTCAAATCGTCTTCAAGTTTTAGAATATAAAAATTAAAAATTTATACATGAAAAAGTTATTGTATGCTTTTATAGCAATAGTTATGGTTGCTGCTATATCGTCTTGTGCTAATAGAAAAGTAACACGTATTGACCCAAGTGAAACTCCTGATATAAGTGGAAGTTGGAACAATACAGATAGTAGGTTAACTGCAGAAGAAATAACACAACAAATTTTAGGCGAAAAATGGTTAGGCAGACATGTAAATGAAAAAGGGAAAAAGCCTGTAGTAATTGTTGGCTTAGTAACTAATAAAAGTCATGAGCATATAGAAGCAGAAACTTTTATGAACGACTTAGAAAGAAGTTTTATTACTAGCGATAAAATAAGTCTTGTACAAAGTGGTAAAAAAAGAGAACAAATGAGGGCAGAGAAAGCCGATATGCAAACCAATGCAAGTGTAAGTACTATGAAAAAGTTTGGCTTAGAAAAAGGTGCCGATTATATATTGCAAGGAAGCATTAACTCAATTGTAGATGCCTATAAGAAAAAGAAAACAGTTACTTATCAAATAGATTTAGAGCTTACCAATATTGAAACCAATGAAGTAGTTTGGATTGGCGATAAAAAAATTGCCAAGTACGTAAAAAACTAAGTTTAATTATTTGTTGAACAATGAACAAAACCTTGAATGGAGCGTCGCCGTCAACAGTTGAAAAAAGATGAAAAGCCCACCCAAAAAATTAAATAAATGTTATTGAAACTGAACACAAAACAGGCATTGATGGTAGTACTATTGATGCCTTTTTTGTATTCGTGTGTTAGTTATAATCAACGTATGGCTACTTACTATACTCAATTAGAAAGTAAACAATACGATAAAGCCATGCGTACTTTAGACAAAACAAAAATTATAAAAAGAGATAGAAATAAACTGTTATATTTTTTTGAAAAAGGCAAACTATATCATTTAAAAAAACAGTACGATAGTAGCAATAGCTTTTTTAATAAAGCCGATAATTTTATTGAAACTGAAAGAAAAAAAGTGGGAGATGTTTTAAAAGCCAATCTTATAAACCCAATGATGACAACCTATTTGGGGGAAGATATGGAAAGGTTTATGATGCATTATTACAAAGGCTTAAACTATTTATACATTAACCAAACGAGTGAAGCTGTTGTTGAAGCTAGACGAATTACGTTGGCCAACAATGCACAAGCCGACGAATTTAAAAACAAAACAAACCGTTATAGCAAAGATGCTTTTGCCATGAATGTGCAAGGCATGTTGTATGAAGCTGCTGGCGATATAAACAATGCTTTTATTGCTTATAGAAATGCATCTGATGTGTACTTAAAAAATAACAAAAAATATTATGGCGTTAGTTTGCCGAATCAATTACAGCAAGATGTTTTAAGAACAGCCAATTTAATGGGTTTTGAAGGCGAACAACAACAATATGAAAAATTGTTTAATACAACATTGCAAAAAGATACATCTAATGGAGGCTATTTAATTGTATTTGTAGAAAGAGGAATGGCTCCAGTAAAAAGAGAACAAAATTTTGCCATCACACAAAATAATAATGGACTAAGTAGATTTTATTATGTTGATGAAATGGGCAATCAAATTGATATTCCTTTTGATTTTGGTTATTACAATACCATTAATGCCAACGATACAAGGCTCCAAAGTTTTAGAAGCTTTAGAGTGGCTCTGCCTTATTATGAAGTAAGGTATAACAACAACAATCCAATTACACTTACTGTAAACAATCAAACTTATACAAGTGAAACTGCAGAAGATATTAATGCCATTGCTGTAAGCATTTTAAAAGAAAGAATGTTAAAAGAATTGGCCAATGCACTTGCCCGACAAATAACAAAAAAATTAATTGAAGTAGCAGCAGAAAAAAGTGCTGAAGAAATTACCAAAAACAACAGCAAAGAAAAAGACGAAAAAAAGAAAAATGAAAAGGCCAAAAATGCTGGTGAAGTAACTGGATTAATTATGAACTTAATTAATACTGCAACAGAAAAAGCCGATACTAGAAATTGGCAAAGTTTGCCAGCTTATATACATTACGTTCGTGTACCATTACAAAAAGGCGAAAACGTTGTAAAATTAATAACCAATAAAGGCAAAACAATTAATTTGAATGTGCAAGGCAATGGAGGTTTGCAGTTTATGAATAGAACGGTTTGGTAAAAATTACTTTTTCATGTACTTCCAATTTCTTTGCTTGCCTTCAATTAGCCATTCAATGGTTTGAGCAATTCGTTTTTCTTTGGTAGTTGCTGTTTTGGCTTCATCTATCCACATGGCATATTCTTTTCTATGGCTAGGTGCAAATGCCTCCCAAGTTGCAAAAGCTGCTTTGTTTTTCTTAATTGCTATGGTAATATATGTTGCAATTACATATTCTTTTTTAAGAGAGGCAATTTTAGGCAACTGAGTTCCGTCATCATTAATCTTCATAGCTTTTTTTATAAAACCAATCAACACTTTATCGCTAGGTAAATCTTTTATAGAAGTAATTTTCCCTAAATGCCCCATTGCACTTTCAGATTCAGCATTTCTAATTAACATAGGTTCATCCATTAAATCTGCTTTAAAAAAGCCAAATGCACAATGCTGTTTAAATGCAGCAATATGACACATCATTTTTCCTTTGTAATAAAAAAAAGGCATTCCCCATTTAATTTGTTCATCAACATCAATACAAACTTTATGTACCAATGCTCTTAAATGTTCTAAAATAGGTAGAGCAAAGGGGGCAGATTTTTGAATATAATCATCTACTTTTAAATTCATTGCTGTTTACTTTAGTTTAAAGATAGGCTGTTTTAATGATGATGAATTCAAACAACCATAACCCTTTTTGATAAAAACAATCTTTAGCTTTATAGTAATAATTGAAGCAAATGAATTAGAAGTGGATAAAACTAAATTGTGTGTAAAAGGAAAAGGCAGTAAGTTTTGTGTAACAATTTAACTATAGTCAATAAGGCAAACGAACAGTTGTTAGCACACTTGCGTCGTGTTTGATTATCAGTACTTTTTAAATCTAATTTTTAACTTATCCTTTATTTATAAGGGTTTTGGGTTACTTTTTTCCTTTTAGGGTATTAATTGAAATTGTATTTATAAAAAGTAGGAACCATGATTCAAAAAACGTATTACAAAACAAAAGACTATTGTAAAGTAAAATTTTCTTTTACTCCAGAGCAAGCAGAAACTGTAGAAATATTAGGCCTAAATAACGATTGGGAAAAAGCAGTTGTTTTAAGCAAGAAAAAAGATGGCAGCTTTACTGCTGATGTGAATTTACCAAAAGGCACTCAACATGAATTTAAGTATAGAGTTGATGAAACAGTTTGGATAAACGAACCAGAAGCTGATAGTGAGCAACCCAATGTATATGGTGGTATCAATAGCGTTTTGGTAGTTTAAAAAAAAACTATAAAACATTTATATAAAAGGCTTTGAGTTGTACAACTCAAAGCCTTTTATATGTACAATAAAAATGAATTATTTGTTGCTGTTTTGTTCGCTTGCTAAAACTTGTTGTTCTCTCTTCCACCATCTAAAGCCTAAATAAACCATAATTAATAATGGTGTCATCATTAAATAAACAATAGCAGCATTTAGTGCCGATGCTGGACCTTCGCCCAATTGTTGTGCTGTTTTAGTACAAATTGAACATTGTGCAATTGTATTGCTATTCACCAATAATAGAATTGTTAAAATAAATAATACACATCTAACTTTCATGTTCACATTTTTTTCAACTGCAAAGATACAACCCAATTTTTTGGTAAATGCTTTTGCAAGTTTTTGATGACAATAAACACCAAGAAACCTAAACAAAACCACTTACAAATCGCCCAATTGTGGACGAAGTAAAATTTCTTCAACACAAGCTTTTGTAGATAATTGAGAAGCTGCAAAAACCATTGCAGCCACATCATTGGCTTCCATAATTCTGTTTTCATCAATTCCACTTCCAATCCAACTATCAGTATAAGCAGCACCCGGTAAAACAGCAGTTACTTTTATATTGTGTGGTTTTAATTCTTCTCTTAAGTTTTTACTAAAACCCAATAATGCAAATTTGCTAATGCTATAACTACCACCATTGCTATACGCTTGTACAGATGCTATTGAACAAATATTAAAAATGTGTTTGTTGCTACTTGTACTTTGTTGCATTGCAGGCAATATTGTTCTTGTTAAATGGTAAGCACTGTACAAATTGGTTTGTATCATTTGCTCCAAAATTCCATCTGCTTCATTGTGTACAGAGCCTGGAATAAATCGCCCTGCATTGTTAATTAAAATATCTGGCACACCAATACTTAAACACCAATTGCCAAAAGCAATTACTGCTTTTTTATTACTTAAATCAACTGCTTTTGTGTGTATGGTACAATTGGTATACAATAATTTTATTTCAGCAGCAGTAGTAAGAAGCGTTGCTTCATTTCTGGCACACAACAATAAAGTGTGGCCATGTTTTGCAAATTGTAAGGCAAAAGCTTTTCCCAAACCTTTAGAAGCACCTGTTATAACAATATTCATACAAATAATTTATTGGCGAAGTAAAACATTTAACAACAATTCAACTGTAAATAAAATGGTAACAATAACATGCACCACTTTATATAGTATAGCTGTTAATTTGCAAATATGAAGCAATACAAACATTTGTTTTTTGATTTAGACCATACCATTTGGGATTTTGAAACCAATGCCAAAGAAACCCTCAACGATTTATACAAACAACACCATTTAATTGATAAAGGAATTGATGATTTTGATGCTTTTTTTGAAAAGTATAGTTATCACAATGAACGTTTGTGGGATAAATACACCAAGGGTTTAATTAAGCAAGATGAATTGCGATGGAAGAGAATGTGGTTGACTTTATTGGATTATAAAATTGCCGATGAAAATTTATCACGCCAATTGGCAATAAATTTTTTGCATGTATTGCCAACTAAAACAAATTTATTTCCACATACAATTGAAGTGTTAGAATATTTAACGCAAAAAAAATATGTATTGCATTTGATAACAAATGGGTTTGAAATTGTACAACACAGCAAAATAAAAAATTGCAAAATTGAACAATATTTTACCGAAGTAATTACATCTGAAGCAAGCAACAGTTTAAAACCACATAAAGAAATTTTTGATTTTGCATTGCAAAAATCTGGTGCTTTATTGCAAGAAAGCATCATGATTGGCGATAATCAAGAAGCCGATATTAATGGTGCAAAAAATGCAGGAATGGATACTGTTTTTGTAAATCATTTAAAAGTACAACCTACCGTAAAAGCAACTTTTACAATTGAACATTTGGAAGAGTTGGAGGAGATTTTGTAAATATCCACTTAGTATCATTTCTTATTTTTAAAATAAATTACTGTTTTAATAAATACAATTGGTTTGTTTTTTGAACTGCTTTTAATGTATTTTAGTAACAGGTAAGGGTATTATTGAAATAGGGTTACCGAATGCAAAATAGACAGGCAAATTGTGATTTGTTTTCAAAAACTTATATTTGTTCAACTTTTTTAAATTACTACTATTTCAGAATTACATATTAGGTCACTTTAGTGCCTCCATATTTTGTTTATGACAACTACAACTCAATCAGTTCAAAATATTACCGAACAATGGTTCGATGATTTGGTTTCTACTTTACGTACCCATCAATTAATGATTGAAACACAAACAGCAAATGAGGAAACTAAAAAAGTGTATGATGTTTTAATGGGAGGTAGTGAACTTGATGTAGCTCATTTATCTAGAAGCTTATCGCAACGCCAAATTATTAAAAGTATTCTTTGGGATTATTTAAATGCTATAAAAGATAATAAACCACAAAAAATGGCTTTTGATTATAATGATTCCGAAGTATTGGTTTGGGCTCAAGTAAATGAGAACGACGAACAGTTAGAGAAACAATTATATTTAGCTGAAGCTAAGATAAATGCTAAATATCATCAATACGGTTTTGACATGACTTCTATGATTATAGAAAGTTGTGACAATGTGCCTATTCCTAACCACTATAAGCCTTATGTTGGTTAATTATTTATTCTAGTGGCTAGTTTTCAAGAACATATTAATCAAGCAAAAAGCAATATTGTTTTTTTACAAAGCATTAATCAAACAATTGATAATTGCATTGATTGGCAAGTAACTGTTGCTTTTTACACAGCATTACATTTAGTAAATGCTCATATTTCTTCTAGTGGTTTGCAATATAGAAGACACACCGATGTAAAAGATGTACTTAATCCATATAACCAATTATCTACTTTAAAACTTCCTGAAGATGAGTACACGGCTTATGTAAGTTTACAATCCTTATCGAGAAGAGCAAGGTATTTGGTGAGTGAAAAAGATGGAAATTTAGCAAATGATGCAGCATTTTTAACCTACGAAAAGCATTTGGCAAAAGCATTAAAACATTTAGATGTGTTGATGCAATATTTTACTAGTAAGTATAATTTTAATTTGCCAATTATGGCTGTAAAGTGTTCCGAATTAAAAATTGTACCCACAATAAAGTATTTAAAACAACTGTAACCAATTATTAGCCAAGTTGTTTAAAATGATCTATAAAAAAAGTTTGTTTTAACTCTTCTTCATTACAACTACTTAATGCACCAATTGAAAATTTTTTCACTAAACAATAATCTTGTAGCAACTTTATATGTTCTTGTGCTTTTATGTTTACATTAGTTAATGTACTTAAAATAACTTCGTTATTGGTACAATAGTAAGCTGTTTTGCATTTGAATAAATTTAGTACACTTTTCAACTCTTGTCTTTTTGCATTTATACTTTCTCTTTGAGATTTTACGGCATCTTTAAATGTGTTTGCCGAATCGTGTATATTACTAGAATTAAATAATGGCAACAAGGGATTTAAACCACATATAATTACTATTTTTTTAAAAAACATAAACGAAGTAAATCCTAATAATAAACTTTTGGGAGGAACTATATACACATAGCCATGGGTTTTAAAATCTTCATCTATATTTTCATTAATAAAATAACTGGCACACCAACTATCTATAGTTGATAATTGTTCTGGTAGTTTAATTGTGTCTTTAGTAAATCGATTAATTCTTTCTATAAAGTAGGGTAACTGTGTGAAATCACTTAATTGTTGTAATAAATGCTCTGGATTATTAAATGAAAATGGTAAAGGTGCAAACACACTTAAGTCTTCTACAATTGTTCTATATTTTTCTAAGCCTTCCATTATTAAAGCGTTTTTATTCCAATACTTTTTTTACCAACTTGTCTATTGATTCCATTTCTTTACTTAAATGCTTTTTAATAGCAGTTCTTAACCTGCCCAAGTGCATAGCACCTAACTCTTGTTGAGGTGGGTTATTACCAATATAAATTTGTGTTTTTGCATGACATTCTTTGCTTAATACTGCCAATTGTTGGTGAGTTTTATTGCTGCCATCGAATTTAGGGTAATAAATATCTAATATTTTTTTGTGTACATCTCTTGCACCAAATAAACCCTTGCTTTGAAAATCTTTCATCATAGCATTGGGTGCTGTACTGTTTAAAATAGCTGTTAAATAATAGGCTTCGTTTTCATCGTCTGTATAAAAAACATAAGCTTTATGGTCTACCAAAAATTCTAAATCTAAACTAGTTCTATCTACTATTGTTGCATTGGCATCTTTTGCAGAAGCATTGTACAATACCAAATATTTTGCATTAAGATTTTGTTCAGTTATTCCTCTTTGAAAGTTAATTCTATCATTAGCCGACATGTTTTTTGATTTCTCCGTTTTTTGTAAGTCCCAAATTCTTTCAACATCTGTAAACCATTTTGCTGCATGTAAAAATCCTTCTTTACGTAAATGGATGGTATTAACTAGTTTAACTTTTTTAATGCTATTTTTTTCTTCTATTAAAATAGGTAATACTACCAAATTGGGCTGGTATAAATTAAAAGGTAAAATGCTTTTGCTTAAAGCTGTTCTATAAACAAATTGGCTTTCTATTCTACCACTAAAATCTAAACCTTTCCAAGGTGCTTTGGCATCGGCTTGTACGGCATTGCTTGTTTTTAAGTTTATAATTCTATCTATAAAATTGGGGGGCATTTCTTGTGTAAGTTCTACAAAATAAAATGTACGTGGCAATATTGTAGCACCTTGTTTAAACAAGGGTTTATAAGGGTTTGCTTTATGGCTTAGTTTGCTTTTGGTATTGCTAAATGCACTGGCTTTGCCTTGTTTGGCATAATACCAAGTTGCAGTTTCTTCTTGCAACTTGGTGTTGGCTGTGGTTAAGTTGCAATTATGTGTTGGCAGCCTACCATAAAATGTTTTGCCTAGTAAACCTGTTTTGGCAATGGTTTTTTGTACAGTAGCTGGCTGTGCAAACAATACACAACTAGGTATTCTAAACAAGGGTTGCACATTTTGCAAATCCCAAATATCTATCAATTTAAAACCTTTGGCTTTACCACTACGTGTATTATCGTGATGATCGGCACTAAAAAAACTACGCGGTAGCACAAAAGCTAGTTTACCTTCTTTTTGTAAAAAATAATTATTGCAATAAGCTAAAAAAATAGCAGCAATTTCTAAGTGAGGAAAGTTGGCAACCTTAACTGGTTTTACATTATATTTTTCGGCAAGTGCATTTAAGGTGTTTTGGTATTTTTCGTTTTTAATACTGCTATAAGTAAACCAAGGTGGGTTGCCAATTATATAAGTAAACTTATCTTTTAAAAAGTAGGGCTTATATAGATTTTGCACAATAAACTTCCAAATACTATCACGCCCATCTTCCTTAACTTTTTTAAGACCCTTATAAATTTTATAAAAACTTTCTGCTACCTGTGGGCTTATGCCACCAGCTTTATATTGCTTTTTTAAAATTTGGGTAAAAATGGCTTCGCTTTCAGGCTTTTTGCCTTGGGTTTGTTCGGCTAATTCTTCACAAACTTCTAAAGCTTCATCAAATAAAGCAACATCTTCAAATACCTGTGTAGAAAGGGAGTAATTGTCTTTATCAATTTCCATTTTAAAATTACTGCCAAACAAATCTTTTACGCCTTCGGGTGCTAATAATGTATTTGCAAGTATAATATTTAAGTGTACTGGCTTATTGCTTTTTGCTATGTCTTTACCCAAGCTTACCAGTAAAGTTGTTTTAGCAATTTGTACGCTTAGTGGGTGTATATCTATACCATAAATACAGTTGTTAATTTCCTCTGCCTTTATGTTGGGGTTTTGTTGTTTTAGCCTGTGTATTGCTGCACGTAAAAAAGAACCACTGCCACAGCTTGGGTCTAGTATTTTATCGGTTTTTGTAAAGTTAAATTCTTGTACTACACGTTCACACAACCAATCTGGTGTATAGTATTCACCAAGGGCATGGCGGGTATCTAAATCAATCAATTCTTGATAAACACCTTTGAGTACATCTTCATCTGGGTTAGTAAAATCAAAAGCTGCTATTTCTTGAGCAATTAATCTAAATACTTTTTTTAATGGATGAAAATATCTACTACCATGTACCCAATGAAAAAAGTCATTATCAACAAAATTTCGAATATTGTATTTATGAAAAATGCTACCATTTAAAATAGTTTTCATTTCATCATCATCAATAAAGTCGTCATTACTCAATACTTCGTAAGCCAATACTTTTGCCAAAATGCTTAAATAAGTGTGAATAACAAAAGCATTATCGGTATCTGCAAAACTGCCATAAGCAATACTTAGAAATTTTTTCCATTGTTCATAGCTTACTTGTACTTCTCCATATTTTTTTGCATCTTGAAAAACAGTAGAAATACTTCTAAAGCACTCTATAAATACAGGGCTTTGGTAGCCAAAAGCTTCTTCAATACGTTTTAAAGTAGCTTTTTGTTTTTCTTCTTTAAACAAAAAACGGTCTATCCAATAATAAAAATCTTCTGCATTGTTTTCTGTAAGTATAAATGAGGCAGTGGCAACTTCGTTTAAAATTAGTTCGTGTTCTTGCAGTGTATCTAATTTGTCTAATTGACTTACGTCGGGTGTTACTACTTTCCAGTTAATAAAATCGCTGGCAATTAAAGTAAAATTGTAGCCTTCTCCACTTTTAAATTTGCCTAAAAGATAGCCAGATAATTGTTCTTTAGCATGTTTGAAGGTGGCTTTTAAATCGTTTTCAAATTCAATAATTATATTGTTGTAAAGTGTATCGGCACTACCTCTATGTTTTTTGTTGTGGCGAGGAATATTTAAAATAGTGGTTTCAGAACCTGCACTAATGACATCTATTATGGCTTCAATTTCTTTTTCGCCATGATATAAATGATGTAGTAAATCTTTAAAATGCTCTTTCTTTGTAAGCTCTTTATTTGCAGCTTTTATTTTTTTAAGATAAGCAGTAATGTGTTGTGCATGTTGCTTTTGCATAGAAAAAGTTAAACAGGTGTAATGCTAATACTAGTAAGATGTATCAAATCTAAATGATTGAGTAATACTATTTACTATTTAGTAGTATTTTTTGAAATCCGTTATTTCTTAAATATTCTTTTCAAATTAAAATGTTGTTGAACTAATTTCAAATAAACAATCTCCCAAACTTTCTTTCCTCTCTATTACAACCTTTACCTTTACAGGCTATGAATGTATTTACACAAAAAGCTGCTGTTATTATTACTTGTCATAAACGCATTGCTCCTTATTTACAAAAAGAAGTTGAAGCTTTGGGCTTTACTATTGAAGATAGTTTTGTTACTGGTGTTCGTATTAATGCAACCATTAACGATTGTATTAAACTTAATTTAAACCTTCGTTGTGCAAGTCAGGTTTTGTATAGCTTACAAAGTTTTATGGCAACCGATGCAGATGCAATTCACCAGCATTTAAAAAGTTATCCTTGGGAAAATATTATTCCCAACCCTGGTTATTTTTCTATTACTAGCAATGTTCAAAACGATACCATTAACAATAGCATGTTTGCCAACTTACGTGTTAAAGATGCTATTGTAGATAGAATGAGAGAAGTTCGTGGTAACAGACCAAGTACTGGTGCAGAATTAATTGGTGCAGTAATAAATTTATTTTGGAAGAATGATGAAGCAGAAATTTTTATTGATACATCTGGTGATTCTTTAGCAAGACATGGTTATAGAAAAATTCCAGGGCTTGCACCCATGTTAGAAGGTTTGGCCTCTGCAACTATTTATGCTACAAATTGGGATAGAGTTTCGCCGTTCATTAATCCAATGTGTGGTAGTGGAACATTGGCTATTGAAGCAGCATTAATTGCAACCAATAGAGCTCCAGGATTGTTTAGAAATAACTATGCTTTTATGCACTTATTGGGATATAATGAAGCTGTATATAAAAAAGAAAAAACGTTGTTGCAAGAACAAATTAAAACAGTTGCCAACTTAAAAATAATTGCTACCGATTTAAGTGCAAAAGCCATTGAAAATGCTAAAAAAAATGCAGCAGCAGCTGGCGTAGAAAATTTAATTCATTTTGCTGTTTGCGATTTTGCAGCTACACAAGTGCCACAAAATAAAGCAGGCGTAATGATGGTAAACCCTGAATATGGAGAACGCTTGGGCGATGAACAAGAACTAGAAGAAACCTATGGACGTATTGGCGATTTTATGAAAAAAGAATGTGGCGGTTATTTTGGTTACGTGTTTACAGGCAACTTAGAGTTGGCAAAAAAAATAGGATTAAAAGCAAAACGTAGAATTGAGTTTTACAACAGCACAATTGATTGTAGATTGTTAGAATATGAATTGTATAGTGGCACAAGAAGAGTAGAAAAAGTGGTTACTCCAACTGAGTAAAACTGTTCAGTCAATTGTCCAACTAAATTCGTTTTGTAATAACGGCAATTTCTTTAAATCAATTTTATTGAAATGAATGTTGAGAGAATCCTTGTATAACTTTCCATTCAACGTAAGTGTTGTATCAGAGCTTTTTGAGTAATTGAAAAAATGTCTGCTACTGTCTTCTGTATTTACAATTGCAATTGTGTGTTTTATTGAATCTACTTGTAGTTCATAATCTTGCATTGCATCATTCATGTATTGAGTAATTAAATAACCTCTATTGTGCACAAAAATTCTTCGCCATCTAATTGTATCGGTTGTTAGTGGTGGTAAAGTGTCGCCATTAACAACAAATATAGTTGCCTCGTAAGCCCCATGGAGTAAAGGTTTAGGTTGTGCATCATCATTATAATTGTTGCTCTTTACATATACAGCTAATCCATCTACAATAATTAATAAAATCATCATCCATTTAACAAAAATTAAAAACTTGTGTTTACTTTTTCGTTGTAAAAAAATATTGGTAGAATAGTTTTTCGTAAGAAGAAATGCTACCAATTCTTTAGCATGAGGTTGTATAATTAAACAAGTAAGAAAGGTTAAAAACAAAGAATACAACTTAACGGAAATATCGAAGGATAAGTTTATAAAAACAATATTCAGCATTACCGCAAATGCCAAACATGCACCCAATAATGTAGTACGTTTAAACAACAAAAGTAAAGCTGCAACAACTTCAATAAGTCCAGTAAAAATAGAATACATTCTAGAAGTGCCCATACTACTCCAATACAATAAATCTTTGTAAGTATTGCCAATGGTAGTAAACAATGTATTTGGTTCGGGTAAATAAAATTGCCATTTAAAAACTTTATTTAAACCATAAGTCAACAATTGAATGGCTAAATAATAGCGTACAAAAACTAAAAACCAGCTATACCATTTTCTATAATTATTTTGCTTATCAATATTTTGCCAAACAATTGCAACAATTGTTGCAAAGCAAAATATCCACAATGCGTTGATGTAAAAAGCTGTTGAGTCAGAAATTAATTCGTTAATAAATGGGCGTTTAATTTGTAAAATATTTCTTGCAAACCATGCCGTTATACTTTCAAAAAATGTATGTGTATACATCCCAATATTTGGTAAAATAGGATGTTCAGAAGAAAATGAAATAATAAATAGGAACACAAAAACAATGGTAGTTCTTAATACAATATTTGTTAAAATTGTTTTCATTAGAAACTAAATATAATCAACTCGGTAAAATTTTTCTATATTGAATTTAAATTGAAAACATGAAAAAAATAATTCTATTGTTGGTAGTTGTTTTTGCTGCTTCACAAGCCTTTGCACAAACCAAAAGAATAGAACATAGAAGCCATAGTGGCAGCAACAAAACATTTACCACCAAAGGCAATAGTAATTTCGGAATAACTCCAGAGATGAAAAAGAAAAGGGATTCTGCAGCTGCAAAAGCAAAAGATACGCTTGCAAAAAAAGCCGATACAGTACAAACTACTAAAAAGAAAAAAGCAGTAAAAAAGAAAAAGCAAAAGTATAATTAACCACAAGTTGTAAATCGTTGATTCGATGTTGTGTTTAATGTCATTTCCAATTATCAATTTTAAGATTGGAAAAAAAATCATCTTCTTCAATTTCCCTTACTTCGCCAGCTTGCAAATTTTCTAAGTGTATATCTTCAATATTCATTCTAATTAATCGTTGGCATTGATGATGAACAGATGCTACCATTTTTCTTACTTGATGATATTTTCCTTCGGTTAATGTAATGCTTAACCAAGTTGTTGGTAATCCTTCTCGTTGATTGGCCCCACCTTTAAATAAATCAATTGGAGGTTCTACAATTTGTACATCGCAAGGAGTGGTAATATAATCTCCACCACCTTTAACTCTAATGGTAGTGCCAGTTTGCAGCAGATGTAAACTTTCTGTTGATACAATATTTTTTACTTTCACCAAATAAGTTCTTTTGTGTGGTGTATCACTTTCAAACAGTAGTTTGGTTACTTTTTTGTTGGTGGTAAGTAATAACAATCCTTCTGAATGATTGTCTAACCTGCCAATAGCATGTGTACCTTCGGGAAAATTAAAATCTACATCGCCTAACAAACCAACTTTATGGCTGCTCACAAATTGTGATACCATTTTGTAGGGTTTATTTAATGCAAAATAGCGATGTTCTGTAGTAGAATTTTCCATGAATGATGGCAAAGAAAAGGATTTCGGAAATATGATTTTAGTTGTTCAATATAGAACAAAAAGTACAAGAGTGCTCTGCTAAAGCAGGATTTATAAACGACGCCACTGAAGTTCAATTTTAAACTACTGTTGATAATAAAAAAATTCTGTATTCCTTGTATCCTTTGCTGCTTTGCGTGAAAAACCTAATTTGCACACATGTCTTTTCAATTAGCATCACATTATCAACCAGCAGGCGATCAGCCAACGGCCATTCAACAATTGGTTGAAAATATAAATGAGGGAGAACAATTTCAAACTTTATTGGGTGTAACGGGCAGTGGTAAAACGTTTACGATGGCCAATGTAATTGCACAAGTACAACGCCCCACATTGGTGTTAACACACAACAAAACCTTGGTGGCACAATTGTATGGAGAGTTTAAACAATTTTTTCCGGATAATGCAGTTGGGTATTTTGTAAGCTACTACGATTATTATCAGCCAGAAGCATATATGCCAAGCAGCGATGTGTATATTGAAAAAGATTTAAGTATTAATGAAGAGTTGGACAAACTTCGTTTACAAGCTACTAGTGAATTGTTGAGTGGGCGACGAGATATTATTGTTGTGGCTAGTGTGAGTTGTATTTATGGTATGGGCAATCCAACTGAATTTGAAAATGGAATTGTTCGTATTCATCAAGGGCAAGTCATTTCTCGTCAGGCATTTTTACATGCGTTGGTAAACAGTTTGTATAGTAGAAGTCAAGGCGATTTTAATAGAGGAAACTTTCGTGTAAAAGGCGATACCGTAGATATTAATTTGCCTTATGTAGATTATGGTTATAGAATAACTTTTTTTGGCGATGAAATTGAAAGCATTGAAAGTATTGATAAGACTACGGTTAAACGAATTTCTACATTAGAAAATGCAGCCATTTTTCCTGCCAATTTATACTTAGCACCAAAGGATATGATTGTGCAAGTGATGCATGAAATTCAGGATGAAATGATGGCTCAGGTAGAATATTTTAAACGTGAGATGAAGTTTATAGAAGCCCAACGAATTAAAGAACGTGTAGAATTTGATTTAGAAATGATTCGTGAATTGGGTTACTGTAATGGCATTGAAAATTATTCTCGTTTTTTTGATAGAAGAAATCCTGGAACAAGACCCTTCTGTTTGTTGGATTATTTTCCGAAAGATTTTTTATGTGTGATAGATGAAAGCCATCAAACCATTCCACAAATTGCAGGTATGTACGGTGGCGATAGAAGTAGAAAAATGGTGTTGGTAGATTATGGTTTCAGACTTCCGTCTGCCATTGATAATAGACCATTAAATTTTCATGAGTTCGAAAATATAATTGGTCAAACTGTTTTTGTAAGTGCCACTCCCGGAGATTATGAATTACAAAAAACAGAAGGAGTTGTTGTAGAGCAAGTTGTTAGACCAACAGGCTTGTTAGAACCTCCAATTGAAGTACGACCAAGTGTAAACCAGATTGATGATTTATTGGATGAAATTGACAAAACCGTAAAAAAAGGAGATCGTGTTTTGGTTACAACATTAACCAAAAGAATGGCCGAGGAAATGGATAAATATTTAGGCAGAATAAATATTAAAAGTAGATATGTACATAGCGATGTAGATACATTGGAACGTATAGAAATTTTACGCCAACTGCGTTTGGGAGAAATTGATGTATTGGTTGGGGTGAATTTATTAAGAGAAGGATTGGATTTACCCGAAGTAAGTTTAGTAGCCATATTAGATGCTGATAAAGAAGGCTTTTTACGTAACGAAAGAAGCCTTACCCAAACAGCAGGACGAGCAGCAAGAAACAGCGATGGTAAAGTAATTTTTTATGCCGATAAGATGACGGAAAGCATGCAACGCACCATTGATGAAACAGATAGAAGAAGAGAAAAGCAAGTGGCCTATAATACATTGCATGGCATTACTCCAACCACTGTTAAGAAAACCATTGACCAAATAATGAAGAGTGGCAGTGTATTGGACATTAAAGGTTACGATCCTAAAAATCCTTACGCTGTTGATGAAGCTGCTAACTTAAACATTGCTGCTGAAGAACAAGAAACCTATAAAACCATTCCACAAATGGAAAAAGCCATTGGTAAAATAAAAAAGGAAATGGAAAAAGCAGCAAGAGATTTAGATTTTATACAAGCAGCAACTTTGAGAGATCGAATGTTTGGTATGGAAAAAGAACTTCAAAGTATGAAATAATTTTAATAGAAGTAGGATGCAGCTTCCCTCTCCTTTGGAGAGGGATTGAGGGTGAGGTCAACTAAAATGTAGAGGAATTAGAAAGTATGAAATAGATAAAACAGAATAAGCTTAAGAATTTGTAAATTGCAAGTATGAGAAAAGTGTTTTTAGATAGAACAGTTTTTGAAGCTAGAAATATGGAGAAAGATGGCAACATTGATAATAATTACTGGCATAATAAAACAGTTGAAGAAAAATTACAAGCAGCTGCTATAGTTACTGCAGCTGCATTTGGTGAACCTGACTTTTTAAAGAAAAAAGTTGATAGAACAATTTATACAAGCAGAAAGCATAAACAATAAATGAATATTTTTAATGAAGATTTTGCGGATTTTATTGAATGCCTGAACAAATATATGGTTGAATATATGCTTGTTGGTGGCTATGCAGTTATTTTAAGAGGCTATAGCCGAAGTACAGGAGATATGGATATTTGGGTGAATAAAACCGAACAAAATTTTATTCAATTACAAAAAGCAATTACAGCATTTGGTTTGCCCTTGGCTGCAATACCAAAAGAGCAATTTTTTTCTGCAGATTATGACGTGTTTTCCTTTGGTCGTCCTCCTTATGCAATAGAAATTATGACTGCGTTGAAAGGTGTTGACTTTATGGATGCCTTTACAAAAGCTACTATTCAAAAAGTTGATACAATTGAGATAAGGGTTATACATTTAAATCAACTTATTCAAGCCAAAAAAGCAGCAGGCCGTTATAAAGATTTAAATGATATTGAGAATTTGGAATCTCAAATTGAATAAATTACTGCACTGCTTTTCAAAATACCAACTCATGGGTATTGCAAAACTTAGTTAGAATAAGTAGTTTTAGCAAAATGTTTTGATGAAATATTGTTTGTTGATTCTTGCACTGATATTCTTTTCTGTAGTTAATGCACAAGAACAAAGATTAGTGTTACCGGTTGGGCATACAAATGCAATACAGTCCTCTTGCTTTAGCTCAGATGATACTAAAATACTTACTGCTTCTTTTGATCATACGATAAAACTTTGGGACACTAAAACAGGAAGATTATTACTAGACTTAATAGGGCATAAAAACATGGTAATGGGTGCCGTTTTCATTAATAATAGCAGCAAAATAGTCTCATGGTCTTATGACAAAACTGTAAAAGTGTGGGATGCAAAAACCGGAAAAATTTTAAATGACCTTGAACAATTTGAAGGTGATGTAAGGCTGGTAAAAATTACAAATGACGCAACCAAAATAATTGTCATTTCAGCAAGCTTGGATGTGAGAAAGGATCATTTAACAATTATTAATACAGATAATTTCAAAATTAATTTTAATAAGTTAGAAACGCATACAATTGTGTGGGATGCGGGTATATCGTTTGACAAAACAAAGTTAGCCTTGGCAACTTCTGATGCAATACAAATTTGGAATATAAATACTGGTAAACTAACTCTTGAAATAAAAGGTCATACAGACAGATGTACATCAATCGCATTTGCACCAGACGATGATAAAATTCTTACTGCTTCTTGGGATAAGTCGGTTAAGATTTGGGATGCAAAAACTGGAAACCTTATTCATAACCTAATTGGGCACAACGAAGAGGTTTACAGAGCTTGTTTTGATAAAGATGGAAAAAAAATTCTATCCACCTCTTATAAGTACACTAAACTATGGGATACAAAAAGTGGTAAATTATTGTATACAATTTATGATACTATAAGCCAACATGTTAAAAGTCCAAATGCTTTTTTTTCTCCTTCATCAAAACAATTTATCAAAACACATTACGATACCTATTCAACAAATATATATGATGTATTAACAGGTAAAGTTATTGATTCAGTACCCTTTGTCGTAGCGAACCAAAATAGCATTAGTTATAGTAATGATGGCAATAAGTTATTATTAAGTCCATATGAAACCATAGTTTGGAGTTTAAAATACAATACACTATTAATAAATATTAAAAGTCATGTAAGGGCATTAAGTTTCGTATACCCTATAAATGAGCAAGACCACATAGTAATTGGTTCAGGTGATACAACTAATCAAGTTTGGCATGTCCCAACAATTTCATTCCTCAAAAACTCAAATCAATATAATTATTCTCCTGGAATAAATGGTAACAAAGGGCTATTCGTAAGTTCAACAATGGCACAACTGTGGGATATGAAGAATGATTCTCTTCTATTCAAAATGGAAAGGGGCACTTACATTAGATCTGGCGAATTTTCCAAAAATAAAGAGCAAATTATTTGTACATGGGACGACGGTATTATAACAGTGTATGATGCAACCACAGGAAATCTAACGTTAACACTTTCGGGCCACTCTGAAGCTGTAATCACAGCTGAGTTTAGCAATGATTCCAAAAGAATCATTTCCGCTTCTAGGGATGGTACAGCAAAAATTTGGGATGCGTTAACAGGAAGTATTTTATATGAATTAAAGGGACATACAAAAGGATTATATCAAGCAGTTTACAATCATAAAAATCTGAAAATTGCTACATCTTCACTTGACGGAAAAGTAAAGTTATGGAATGCCGAAAACGGAATATTGGAAAAGACTTTAGTTGTTAGTTCGGAAGGGGCTCGAATTGTGGGATTTGATAGCCTTGACTATAAGTTAGTTACTTTTTCCAATGATTTTATTATTAAAGTATGGGATGTAAAAACTGGAAAGCTAATCTGCCAGAATAGCGACCATTCAAATAATATTAACGGTGCAATTATTTATAAAAATAAATTTATTATTTCTGTTTCAGACGATAATACAGCAAAGATCATTGATATTAATTCAGGTGAAACTATTTGTAATTTTATGAAAATTGACACGTCTGATTATTTAGTAAATTTAAAATTGGGCTATTATCAATGTTCACCAAATGCAGCCAAACTCCTCCATTACATTACCAAAGATTTAAAAATCATCACGTTCGAGCAACTCGATATTAAATACAATCGTCCAGATAAAGTATTAGAAGCCATTGGCAGCACTGATACCTTACTCATTAATAGCTACAGAAAAGCCTACCAAAAACGAATTAAAAAATTGGGTATCGATACTACACAATTTAGAGATGGGTACAGTGTGCCAGAGTCAGATTTTATAAATAGAGATGCTATAGAGTATGAACAAACAAACAATAAACTCACTTTAAAAATTAAAGGTTCTGATAGTACTTATAAATTAAGTCGATTTAATATTTGGGTAAACGAAGTACCCCTGTTTGGATTACGAGGTATTAAAACAAAACAAAAAAATAATTTTGATACTACTATTACCATTACTCTATCTCAAGGAGAAAATAGAATAGAAACAAGTATCACTAATGTAAATGGAACAGAAAGCTATCGAATGCCATTGTTTGTAAAGTATACTCCTACTCTTCTTAAAGAAACCAAAACACATTTTATAGGCATCGGTATCAATCAATTTTCAAACTCAGAATACAATTTAAGCTGGAGTGTTAAAGACATTCGTGATTTGGCTATCAAACTAAAAAGTAAATATCCCAATATTATCATTGATACATTATTCGATAAAAATGTAACCAAAGAAAACATCCTTGCATTAAAACAAAAATTATTACTACTAAATGAAGACGACAAGGTAATTGTTTCCTATTCAGGCCATGGCGTATTAAGCAAAGATTTCGATTATTTTCTTTCTACTTATTCTATTGATTTTACCAAGCCTGAAGAAAATGGGTTTGCTTATGAAGATTTAGAAAACTTATTGGACAATATAAAACCTCGTCAAAAATTAATGCTCATTGATGCATGCCATAGTGGTGAAGTTGACAAAGAAGAATTAGATAGAGTTGAAGCCTCAAAAAAAGTATTAGATAATAGTGGCATTGTACATAAAAGCAGTATTAAAGTTGTTAAAAAGAAAAACCTTGGTATGGCTAATAGTTTTGAACTCATGCAAAGCCTATTTGTAAATGTGGGTAAAGGCACAGGAGCCACCATCATTAGTGCAGCAGGTGGTATGCAATATGCACAAGAACGTGGAGATTTAAAAAATGGTGTTTTTACTTACAGTATTATTGAAGCCATGAATAATAATTCAACCCTAAAAGTTTCCGAATTAAAGAAAATGGTTGGTGAACGAGTTATACAATTAACCAATGGGCTGCAAAAACCCACTAGTAGAAATGAAACCAATAATTACGATTGGGTAATTTGGTAAGAATAATTGATGAACATATTTTAATAGCGGATTACAAAATATTTGTAACCATCTATAGTGTACTAGCGTAATTTGTTTTAAATGCGATTAACTTCAATCAAAATACCTATGAAAAAATATTTATTCATTGTTTTGCTTTCTCTTTTGCAAAATTTTATATATGCACAACAGGCTAAACTTACTTT
>ERZ724527.291-NODE-291-length-25354-cov-6.775011_pt1 | contig 25354 bp, 19 predicted proteins | sample MGYA00376060_ERZ724527 | MGnify/ENA primary metagenome ERZ724527 (study PRJEB28724, sample SAMN07190886) | activated sludge metagenome | isolation source: activated sludge of sewage treatment plant in Hong Hong | place: USA: Christiansburg, Virginia | collected...
CCATGCAGTTCACGCAGCACGTCATTCGGAATATGGCGCGAGGTGCGCGTTTCGCCGTGCAGGAAGATGGGAATCTCGGCATTGCGGTTGCGGATTTCGCTGACGAACGCGCGCAGTTCGGCCAGCGTTTCCTCCGGCTCCATGGCCAGCTCTTCGTCATCGATCGACAGGATGAACGCCGAAGCACGGCTCTGCTGCTGGGCAAACGACGTCAGGTCGCCATAACTGGTGACGCCGAGCACTTCCAGACCTTCCTTTTCGATAGCTTCGGCGAGTGCCCGAATGCCGAGGCCGGAGGTGTTTTCCGAACGAAAGTCTTCATCGATGATGATGACGGGAAAGTGAAAGCGCATGTTGTATCCTTGAAAAGCGGCGACCCGCCGCAGCGGGTCACAGATTAAGACGTTTTCGTTACAGCCCGACTAAAAAAGCGACGTCAGATTTTGGGCAACGTCACGCCGACCTGCCCTTGATATTTGCCGCCACGGTCCTTGTAAGAGGTTTCGCAAACCTCGTCGGCCTCGAAGAACAGCACCTGCGCGCAGCCTTCACCGGCGTAAATCTTGGCCGGCAACGGCGTCGTATTGGAAAACTCCAGGGTCACGTATCCCTCCCATTCCGGCTCAAACGGCGTCACATTGACGATGATGCCGCAACGGGCGTAAGTGCTTTTGCCCAGGCAAACGGTCAGGACCGAGCGCGGAATACGGAAATACTCCATGGTGCGGGCCAAGGCAAAGGAATTCGGCGGAATGATGCAGACATCAGACTCGATCTCGACGAAAGATTTGGGATCGAAGTTCTTGGGGTCAACCACGGTCGAGTTGATATTGGTAAACACCTTGAATTCGCGAGCGCAACGAATGTCGTAACCATAGCTGGAGGTGCCGTAGGAGACGATTTTCTGGCCATTGGCCTCGCGCACCAGCTCCGGCGAAAACGGCTCTATCATGCCGTGCTCAGCCGCCATGCGGCGTATCCACTTGTCTGATTTGATGGTCATTTTCTCGGTTCCGTGCGGCAAAAAACAAAGGCGGGATTTTACCCGCCTTTGGTGAAAGGTTTGACGAAATAATCAGGTGTTTTGCACCACGATATTCGGAAACTTCGAGGTCATGTCCTTGGCCTTTTCAGCAACCTTGACGGCCACACGGCGGGCGATCCCGCGATAAATTTCGGCAGTACGCGAATCCGGCGCCCCGACTACAGTCGGCTTGCCACCGTCGGCCATCTGGCGGATAGCCATTTCCAACGGCAAACTGCCGAGGAATTCGACATCGTAATCCTTGCACATGCGCTCGCCGCCACCTTCGCCGAAGATGTGCTCTTCATTGCCGCACTTCGAGCAAATGTGAATACTCATGTTTTCAACGATGCCGAGAATTGGAACATTCACCTTTTCGAACATCTTCAAGCCCTTGCGCGCGTCCAGCAGGGCAATATCCTGCGGCGTAGTAACAATCACGGCACCGGTCACCGGCACTTTCTGCGTCAGGGAGAGCTGAATATCACCGGTACCCGGCGGCATGTCGACGATCAAATAATCAAGATCCTTCCAGTTGGTCTGGCCGAGCAACTGGTCGAGTGCCTGCGCCACCATCGGACCGCGCCACACCATCGGTGTTTCGACATCAACCATGAAACCGATCGACATTGCCTGCAGACCATAAGCCTCCAGCGGCTCCATGCTCTGACCATCCTTAGATTCAGGCTGCTGACCCGCCAAACCAAGCATTTGCGGCTGCGAGGGGCCGTAAATGTCGGCATCCAGAATGCCGACGCGGGCGCCTTCCTGGGCCAGCGCCAAAGCCAGATTAACCGCTGTCGTGCTCTTCCCGACACCGCCTTTTCCGGAAGCCACGGCAATAATATTTTTTACCCCGGACAAGAGCTTGACGCCCATCTGCACCGAATGGGCGACGATTTTGCTGTGCACATTGGCCGACACATTGCCGACACCCGGCAAGGTACGCACTGCCGCGATCACCTGCTTGCGGATGCCATCGATCTGCGTTTTGGCCGGATAACCCAGCTCAATATCAAAGGAGACGTCATTGCCATCGATCTTGATGTTCTTGAGCGCCTTGCCAGCGACAAAATCCTTGCCTGTATTGGGGTCGACCGCAACAGCGAGGGCGGTCTTGATCTGCTGTTCTGTAAGACTCATGGAAACTCCGGTTCGGGTTGGGACGCCGGGAAATACCCGAGCGATTTGGTCTAGTATACCCGAAACCGGCTTGTGCAATCAGCCCTGAGAAACAGGATCCAGTCGATAGCCCTGCCCGTAAACCGAGGTCAGCACCATGCCACTTTCACCGGCCAGGCCAAGCTTCTTGCGCAAGCGACTGGCGTGCGTATCAACAGTGCGCGTATCGACTTCGGTATCGCGCACCCATACTTTCGACATCAATTCTTCGCGCGGCAGAACGCGTCCGATATTCTTCAGAAACACCACCGCAAGATCAAATTCGCGCTGGGTCAAATCAACCTCATTGCCCCCAAGGCGAATGCGGCGCCCCTCGGTATCCACTTCAATCGCGCCGCCACGTAACGGCCCGGAGTGGCCATTGTGCCGCCGGCGCGCCAGAGCCTGCACCCGCGCCATAAATTCCATGTAACGAATGGGTTTGGCCATGTAATCATCAGCACCAAGACGCAAAATATCGGCTGCTGCATCCTCATCACTGCGCGAGGTACAGAAAATCACGGGAACATCCCAACCGACAGTTTCACGGATGTGCTTGAGCACTTGATCACCACCCATGTCGGGCAATATCCAGTCGAGCACAAAGAAATCAAAAGTTCTCGATTTCATGGCCTCAATACATGAGCCACCATCCGCAAAAACCTCAACCTGATGGCCTTCACTTTTCAGCAACGCCTTGAGTACCTCGGCCTGACTGCGGCTGTCTTCGATAACGGCAAAATTCATTATTAGCCTCTTCTTTTGCGGTTCATTTTGCCCCCTCAGCAAGAGACATGCAATACGCCTTTGGGGTGGCGCAGCGGAGTCGACACAATCGTTTTCATTTTCGACACATATTCACTCTGGATGCTTTGTCTTCCTCATTCTCGAGAAAAATTCGGCCGCAAGTTTGCTCGCGGTAAAATCGCGCTTTATTTTTATGTTTGACGCTCCCATGTCGCGCAAAATCCTTGTTACCTCAGCCCTGCCCTATGCCAATGGCGCCATCCATCTCGGTCACCTGGTCGAATATATACAGACCGACATCTGGGTACGTTTCCAGAAGATGTCAGGCAACGAGTGCTGGTATGTTTGCGCTGACGACACGCACGGCACACCGATCATGTTGCGCGCCGAAAAGGAAGGCATCACGCCGGAACAACTGATTGCCCGCGTCCATGGCGAACACTCCCGTGATTTTTCCGGCTTTCATGTCGGTTTCGACAATTACTACAGCACGCACTCCGACGAAACCCGCGAATGCGCCAACGATATTTATTTGAAGCTGCGTGCCGCTGGCCTCATAGAAACACGCACCATCGAGCAGTATTACGACCCGGTCAAGCAACTTTTCCTGCCGGACCGTTTCATCAAGGGCGAGTGTCCGAAATGCCACGCCAAGGATCAATACGGCGACAATTGTGAAGTTTGTGGCGCTGCCTACGCGCCGACTGACCTGATTGAGCCGTTTTCGGCTATCTCTGGCGCCAAACCGGAGCTGCGCAACTCCGAACACTACTTCTTCAAGCTCTCCGACCCGCGCTGCGAATCCTTTCTGCGCCAGTACACCAGTCGCAGCAACGGAGTGCTGCAGCCGGAAGCCGCCAACAAGATGCAGGAATGGCTGGGCGCCGCCGGTGAAAACAAGCTGACCGACTGGGACATCTCGCGTGATGCCCCCTACTTCGGTTTCGAGATCCCCGATGCACCGGGCAAATATTTTTATGTCTGGCTTGATGCACCGATCGGTTACATGGGTTCGTTCAAAAATCTGTGCAACAGAAATGGCCTCGACTTCAACGAGTTTTTCAAGCCCGACTCAAAAGCCGAGCTATATCACTTCATCGGCAAGGATATTCTCTATTTCCATGCCCTGTTCTGGCCGGCCGAACTGGCCCACGCCGGTTTCCGGACACCGACCAAGATCTTCGCGCACGGTTTTCTGACCGTCGACGGCGCCAAGATGTCGAAATCGCGCGGCACTTTCATTACCGCCGAAAGCTACATCAACAGCGGCCTCAACCCGGAGTGGCTGCGTTATTACTATGCAGCCAAACTGTCGGCAAGCATGGAAGACATCGATCTCAATCTCGAAGACTTCACCGCCCGCGTCAATTCCGACCTGGTTGGCAAATACGTCAATATTGCCAGTCGCTCGGCCGGCTTCATTACCAAGCGTTTCAACGGCCAGCTAGCCCCGGCGGCCGCTGACCTGCCGGCAATCAAAGCCATCCAGGAATCGGCCAGCCGCATCGCCGAACTCTATGAAGCCCGTGAGTTTGGCAAAGCCATGCGCGAGATCATGCTACTCACCGATGCCGCCAATCAGTACGTCGATAGCGTCAAGCCCTGGGAACTGGCCAAGCAGGAGGGCAAGGAAGTTGAACTGCACGCCGCCTGTTCCAATGCACTCAACCTGTTCCGCCTGCTGACTGTGCTACTGAAGCCCATCCTGCCCATCGTCGCGAGCAAGGTCGAAAAATTCCTCAATATCGCCCCACTGACCTGGAGCGATTGCCAGGGCCTGCTTGCCGCCGGACACGCGATCAACACCTATGAGCACCTGATGACCCGTATCGATCCCAAATTGATTGAAAAATTGGTCGAGGCCAACAAGGAGTCTCTGGCTCCCGCCCCCGAACAGCAGTCACAACAACGCCATGCCGAGCACCAGCAAAAGGAGATCAAAGCGGAAACTCCCACTGAGGCCTTCTGCAATATCGATGATTTCATGAAGGTTGATCTGCGCATTGCGCTGATTGCCAATGCCGAACACCTCGAAGGCGCCGACAAACTGGTACGCCTGACACTATCCCTGGGCAATGATGAAACACGCAATGTCTTTGCCGGCATCAAGTCGGCCTACGACCCGGCGCAACTGATCGGCCGACTGACCGTAATGGTCGCCAACCTGGCACCGCGGAAAATGAAATTTGGCTTATCGGAAGGCATGGTGCTTGCTGCCTCCGACAGCGCGGGCAAAACACCCGGAATCTTCCTGTTGGCGCCGGATTCCGGCGCTCAGCCAGGTATGCGGGTCAAGTAACTCCGGCTTACAAACAAACGGCCTGCCAGTCAGGCCGTTATTTATTGCAGCGCAGCATTTAAGCCCGCAAAGCTCATGTAAGACTTTAAGTTAGCGACTCAATTAACCATACTGTTTCGAAGTTTTCGAACTATCCACAAAATCTGTGGATAACTCTGTGAATTAAACTGGAGCAAGTGCCTTAAGTGACCGCCCCACAAGGCTTTTTCCTACCCTGCCCGGAACTTGAGCATGTTTTTAAGTTGCTGATTTAAATAGGTTTATTGTTTCATCAATCTATCACACTGCATCCCCCTGCCAAATGACGAAGGATTCCGAAAACTCAGCAGTTCTGTGCACAAGTCAAGTCTTGACACGCAGTTTTTTGAATACTTTTTAAACTCTTGTAGAAGACCCGTAGCCGCATGAAGCGAAGAACTCTCCTTGGCACCCTGCTCGGCCTCGCCAGCCTTGGCCTCAGCCCGCGCAGCCTGGCCACTTCGGCGACAAGTGGCAAGGTGGTGATCATCGGTGGTGGCTGGGGTGGACTGGCGGCTGCCCGCGAGTTGCGCGCCAGCGCCCCGCAGCTTGATGTCACGCTGATCGAGCGCCAGAAAAGCTTCTGGTCGCATCCCGGTTCCAATCGCTGGCTGGTTGGACTGGCCGATGGCGCCCTGCTCAGTCATGACTATGCGGCAGCGGCCCGCCGTCATGGCTACCGCTATATCCACGGTGAGGTAAGCGCCATCGACCGCCGCGCTCACCGTATCAGCACCAGCAGTGGAGAGTTCGACTACGACTGGCTGATCGTCGCCGCCGGCATCCGTGAAGATTTTTCGGCCTGGTTTGGCGTCGACCGCAACAGTATCGATCACTGCCGCAAAAACTACGCCTCGGCCTTCAGCGACACTAGCCAGCATAGGGGCCTCAAGGAGCGCCTGCAGCGCTTCACCGGCGGCGATCTGGTGATGACCGTACCGAGCATGCCCTACCGCTGCCCGCCGGCCCCTTACGAGCGCGCCGGCCTCATTGCCTGGTGGATGAAAACCCGGCAGATCAAGGGGCGCCTGATCGTCCTCGACCCCAATCCGCCGGTGATGAGCTTTGACCGTATCTTCCGCGACGCCTACCGTGACCAGATCACCTATGTACCGCAAGCGCAAATCAAGTCGCTCGACCCATTCAAGCGTCAAATCGTCACCGACTTCGACACCATAGACTTCACCGACGCCATCCTCATGCCACCGCAACAAGCTGCCGACATCCTATGGCAAACTGGCTTGATCGCTCAGGGCAATGACGGCAAGCCAACTGGCTGGGCCGCGACTGACCCGGTGCATTTAAACGTCCCCGGCGATGAGCGGGTTTTTGTCATTGGCGATGCCATCGACAAGGTTTCTCTGCTCTTCGGGCATTACCCCAAGACCGGGCAGATGGCGGCCCGCCAGGGGCGTATCGTCGCCCGCCAGATTGCCGCTCGCGCCGCCGGCCAGCCCGTGGACAAAGCCTTACCGGAGAGCACCTGCTACGTGCTCAGCCGCGCCGAGCCGATGGAACTGGCACGCATCGACAGCAGTTACCGATTTCGCGGCGACGGCCTGATCCAGCAAGCCGTCAAACAGTCCTACGATGCACAGGCAGGCGATGAAGACCTCAAATGGGCCGCTGCGATGTTCAGCGAACTGGGCTTCTAACCCAGCTCAGTGGCGCGCCCAGATACTGCTTGAGCCGTCGGGCTTGACCAGCATGGTATTGAACAACTCACGGCGAATATCGCGCTCCCCGGTGGTGTTGTCGAGTGTCGTACAGGCAGTTTCGCAGGTCGGATTGGACTGCTCGCGGCCCGGCGCACCACGCGGCAAACCGGGCACGGCAATACCGCGTGCCTTGGGTTTGTCGCGCAGCAACTCCTGAATATCCTCGGCATAAGCATGGCCTTCAACGAAATAACCTCCCACCACCGCCGTATGGACCGACTCCATATCCTTCGGCACCTTCAGGCGGCGTTTGACGGCGGCCATGTCGGCCGTTTCCTTGTAGCTGACCTTGAAGCCTTTGTCGGTCAGATAAGACCCCCAATCGATGCAGGCCAGACACGGTGAAGGCATGTAGATTTCAACCAGAGGCCGCTCTTGTGCCTGCACGCCGGCACTCAAAACGAACATCAGGCAAAACATAAGTCGACGCAACATGATTACTCCTTGAGTAGAACCCATTTACCTTTTTTGACAGTCATCGTTCATTGCTGGCGGGATGAGGGATAACCCGGAGAAACGGGGCATAACGAACTCTCTTGAGGCAGAATGCAGATTTTGCGGATTATAGCGGCCCACCATGATTTCAATGAATCGCCCGCCTCGCCCCGAACTGACCGGTCGCATCGCTCTCTATGCACTGGTTGATGTCTTTGGGTTGTCCTGTGTCGGCATTGGCGCCAGCTGGTTCGCCGCTGGCAAGGGCGCAATTTTGGCCAATTTTCCCACGTCGACCGCAGAAGCCGTCATCTGTACTGCGGGCGGTGCGGCGGTAATGATCTGGGCGGTCTCCCGTATCCTGCGCGAAATTTCCAAGCAGGGGCCGCAAATGCAGGCCAAATACGAGGCCTATATTGGCGCCCACCACCCGGACAAGATGCCGGTCAAACCACCGCCGGCCGCCGACTGACTATTCCTCGGCTTTCGTCGCCGGCTTGAGCCACTCGGGCAGTTCGCGGTTACCGGCATTATCCAGAATGTACTGACGGATCAAGCGCCGTACGACCTGCGACGGGGTCAGGTCCTGCCCGGCGCAAATCTCCTCAAAAATCTGTTTTTTCTGCGGATCAATCAGCAGGGTCAGGCGGGCGGTTCGCTTTTCCATAGCGGCCTCCAGTTACTCATATTTTGCGATGTTAACATATGATTAACATTGACGAATAATTGGACGCTCATATAATCCTGAGCTCTGCTCACGAGTCCGCGCCATGAAAATCGCCTTCCACCCTAAGTTGCTGGACTGTTTGCCGACCTATAACCGGGCACAGTTCGGGAAGGATCTGGCCTCCGGCATCACCGTTGGCGTCCTCGCCCTGCCGCTGGCCATGGCCTTTGCCATCGCCTCCGGTTGCTCGCCGGCAGCCGGCATCTGGACCGCCATCATCGCCGGCCTCATCACCTCGCTTTTCGGTGGCTCACGGGTACAGATCGGCGGCCCGACCGGCGCCTTCATCCCTATTATTTACGGCATTGTCGCCATCCACGGTTTTGCCAACCTGATGGGTGCCACCATGCTGGCTGGTGTCTTCCTGCTCGCCATGGGCCTTGCCCGCATGGGGCAACTGATCCGCTTCATACCGGTCACCGTGGTCATCGGCTTCACCAACGGCATTGCCGTCGTTATTTTCCTCGCCCAGATCAAGGATTTTTTCGGCCTGCAAATTGACAACCTGCCCGCCGAATTTTTCGGCCGCATCCAAACATTGGCCGCCAATGCCCACACCATCGACCTACCTACCCTGGCCCTGGCGTCGACCTGCTTTATATTTCTGCTCTCCTACAACCGTCTGGCCCAGCGCTTTGCCGTTCTGCGCCGAGCGCCCGGCCCGCTGGTCGTACTGATTGTCGGCACCCTGGTTTCCTTTGTCTTCAGCCTGCCGGTAGAAACCATCGGCAGCCGCTTCAATGGCATCCCGCAGGAACTGCCCAATATCGGCTTCCCCAGCCTGTCTATTCACGATTTCGGCAAGCTGATTTCGCCGGCGATCACTATTGCCCTGCTCGGCGCCATCGAGTCACTGCTCTCGGCACGGGTTGCCGACAGCCAGATCGACGACCGCCACGACCCCAATCAGGAACTCATCGCCCAGGGGCTGTCCAACATCGCCGCCCCACTCTTTGGCGGTTTTGCCGCCACTGGCGCCATTGCCCGTACCACAACCAACGTCAAAACCGGCGGGCGGACGCCGATCGCCGGCATCATTCACGCCCTCGTCCTGCTCGGCATTGTGCTGATCGCGGCGCCACTCGCTTCCTATGTACCGCTCGCCACCTTGTCGGCCATCGTCATGGTAGTTGCGGTCAACATGGGGGAATGGCACCAATTTAAGGAACTCGGTCGCTACACCTACAACTACCGGGCGATCCTGCTCACCACCTTTTTTGTCACCGTCGTTTTCGACCTGACCATTGCCGTCGAACTCGGCATGGTACTGGCCAGCCTGTTTTTCATCTATCGCATGTCGGAGCTGACCCGCATCGAGCGTCTGCCGCTCAAAGATGAAGCTGACGAACCGCAGTTTCTTTATCCGGATGGCAGCATGCGCATCGCTGCCTGGCAACTTTTCGGCTCGCTGTTTTTTGGCGCGGTGAACAAGCTGGAAGAGTTGCTCGACCCCAGCGCCGGCCATCCGGAAGTCGTCATTCTCGACATGACCCGCCTGATCCAGCTCGACACCACCGGCCTCGAAGGCCTCGAAAGCCTGCGCGACAAGCTGGCCAAGCGCGGCTGCACGCTAATGGTTTGCGGACTCAACTCACAACCCGGCTCGCTGCTTTTCCGCTCCGGCTTCATTGATCACCTCGGCGACGACAACGTCTGCCCCGACCTCTCCAGCGCCATCAAGCGTGCCTACATACTGCTCCCCAGCCTGATGGGCGGCAATGACGAAGATTATTAAACAAGGAAACCCATGAGCGATCTGCCCAAATGCCCCCAATGCACTTCTGAATACACCTACGAACAAGGGAACATGTATGTTTGCCCCGAGTGCGCACATGAATGGAGCTCGGATGCCGGCGTCGAAAACGCCGATCAGGCACGCGTCTGGAAGGATGCCAACGGCAATGTGCTGCAGGATGGCGACACCGTGACGGTCATCAAGGATCTGAAGATCAAGGGTTCTTCATCAGTGGTCAAAGTTGGCACCAAGGTCAAGAACATCCGCTTGGTCGATGGCGATCACGACATTGACTGCAAAATCGACGGTATCGGCGCCATGCAGCTGAAGTCGGAGTTTGTGAAAAAGGTTTGATGGGATGGTGACAGGGTGATTTCACGATCACCCTCGAACTATTGCCTGATTTACTGCCTGACCACACCAGGCGCCACGGCACTACCCTGATCACCTGCCTTGGCAATTCTGCTGACCACCCCATTTTGCCAATACACATCGTATTTGTTGAAACTTGAGTGCCAATAGCGCCAGGGATTGTTGTTCAAGTCTGGCGTCGCCGTTTTTAACGGATGGCCGAGCGCAATCAGAACCTGCTCCTTGCTCATGCCAAGCATGACCTGTCCGGACTCAACCGTTGCTTGCACCTTGGCCGGCCATTTTGCGATTTTCCGCTTAGGACTCTCGGCGACTGCTATCCGCCGGGCCCATACCTCGAAGCTCTCCAATGACCGGGCGTAGTCCTGAGTCAGCACGTAGCGACTGCCGGAAATCTCGGCATCGGCACGATAACGGCTAAATCCAGGCTTGAAAATTCGTATGGGCGAGCCGGCTGGAATCACTACGCCATCCGAATAGTTCCCATCGCTAATCTGGTTCGTTTGACGATAATGCCGAAGATTGCAGCAGGTATAACCAGTTATCCAGAGTTCAGGTGGTTTTCGCTCCGGGAGCGAGCCACAGCCAGCAAGGATCAATGCACTACCCAGTGCGCAGAAAATCGATGACAGTACCTTGAACGGATCACTCATGGGCTAATGGAGAGTTTTTCGGCCTGGCAAATGTAAACGCCGGGCATCATGAGGTAAAGCCCTGTCGGCGCAAAAATAAAAAACAACACCCGCCTTAGCGCCCCAGCCCGGCCGCCCACGCCTCAGCCGATGGCCGGACGATTTCCAGCCAGGGAATCGGGTAAAGCCCGATGCTGGCGATCAGGGCAATGACGATGATCAGGACAGCCCATTCGCGGGGGCGCAAATCACGGGCATCGGCCACTTCGGTACGGGTTACCGGACCGAAAAATGCCTTGCGGTAGAGTGCGAGAAAGCCGCCAGCGGCAATCGCCAGACCGAACAAGGCGGCCATGCCGGCGCCGGTGTGGCTGTGCAGAGCGGCAAGGATGAGCAAAAACTCGCCAGGAAAACTGCTGGTACCGGGCATGCCGACGCCGGCCATGCCACAGACAAAAAGACCGCTGGCAAGCAGCGGCATGGTTTTGGCGGCACCACCGAGACTATGGACGTCGGTCGAGCCGGTACGCTGGCGCAAAAACTCCAGCAGCAGCAAGGCGCCACCGGTGGCCACCGAGAAACTGAGCAGCAAGGCGACGGCCCCCAGTACTGCCTGCGCGGAGAAGGCAGCGAGGCCAAGCACCGCCAGACCAACGTGACAAATACTGGCGTAAGCCAGCGCCACACGCAGATTGCTTTGCGCCAACAGACCGACGGCCCCGTAGAGGATAGTCAAGGTACCGAGGCCGGCGAGCAGCCAGTGCAGATCGCTGGCGACCTCCGGGGCAAGCGGGATGGCAAAGCGGATCAGCCCGTAGGCGCCGAGTTTGAGGCCAACCAGCAAGGCCGTCAGCGACCCGGGTGCGGCCAGCGAAAATTGCGGCAGCCAGGTATGCAGCGGCACCAGCGGTACCTTGACGCCAAAGCCGACCAGACAAAGCAGGAATACGGCGGTCTGGGCTTCACGGGGCAGCGGCACGGCGAGCAGGGTGATCAGATCAAAGGTCAGCACCGCCTGCGTACCGGCCAGAATCACAAAAGCCAGCAGCAGGGGAACACCGGCGCTGAGCATGATCAAGACGTAGCGGGCCGCCACCCTCTGGCAAGCGCTGACCACGCCCCAGCGCCCAAGCAGGAAGTAGAGCGGAATCAGCGTCAGCTCCCAAAATACAAAAAACAGAATGCTGTCGAGGGCGCAAAAAATCCCCAGGGTACAGGTCTGGAAAAGCAGTAGCAGGCTGTAATGAAAGCGCGGTGCATCCGTCACCGAGTTCCAGCTGGCGACCAGCGAACCGAGGAAAAGCAGCGCTGTCGCCGGTAAAAAGAGGACAGAAAGGCCGTCGACCGCAACCAGATAGTCCACATTGAGGCTGGCGATCCACGCTGCCCGCTCCAGCAACTGAAAGCGTACTCCGGCCGGATCATAGGCAACAATGACCGCCGCCGCCGCGGCCAGCGTGCTCAGCATGGCGGCAGCGGTCAAGTAACGGGCACTGCGTTCTGGCAGCAGCCAGAGCAGGAGCGCGCCGCTCAGCGGGGTAAAGATCAGCAGCGAGAGCAGCGGAAGGTTCATTGGTGGAACCTCGCCGCCATGGTCTGGCTCGCCATTTCCGTCAGGTAAAGCCAGGGTTCAGTGAAGAAGCCGATAGCCAGCATGGCGGCGAGCGCGATACCGCAGACCAGATATTCCATGACTTGGGTTTGGTCGACATCGTGCGCACCCGGCTTGGCCTGACTGAGAAAGGCGCGCTGAAAAGCCCAGAGCAGGAAACCGGCAGCGGCGACGTTGCCGAGCGCGGTGGCGACTGTGGACAGGGCACCAAAGGTATCGATCGAGGCTTCAAGAATCAGGTGGGCGGCATCGAACCCAGGCGTACCGGGCATGCCGACAATGGCCAGACCAAAGCTGAGGAAGGCGATGGCGAGGAAGGGGATGCGCTCGAAGAGGCCGGACAGCTCGTTCAACTCGGTCGTCCCGGTGCGGCGAAAAACAAAGCCGACGATGAACCACATGCCGGTCACTGCCAGCCCGAAGTTGGCCGCCAGCAACACCGCCCCCTGAATACCGGATTCGTGCAGGCTAAAGACGCCAATCACCAGCAGGCTGGTGTGGCTGACCACGGCAAAAGCGAGCAGGCGGCGCAGGTTGGTTTGCTGGAAAGCCAGGGCCGCCGTGAAGAAAACGCCAGCCATGGCAAAACCAACGACGTAAGGCTGCCAGTATTGAACAGCGGCCGGCGTCAGTGGCAGGACGAAACGCAACATGCCATAGATACCCACCTTGACCCCGACCATCAGCGCCGGTGCGACGGCGATCAGACCGTGTTGCGCCATGTTGGGCAACCAGCCATGCAGCGGGAACAGTGGTGTGCGCACCGCCAGTCCGTAGAACAGCAGGTAGAACGCCGCCGTTTGGTATTTGTCGGCCGGCAGCGTCTGCGCCAGCTCGAAAAGATCGAAACTCCAGCGCCCGCCGCTGGCATCGGCATAACTCCAGCCCAGCACGACACAACCGGCAGCGAAGAGTAACCAGCCGAAGGCTTGATATTGAACGAAACGTGCCAGCGCCTGGATCTCGGCACGCGATGAGGCCCAGCGCCGGAGCAGGAAGGCCACCGCCCACAATTCAAGCGCCGAAAAAGCGGCAAACCAGGCAACATTGAGCGTGACCAGCATGCCGACCAGCCCGGCCTCGGCAACCAGCAGCACGGCAAACAGACGGCCCGGTGAAATCATGCCGCGACTCATGCCATACAGCGTCATCAAAAAGGTGAGCAAGGCGCTGAGCAATAAAAAGATCATGCTCAGGCCGTCGACCGCAACATGATAGGCCAGCGGGGCGAAACGCTCGGCAAGTTGCAGGTCGGGCAGGGTCGGATTGATCTGGCTGAGCGCAACGATGCACAACACGAGTTCGGCCAGCGCAAAGACCTTGCCGGCAAGCACCGCACTGAGGCGCTCGCCAAGTGCCAGCACGACGGCGGCGCCGAACAGGGGCAGCAGTTGCAGAATGAGCAACAGCGGCAGGCTGGTCTGTTCATTCCAGAACATTTCGGTGAAAGCGGCCATCAGAGAATCACCACAAAAGTCGCCATCACCGCCATCATCAGGTAGCGCGGCTGTTCCAGCAGATTTTCGACAATCCGCAGGTAGTTGCCGGCGCGCCGCAGCAACTGCTCAGCCGCCCCGCCGCGCCCGCGCAGCAGCAGGTGATTTTCCAGTTGTTCGAGGAGTTCCGAAACCCTGGCCAACGCCCGCCCGGGCAGGCCGTCGGCCATCACCAGCGGGCGCTCGGCATGCACCGACTTGCCTTTTCCAGGCTCGCCGAGCAGACGGTCGATGAAGTTTTCTTCCAGACCGCGTACATCCTGGGAGAAGGACAGCGTTGGCTTGACCAGCAAACCGATCGCCAGTTTGTCGAGCCAGAAGCGCTGCATGGCGGCGGTGTACAGCCATTGATGCTGAGACAGCCAGCGCGGCGCCGGCGCCGGCCGCCCGCGGGTCAATTCCAGCCACGAAGGCGCCAGCAGAAACTGCCAGGTACGCCACGCGGCATGCAGGCCAAGATGGGCCGCCGCCAGCGTCGTCCAGCCGCAGCCGATGGCCGCCACCATCAATGCCACCTGCAACACGGTGGCAAAGATCAGCGCCGATTTGACATCGCTCTGCACCAGCCCGCACAGCCAGGCATAGAGCGCCGTCATCACGCCAACGATGACCAAGGCCAGCATCACGTCCGGCACCTGGGCGAGCAATGGGGAAAGGCGGAGCAAGAGATAGACCCCGGCATGAACCATCACCGCCCCGTAAAAAATGGCCGATGACGGCGTGGGCCCCTCCAGCGCCCGCGTTATCCACGGCGTGAAGGGGAGTTGTGCCGACTTGGCCAGCGCGGCGAGTACAAAGCCAAGAATGAGCAGGCGGGCATTGACCAGCGTCAGCGCCCCCGGCTGATTGATTGCGCTCCACTCAAAACTGCCCAGCCAGTTGGCGGCCAGCCCGAGGGCCAGCAGAAAACCGGCGTCGCCGCCACGATTGGTGACAAAGGCGAACAGGGCATTGCCGGTCGCCACTGGTCGCTGCCAGGCGTAGCCGATGAGCAGGAAGGAGGACATGCCGCACATTTCCCAGCCGACAAAGGCCAGCAGCCCGTTGCCGGCGAGCAGCACCAGCTGGATGCCGGACAGGAAAAAGGAAAGGATGATGAAGAAACGGTGAAAGCCCGCCTCGCGATGCAGGTAGTTGGCCGAAAAGCGCATGACCAGCCAGCCGATCAAGGCAACCAGGGTGGCCAGGCTGAGTGACAGTTCGTCCATCAGGTAGGAGAAGCTGCCCTGCCAGCCGCTCCCGGCAAACCACTGGGCCAGCAGGCGATAGCCGGGCGGCCGGTCAAGCACGGCGAGCAGGTCGATGGCGAGCAGGACAAGCAGACTACCCAGCGCTGCCAGCGCCGAAAGCCGGGCGGTCAGCGGTTCAGCCGCATCGCCCGTGGTACGCCCGAGCAAAGCCCGGGCGCTGATCACGCTCAGGGCAATCAGCGGCAGGCCGGGGACCAACCATACCCAGTCGGGAAAATGACGCAGCAGTTCTATCATCAGGCCCCCCCCAACAAGATGGCTGGTTCCAGGGCGTCGCTGCTGCCGGCAAACCAGTCGTGCGAGCGCGCCACCTGCGGCAGCACAGAATGCCCGGACCACGGCAACCAGCCGCGACGCGGGCAATAATGTTGAATTGTTGCGGTCGACGGGTTTTTGGCCGCCAAAATTATCCAGGCATTGCCAATCAGCTCCTGCAAGGCCGGCTGACGGGCGAGGATAGCCGTTAGCACTTCCGGGCTTTGTTCGACAACCACCAGCAGACGCATCGGCTCGTGAATTTCGACCATCTGCCACGGCAGGCCGGTACGCAGATCGGAATCAGCCCCCTCCATGACGCCAAAAAGGCCGGTGATGTTGTGGGTGATTTTTGAGCCACAACCAAAGCGTTCGTTATCCACCGTCGAGAAATAGTATTCAAGCGCAATGCCGGCGCCAACCGGGCCAGCCGCCAGCAGAATCTGCTCGACGATGGTGCCCTCGGCATCGGCCACCGGATCATAGGAAATCAGGAAGACGCGGCGATCGAGGAAGAGGCCGCGGCTCATTTCGCGGCGGCCAATAAAAGCCGCGGCATTGGTCGCGTGCCCGAGCTCCGGCCGGGCCTGGGAAATGTCATTGGCGCGCCCGTGTACATGCTGCAAGCCCTGCCACGGCGAAACCGCCGGCGGCGCCGAAGCCAGGCGCCGGCAGCGCTCGGCCGCATGAGCGCGGCAGGCCTCGGCCAGTTGGCCGAGCAGCGTATCCAGCGCTTCTTGAAATTTGGCCGGCACCGTATCAAGGTCGTACCAGGCAACGCTGTCGTCGCAGGTATTGTGCTCGGCAGCGACAAACCAGCAGCTTTGGGGAATGTTCAGGCCGCGTTCAGCGAGGCCGGCACGCACCTCGGGGCGGTTGGCCATGGCCGCGAAAACCCGGCCATTCGGGCCGCCGTGCTTGCCTGAGCAGGCACCACAATCGTAGGCCGAGAGGTGCGGGTTATTGCGGCTGCCGGAGCCGTGGCCGAGAAACAACACCAGCGGTGCGAAACCGTCGGTCAGCCCGATGCTGCGCAAAAAACTCTCGACACGATCGACCTGCTCGCCCAGATCAAACCCGGCCCGCGGCGCATCGGCCGTCGCGGGCGGGGCCGCCGGATCGGCCGTCAGTTGCAATTGCGTCGCCAGCGTGCCGTCGAACTGGGCGCGCCAGCGCCGCGCCGTAGCCCCCATCCAGGCCGGCATCAGGGTATTGGCGAGGAGCGCCACGAGGGCTGCTGGCGCGGCCAGGGCGGTCAGCAGCGGAGTACCCAAAGCACTGCGTCGGGTGCCCTGATAGAGGCGCTCACGCCAGCGCAAACGTGTCTCACGCCGTTGCGCGTGTTGGGCGCCGGCCGCTTCATCACGCGCCGCCTCACGTAGCAGATGCGCGGGGCGCACCACCACCGGACACAAAGCCGTTGGTGCCGTATCGTCAACCCCCTGCCAGTACATGGCGACGCCAAAAAACCCGGCGGCGCCATAAGTGGCGATGGTCGGCGCAATTTCCTCGAGATGGCGCCGGGTGCCCTCTTCACGATCATCCATGCAGAGAATGACTTGCGCGGAAACAGCAGCCAGCGGGGCGCGCCGGCCATGATTGGCGCGCAGCGCACTGAACAGTTGTTCGCGATAGTGGCGTTCATAGGCCAGCAACCAGACCTGCCCACGCTGTAACGGCGCCAGGCTGTTGGCTAGCGCCAGCAGTTCAGCTCCATCGTCCACACCCAGGCTGCTCACCTCGCCCTCGGTAAGGCCCAGACTGCGCAATAACCCATCGAGCTGGAGCGCACGTTGCCGGCTGTTGTTGCTGCATTGTTGCTGCCAGATCTCGCCGGCCAGCGCCTGCCAGTCATCGTCGACCACCAACAGGCCCTCGCCGGCCGCCGCCAGATGCGTCGCGCGATGCTGCAGATCCTCGGCCAAAGGGGCACCGCGCAGGGCATCGCGAACATGAAACTCGGCGAGATTGGCGGCAAAATAGCCGCGTAGCTCATCGAATTCCATAGGCGCGCCGGTCAGGCGACGGATCAGGTCTTCGCAGAGCAGGCGTTCGAGCAGGACGCGTACCGCCAGATAGTCGAGCATCTCGACAGGCGTACCGTCACCGCGCTGCGGGTTGCGATCACGCCAGAGGAACATGCCTGACCAACCCGGCAACTCCAGCGCCAGACGCTGCAGGTAGGCAAACCAGCGCGCCTCATCGGGGATCAGCCGTGACAATTCATCAACCAGCACATCCAGCGGGCACTCAGGCAGGTAGGTGATTTCATCATGAACCCCGGGCAACTCATCGAGCTCCCAGGCCATATCCAGCCCGGCGCTGGCCCGCCAGGCGGCAAAAAACCCCTGCGCCTGTGCCGGGTTGCGCCAGGCCGCGACACCAAGATCAAGATGCGCCGCCAGATGGCGCTGCAAAATACTGCGCACGCGTTCCAGCACGTCCTCACCGGTCAGGTGTTCGAGCAGGCTGCGCAAGGTCCATTGCTCGCCAACCCGCTCGCTGAGTTCAAGCCAGCGCTGGCGGGCGGCCTCCTGCCAACTCGCCGCTGGAAACGAATCTGTTGCGGTCAACGCCAGACAATGGGCAAAAATTTTATCGTCTGGCGCCAGACCTTCACGCGCATTCCAGTCGAGCCGACGCTGGCCAGACACCGGCGGCGCCAGCAAGCTGGCGAGCAGCACCTCGCGCCGCGTCAGGGCGCGCAGCACCGGCTCATCCAGCGCGTCGAGCGCCGCCTCGTCGAGTGCCGCCAGCAAGTCTTCGCGGGTGATTCGCCCGGCGGCAAAAGCTGCCTGAAAGCGTTCCTCTGGCAAGTAAGTGCGGGCACCGGTCAACTCTTGAGCCGCTGCCAGCGCCTCGGCAAACGGCAGATGCTGGAATCCGTGCAGGGTGTTGTGATGGACGAAATCGCGAATCGGCGCCTGCGCCGGCAAGACGTTCGTCAGATGCGCTACCCAGTGCTGCAGGCGCTGGCGGATGGGAAGGTTGTCGGCGGCAGTATCCATCTCAAGCCCCAAACAAAGCGGCGATGCGCGCCACACTACCGGCGACCAGAGCAAGCAGCGGCGCCGGCCAGACCCCGAGAGTGACGATGCTCAGGGCAAGGATGGTCGCCGCCCAGATTTCGGTGCGCGTCATGTCATCGATCGTCATCGCCTCACCCTTGCCGCACAAACGCCCAATGACCCGCAGGCCGTAAGCCGCACCAATCAGCATGCCCAGACAAACAATCAGCACCCAGCTCCCCCAGCGCCCAAAGCCACCGATCAACACATGCAACTCGGCAATAAAACCGGCGCTGCCCGGCAAGCCAATCGCCGCCAGCAAGGCAAAGGCAATGAAGAAGGCAAAATGCGGGGCGCGCCCGAGCAACGAGCCATAGTCGGCCAGATCACGACTATGGGTGCGCTGGTAGAGCAAGCCAACGATCAGGAACAAGGTCGCCGCGGTCAGACCATGCGCCACCATCTGCATCACTGCACCGGTCATTCCGCTCACGTTCAGGGTGGCAATCCCAATCAGCACCACGCCCATATGCGAGATTGACGAATAGGCCACCATGGCCTTCAGATCCTGCTGGCGCCAGGCGAGAATGCCGCCATAAAGCAGACTGACAAAACCAAGCAGCGCCAGCCAGTCCTGGCTTGCCAGCAAAGCCGCCGGCAGCGTTTCTGCGGCGCGAATCAGGCCATAGGCGCCCATCTTGAGCAGCACCCCGGAGAGCAATATCGACACCGGGCTCGGCGCTTCCACGTGGGCCAACGGCAACCAGCCATGCAGCGGGAAAACCGGCATCTTGACGCCAAAACCGATAAACAGTCCGGCGAAAATCAATAGTTGGGTCTTGAGCGGTAAGTCGCGCCCACCGGCAGCCATGTCACCCATCGCAAAACTGTGACCGGGTGCCGCATCGTACAAAAACAGCAGGGCCACCAGCATGAAAACCGAGCCGCCCAGCGTGTACAGAAAGAAATTGAGCGCCGCCCGTTGCCGGTTGGCGCCCCCCAGGCGGTCGATCAGGAAAAACAGCGGGAGTAGCGTCGCCTCCCAGAAAACATAGAACAAGGACCAGTCGCGCGCCATAAAAACGCCGAACATGGCCGACTCAAGCAACAGGATCAGCGAAAAATACAGCCGCTTGCCGACCTCCATACGCCGTGACATCAAGACGGCGACCATGCATAAGAGTGCGGTCAACAGCACCATGCTCAGGGAAATTCCGTCGATGCCCAGGGCGAAATACGAACCGAGCCGCACGTTCCACGGCCGGCTTTCGTGCATCTGTATGGCCAGACCTGAGGGGTCAAAATGCGCCGCCAGCCAAAAGGCGTAGCCGAGTGCAGCCAAGGCAAAAAACAAGGCCAGGCGCCACAGCCAGGCGGCCATACGGCCGGGGAGAACGGCGACCAGCACGGCACCGAGCACTGGCATGAAGACCAGCACCTTCAGCACAGCCCTCCCCGCCCCTCGCTTGCTGTTGCCATGATTTTTTTCATCTCGTAATTATGCCAGCGCTGTCAAGAATACGGCCAAGCGCACCGCCTTTGGCAAGTCGATTCCCCGCAGTCGCTACACCGGTCAAGGGTGCGACATCATGTCGCAGGCAAAGCGCACAACGAGCCACTACAATTCACGCCTCGTAACGCACTGATTAATAAGAATTTTTGATTAACGTCAAATTACAAAATTAGTGGATTCTTACCTTCATTCCAGCGGTGAAAATTTGCCCGGTATCAGCCAAACTTTAACCTTGCCCACGCTTCCACCTTTCAGCGAACGGATCAGCCAGCCAGGCTTGCCTGAACGTCTGCTGACTTGGGGCCTGGCCGGTCTGGTACATCTGGCAATGCTCTACGGCGTGCTCTATGTCTCGGTCAAAAATGATCTGATCCAGTTGCCACCCAGCATCAGCGCTCGCCTGTTGCCACTCGCTGACGAAAAGAAGATCGAACCGCCCAAGCCGCTGCCACCGCCCCCCAAGCCGCAACCGCAAGTACGTCGACCGCAAACGCTGCCGCAGCCGGTGCTGGCGGTAACCAGCAATACACCGAGCAACAGCAGTTTTGTCGTTGCCCCACAGCCGCCCGCCCCGCCGGCACAGCCCATCGCCGCCCCTCCCGCGCCACCGGCACCGCCAGCACCACTGGTTGCCGCGCGCTTTGATGCCGATTACCTGCACAACCCAAGGCCGGCCTACCCCGTTCTCTCCCGACGCCAGGGTGAAGAAGGCAAGGTTTTGCTCAAAGTCCGGGTCAGCGCCCAAGGCAGCGCGCTTGATGTCGCCGTCTCGAAATCAAGCGGCTACCCCCGCCTCGACAGCGCCGCCATCGATGCCGTCACGCACTGGCGCTTTGTCCCAGCCAAACGTGGCGATGAAACAGTTGATTCTTCGGTGATCGTTCCGATCACCTTTGCACTTGAGTAAAGAAAGGGAAAACATGGAATCGCAAATGGGCCTCGCCCACTTTTGGAGTCAGGGCGATCTGATCACTCACAGCACGGCAATCATCCTCGCCCTGCTCTCGCTGACCTCCTGGACGGTGATTTTGAGCAAACTGATGTCAACCTGGCGCGCCTCGCGTTCACAGGAGAAGGCGCTAAACAGCTTCTGGAGCGCCAATTCATTACCCGAAGCCCTCGAAGCACTACGCCGCGATGACCCCTCGGGGATCTTCGCCGGCCTCGCGCTGACCGGCGCCCACTCGGCGCAAGCGCACCAGCAAAATGCTGCACGCGGCATTGGCGCCGGCGTCAATGCCAGCGAATTCGTCACCCGCTCGATGCGCTCGCACATCGTTAACACTCAGTCGCGGATCGAGCATGGCTTAACTTTTCTTGCTTCAGTCGGGTCGACCGCACCCTTCATCGGCCTCTTCGGCACGGTTTGGGGCATTTATCATGCACTGGTTGGTCTTTCCGGGGCAACGCAGGTGGTGCTCGACAAGGTTGCCGGCCCGGTTGGCGAAGCGCTGATCATGACCGCTGCCGGCCTCTTCGTCGCCATTCCCGCCGTCCTCGCCTATAACGCCTTCACCCGCGCCAATCGCCTGGTGGCGGTTCAACTCGACGGCTTTGCCCACGACCTGCATGCCTACCTGACGACCGGCGTCCGCGTCGGCGGCAACGTCAATCTGGTCGACATCGGCGCCGCCCGCGCCAGCCGGCAGGCCTGATCATGGCTTTCGGAAGCTTCGACGAAGCCGGCGTCACCCAGCCGATGGCCGAGATCAACACCACACCGCTGGTCGACGTGATGCTGGTGTTGCTGGTCATTTTTATCATCACGGCGCCGCTCTTTCACCAGGCAATACCGATTGATCTGCCACAGGTCACCGCCACCAAACTCGACGACAAGCCGGAAGTGATCCAGTTGGCGATTGATGCCGAGGGCAAGGTTTTCTGGAACGGCGAAGCCATTGAGCGCGCAGCACTCGACGCCCGCTTTGCTGCCGCCAGCACCCGCCAGCCGGAACTGCACCTGCGCGCCGACCGCGCCGTGCGCTACGAAAAGGTCGCCGATGTCATGGCTGCCGCCCAGCGCGCCAACATCGTCAAGATCGCCTTTCTCACCGAACCGGCGCGCTAGACGCCGCAGTTTTCAAGCTCCTGGCAACGGGAGAATAATTTAGGGGTTTTAAACGTGAAGCAAGAAGTATTCAGATTCAAACGTCTTTCAGTGGCGTTCATCGCCGCCTTCGCGCAAGGCTCGCTGGCGCTGGCTGCTGAGCAGCCAGAGGACAAGCAACTCGGCGAAATGGTCATCAAGAGCGACAAGGCAGCAGTGCCAGCCAACGTGCCCTCAATCACCGAAAGCTTTACCGCCAAACAGGTTGCCGAAAGCGTCAATTCAGTTTCCTCCGCCGGCGCCCTGCAGTACCTGCCCAGTGTTCATGTCCGCGAACGTTTTATTGGCGACGTCAATGGCGGCCTCGCCATGCGCATGTACGGCGTCAATTCCAGCGCCGAAACCATTGTCTATGCCGATGGCCTGCTGCTTTCGAATTTCCTCAACAATAGCTGCTGCCCTGGCCCACGCTGGGGCATGGTGCCGCAGCACGCAATCGACCGCGTCGATGTCATGTACGGCCCGTTCTCCGCACTCTACCCAGGCAACTCGGTCGGTGGTGTGGTGCTGATGAGCACCCACATGCCGAGCAAGCTGGAAGCCCACGTTCAGGTCGACGCCTTCGGTGAAAACTTCAAACTCTATGGCACCGACAAGAATTTTTCTGGCGGCCATCTTGCGGCAACGGTCGGCAACAAGGTCGGTGACTGGTCTTTCTGGCTGAGCGCCGATCGTCTGGACAATAACAGCCACCCCACCGACTTCACCCCGGCCACCGCAAAAACCGGCCTGGCGGCAGCGCCAGGGCAATTCACTGTCGTCAACGGCGCCTATTACGACAAGGATATTGGCAACAAAGAGCGGGTCACCACCGCCGCCATCAGTGCTGACCATACCGTCAAGGACGATGGCACCTTCAAGCTGGCCTATGACTTCTCGCCATCCATTCGTGCCACCTACACCTTCAATGTCTGGCAGAACACCTCAGACAAAATGATCGACAGTTATCTGCGCGATACCGCCGGCAACACCATTTACGGTACCAGTTCGACGGCTGGACCTTACCGCTATCTGCGCATCAACGGCAAAGATTATTCGGTAACGGCACCGAGCCAGAGCCATGCCGAAGCCGAATATTTCATGCATGGCTTGTCGGTGAAATCTGATGCCGGCGGCACCTGGGCCTGGGAACTGGCGGCCAGCTACTTCGACCAGAGCAAGGATGTAACCCGTGCCTCGTCAGGCAACTTTGGTAAAAAATCAAGCGGTGACGCAACAGCCGGCACCCTGACCATACTTGATGGAACGGGCTGGCAAAATCTTGACCTGCGCGGCGAATGGCGCCCGGAAGGCAACAAAAAGAGCGAGCATCAGATCAGTTTCGGTTTCCATACCGACACTTACACCACGAAATCGGATCAATACACGCTCGGCACCGGTAACTGGCAGACCAGCGGCACCGGGGCCTTGAGCACGAATTCTCGCGGGATCACATCCACCGATGCGATTTACGTGCAGGACGCCTGGCAAATCAACCCGGACTGGAAGCTGGTTGTCGGCGGCCGGGAAGAACGCTGGGAGGCTTCGAAAGGCAGCAACTTTGCCAACGGGACCAACGTCACTTACCAGGACAAGACCGTCAGCGCCTTTTCCCCCAAGGCTTCGCTCTCCTATCAGGCCTCCGATCTCTGGGCGCTGCGCGGCTCTTATGGCCGCGGCGTGCGCTTTCCGACGGTCAACGAATTATTCAAAAACGTCGGGATTACCCACGTCGGTGGCGGCGCTGCAACCGCCGGCGAAATCGCCGGATTCCCCAGCCCCTACAACGTGGCGCTGACTAATAACCCAAACCTCAAACCGGAAACTGCCGACTCCTGGGAGTTTGCGGTTGAGCGTTTCCTGGCCAATGGTTTGTGGCGAACTTCAGTGTTCGGGGAGGAAAAGAAGGATGCACTCATTTCGCAGGCTGACATCACCACCCTGCCGGGATACAGCATCAGCAGCGTCCAGAACGTCGACAAGGTCCGCAGCTATGGTGTCGAAACCTCGCTGCAGAGCAACGACATGCTGATCCGTGGCCTCGATCTTTCCGGCAGTGTGGCTTACGTCCACACCCGGATTACCGAAGACATCGCCAATCCCGGGCTGGAAGGTTCGCAACTTCCACTGATTCCTGTCTGGCGGGCCGCCATGCTCGGCGTCTACCATCAGTCTGATGCCCTTTCGTACAGTCTGGGATGGCGCTACAGCGGGCGCCAGCATAGCGGCCTGATCAACCCGACAACCCAGCAATACCCCGATCCGAATCCTAACGTCTATGGCGGCCGCAGCAGCTTCAGTGTCTTCGATGCCAAAGTACTCTATAAAGTCACGAAACAGTGGTCAGCCTCGCTAGGTATCGACAACATCACCAACGTCAAGTACTACACCCTCTACCCTTACTCGCAGCGGACATTTTTTGCCGGCGTAAAGTTCGATCTTTGATCAAGGCCTAATGACATGACGAAACTTGGCGAGGAGCGCTATAGCGCCAGTTTTTCCCATTCCCCAACGCTGGGCGGCAAGCCTGGCCGAACTGCGCTGTGGGCTTTGGTTATGGGCTTTGGCATGCTAGCCTTTGGAGCCGCCGCACTGGCCGCCGATGCCATGCCCGCCATGAGCAAAGGCAGTCCGCGCCTGGAGCTTGGTGCTTCTGCCATGTTCGCCCCTGACGACACCCTGTTGGTCGCCGCCAAACAGGGGGAACACGTCATGATTTACCGTAGCACCGATGAGGGTAAAACCTGGTCAGCACCGGTTGCGGTCAACGCCCAACCGGAGGCGATTTCTGCCGACGGCGAGAATCGACCGAAAATCGCTTTTGCCGCTGATGGCGGCCTGCTGGTTTCGTGGACCCACCCCTTTCCCAAGCCAAACACCGGCGCGATCCGTTTAGCCCGGGCCGACGATGGAAAGAATTTCTCGCCGCCGCAAACCGTTCATCAAGACACCGCCATCATTACGCATCGCTTCGAGTCCATGCTGACCACGCCAGACAACAAGGTAATCCTAGCCTGGATCGACAAACGCGACCTTGAAACCGCCAAGGCCGGCAAGACTTCCTATGTCGGTGCGGCAATCTACGCCGCGTTGTCGACTGATGGAGGGCGCACCTTTCAGCCCGAATACAAACTCGCCGATCACTCCTGCGAATGCTGCCGCCTAACCAGTGCTATTGACCGCGACGGCGCCCCACTCTTCATGTGGCGCCATGTCTATGCCCCCAATGAGCGCGACCACGCCATCGTTCGCCTGAAACCGGATGG
>ERZ724527.293-NODE-293-length-25298-cov-6.220814_pt1 | contig 25298 bp, 24 predicted proteins | sample MGYA00376060_ERZ724527 | MGnify/ENA primary metagenome ERZ724527 (study PRJEB28724, sample SAMN07190886) | activated sludge metagenome | isolation source: activated sludge of sewage treatment plant in Hong Hong | place: USA: Christiansburg, Virginia | collected...
GCCTTGCCTGCATTCATACCCTTCACAACCTCATCGTGCACAAACAAAACCGCATCGCGATACGCTGTGACTTCCGCACGAATCACGTCTGCACCGGCCACCGGCTCATGGTGTCCGTACAGTAACAAGTCGGCGTTGAGATCTAGCACCGTTTGCGTGGCGGCTGCACAGGTCAATGCATCACGGTAGCGATCGCCGCGTATTGTCACCAGATTCGGGAAATGCCCGAATGGGCAGCCAAACAAATTGCCGGTTAATACAATCTTGTGTTGCGGCAACCAGACGATCAGCGAATCATTGGTTTCTGCGCCGGCTGCTGCAATCAGCACCACATCCAGGCCGCCCAATGAAAATTCGTAGCGATTGTCAAAGGTGATATCAGCAGTCGGGCGATCCTGTGGATTGATATTTTTATAACCCGCCTTGGCGTAATCCCCGAATACCTTGATGAAATCATCCTGAAACCGGAAAGCCGAACGAGCAGCGCGAAATTTTTGCAAACGCGCATCGTACGTCTGGTGTTCTTCATTGGCTGTTGTCGCGATATATTGCAGATCCGGATATTGCTGGCGGAAATACTGCACGCCACCCACATGATCGACATGACCCTGTGTAGAAATGATGTATCTGATCGGCACATCAGAAAATTTTCTCAGGTTATGGTCGATTACCGGCGTTTCAAATCCCATGCCCGTGTTGATCAGGATGCCGCCTCCAGCGGTTTCGATCAGATAGACATTGGAATTGGCTTCCGTCATCACAATGAAATCATTGATGCGCCCGCAATGCTGGTCGAATACAGCGGCAGCAGGTGCAATGCGGCGGCGTTTGTAAAGAGGCTCTCTCATGATCGGATGCACTTCCAGCATGTGAATAAACCAGCAAACTATCCGATTTCATACATCAATGACAACAGAAAACCGATGACAACAGAAAACCATTGCTCTATCCCACTGGTTGCGGTTTATGATGCTGGCTCACAATCTCACAGCAGGAGCATCGCCATGATACTGACCAACATCGAAACCGTTCCCGGCAAGACTATCGTCAAGCATCTGGGATTGGTCAATGGCAATACCGTCCGGGCCAAGCATGCGGGCAAGGATTTACTCGCCGGATTGAAAAATATCGTTGGCGGTGAATTAAAGGCCTACACAGAACTGCTGCAGGAATCCCGCGACGAAGCTACCCAGCGCATGATCGAGCAGGCCAATGCCGTTGGCGCTAATGCTGTGGTGAACGTGCGCTACTCCACCTCGTCAGTCTCTGCCGGTGCTGCGGAACTCTTCGCGTATGGCACTGCGGTTGTGGTGGAATGAGCCATGTATGATCTGATTGTATTCCTCACACTGATTGCACTGGGTTACGGCTTCGGCCAGCACGCTGAGCGCAAACATTTCCGCTCCATTCTGGAACGGGAAAAGGAACTCAAGACCTTGCTGTGCTTCAGCGAGCGTCGTATTCCGGAACAGGAAGTGCCTGTCCAGGGACAACTGGTGTCCGGCAGCGTTGTCATTTCCATCGACTACTTCAAGCAATTCGTCGCCGGCCTGCGCAACCTGTTTGGTGGCCGGGTGACCGCTTACGAATCCTTGCTGGAGCGCGCTCGCCGTGAGGCAATCCTGCGCATGAAGGAACAGGCACGCGACCTGGGTGCCGACAGCGTATGGAATGTCCGGCTTGAAACAGCGGCTATTTCCCAGGGCGCACAAAGGCAACAGGTGGGCTCGATGGAAGTGATGGCCTATGGCACAGCGCTGATCCGCAAAACCTGACACCCTGCCCCATGAATGGATACGAAAACCCGGACATCCCTGAAGGCATCAACGTCACGCAGGAACATCCATTAAAGGAGTTTGGTCAACTGGTGATCGGGGTGACGGCCCTTATCATTATCCTCGCACTAGCGTTTTCTGAATTGGGGGCTTACGCCGCGCGCCACCTGACGCTTGAGCAAGAAGTTGCCCTGGCTCACAGGATGCTGCCGGCCATGTGGACAGAAACTGCGGCAGAACCCGCTGATCAAGCCGAGCGCAAACACCTGCAGGAACTCGCAGATCGCCTGGCCAGACACATGGCTATTCCAGCCGCCATGCCTGTGACCGTCCATTACAGCGCGGAGCCTGTTGTCAATGCGATGGCCACTCTGGGTGGGCATATCGTGGTGTACCAAGGGCTGCTTGATGCAACAAAAGACAGCGAGACTGCACTGGCGATGGTGATGGCGCATGAACTGGCCCACATCAAACTGCGGCATCCGGCCACTGCGATGGGGCGCGGTTTTGCCGTGGCGTTATTGCTCAGCACATTTGCAGGGCTGGGCGATAACGTCATGCAAGGCTGGGCGAACAGCGTTGGAACCTTGACGGCCCTGCGCTACAGCCGCGAACAGGAAGCCGCTGCTGATTCACTTGCGCTGGAAACGGTTTACCGCGAATACGGCACAGTGAAAGGCGCAGAGATTTTTTTCGAACATGCGTCAGCTGAAGACAATGGTTTAACACCACCGGCGATTCTCAGCACTCACCCCTCACATGAAGAACGTATCCGCAAGATCCAGAATTTTGCTGCCAAGGAATCGGGAGCAGAGTGATTATTGCTACGGGCACATGGCGCGGGGTTTAGCCTCCCTGAATGGCAGCCAGCGGCACTTCCCAGACTTCTCCGTTGGCAAAGTTCAAGGTCCACAGATCGCCATCCAGTTTTGCCTTGACCTCACCGTTGGTGGCGTTCACATAATCCTTCATAAAATTGATCGTGAACTGCTCGCCCTTCTGGTTTTGCACAGTAATGGATGCCTGACCGCCGTCCATGCGCGAGATACCGGCAGGGCAATGACCAAATTCGGTTTTCCCGGCAGCGCGGCAGCGCAAGAGAGTGGTGGCATCATAATCAGCGGTGGTGAACGGAGCGTGCGGGTTGTTGTCCCCGGTCAGCGGTGTGAGCATGGCTGTGTCCCAGTACACGTAAACGCTCTCGTCTGGCAAACGGAAGATATTGCCCTGATCACCCAGCCCACTTTGGCGATGCACCACACCGCCTTTCTGGTCGCGGAAATTGCCGGGCGCATCGCCCACCGGTGAGAGTTCGTGCGTCACGCCATCACTGCGGGTAATCCTGATGTAACCCTGACGCTGACTAAACGTGCAGGCAACCGTGGCCTTGGCTTTATCCGAACCAGCCGGGTAAATCACGCAGGCGGCATCGGTCGAGTCAGCGGCAACAGCAGTCACCCAGCAAGCCATGGCCACTGCGGCAATCGAAATAGATCGCTTCATTTTTCTCTCCTGTAATTAAACCCTGCAATCAAACCCTGTAATCAAACAAGATAGTAATAAATAGTGTGACCGCGCTTTACATGTCTTTCGTGGCTTCCAATGCGCCACCCTGCACTTCCGTCAGTTAATGCCGGGGTTTGCAAAGAGCCTCTCTCATGTAGCGTGCAATTTGATGATGTCCTGCAGTGCCGCTGCTACACCTGCCCTTCTGCCAAAAAATGTCGATTCACCAATACACGTGCCGCTGGAATACCCGTTGGCATCCTGCGCGATATTCGATGCACACGCGCCAGCCGCATACAAACCGGGAATCGGTTTGTTGTTTGCGTCGAGCACTTCAGCATCGACAGATGTCGCCAACCCTCCCAGCGTAAAACCGATGTAGAAAGCCTTGCCGAAAGAACATTCAAATGCAGCATACGGTGGATTTACCAGCGGCTGCAGCCAATCCTTGTATTTGTGGAAGACAGGGTCTTGGTGATTGGCGGCATGTGCGTTGTATTCTGCCATCGTTTTTTTCAATGCGCCTTCCGGCAATTGCAAACCGGCTTCCATATCGGCAATGGTTTCCCAGCCATCAATCAGCTGCTGACCCACCAGTTCCGGGCGCGCAAAACACTCGTTGTCGACGATGAGATACACCGTGCCATCCGGTTGGTCCATACAGAATTTTGCCGTGCGGGAATGGTAGGAATCCTCGGCGACAAAGCGCTCGCCATTCTTGTTAACCAGAATACCATTCAACAGCTTTTCTGGCGGATAGATCGGGGAAGTGAGAAAACAACCGTCCATGTGCTTTGCAACACCACCGGCTGCGAGGCCGAGCAGAATGCCGCTGCCATCATCATTCGGATTACCCTGTTTGTAGATACGCTTGTGCGCAAGACGCGGGCAGTATTCTGCCAGCATGTCCTTGTTCATCGCGAAGCCGCCGGCAGCGATAATCACGCCCTGTCGTGCTTTCACGAAACGGATATCATCGAATTGTTTGTAGCGCACGCCCACTACGCGACCCTTGTCGATCACCAGATTTTTTACACCGGCATCAACCGTTATTCGTACACCCAGCGCTTTCGTTTTCTCGATCAGCTTTTCCATCAACAGCGCGCCACCGTTATCGCCTTCACGCGCCACTTTATGGCCACGCGGTGCCGGGACTGCTTTTTCGCGATAAGGCCAGACTTTTTCATTGCCAGTCCAGATCAGGCATTCATCGGTGGGTTGGTACACATTCTTGTAGGGATAGTAGGTGCGGTTGAACGGCACGCCCTGCGCTTCCAGCCAATTGAAGTGGTTCACGCTCTCGTCGCAATACAAACGGATTTTTTTCTCGTCGGGATCCGGTGTCACCGCCATGTAGTAATTGAACATGGCTTCAGCGCTGTCTTCAAAACCGGTGGCTTGTTGCACAGGCGTGCCACCACCTGCGTACACATGGCCCGCTGCCATCGCCGTTGTTCCACCACCGCCACTGGCACGCTCGATAACCAGTACATCAGCACCGGCTTGCTTGGCTTCAATTGCTGCACTGGCACCCGCTGCACCGAGGCCAATCACAATCACATCCGTTTCATCGTCCCATTTTGCAACACTCGCTGCATGGATGATTTCAAAATTGTCCATGCTTCCGTTTTTTTCCATATTCATAGCCCCTTCAAATCCATCGCGCGGATGGGTTTACTGCCATCCCAGTGGCGCGCCTCTTCCATGCTCTGCTGCCAGAATGCTTCCAGCTCATCCGTCACCGCAAGGAACTCGAAAAAGTTTTCCGGCATTGCTGGATCCTGGAAATAGGCATAGCGACCGATCATCGCGTCGATAGTGCAGATAATTTCAAAACCAGTATCGCGTGCTTTCTGTAAATCCGCATCCATGTCGCGGCTGCCAAACGCAAGGTGATGCATGCCCATGCGCCCTTCACGAAAAAACTGCCGGTACGGTGAGGGTGCATCATTGGTTTGCTGGATCAGTTCAATCTGTACGTCGCCGCGGTAAGCAATACCGACATCCATTTCGATGATCGACGGCTCACCCTTGTACACCGCATTCAGGCTGACATTGCGATACCAGGTAAATGGTCCGACACCGGATTTCTTTACCCAGGCTTGCATGGCTTGTTCGATGTTGTCCGTGAGGTAACCAATCTGGCGGATGTTGCCGAAGTGCGTCATGGAATTCTCCTGTTGTATTGCTTCAAGTGAGATAGCGTTGTTGCAACTGCTGTCTTTCTGCCACACCGATGCCAAGTTGGTCTTGCAGATAATTATCGATACTGCCCCACTGGCTGTCGATAGCGTCAAAGGCTGCTTGCAGGTATTCCGGCTGCACTTCGTACATCGCTGTGAGTGCAGCGGCATCAAACATTGCGAGTGGCTGATTGCCGAAATCCGCCATCGCACGCGCTACGTGGTGCTGCACATCAAGGCATTGGTTGGTTAGCAGGTAGTCGGAAATTATGGTGTCACGATCTACTCCCAGCGCGGACAGCAGCAGCGCTGCGGCGATGCCGGTGCGATCCTTGCCAGACGCACAATGCATCACACTGCACACCGGATTTTCCAGCAAGGCAGCCATGAATCGGCGATAAACGTCTGCATGGTCTGTTACCAGGCTGCGATTGACATCCGCCATCATCGCTTTCATCTTGCTAGCTGTCAGTGTTGCACCACCGACGGGTTTTACCATCGCCTTGAATGTGTTGCCGCTACCAGGATCCAGTTCGAGCCAATGCGTGACCGGTGCGGGCAGCAGCTGTAAACGGCTAGGTTTCTTGTCGAGCTCACGCGCAGTGCGGAAATCAAACACCTGCAGGATACCCAGATTCGCCAGCGCGTTATGTGCGGCTGCATCTACATCGTGAAAATGCCCGGCGCGGAACAACACACCGCTTTTTACGCGACGCGCTTTGCCATCAAGATCGCGCGCGGCGTAATCACCTAGATCGCGGAAATTGATCAGGCCCGGAAAATTGTAGTGACGCTGCATATTCATTTTTCCATCAATTCTCGAATGTGTTTGCCGGTATCCAGATCCCGCCACGCATTCGCCACGCGCTGCATGTTGGTGGTGAGGATTTCCCAACCGTAGTTCACGTGCGAGACACCGAGCCAACCCACATACAGTTGCCAGATCACCGCGCGTGCATGTTCCTGCCACAACATTTCCAGTGACGGCACATCGCTCACACCGTGACGCTGCAAACTATCACGGTATTGTTGCAACAATGCACGTTCATGCTGGCGACGTTCCGCCACCGGCAAGCCAGTGTTGATGATGTAACTGACATCGTGTATGCCGTAACCGCGCACGCACAATTGCCAGTCGATCAACCCGGCACGACCACCCGGCAGGCCATACGTGTTGCCGAGATGCGTATCGCCGTGCACAAACGTTTGCGGCAGTGTGGCCTGGTGCTGTTGCAACGCCAGCGTACCGGCAATGAGTTCCTGCAACGTCATGCCAACACTGGCAATAGTGTCGCGCTTGAACGCCGCCAGTTTCAGTTCTTCGCCGCAAACAATGGGCATCGACATCGCTAATAACTCACTGACCGGCCCTTGCAGATGCGTTTCCACCCACGCGAGATCCGCAGCAAAACGCTGCGACTGCCAGAAACGTGCGTGCAGTGTAGCGAGTTGCTCAATTACCGCAGACACATGCGCCACAGGGTCAGGATTGTTCGTCACATTCGGAAAAGTTGCACCTTGCAAACTGAGGTCTTCCAGCAACAAACCGTAAGCGCCGCTGTCGGTATCGTAACCACCGCCCAGTACCTGCGGCGTAGTGATGCCGCATTCGCGCGACAATTGCAGGTAGAAACGTGTCTCGTTGATATAGATGGATTTGATAATCGGCCCGATGTCGCGCTGCAGTTTCAACATCGTCTGTTGAGGAAGGTTGGCGGGATTGGTTGCGTAGTGCAGCATCAGCAGGGCGCGGTCGGCGGTCGACACCATGCCCTCACCGAAACTGCTGGCCTTGATCACCTCGAACGACTGCACCACCGTACCCGGATACACGGCAGTAACCAGTTCGGTCAACTGCCCGGCGGTGAGATCAGCCGGTGAGGCCGGAAAACAGAAAGACAGTGTGTTCATGGTGCTCTCCATTGAAATCCAGCCCAATTAAAACACCTGTTTTATTTTTAAGCCACTCGTTTTACTTTGTCGTTTTAACTACGCATTTGTCGTAACCTGCCACCTGCACCAGAGGAGGGGTTAATGAAGCCAGAAGCCACAGACCTGACAGCCAAGGGACGCATCCTGCGGGCAGCAGAAATGCTGTTTGCCGAGCGCGGGCTGGACGCAGTGTCCCTGCGGGAAGTGGCCATCCAGGCCGGACAGAAGAACACCAACGCCGTGCAATACCACTTCGGCAGCAAGGAAGGCCTGGTGCGTGCTATCTGGGAGCGACATGCCACGGGTATCGAAGCCCACCGCGCCGCGCTGCTGGCGCAAGCGGAGGGTGATCTGGCATTGGCAGAAGCAGTGGACATGCTGGTAACGCCGGTACTGGCCAAACTGGATGACCCGGACAGCGGCCGGGAGTATCTGTTGATCATGTCGCAGCTGGTCAGTAACCCGCAACAAAACATCCTGTCGATGTACAAAACCCTGCCCGAACCGTCCAGCGTGGTGCTGATCAAGCGGCTCGAGCACTACGCCTCACATTTGAGTGGCGCAGACAAGAAACTGCGCATCCTGTTTGTGCTCGGCATCCTGTTCCATGGCATTGCCGATTACATCCGCCTGCAGCAGGCCCATGCGGCACTGGTGGATGATGTGCCGGTGGAAAACCTGAAAACCAGCCTCATCCGCACCATCTGCGCCGCAATCACATCCAGCTGATTACCGCAGCAGATGCCCAAAGGGCTGATGCCATATAATGCGGCATTCTCAAACCATTTCAGGCAGCCCCCACTCCGGAGACAGGCATGACCAGCAAAACCGGCAAAGTCGGCTTCGTTTCACTCGGCTGCCCAAAAGCCCTCGTTGATTCCGAACGCATCCTCACGCAACTGCGTATGGAAGGCTATGACGTGGTACCCACCTACGAAGATGCCGACGTAGTGGTCGTCAACACCTGCGGTTTTATCGATAGCGCCAAACAGGAATCGCTGGATGCCATCGGCGAGGCGTTGGCAGAAAATGGCAAGGTGATCGTCACCGGTTGCATGGGCAATGGTGCAGACGCGGAGCGCATCCGTGCAGCACACCCGCAAATCCTGTCTATCAGTGGTGCCGCGCAATACGAACCGGTGATGGCTGCAGTACATGAATATTTGCCACCGAAAAAAAATCACGATCCCCTGATTGATCTTGTACCACCACAAGGCATCAAGCTCACACCTCGCCATTATGCCTATCTGAAAATTTCCGAAGGCTGCAATCACCGCTGTTCGTTTTGCATCATTCCTTCCATGCGCGGCGATCTGGTCAGCCGCCCGATTGGCGATGTGATGGATGAAGCTGAACGCCTGGTCAAGGCTGGCGTGAAAGAATTGCTGGTGATTTCGCAAGATACGTCAGCTTACGGCGTGGATGTGAAATACCGCACGGGATTCTGGCAAGGCCAGCCTGTTAAAACACGCATGCTGGAATTGTGTGAAGCGCTGGGCTCACTCGGCGTGTGGGTGCGTTTGCATTATGTGTACCCGTATCCACATGTCGATAACATTATTCCATTGATGGCTGCCGGGAAAATCCTGCCGTATCTCGACATTCCCTTCCAGCACGCATCACCAGACATATTGAAAGCCATGAAACGCCCTGCGCATGGTGAAAAAACACTGGAACGCATTCGCGCATGGCGAACCATCTGCCCGGACATCACCTTACGTTCAACTTTTATTGTCGGTTTCCCCGGTGAAACCGAACAGGATTTCCAGATGTTGCTAGACTGGCTGGAAGAAGCACAGCTAGACCGCGTAGGTTGCTTCCAGTATTCGCCCGTTGAAGGTGCTGCAGCCAATGCACTGGCGGATCAGGTGCCTGACGATATCAAACAGGATCGCTGGGATCGGTTCATGGCGACAGCGCAACGTATTTCCGCCGCAAAAATGCAGCAAAAAATCGGCACGACGATTGACGTATTGATTGACGAGGTAGATGAAGATGGCGCAATCGGGCGCAGTAAAGCCGATGCGCCGGAAATTGACGGAGCGGTATATCTGAATGATGCAACGCATCTACAACCCGGCCAGATAGTGCGCGCCGTAGTGTATGAAGCCGATGAGTATGACTTGTGGGCAACCCTGGTTTGAACTGAATATATCTGCGAGAGTTTTTATGGCTTACCTGAACAACATCCAGTTACGCATCCTCAGTGAATTCCTCGATTCACCTTCCCGCCCTGAAAACACAATGACACTGCATGAACTGCGGGGATTTTTGTGGAGCCTGGCGAGCACACCCGCTGATATTGACGAAGAGGAATGGCTGCCTTTTGTCTTTGACGGCGAAGATCCCAATTTCATGGATAGTCACGAAGAGGAAAATATTTCCACCTTGATGATGGGTCTCTGGGATGAGCAATTTACCCGCATCGAGGATGACGATTCAGAACTCGTGGGCAGCGATTACCAATGGCACGATGCGCCCGACCAGCGCTGGCCACTCACAGCCTGGTGCACCGGTTTGCTTAAAGCGCACTACTGGCAGGAAGACAGCTGGAAAACGTTACTGGAAGAGACTGAGCCAGTTGAAACTGAAGATGGTATTTTCGATATTGTGGAAGAAGTGGAAACCACACTGAATGTGGCATCGTTATTTGCAGATACCGATGGTGCAATAGAGGATGCCGAGGATGCGCCCGCTGACCTGCTGGCATCATTGCCCGAGATAGCCGGCCAGCTGCCCTGGATTATGATGAACTATGCAGAATGCGGCTGTCTGTTAGGCGACATGCTGGAAGAAGAAAACCAGGAACCCTATCGCCGTGAACAGCCTAAAATCGGGCGCAACGATATCTGTTTTTGTGGCAGCGGAAAAAAATACAAGAACTGCTGCATCAATGCAGCCAATGACGAATAACCCTTCCAATGAAAAACAGTTTTTCACTGGATAATTACGATTTACTGTTGTTTGACCTCGATGGCACGCTAGTAGATAGCGCGCCCGACATTGCTGCTGCCGTCGATGCAACACTGCATGCGCAGGGATGGCCGGCAGCCGGCGTTGAACGGGTACGCAGCTGGGTAGGCAATGGTTCACGCAAGCTGATCGAACGTGCTCTGGTATTTGCTGTGCAGGATTTTGATACCAGCTTGCATGAAACCATACACAGCCAGTTTCTACTGGAGTACGCCAAACACAATGGCCCTGAAACGCGCGTGTTTGACGGTGTTTATGAATGCCTGGATTATTGTCTTGCCGCAGGGAAAAAAATGGCCTGCGTGACCAACAAACCGGAGCATCTGGCAAAACAGCTGGTCACACATCTGGCTATGGATAAATATTTTTCTATCGTCATTGGCGGCGATACATTTCCACAGCGCAAACCGGATCCCACTGCCTTGCTGTACTGCTGCAAGACATTGGGCGTACCCAATGCCAGAACACTCATGATTGGCGATTCAGAAACCGATGTCAGCAGCGCACGCGCCGCCAACATGGAAGTGCTCTGCGTGAGCTATGGCTATAATCACGGCGGCAGCATTGCAAACAGCCACCCTGATTACCTGACACATAACCTGATGGCGGCACTGGATAAACCATGAAGGCAGATCGTCGGGGCTACTGGCAGAACAGGCAGTTCATTTTCTGTGCTCTGGCTATAATTCCCGCCGCCATCTATTTTTTCTACTTGCTAAGTCACATTACCAATACACCATACCACGATGACTTTTATGACGTGCTAGTTCCCTTGATCCTGTATCAGGACAGCACGGACATTACAGGCTCCCTAAAAAACCTTTTCTGGCAATATCACCAGCACTATATGGCTTATAACAGGCTGGTTTACTGGGCACACAATTTATTCACGCCTATCATCAATTTCAAAACCATCATTATCATCGGCAATTTCAGCCTGGTCGCACTTTTCCTTCAGCTATGCATCAACACCAGAAAACAAGACCTGTTTATTTTACCTTTGGCGAGTGCGATTTTTTTTAACCTGTACACAAATGAAAGCACCTTCTGGGCAATGACTGCCGTTCAGAATCTTGCTGTAGTTGCATTTGCATTTGCAGCATTGCAATTTCTCTATTCAGGAAAGTCTATTTTTTCTGCGTGTATTTTTTCATGGATGGCAGCTTTTACACAGTCCAATGGCATTCTCATCATTCCACTAGGCTTTATTTTTCTCATTGCAGCGCAGAAAAGAGAAGAGAAATGCATTTCAAATAAGGATCTTCTGATATGGATCGCCAGTAGCGCGGCCTGCTTAACATTATTTTATGCATTTGAAAATGTTTCAAAAATGGACCGTCACTTTGCGACTCTGTCGCCTTATCACACAGACACCCCTATACAGGATATTACGATCAATTTTCTGGCATCCCTGGCATCGCTGCCATTTAAAGAAGGCAACTCTCCTTTCTTTGGCGCAATACTGGGCACCATACACTTACCTGTTATCGGTTTTTTTATCTGGCGCAGCTGGAAGAATAATCGCGCGCTTAGCCTTATGCTGGTTTTCTGCGCCTTGTCACTTCTGTCAGCATCTATTATGCGAACTCCGCATCAAGGTCCGACTGCTTTCGTATCGCGCTACAAGATTCTCTGCACAACGATACTGACTATCGAGATGCTTTTACTGCCGCAGCTCATATCCTCCAGAAAAGCAATAATGATACCCGCCTGCATCTTTGCACTGTGTATAAATGCTTACAGCTACTTCATGAACAGCGAATATGTAAAATCGTATACGTTTTTTCGGCAACAACAGCTTATGGAGTGGTTTTATTCAGGAGACATCACGGCGTTCGCACTGGCAAATGCCATTCTTGATGACGCATATAACAGAGGCATGTATAACCCGGGCCGGGACATTGATTATGATGCGCTGCCTACCGATATCACCGAAGCAGAAAACTGCCCGGCTATTACAGACAAACTGAATAACAAAACATTGCATCTGGCCACCAAACCTTACAGCCGCGGCGCCCTGATCTGGTCAAACCATCCCGATACGAACGATGCCCCGATAGAACCCACTACAGCTATCTGGCTGTGCGGCGAAAAAGCTTACAAACTTTTTCCGGGCAAAACAGTCACGATCGAAATGTGGTCGGGCAAAAAAAAGGATCAGCTACTGATCCTCGAAAAAAACCGTTTTTTACCCGGAAGTTACCAGGTGCTTGTTGAAACCCGGACAGGGGTGGCAGCACTGGATACCCCGATTGATACGCTGGCTACGCCGGCAACTCCGAAAGATTGCGCTACCTACAAAGAAGCTATTCTGGACATGTACCCATTACTATACGAACGCTATTGCAAGCAGGGTGGCGGCACATAAACACGCCACCACCTGCTGCAATGTTCTACTTTTGCTTGATCTGCGCAGCGGATGCGGCAATCGTTTCAGGATCCAGTCCCTTGTGACCCCAGATATCACCCTCGCAAAACTGACGCGGCAACCAGTCATCCCCGACGATCGTACCATCCCAACCGATTTCCACTTCAAAACCGAACGGGCTGCTCATGTAGAAAGACAATACATTGTCATTCACGTGACGTCCCAGCGTAGACTTTATGGTGATCCCCGCTTCAAGCGCACGCTCATAACACTGCAATACGTTGTCGACGGTTTCACACTCCAGCATCAAGTGGTGGATGCCATTGATCGGGCCAACGCGTGTAATCCCGAAAGTATGGTGGCGGCCGTTGCAGTAGAAAAAATTGGCAGACATATCCGGACCAAAACCGATGTAATCCGACAGCTTGAAGCCGAGTACCCGGGAATAAAATTCTGTATTGGCTTTCAGGTCTGATACGAAGAGATTCATGTGACCCAGGCCGAGGTCGCCAGTCTTGAAATGCATGCCTTTGGGCGATACAAACTTGTAATCATCCGTTGCGCCAAAGAAAAATTCGATCGGGTTACCTGCCGGATCCTGGGAGTAGGCGATGCCCGTTACAGACCGCGCCTGCGCCTCTTCTGCACTGCCCATGCGCGCCTCAATGCCTTGCGCTTTCAGTTCCGCAACTACCTGCTCCAGATCCAGCGCTGACGCTACTTCCAGGCCGAGATAGAGCACACCTGCGTTGGACTCGCTAGGATGGATAGCAATGCGCCATTGGCGATGGTCTATTTTCAGGTAGACCGATCCATCCGGACCTACCCCTGATCCTTTGCTGGCCGGGCCGGATGTAGGATCCATCGGCATGCCCCACGCTTCGCCAGGCAGGGCACGCGCAGGCATGGCGCCAACGATTTCCGTACCGAATTTGAGCCATTGCGAAGGATCCGGCGCACCAAAACCTACATATCCCAACCCTCTGATATTCATATTCTCACTCCCGCTGATCACGATTGCTTTATAAAAGGTGTCCGCAGCCTAAAGCGCGCTCCGTGCGCTGTCAAACCAGCAAAATGATTAAAATCAAACCGGCTGCAAAGACATCACGTAGAATATGGATTCATCAACAGGAGCGGCAAATGAGCCAGCACAGCACTGACAAATCGCAACAAACTGAAAAACTCCAACAACTGGAAGCGGAGTATCGCAAACGCATTGAGGCCATCGACCACGACCTTAGCCAGAAGGCTGAAGCCGATTTTGCTGAACAGGCCACCCAGCAGGAAAATGCAGATGTATTGCGTAGCCTGAAACTGGAAGCAGAGATTGAACACCGCCGTGTGCAAGCAGCACTGGCGCGTGCAGACAAGGGCAACTACGGCGAATGTACACGTTGTGGCGAGCCGGTGGAGCCTGCACGCCTGGAAGCAATGCCACAGGCAGAAAACTGCGTGCGCTGCGCCAACGCTGCGTGATCTGTGGATCTGCAGGGGCGCTGCTTGCTGTGCCCCTGCTGCTTACTGTGCCCCTGCTGCTTGCAGTGCCCCTACGAGCGTACGTGACCATCCCCCAGCACCACATATTTCTGTGATGTCAGCCCTTCCAGCCCCACGGGGCCGCGCGCATGGAACTTGTCGGTAGAAATACCGATTTCTGCGCCTAGACCATACTCAAAACCATCCGCAAAGCGCGTGGAGGCATTCACCATCACGCTGCTGGAATCCACTTCATTGATAAAGCGCCTGGACTGGCTGTAATTCTCCGTCACGATACTGTCTGTATGGTGCGATCCGTAATCATTGATATGCGCCATCGCTTCATCCAGATCTTTCACCACTTTCACTGCAAGAACAGGCGCAAGATATTCAGTGGACCAATCCTCTTCAGTCGCTTCCTTGATACCTGGAAGAATCGCACAGGTTTTTGCACAGCCGCGCAATTCCACTGCCTGTTCGTCGTAGCGTTTTTTAACTGCAGGCAAAAATTGCACGGCCATTTTTTCATGCACCAGCAAGGTTTCCATCGCATTACACACACCATAACGGTGGCACTTTGCATTGAATGCAATATCCAGCGCTTTCTGCAAATCCGCCTCTGCATCGACATAAACATGGCAAATGCCGTCAAGGTGTTTGATCACCGGGACGCGCGCTTCTGCTGAAATACGCTCAATCAACCCTTTGCCACCACGCGGTACAATCACATCGACAAACTCGGGCATAGCCACCAGCAATCCCACCGCTGCACGATCAGTGGTATCGATTACCTGCACCGCATCTTCCGGCAACCCGGCTTTTTTCAAACCAGCGCGCACGCACGCAGCAATGGCGCGATTGGAATGGATCGATTCCGAACCACCACGCAAAATACAGGCGTTGCCACTTTTCAGGCACAGGCTTCCGGCTTCCACAGTTACATTCGGACGCGATTCGTAAATGATACCTACAACGCCAAGTGGCACACGCATCTTGCCCACCTGGATGCCGGATGGCCTGTACGCCATATCGGTGATTACTCCGATAGGGTCCTGCAATGCCGCCACTTGCTGTAACCCTTCGATCATGCCTGCAAAAGCCTTTTCACTGATGGTAAGGCGATCCAGCAATGCTGCATCCAGGCCACCGGCTTTGCCTGCCTCCACATCCCTGGCGTTTGCCGCCAGCACAGCACTCTTGCTCGATTGCAACGCATCGGCAATCGCCAACAACGCTGCATTCTTGTCATGCGTGGCTGCACGGGCCATCAAACGCGAGGCCGCACGCGCCCGGCGGCCTACATCATGCATATAAGTTTTTATATCGCTCTGGGTATCCACAACTCACCATCAATCGGGAAGTACATGCCGGCATTGTAGCGGAAAGCCGCGCGTCACTGAGCGCTATTGGCCAGAGGGTGAAGGCGGGGCACCGTCCGTGATGCGGTTGAACACCACTTGCAGGAACACACGGAACGTTACCAGCAGCGAACGGATACGCCAGTGGCGCAACACCTGCAATACCCGACGCGGTGTGAAATAGAACCGCAGGTTAGCCCGGAGGATGGCCTTGCCCAATGGGTAGCCATACACCCGCTCATACCAGGAGGTGTAAGCCCGATAGCTGCCGCTATCCACTTTCGCCGTATCCAGGGTAATGGCCTCGTTTGCCTTGAGCGCCAGATCGAACAAAGGCGTATTGGGTTGGGGTATAACGGTAAAAAAATACGCCAGGGTCATCGGGGTGGTCAATGCAAAATTGATCGTTGCCTCCAGCTCCTCTTGCGTTTCTGTCGGAAAACCCAGCATGAAAAAACAGGTCACCTGGATGCCGCGATCATTGAAATATTCCAGTGCGCGTTTGGCTTTTTCAATGTCGAGGTGCTTATCTATCAACTGCTGCAACCGTGGTGTAACGGTTTCTATTGCAATACAGACAGCGTACGTACCACCGTCGCACATTGCATTCACCGTTTCACGATCCAGGATATCGGCGCGCAAGCCATTCGGGAAAGCAAATTTCATTTTTCCTGGCCAACGGCGTTGCACTTCCTGCATCAGCTGACGCACACGCGGTTTATGCAAGTTGAAAATATCATCCTCAATATGAAACTCATCCACCCCGTAACGGGTATACAGATGATCAATTTCCGCTACCACACGCTCTACGCTGTGATAGGTGAATTTCTTGCTGAAAATGTCGTGGCAGTAATTGCACAGATAGGGGCAGCCACGCGATGTAAATAACGGCGCGTAACGTTTGCCTTTCAGGTTGGCAGCATGATTGGGTTTGCCGGCATACAGATCAAAATCCACGATATCCCATGCCGGCATCGGCAACGTATCAATGTCGGCAATAAAATCCTGGGTTTTTGAAAAATACAGGCTGCCATCGGGCATCCTGCGTGAAAAACCGGGAATATCCGTGCCCTGTTCAACATCACAAGCGAGACGGAAAAGCGCTTCAGGAAATGTGTGGTCGGCGGGCCCTTCAAACACCCAGTCAATGGAGCTTTCTTCAAATACGGTTGCCGCATTGTTTAGCGCAAACGGGCCACCCATCACGGTAATCACTGCAGGATCAAGCGCCTTGGCAGTACGGGCAATGTTATAACTGGCGCGCGCTTCATAATTCAGCGCAGAAAAGCCGATCACATCAGGCTGGAAAGATTGCAATGTCGGCACAAGATCCTGATCAGACATCTCGGCCACTTTCATATCTACAACACGTATATCAATGTTGTGATTGAATTTTTCACGGATAGACGACGTGAGATACAACAACCCCAGGGGAGGCGACTGGATTCCTGCAACCACTTTCTGGTAAGGCTTGAGCAACAACACCCTCAAACGCCGCACAGGCTGGCGTACTTCATCCACACCTGTGATATTACGGGCGGAAATGCGAGCGGGCAGCAAAGCATTGTCTGTAGCTATAGTCATGATTTTATAGTGGTTTTATAGTAAGAAAATTATCGTCCCACTATGCCACCGTTCGATCCAGATTGCGATATCCCAGCGCCTCGCGCAGATGGGCGGTCGCAATGCTGTCACTCCCTGAAAGGTCCGCCACCGTTCGCGCCACTTTCAACACGCGATGATATGCGCGTGCAGATAACCCCAGCTTCTCCATCGCTTGCGCCATCAATGCGCGCTGCTCATCCGTTAACACACAGACCATCTCGACTTCGCGCGTTCCGAGCGCAGCGTTGCTCTTGCCAGACCGCTCCCACTGCCTGCGCCTGGCAGCACAGACCCGTTCACGCACCTGCGCAGAACTTTCGCTTTCTGTGGATGGCGCCATGACATCACTTTGCGGCAAGGCTGGCACAGCGATATGCATGTCGATACGGTCCAGCAGCGGACCCGACAAACGATCACGGTAGCGGCGGATCTGCTCCGGCTTGCAGCGGCATGCCTGGCGGGTATCACCGGCATGGCCACACGGACAAGGGTTCATAGCGGCGACCAACTGGAAACGTGCCGGAAACTGCACCTGGGCGTTGGCACGGGCAATCAGGATCTCGCCATACTCCAGCGGTTCACGCAGCACTTCCAGCACGGATCTGGGAAACTCGGGAAACTCATCCAGGAAAAGAACGCCGTGGTGTGCCAGCGAGATTTCGCCCGGACGTGGCTGGCTGCCACCGCCGACTAACGCCACAGCAGAAGCGGTATGGTGCGGCTGGCGAAAAGGACGCCCCTGCATGATCGACTGCCCACGGCTCGCCACTGAATGGATGGCGGCCACTTCCAGCATCTCCTCCTCGCGAAGTGGCGGCAACAAACCCGGCAAGCGCTGCGCCAACATGGTCTTGCCTGTGCCGGGTGGGCCACAAAGCAGCAGGTTATGCCCTCCGGCTGCCGCAATTTCCAGCGCGCGCTTGGCAGCGATTTGCCCACGCACATCCGCCAGATCCCATTGCGAATGCGCCACTGGCTGCGCAAGATCTTTCAAACGCACGGCGGGAATTTTTTCCTGTTCATGCAAATGCGCACAGACGTCCAGCAAATGCTTTGCTGCATACACATCGCAACCACTGTATTGCGCTGCTTCTTCCCCATTGGCATACGGCAGCAATAACGAACGGTTATCGCGCGCACAGGCCATCGCTGCAGTCAGTGAACCGTTCACTGGCCGCAGCTCCCCGGACAAAGCCAGCTCACCAATGCATTCCAGTTTTTCCAGCGCCTCCGCCGGAACCTGGCCTGATGCAGCCAGAATACCCAGGGCAATGGCGAGATCGTAACGGCCACCCTCCTTGGGCAAATCGGCTGGTGCCAGGTTGATCGTGATGCGCTTGGGCGGGAAATCAAAACCGGCGTTCAACAGCGCACTGCGGACACGGTCTTTACTCTCTTTAACGGCTGTCTCCGGCAACCCGACAATCGACAAACCGGGCATGCCATTCGAGAGATGGGTTTCAACAGTGATCAGCGGTGCGTTGATGCCCAGCTGGGCGCGCGAATAGACAATAGCAAGCGACATGCCTGACTCCTTCCATGGTAGTGGCAAAAATAGCGGGTAGCGGAAAATCCTTTCCGGCGCGCATTCTGACCGAGAGCCCCGACAAATAAAAGCCTGCGGGAAAGCGCTCCAGCAAGGTGCGCCCAATAAATATATGCACCAAATGCGCCCGATATATTCGATCCAGGCGTGGATAACTACCCCTGAAGTGCAATAAATGCACTTTATGCCATGCTGGCAAACTTCTTGCTCTGGTCATCACTGTGAGTGTTTATCCAACAGAGGACGAAGATCATGGCTAAAAGAAAACAACTTCCAGCAACAGGCATCTGGCGTACGGCCAGCAAATACTTGCTGGCCTGCGTGCTGATGGTCGCCAGCACAGTGGGCCATGCTGAAGACAAGAAAAATTTCTCGATGGCGTGGAGTATTTACGCCGGCTGGATGCCATGGCCCTACGCTGCACAATCCGGCATCCTCAAAAAATGGGCTGATAAATATGGCATCACGATTGATGTAAAACAGCTGGATTACATTGAATCCATTAACCAGTTCACTGCTGGTCAGTTTGACGCTGTACTCGTCACCAATATGGATGCGCTGACAATTCCTGCAGCGGGTGGCGTTGATACGTCCATCATCATCGTGGGCGACTATTCCAACGGCAACGACGGCCTGACATTGAAAGGCAAGAAAGACCTGAAAGACATCAAGGGCCAGAAAGTGAATCTGGTTGAATTGTCTGTTTCGCATTATTTTCTGGCACGCGCACTGGAAAGCGTAGGCTTGACTGAAAAAGATGTGAAAGTGGTCAACACATCGGATGCGGATATTGTTGCCGCCTGGGGAACGCCGGATGTGACTGCCGCTGCATCATGGAATCCGCAGTTATCAGAAATCAAGAACCAGAAAGATACTTACGAAGTCTTTGACTCGTCAAAAATTCCCGGCGAAATCCTCGATACACTGGCAGTCAATACCGCCACCATGAAAGCACACCCTGAACTGGCCAAAGCCTTGACGGGTGCCTGGTTTGAAACGCTGGCGCTCATGCACAAAAACGATGCTGCTGCGATTGCCGCCAAAACCAGCATGGCACAGTTGTCTGGTACGGACTTGCCTGGATACGAGGCACAACTGAAAACCACCAAACTGTTCTATACGCCAAAAGAAACGCTGGATTTTACTGTTGCACCCGCATTGGTCGCATCCAATGACATGGTTCGCAAGTTTTCGTTTGATCACGGTTTGCTAGGACAGAATGCCACCAGCGTTGACGTAATCGGCATTGAATTCCCTGGCGGCAAAGTGCTCGGCGATGCAAAAAATATCAAGCTGCGTTTTGATGCCACTTACATACAACTGGCTTCTGAAGGCAAGTTGTAGAACCCCATCCTCATGCCTGGTACCACTTGCCGCCTTCGGGCGGCTTTTTTAATTCCATACTGCGCATATCTTGGCTAGCCACGTGCTTCCAGGAAGGCAGCGAGTAATATCAGGCCCGCTCCGCACCATTCCGTCACCGATAAATATTCCTGGTTTAACCACATCGATGTCATCACTGCCGCCACCAGCTCCAGGATAATAATCACGGCAGCGCGACCCGCTTCCAGATGTGTCACACCCCATTGTGTGCCAATGTTGGCCAGCAACAACCAGCACACACCAAACCCTCCGGCCAGCAACAACAACGATGGCGAGACCTCCACTGGCCAATGCTGCACACCTGCCAATAGCAACAATCCTGACATGACGGTGCAACTGAAAAACATCAGCGCAATTTTGGGCGGAACAGGCAAATCAGGCGTAGCGCGAAAAATAATATTGTTCATCGCATAGGCAAAACCGGACGAAATAGCCAACAGATCCAGCCACGATGGCGGCTGCACAAGCACATTGATACCACCAAGAATCAGCCATGCGCCCGTCAACGCCAGGATCACTGCCAATGCACGCAGGCGCGTGAGTCGCTCACCCAGAAACAACAAGCCACCCACGACAGCCCACACAGGCAGCAAGTAAAACAGCGACATCATCCTTACTACATCGCCATACATCACGCTCATATTGAATGCGATGCTGGCGTATCCACCCAGACAGAAAATGCCAACGATGACACGCCATTGTGTACGCCATCGGGACAATTGGCGCAGCAAAAGTGGTAGCGCAAAAACCAGGACAGAACCGTAAGCAATAAAAAACAGTGCCGCCCCATCCAGACCGGCACTGGCAAAATATTTCAATGGAATCCAGGTGCAGCCCCAGATAATGGACGAGCCAACCAATGCCAGCACTGGCAACCGCGTAGAAGTGTGCATATACAATCAATCCGCCGTGAGATATTCCAGCACATCCACCATGAGCGCATTGATGCCTGCGTAAGCGGATAACGGAGCATCCAGTATCTGTTGTGCTGCCTGGATGTATGGTGCGTCTACCAGTTCTTCACCGTTGTCTTCTTCCACAAAAGCACGCGCACTGTCTGGCGTAGTCTCAAGATGGAATTGCAGACCGATGACCCGCCTGCCGTACTGGAAACCCTGATTTTCACACGCAGCACTGCGGGCAAGGTGCACGGCGCCCGCGGGTAATTCAAACGTTTCCCCATGCCAATGGAATACATTGGCGACTGCAGGAAAGCGGAATGTATCTTGAACAGGTTGCGTTGCAGTGACAGGAAACCAGCCGATTTCCTTGCAGGGATTGGCTTGCACACTGGCACCCAGTGCATTGGCAATCAGTTGCGACCCCAGACAGATGCCCAGTACAGCTTTGCCACTATCCATCGCCTCACGAATAAATTTTTTTTCGGCGCGCAGCCAGGGCAATATCTCTTCATCATTCACGCTCATCGGGCCGCCGAGCGCAATCACAAGATCCTGCTCACCCGCTACCGGCAACGCCGATGATTCAAAAAAACAGGTGCATGTGACAGTTGCACCGCGTTTTTCAAGCCATGACTGGATGCTGCCCAACCCCTCTGATGGCACATGTTGCAATACATGGACTTTCATAGCAGAACCTTGCCTGTTTTTGACAGCCGATACTATTCTATTCCGGATGGAAAAGTATCGTGGTGGCGGAAGAAAGCCATGTCATGGTTTGGCCACAGCTCTGCACCGCTGTCACTGGCAATCTGTTTGAGTTTGCGGATACTCGATAGCGCGAGCGCCTCATTGTCTCTCCAGCACAAACCCGGCGCAATTTCAGCATCGAGGTTTTCCTGCAAGTCTGCTGCATCGCCACACAACAATACCGGGCGGCCTTTCGGCAATTCAATCAGCATGGACATATGCCCCGCCGTGTGGCCGGGTGTCTCTATAGCCTGTATGCCACTGCCCAGCGCGTAATCATTGCAGTGCACACACCAGCGCACACCATGGATAAAATCATCCTGGAAATAGGCTTCATCTGCCGGCTCACACATGGCTGCCAGTTCCCGCTGGTGCACATGTACATCCGCGTGTGCCATGTCATTCAATCCACCAGCATGATCAAAATGCAGATGACCACACACCACACAATCCACGTCCCGCACATCCAGCCCCAGCTGTGCAAGGCGCGAAGGTAATCGCTGCTCTTCTGTCACTTCCGGCGGCCCAAATGCAAAAGCAGGATTCTCATACCACTGTGCCCGCAACTGCGGATCATGCACTTTGCTGTAATCGCAGCCCACGTCATACAGAATGCGGCCATTCCTGGTTTCAATCAGGTAGGCGAGTATGGGTGCTTCAATGATGACACCTTCACCCATCCCCCGCGTAGACAAGGATTTATCGTAACGGTGCGTGCCACACAACAAAGGCCAGAAGCGTGTAACAGATGTCATCGTCAATTCCCTTCTAGAATTAGTGTCCAGTCAAAAAGGAAACACCATCAACACCGACAAATGTTGCCCCCTGGTTACCCACCACATCAAAATCCACCGCATCTTCATGCACCATACGCTGTACACGGTAGCGGTGATAACAGGCAATCTGGTGTCTGAACGGAATCACCTGGGGCAAGGTATCACCAAATAAATTGGCATGCAGTGCCGGCAAACGATGCCACGGCTGGTTCGGCTTTTCATGGTGCGCATTGTGGTAACCGAAATTCAAAGTGAACAGATTCAACAGTGGATATTTTGTCGAATGCATATTGCTGTAGGTATGCGTGGCTTCAAATTCTGCATCAAATTGCCGTGCTTCTGGCCCGCGCTCCTGCTCCAGCGTTTCAAACAAATCATAGGTATGCTGAAACGCATCCATAAAGCGCAACACATGCAACATCACCATGTATGAAACGGCATAACACAACAGCGCTGTTGGTGCGTACAACCCTACTGATACAAAGAGTGCACCACGAATCAACAACACCGTGACCACACGTGCCCGCTGCTCCCGCCGCGTAGGCAATACAAACGGCATCAGCGGCACCAGCCAGTGCATGACAAGGTCAACCGCTGGAATGTACGCCCATTCCAGCGCCTGCAACACCCGAAGCAACCATGGATACTGCTGCAAATATTTACGGAAATTGAAAGCCACTACATCGGCACGATCAACATGATGGCGGAAATGCTTGTGCCTCAAGCCTTCGTACGTGCCATAGCAAGCGCCGGTCAACCACAGTAGCACTTCACCCAGTCGCGCATTGTTTGCATTATTGGCAAACAGTGTGTTGTGTGCGCATTCGTGAATAAGATAGGCCGCGATAATCATTGCATGCGCCAATAACACCACACCAACGGCATTCGCCAGCCAGGCATCCCGCGTTACCAGCCACCAGCCCGCACCGTAGCCCACGAATGCGTAGCCAAACACCAGCATATTGGGTAAAACGCCATCGCGGTGGCGAAATAATTTTGTATAGGCAGGTAACTTTCGGTTGTACTCAGACATGATCGCCCCGAGGTGGGTCGTCCCACTGGTTATACACACTGCTGGCCGTCCGGCAGCGGATTCACAGGAATATCGGCTATAACCAAAGCAATATCCGAGCCAGAAAATTTCGTCTACCAACAAACATAAAGCGGTCGCAATGTGCCTTTATGGTGCTGGAAAGATTTTATTGCACCGTAACAGCGCATGGCGCACAGCAATTTGCACCATCACCCTGAAAAAATCTGGACAAGGCAGTTGGCACACTCCGTGCATTTCCACTGTTATGAAACGAGCAATCAATATCCGACCATCAAAACCGCTGGGATTACTGCTGGCGTTACTGCCATTTGTTATCGCAGCCGCGTTCTATGTGTCTGCATCCATTGCACGGCATGCGGAGAATGAAAACGACCGTTTATTACCGGACATGACCCAGCTGCTGGACGGCATCCATCGGGTTGCGCTGGAAGAAGACAAACGCACAGGCGATATCATCCTGTGGACAGACACCGCCGCCAGCTTGCGGCGCCTTGCGTGGGGCGTAGGGATCAGCGCCACCAGCGGTTTGCTATTTGGAATCATGACAGGGATGTTTCCCCTTTTTCGCAGCAGTTTTGCTCCTCCAGTTGCCATCCTGTCACTGATTCCCCCGATGGCAATACTCCCCATCCTGTTTGTGATGTGTGGCCTGGGGGAAGTATCAAAAGTAGTGCTGATTGTGCTTGGTATTGCACCCGTCATCATTCGTGATATGCAAGGGCGCGTGCAGGATTTGCCGCATGAACAATTGATCAAGGCACAATCGCTCGGCGCTTCCAGCTGGCAGATTGCTGTGCGCGTGGTATTGCCACAAGTGCTGCCGCGTTTACTGGATGCCTTGCGGCTGTCTCTCGGTGCAGCATGGCTGTTCCTGATTTCTGCGGAAGCGATTGCAGCGGAAGATGGGCTCGGTTACCGGATATTTCTCCTGCGCCGCTATCTGGCGATGGATGTGATTCTCCCGTATGTCGCGTGGATCACCTTGTTGGCATGGCTGATGGATCGCAGCTTGCGTGCATTGCACCGCTGGGCATTTCCCTGGCTGCGCAGCACAGACGATGCGGGAGACGCCCCATGAGTTTTATCAGCATCAAGCATCTGTGGAAGGAGTACGGCAACCGTGTGGTACTCGAAAATATTTCACTGGATATTGCACAGGGAGAGTTTGTCAGCATTGTTGGCGCATCCGGTTGCGGCAAGACCACTTTTTTCAAAATGTTGCTCGGCGAAGAAAAACCTTCACGGGGAGAAATGTTGCTCCACGGCAAACGCTGGCCTCGCGAACCAGATGCTGATCGCGGCGTAGTGTTCCAACGCTATTCGGTGTTCCCTCACCTCACTGCAATTCAGAATGTCGTGCTTGGCCTGGAGTTTCGTGATGCAAAATGGGCCACACGGTTGCTGGGCAGGAAAAAAAATGCCGCGATGGAGCAGGCGCAAACGATGCTGGAAGCAGTCGGGTTGGGCAACAACAGCCACAAGTATCCCCATCAACTGTCGGGTGGTATGCAGCAGCGCCTTGCACTCGCACAATCACTGATTCGCGAACCGGAGATCCTGCTGCTGGATGAACCCTTCGGCGCACTCGATCCAGGCATCAAGGCAGACATGCATGCCTTGCTCATATCGCTATGGCAAGAAAAACAGTTCAGCCTTGATCCAGGCATCAAGGCAGACATGCATGCCTTGCTCATATCGCTATGGCAAGAAA
>ERZ724527.296-NODE-296-length-25230-cov-6.192056_pt1 | contig 25230 bp, 24 predicted proteins | sample MGYA00376060_ERZ724527 | MGnify/ENA primary metagenome ERZ724527 (study PRJEB28724, sample SAMN07190886) | activated sludge metagenome | isolation source: activated sludge of sewage treatment plant in Hong Hong | place: USA: Christiansburg, Virginia | collected...
TCGCGCAGCATGCTGTCGGTGACAAAGGCGTTGCGCGCATCGATGGCGCGCGCGTCTTCGGGCGGCGTGGCGGGCTTGTCGGATTCAAACAGCAACTTGCCCTTGGCGTCAACAACGCGCTGTATTAGCCACGGGCTCACGCGGTAGCCACCGTTGGCGAACACACCATAGGCGCTGGCCAGCTGCACCGGCGTGACCGAGCCGGTGCCCAGCGCCATGGTCAGGTTGGTGGGATGCTTGTCGGCGTCAAACCCAAAGCGGGACAGAAAGTCGCGCGCATACTCCACACCAATGGCCTTGAGGATGCGCACCGACACCACGTTTTTGGACTGCGCCAGCGCGTCCTGCATGCGGATGGGGCCGTCGTATTTGTCGTCGTCATTGCGCGGGTCCCACTTCAGGCTCTCGGTGGTGGTGCTTGAGAGTTGCACATCGTTGATCAGCGTGGCCGGCGCAAAGCCCCGTTCCAGCGCTGCGGAGTAAATGAAGGGCTTGATGCTTGATCCCGGCTGGCGCCACGCGCTCGTGGCGTGGTTGAAATTCTTGCGGCGGAAGTCAAAGCCCCCCACCAGCGCGCGGTAGGCGCCACTCTGGGCGTTGAGTGAGACATAGGCGGCGTCCACCTCGGGCAACTGGGAGATGGCCCACTTCATGTTGCGGGTCTGCACGACGCGGATCAGCGCACCGGGGCGTATGCGCACAGCCTTGGCGGCATTGGGTTGCAGCGCACCGGCGGCAAAGCCCAGGCCCTCGGCCGTAACCTGGATGGATTCCCCCGAGGCCAGGTCGGCCTTGAGGGTCTTGCCCACCACCGCAGTCACCACAGCGCTCAGCAGGCCATCGCTGGCCGGGTGTTTTTGCAGCAGCGCGTCGATGGCGTCGTCGCGGGCATCCTCGTCGGCAGGGAGTTCGATAAAAGCTTCCGGGCCGCGGTAGCCATGGCGTTGGTCGTAGGCCAGCACATTGCGCCGCACCGACTCATAAGCCGCCAGTTGCTCGGCCTGGTTGATGGTGGTCACCACCTTCAGGCCCATGGTGTAGGCCGCGTCCTGGTACTGCGTGACCATGCTCTGGCGCACCATCTCGGCCACATAGGCGCCGTGGGATTCGACGTTGGGGCTCGTGTTGACGCGAATCGGCTCGGTGCTGGCCTGGTCGAACTGCACCTGCGTGATGTGGCCGTTGCGCAGCATGCTCCTGAGCACCTGCAGCTGGCGCTGTTTGGCCCGCTCCAGATTCACCGCCGGGTTGTGCCGGACCGGGTTCTTCGGCACGCCGGCGAGCATGGCCGCCTGGGCGATGCTCAATTCAGACAATGACTTTCCGAAGTAGGTGCGCGCCGCGCTGGAAAAGCCGTAACTGCGCTGGCCCAGGTAGATCTGGTTCATGTACAGCTCCAGGATCTGGTCCTTGGTCAGGGCGTGTTCAATGCGGTAGGTCAGGATGGCTTCCTTGAGCTTGCGCGTGACGGTGCGCTCCTGGGTCAGGTAGAAGTTGCGTGCCACCTGCATGGTGATGGTGGAAGCCCCTTCCTGCAGGCCGCCGCTCAGGGCGCGGGCCAGACCAATGAAATCCACCCCGCTGTGCGTGTAAAAGCGCGCGTCTTCGATGGACAGCAATGCGTTCTTCATCAAGTCCGGCATATCCGCAATGGCCACAAAGTCGCGGTGCTCCTGACCAAATTCGCCAATCAGCACGTTGTCGGCCGTGTACACGCGCAGCGGCAGCTTGGGCCGGTAGTCGGTCACCGCATCCAGCGTGGGCAGGCTGGGGATCAGCACCAGCACCACGTAGGCCGCCAGCAGTACTCCGGCCAGGGCCAGCACGGCGGTCAGCCTTGCGATCCATTTCACAACAGACGGGCGATTTGCAGAAAATGACAGGGCTTGCACGGGGCGTGGGTCAGGGGTTGGCATGCCAGGGCGGCGCGCGTATTGTGGCCGAGGATGGCCGGGTCGGTAAAATCAGCGGCTTTACACCCCACACCGGATTTCTGCTCCATGCCCCTTGCACCCCCTCCTGGCGTCGCTGTGCCCACCGTTTTGGTGACGGGTGCGGCCCGGCGTCTGGGCCGCGAAATTGCGCTGGCACTGGCCGCGGCGGGCTGGCGGGTGGCGGTGCACTACCGGAGTTCGCTCGACGATGCTACAAAAACAATAGCTGACTGCGACCATTTGACAAGGGGCGCAGCCGGATTTCATGCAAACCTCGACGACGAGATGGCGGTCCGGGGCCTGTTGCCCACGGTGGTACAGGCCATGGGCCACGTGGACGCCGTGGTCAACAGCGCCTCCACCTTTGAGCACGACACCAACGCCAGCTTCAGCTTTGCCGCCATGGAAAAGCACATGCGCAGCAACGCCGGGGCGGCCATCGTGCTGGCGCAGGCACTGCACACGCATATCACAGCGCGCGGCGGAGCGTGGGGGCGTGGTGTGGTGGTCAACCTGCTGGACCAGAAGCTGTGGAACCAGAACCCCGATTTCTTCAGCTACACCCTGTCCAAGGCCGCGCTGGAAGCCGCCAACACCATGCTGGCGCTGGCCCTGAGCCCGCTGGTGCGGGTGGTGGGCGTGGCGCCGGGCCTGACTCTGACCAGCCATTTGCTCAGTGACGCCAAATTCGAGGCCCTGCACAAGCTCGCCCCATTGGGGCGCTCCTCCACGCCGCAGGATGTGGCATCTGCCGTACTCTTCGCGCTGCAAAACCAGTCCATCACCGGCACCACGCTGCTGGTGGACGGTGGCCAGCACCTGATGCGCTTTGAGCGCGATTTTTCCCTGATGTGAGTCCAAATCCTACTATGCAACACACCACGGGAACCCAGATCCTGACGCTCACCGGCCTGCGCTTTGACGCCAGCCTGGGCATTCTGGAGTCAGAAAAGATCGCACCGCAGCCGATCCAGGTCGACGCGGAGCTGAGCCTGGGCGCCCAGCCCCTGTTGCCGCACGACGACGATATTCACCATGTGCTGGACTACCGCAAGGTGCGCAGAATCATCATCGACGAGTGCACGTCCGAGCATGTCAATCTGCTGGAAAGCCTAATCGGCAAGCTGGCGCACCGCCTGATGCAACTGCCCGGCGTGCTGGGCGTGCGGGTGAAGATTGCCAAGCTGGAGATTTTTGACGACTGCGAAGTGGCGATTCGGGTCGAAGCCGGCCAGTGGTGACGCCGGGAATTGGAGGCAGGTCCCCATACAGGACGACCGCGTTGCGGGAAAATGGAATATTGAAAGATGAATTTATGAATGCCGTTTGGATTGAAGACGAAGTCGCTCCCGCAGCCCGGGATTTGAAGATCGAGCGCGAAACCCACAAGCTCGAAAAACGCCTGTGCCGCCAGGTCGGCCAGGCCATCATCGACTTCAACATGATTGAAGAAGGTGACCGCGTGATGGTCTGCATGTCGGGTGGCAAGGACAGCTACGGCATGCTCGACATCCTGCTCAAGATGCAGCAGCGCGCGCCCATCCGTTTCGAGATCGTGGCCGTCAACCTGGACCAGAAGCAGCCCGGTTTTCCCGACCACATCCTGCCTGAGTACCTGAAAAGTCTGGGTGTGGAGTACCACATCGAAACGCAGGACACCTATTCCATCGTCAAGCGCAACATCCCCGAAGGCAAAACCATGTGCAGCCTGTGCAGCCGCCTGCGCCGGGGCATTTTGTACAGCGTGGCGCGGCGCCTGAAGTGCAACAAGCTGGCGCTGGGCCACCACCGCGACGACATGTTGCAGACCTTCTTTTTGAACATGTTTTTTGGCGGCAAGCTCAAGGGCATGCCGCCCAAGCTGACCAGCGACAACGGTGAATTTATTGTCATCCGCCCGATGGCTTACGTGGCCGAGAAGGACCTGATCCGCTGGGCCGCACACCGCCAGTTCCCCATCATCCCGTGTTCGCTGTGCGGCAGCCAGACCAACCTGCAGCGCGTGCAGATCGGCAACATGCTGCGCGATTGGGAGAAGCAGTACCCCGGCCGCGCCGAGACCATGTTCACCGCCCTGCAAAACGTGGTGCCATCCCACCTGATGGACCACAAGCGCCACGACTTCAAGGCCATCAAAGCCACCGGCATACCTGATGCGGACGGCGACACAGCGTTTGACGCCGAAGAAATCACACCACCCGCACTGACCGGCCTGCCCGGCCTGCAGGTCGTGATGGCATAGCCCCGGCCATGAGCGCAACCCGCATCATTGCCATTCGCCACGGCGAGACCGCCTGGAACGTGGACACGCGCCTGCAAGGCCACCTGGACATAGGCCTGAACGCGCGCGGCCAGTGGCAGGCCCAGCGCGCCGCGCAGGCGCTGGCCGACGAAGACATTGCGGCCATTTACACCAGCGACCTTTCACGCGCCCGCGCCACGGCCCAGGCGATTGCCGACCACAACGCCAACCCGGCCGCGCGCCAGGTGCATCCGCACACCGGCCTGCGCGAGCGCGGATTCGGAATTTTTGAAGGGCAGACCTATGCCCAGATCAACCTGGACTGGCCCGAAGAATCGCGCCGCTGGCGCCAGCGCGATCCCCACTTCGCACCCCAGGGCGGCGAGACCCTGACCCAGCTGCGGGAACGCGTTAGCGCCACGGTCAACGCCCTGGCCAGCCAGCACGTGGGTGAGCAAATCGTCCTGGTGGCCCATGGTGGCGTCATGGACGCGCTGTACCGGCTGGCCACCCATGTGGCCATAGACGCTCCCCGCTCCTGGGACCTGGGCAACGCGGCCATCAACCGCCTGCTGTGGACACCCGATGGACTGACCCTGGTGGGCTGGTCCGACACGCGGCACCTGGACGACGCCACACTGGACGAAACCAGCGCCTGAGGGCGTTGGACTCCTGCTGCTGCGCGGGCCACGGCTACACTCGCCGGTTGCCAAAAAACGGTTTCTGTCGGATGTTGGCCCGTGTACCCCGCCCGGGGGCGCGAGAGCACATGGAACTTGCCTGGATGGGGTGGAAAACAATGAAACGTGCGGACTTCAAAACCTGGATAACCCAAGGGACCTACCCGCGCCTTTTTCTCCCCATCCTGTTGCTGATTGTTCTGGTCACCGTGGTGCGCTACCACTACCTGCTGGAGGCCGAAACGACCGAGGCCAGCAGCATGGTGCAGGTGCAGTTGCAGCAAACCCGGCGCAATGTGCTGGACCAGCTTGCCCATGCGACACCCCAGGGGCCGGACGGCCGGGTCAAGGCGGTGCTGGACGCCGGGTTGCAGGCCAATCCCGTCGTGGAATCCCTGCGCTGGGAGACCGTTGGCGGCACGGCCGTGGAAGCCGTGCGGGCAACCCCGGCCGACGCCCCCGATGTACCCAAATGGTTTGCGGACCTGGTCCACCTTCAGCGCCAGCAGCTGCAGGCGACCCAAACGCTGGAGGATGGTTCCGTGGGGCGACTGACCGTGGCCACCGCGCCGGCTGCCGGGTTGCGACAGGTCTGGCACACCGTCTCCACCCAGGCGCGGATCTCGGCGCTGAACATCTTCACGATTCTGTTCCTGTTGACGCTGTTGCTGCGGGCCAATGGGCGCATGCTCGATCGCCTGCACCGGGCGACCGAAGACTTCAAGGCCGGCCGGCTGGAGGCACGCATGCAGGTCACGGGCACGCTGGAAGCCAGGCAGATGGCCAAGACCTTCAACAGCATGGCCGAGCAGATTCAATCCCTGGTGGATTCGCTGCATGCCACGCAGCGCCAGAAGGACGAACAGCTTCACTTCACACGGCAGTTGATTGACGCCCTGCCCTTGCCGGTCTTTGTCCGCGACACCCAGGGCGTGTGCATGGGTGTGAACCGCGCATGGGAGCAGCTCTTTGACGCCCCGGCCGCCGACGTGGTGGGGCACTCGCTGATGAGTGACTTCATTGCCTTGTCGCACGAACGTCCGGGCGGCACACGCCCCGCCTCGCCCCACGCGGACAACGAAATCGTGGTCAAGGCGGCGGGCAACCAACTGCGTGAAATGTGCTACTTCAAGGCCCCCTTCACCAGCGTCGGCGGACGGGAGGCCGGCACCATCAGCACCCTGGTCGATGTCACCGAACGCAAGCTGGCGCAGGCCGCACTGCGGGCAGAAAAGGAGCGCGCCGAGGTGACGCTGGCGTCCATTGGTGACGGCGTCATCACCACGGACCTGGACGGCCACATTGAATCCCTGAATGAAGTGGCGCAATTCCTCACGGGCTACACGCTGGCACAAGCGCAAGGGCTGGCGCTGGCGGTGGTTTTTCGCCTGGTCCAGGGGTCGGGTGCGCAAGCCAACACACTCGACGCGAACAAGACCCACACCGTGGACGTGGCAACCCATGTAACCGACCAGTTGCTGGTACACCGTTCGGGCGAACGCTACGCCATTGAGTACACGGCCGCTCCCATCCGGCGCGGCAACGGCGTGGTGACCGGGTGCGTGCTGGTGTTTCGTGACGTCACGGAAACCCGCGACCTCCTGCAAAAAATCTCCTGGCAGGCCCTGCATGACCCGCTGACCGGCCTGAGCAACCGATCGGCACTGGCGGAATGTCTGACGCATGCCTTGTTCCAGAGCCGCCAGGCCAAGAAATTCCTGGCCGTGTGCCTGCTGGATCTGGACAACTTTCAGGCCATCAACGAACGCCATGGCAGCGCCATGGGAGACCGGCTGCTCAAGGAAGTGGCCATGCGGCTACACGGCTTTGCGCTGGAAACCGATGTGGCGGCCCGTTTGGGAGGCGATGAATTCGTGGTGCTGCTGGGGGGCCAGGCCGATGGTGCCGCCATTCAGTCCCGCGTGCGCCAGTTGCTGCAACAGCTGGAAACGGCCTACGCGATCGACGACACGGAGATCCACATCACCGCCAGCGTCGGCGTGGCGGTCTTTCCGCAAGACGATGCCAGCCCCGACACCCTGCTGCGCCACGCGGACCAGGCCATGTGCCAGGCCAAGCAGACCGGTCGCAACCGCATGCATTTTTTTGACCCCCAGCTCGATCAGGAGGTGCAAACCAACCACTCACGCCGCACCCAGGTCCAGAAGGCTTTGCGCCATGGCGAGCTGCGGGTCTACTACCAGCCCAAGGTGAATATGCGCCAGCGCCAGGTGGTGGGCATGGAGGCCCTGATTCGCTGGCAGCACCCCGAGCAGGGGCTGTTGGGGCCTGGCCATTTTTTGCCGCTGGTTGAAAACACCGATGTGATCGTGGACCTGGGCGAGTGGGTGCTGCACCAGGCACTGGCGCAGATCGCGCAGTGGGTGGCGCAGGGACAGCAGTGGACGGTCAGCGTCAATATCGCGGCCCGGCACTTTCACCGCGAGGACTTTGTGTCACGCCTCAAGACCATTCTGGCGGCCTACCCCAGCGTAGCCCCGAGCCTGCTGGAACTGGAAATCCTGGAATCGGCCGCACTGGAGGATGTGCAGCACATGTGCCAGGTCATGCGCGCCTGCCAGGCGCTGGGCGTGTGCTTCGCGCTGGACGACTTTGGCACCGGCTTCTCGTCCCTGTCCTACCTCAAACGCCTGCCCGCCGAGACCATCAAGATTGACCAGATCTTCATCCGCGGCCTGCTCGACGACCACGACGACCTGACCCTGGTCGTCGCCATTGTCGGCCTGGCCACCGCCTTTCAGCGCAAGGTGATTGCCGAAGGCGTTGAAACCATGGCCCAGGGCGAACGGCTGCTGCAGCTGGGCTGCGAGCTGGGTCAGGGATTTGGCATCGCCCGGCCCATGCCCGCCGCGGACGTGCTGCCATGGGCGGCCCGGTACCAGCACACCGCAGCCGTGATCAATACACCACAGACTTCGCCGGCGCCAGGGCGCTGAACTTCTTGCTCAGCGTGGCCACTCCCGGGTCCTGGCGGTTGATGGCGCTGAGCGTGGCAAGCTGTTTGCGCGCCGCCTCACGCTGGCCATCGCGCCAGTAGGCCAGGCCCAGGTAATAGTGAATTTCCTTGAAGCCCGAGGCAAAGCTAGCCGCACGCTCCAGGGCCGAGATGGCTGCGCCATGGCGCTGCGCGTCCAGGGCGACCAGCCCCAGCCCCAGCCAATAGTAGGGGTCTTCCTCCTGGCGCTTGACCAGCAAATCGGCATAGTACTTGGCCTCGGTCGCGCGGCCCTGGTCTGCCAGCAGCTTCTGCATGCCGCGCAGAGGGGCGTAGGACGGGCCCTCCAGTGCCAGCGCGTGGCGCAGCAACCGTTCAGCGGCGCCTGCAATGCCTTGCCGGGCATACAGCTGCGCCAGGTTGGCATAGGCCGGGGCATAACCGGGCGCTTTTTCAATCGCTGCCCGAAAATAGGCATAGGCCCGCGCGTCATCCCGCTGCACCAGGTATTCCGCGGCGCGGTTGTTGTAGAAGCGCGCCAGAATGGCGTCTTCCGTCAACCACGTGCCGGTGCGCCCGGACCCGGCCTGGGGTTCGAAATCGATGATGAAGACGCCGGTCACAAAGGGGCGTCCGTCAATCACCGCCTCGGTCTCTTCGCGGACCACCACGTTGACGTGCCCGTTGATGAAATCGACGCCATCGCGTCGGTCCACCGCGAACGGCACCCGTACCTCCTGCATATGGGCATTGATTCCCAGTACACGGGACGCCGCGTACGCCAGAATGGTCAGAGACAGGCAATCGCCACGCTGGTCATGCCAGGTTTGAGAGGCTGCGGTGGTGTGGCCACTGGTATACGCCAGCCGGATGCCAGCCGGGCCATACAGCCTGGCCAGCAACAGATCCAGCCGTCGCTTGGTGGAAAAGCCATGGCCTTTGTCCGCCTGCAGGCTTTGCACAATGTCGGCGTCCAGCGCAAACAGCGAATCACGGGTTTCCGTCACCAGCGCCGGCTGGTACTGGAACGCCTGGTCTTGCCAGATGTCTGCCGGCGGTGCGATTGCAACCGGCTGACTGGCGCAACCCGCCAGCCCCAGCAGCAGGCAGACAACAATAGACAGGTTCTTGCAATGCATGGCACCACCTCGCAAGGGAATCCAAACCCCCTGCGCAAAGTATGGACCCGTCCGCAGCAAACGTCCATAGGGTTGCCCCGCATTTCACAGAGCACCTGCTCGGCGAAAATACCCGCATGAGCAAAGTTATCGTTTTCGCCGCGCCGGTTTTCTTCCTGTTGATCGCACTTGAATTCGCGTGGAGTCGCCTGGGCACCAGCCGCACTGCAGGGCAAACGCCCTACCGCTTGAGCGACAGCATCAACAGCATCAGCCTGGGCATGCTCAGCCAGCTGCTGGGGGTGCTGGGCAAGCTGCTGATCGTAGGCATTTACGCCGCGGTGTTCGACGCCGTGGCGGTGTATCCCCGGCCGGAATTCTGGGGCACCTGGTACGGCGTGCTGCTGGCATTGGTGTTCTATGACCTGTGCTACTACTGGTACCACCGCGCCGGCCATGTCGTGGCACTGTTCTGGGCGGCACACGTGGTGCACCACCAGAGCCAGCACTACAACCTGTCCACCGCCTTGCGCCAGACCTCCAGCGGCATACTGCTGGGCTGGATGTTCTACCTGCCCATGGCCGTGGCCGGCGTGCCGCCCACGGTGTTCGGCATCGTGCTGCTGATCGACCTGCTGTACCAGTTCTGGGTGCACACCGAGCAGGTCGGCAAGCTGGGCTGGTTTGACCGCGTGTTCTGCTCACCCAGCAACCACCGCGTGCACCATGCCGTCAACGACCGCTACCTGGACAAAAACTATGGCGGCATCCTGGTGCTGTGGGACCGGCTGTTTGGCAGCTTCCAGGAAGAGAAAGACGACGTGCCCTGCGTCTACGGCACGCGCGGCCCGCTCAACAGCTGGGACCCGCTGTGGGCCAACCTGGAGGTGTATGCGACGCTGGCCCGGGAGTCCTGGCGCGCGCCGGACTGGGGTGACAAACTGCGCATCTGGTTCAAACCACCGGGCTGGCAGAGCGCCGCCATGGCACGGGCCCATCCAAAACCGGCCTTCACGCTGGAGACCGTTATGACCTACAACCCGCCCTTGAAGCCCGCACAACAGTGGTTTGCGACGCTGCAGTTTGTGCTGACCATGGGCGCGGTGCTGGTCTTTCTGTGGCATGCGGACGGTATGCGCCTTGCCGATGCCGCCATCTGGTGCGCGACGATTGTTGCGGGCCTGTGGGCCACCGGGCGCTACCTGCAGGGTGCCCTGGGCATGCTGGAAGTACTCACCGTGGAGTGCGCCGCCCTGGCCACCGTCAGCGCATTGGGCATGCTGGACGGCTATATGGTGTTCAAACCGCTGACCATGGTGATTGCTATTGTTTTTGTAGCTACACGCGGATATTCCACGAGGGCTGCAGGCCGTTTTAACGTATTGCTCATCGCCGCGCTGGTGTTTTCGCTGGCGGGCGATGTGTTTCTGATGCTGCCCGGCAACTACTTCATCCCCGGTCTGGCGTCTTTCCTGGTGGCACATGTGTTCTACATCGCGCTGTTCCGCCAGGGCCAGGGCTGGTTTCCCAGCAGGCGGGCCCTGGTGGCCGTGCTGGCAGTGGGCGCCACCATGTACGGCATCGTCTGGGGCGGACTGGGTGACCCGGTGCTGAAGATCGCCGTGGCGGCCTATGTGACCGTGATCTCGCTGATGGCGGCGCAGGCCATGGGCCGTGCGATGGTCCAGCGCGACGCTACTGCCCGCTGGGTCGCATTGGGTGCCTGTGTGTTCATGGTCAGCGACTCGCTGATCGCCATCAACAAGTTTGTAACGCCCGTAGCGCTGTCCTCGCTGTGGATTCTGGCGACCTACTACTGCGCCCAGATGCTGATCGTGCACAACGCGCGCACGACCGAGGGCTGAACGCAGCCAGGGTCGCAATGCCCCCCCGGCAAGCAATTGCGCACAGGTGTCGATATGATGGTCTGCGTACACCACTGAATGTATGAGCCCGATTACTACCGAGACCGATTCGCAGTTGCCCACCAAGGCGCTGTTGCAACTGTGCAAACGGCTGGAGCGCGCCTGGAATCTGCCCGACATTCTGGATGCTTTTTCACCGGTTGCGCAGCAGGTGCTGGGCTACCGCCATTCGTGGCTGGCCCTGTTCAGCCAGAAGCCCGGCTTTTGCACGGTCATCAGCCATATGACTGCGGGCGGAGAATCGGAGCTGTCGCGCAAGACGCAAAGTATGGAAATTCCCATCGCCGGCGATGCGATGCTGCAAGAGATCATGGGTGCCGACCATGTCGTCGTCGTGGAGGATGCCCGCACCGACCCACGAACCAACAAGGAGATGGTGGCACTGCTGGAAAACAGGACCATCATCAATGTGCCGCTGGTGTTGGCGGAGCAGCGGCTGGGCGCTCTGGGCATGGGGACCCACGGGGATATTGAAGGTGTGCGTGTGCCCTTGCCCTGGCAGATTGATTTCATGCAAGCCATGGCGGGCCACGTGGCGGTGGCGCTGGACCGCGTGCGCTTCATGGGGGCGCGCAAACTGGCCGAGGACGCGCTCTACCAGGAAAAGGAACGTTTGCAGGTGACGCTGCATGCCATCAGCGATGCCGTGATTTCGACCAACGCCAGTGGAGAACTGCTGTACATCAACCCGGTGGCGGAGACGCTGACCGGTTGGCCACTGGCCACAGCGGTGGGGCAACCCTACCACCAGGTATTTTGCATGGTGGACGCTGACGGCAGCGTCTCACCCATCGACCCGGTCGCCGATGCCATCGCTACCGCACAAACGCACCGCTACCCGCAACTTACCCTGCATCAGCGCCAGGGGGACCGTTTTCTGGTCGAGGTTGCGGTTTCTCCCATTCTGGATGCCGACGGCGAGGTGCAAGGCGCGGTACTGGTGTTTCGGGATGTGACCGAGCAGCGCCGCCTGAGCCAGGAGATCGCGTTCCAGGCCACCCATGATGAGCTGACCGGCCTGGGCAATCGCCGCGCGTTTGAGCAAGCCTTGAACCAGGCCTTCGCCGACGTGCGCCTTCCAGCGCGCAACCATGTGGTGTGTTATCTGGATTTGGACGAATTCAAGGTGGTCAATGACACCTGTGGTCACACGGCAGGGGATGAATTGCTGCGCCAGATCGCCCGCCTGTTTTCCACGGTACTGCGCGAGGAAGACCACCTTTGCCGCATTGGAGGGGACGAGTTCGGCATCATTCTGACCAACCAGAGTGTGGCCAACGCGCTACTCGCGGCAGAACGCCTGCAACTCAGTCTGGCGGGCTTTCGCTTTGTGTGGCGGGAGCGGAGTTTTGGCGTGGGGGTGAGCATTGGCATGGTGGTGATGGATGCGGACAGCGAGAGTGTGGGCGCGTTGTTGCAGGCGGCCGACAGCGCCTGTTACGTGGCAAAAGAAGGCGGACGCGGACGCATTCATGTGTACGCCACCGACGATCCTGCGCTGGCCCAGCGCTATGGGGTGATGGAGTGGGTCAGCCGCATTGAGCACGCACTACAGCACGGGCGGTTTGTGCTGTATGCACAGCCCATTGTGCCCATCGGTGCCACCCGTGCGAGCGGCCTGCACTGTGAAATCCTGTTGCGCATGCGCGATGAACAGGGGGCCCTGGTGTTGCCCGGGCTGTTCATTCCCGCAGCCGAGCGCTACCACCTTGCCTCGCGCATCGACCGTTGGGTGGTGAAACATACCCTCGAATGGGTATGCGCAAACCAGGAACGGATCGAACAGTGCTCCATCAATTTGTCGGGGCAATCGATGGGCGACAAGGGTTTCATGGCGTTTGTGTTGCAGAGCCTGGAACGTTCCGGCGTGCGTTGCGACAAGCTGTGTTTCGAGATTACGGAAACCGCTGCCATCAGCAACATGCAAACGGCCAATCGGTTTGTCGCGACCTTGCGGGAGCTTGGCTGCAAGTTATCGCTGGACGATTTCGGTAGCGGCTTGTCGTCTTTTGCCTACCTGAGAAACCTGCCCGTCGATGTGCTGAAGATCGACGGGCAGTTTGTGAAAGACATCGCACACGACCCGATCAGCCTGGCCATGGTCAAGTCGATTCACGAAATTGGCTGTTTGATGGGCAAGCAGACGGTGGCGGAGTTTGTGGAGAGCCAGGCCATTCTCGACCTGCTGCTGGAGATCGGTGTGCACTACGCACAGGGCTATGCAGTGGGTCGCCCGGTGCCATTGAACCAGGTACTGGTTGCGTGATGTGACCCACGGTGCGGTTCAGCGCCGCTGCACCTGCAGCGCAGCCTTGAGCCGTCGCACCTCGTGCTGCAAATCCAGGATCAGCGCGGCGGCCTCCAGCCCCACGCCAAAGTCGCGCTCCAGGCGGCGCGCCTCCAGTGCGCATTGCAGATCGGCGCTGAAAAAGCGCCAGTCGTCGGGCCGGGCGGCAGCGGGCGCCGCGTTGACGATGCCCACCTCCACCAGTTGCACCACCCAGGCCAGATCAGCACCACAGGCATGGGCCAGCTCCAGGGCGGCAATCGGGTTGTCGCTGTCGATGGCGACCACGGCCTCCAAGGTCACGGCGGTATAGCGGGACGTGGTCATGATGTTCCCCCCACGCCCAAAAAGCGTCTTGGATTGAATGGCGCGGCCTGCGCCAGTTGTTCATAGGCCTTGCGGGCGGCGTCGGTGTCGGCCGGCGGCAGCGCAATCTCCAGCAACAGGTACAAATGCCCCGGCGGCTTGCCGGGCAGGCCACGGTCCTTGAGCCGCAGTTTGAGGCCACCGCGCGCATTGGGCGGCACCGTCACCTCCACCACACCACCGCTGGGCGTGGGCACCTGAACCTGCGCGCCCAGCGCCGCCTCGGTCGGCGTGACGGGCAGCGTCAGGTACAGGTCGCGCCCCTCCACACGGTACAGCGAATGCAGCGCAATGCGCACTTCCAGATACAAGTCACCGGCAGGCTCGCCACCGTGGCCCGGCATGCCGTGGCCGGTGAGGCGGATGAACTGGCCGGGGTGCACGCCGGCCGGAATCTTCACGCTCAGCGTGCGGTTGACAAAAGTGGGCTGGCCCTGGGCGTCCATTTCCAGCGCCCGCAGCGTGATCTCGCGCTGGACACCATGGATGGCATCTTCCACCGAGATCTCGATGGCGGCATGGTGGTCTTCACCGCGGGCCCGGGTTTGGCGGCTCTGCGCCGCCCGTTGTTCACCCCTGCCAAACACCGAAGAAAAGAACTCGCTGAAATCGGCATGGTCGGCCGGCCCCTGACCGGGGCCCCGGTGGAACTCAAAGCCTTCGTCCCAACCCGGTGGCGGCTGAAAGTTGCCCTCACCCGGATGGCCACCACGTGCCACGCGGTCGGCCAGTGCGTCGTAGGCGGCGCGCTTCTCCTTGTCGCGCAGCACGTCGTTGGCCTCGTTGATGTCGCGCATGCGGGCCTGGGCGTCAGCCTCCTTGCTGACGTCGGGGTGGTACTTGCGCGCCAGCTTGCGGTAGGCCTTGCGCACATCCTCTTCCGAGGCGGTGCGTTCAATGCCCAGCGTTTGGTAGTAGTCCTTGAATTCCATTCGGCCAGTATGCGCGCCGTTTGGACGAAAATACATGAGAAAAATCAACCCGACCCCGCATGCCTGAACCACTGATCCCCCTACTGGAAGACGAAATCGAGTGCACCGCCATCCGTGCACAGGGTGCCGGGGGACAGAACGTCAACAAGGTCTCCAGCGCCATCCATCTGCGCTATTCGATCCCCGATTCGTCGCTGCCCGAGGAGATCAAGGAGCGGCTGATGGCCCTGAGCGACCAGCGCATCACGGCCGACGGCGTGGTGGTCATCAAGGCGCAAACGACACGCAGCCAGGAGCAGAACAAGGCTGACGCCATTGAGCGCCTGCAGGCCCTGGTGGACAGCGTGGCCGTGCTGCCCAAGCGCCGCAAGGCGACCAAGCCGACCAAAAGCTCGCAGCGCAAGCGCCTGGAGGGCAAGGCCGTGCGGGGGGATGTGAAGAAGCTCAGGGGCCGCGTTTCAGGCGGCGGCGAGTAGATCCGCCTAGCCGGGACTCGCAAACCAGAACCGCACCAGCGCAAAGCCCAGCGCAAACAAATAGCCATAGGCGAACTTGTCGATGCGCAACACGGCGTGCCCGCGCTGTGCACGCCACTTGCCGATAGCCGCCATGCTCAGTCCCGCAACGATGGGCGACAGCGCCGTGTTCGCCACGCGCAGGCTCTTGCTGGCCATCAGGTAATCGGGGAACGCCAGCAGACTCAAACCGCCAATCGCGGCGCCAAACAGCGCGTACGCAATGGCCGCCAGCCATGGCGATGGATTTTTGCGAAACGGCTCCGCCAGCGAGTGCAGGCCGATCTCCAACAGGATTTCGCCCACGAGTTGCAGCACCAATTCGCCAAAAAATCCGAACAGAAATTCAAAGATGACTTCCATGGTTTGCTACCCTTTTAATAGCTGCATATGCAATATACACGAGGGCTACAGGCCATTTTCAGCAGCACATCAACCCCGCTTGACCGCCTCGTGTGCCGACAACATGGCATTGCCCACACCGCTGGCCGCGATGACCGCAATGCCCAGCCAGGCCCAGGCGTCGGGCACGTGGTCGAACACCAACCAGCCCAACAGCGTGGCAAACGCAATTTGTCCGTACAGATAGGGGGTGAGCACCGGGGCTGACGCCCGCATATAGGCCCGTATCAGCATGAGGTGGCCAAAGGTGCCCAAAAAACCGACCAGCAGGAACCACGGCCAGTAGGTCAGCAGGGCAGCCGAATCCCAGTGGAACACCGCAATCGGCGTCATGACCAGGGTGCCGACGAGTCCGGTATAGAAATGCGTGGTGTACGGATTTTCGGCGCCGCTGAGCTGGCTGGTCAGCACCTGAAACCAGGCGTAGGTCGTCACCAGCAACACCGGAAACAACAGGGCCCAACTGAACACCTGGCCACCGGGGCGCACCACCAGCAACACGCCCAATAGGCCGCCCGTCATCAACCACCAACGCCGGCTCGATACCCTGTTCTTGAGCACGCGCGACGCCAAAGCGGTCGCGGCCAGCGGCGACAACATGACCATGGCCGTGAACTCGCCCACTGGCAAATGCTGCAAGCCGAAGAAGGAGCAAGCACTGGTGATCAGCAACAGCACGCTGCGCAACATCTGGAACCGGGGATTGGCGGTTTGCAGCAGCGACAGCCCTTGCACCGGAAAGCGCAGCACAAAGGTCAGCACGGCCTGGAACAGGTAGCGAAACCACAGCAGCAGCAACACCGGGACCAAACGGGTTGCGTGCTTGGTGGTGGTGTCCAGCAGCGCAAATGCCAGCGTGGCCAGCACAATCAGCAGAACGCCAGTGCCTTGCTGGGTGCGCCAATAGGACCCCGGTGCCGGGGCGGCATACGGTTGGGGGTCAGGGTTCACTCGGCAAACAGGCCGTCGCCGGTGCTTTTTGGCGCCACCCCCAGGTGCCGGTAGGCCGCCAGCGTGGCGATACGTCCGCGCGGTGTGCGCTGCAGGTAGCCCTGCTGGATCAGGTAGGGCTCGATCACGTCCTCAATCGTTTCGCGCTCTTCGCCAATGCTGGCGGCGATGTTGTCCAGCCCCACCGGACCACCATCGAAACGGTGGATCACGGCCTCCAGCAACTTGCGGTCCATGACGTCAAAGCCCTGCGGGTCCACATCCAGCATGGCCAGCGCGCGGTTCGCAATATCCAGGCTGATGTGGCCCACGCCCTTGACGTCCGCATAGTCGCGCACCCGGCGCAACAGGCGGTTGGCAATGCGCGGCGTGCCACGCGAGCGGCGGGCAATCTCGAAACCACCCTCGGCATCCATCGGCGCCTTCAGCAACCCGGCGCTGCGTTTGACAATGCGGGCCAGTTCCTCGGGCGTATAAAACTCCAGCCGCGCCACGATGCCAAAGCGGTCGCGCAGCGGGTTGGTCAGCATGCCGGCGCGGGTGGTGGCACCGACCAGCGTGAAGGGCTGTAAATCGAGCTTGATGGAGCGTGCGGCCGGGCCTTCGCCGATCATGATGTCGATCTTGTAGTCTTCCAGCGCGGGGTAGAGGATTTCCTCGACCACCGGGGAAAGACGATGGATCTCGTCGATGAACAGCACATCGTTCTTTTCCAGATTGGTCAACAGCGCGGCCAGGTCCTTGGGCTTTTCCAGCACCGGGCCGCTGGTCTGGCGCAGGTTCACGCCCAGCTCGGCGGCGACGATGTGGCTCAGCGTGGTCTTGCCCAGGCCGGGCGGACCAAACAGCAGCACATGGTCCAGCGCCTCGCCGCGCATCTTGGCGGCGCTGATGAAAATTTCCAGCTGCTCGCGGATCTTGGCCTGGCCCACGTATTCATCCAGCAGCTTGGGGCGCAGGGCGCGCTCAATGGCCTCTTCCTGGGGCGAGGTGGGCGCGCTTGATACCATGCGCTTGGGCGGCGGGGCGGCAAAGTCGTCGGTCTGGATGCTCACGGCGGGGGTCTTCTGTTCGTACAAAGCTTGCGGACGCCCACTATAGCCTGCGCACGCCCCGCAGCCTGGGCGCGGATTCAAGTTAGCCCGCAAATGAACCGATAGGATGGCATGAACCCAATCCCCGCCCCCCGGTCAGCCCCGTCGCCGCTGCGCCCCTTGTTCCTTGCCCTAGGGCTGGCGCTAGGCGCCAGTGCGTGGGCGGCCGACCCGGCAGCCGACCACGGGTCCGCGCACGCGGCACCCGCAGCCGCCTCAGCGCCGGCCAAGGCCGCGTCCCAGGAAGGCAACGAAACCAGCAAGAAGACAGCGCCCGTTGACAGCCTGCCCACCAGCAGCACCAACCCGATGGCAGAGAAGATTCGCGCCGCCATGGCCGGGACCGTGGTGGCCAGCAAAAAGATGACCGTGGTGGTGGAAGACAAGGAAGCCGCTGAAGCCCGCGTCACCAGCAAAGCGCCGGCGCGGCCCGCAACAGCCAGCCACAGCCCATCGGCTTCGGCCAAGGCTCTTGCAAGCCAGCACTACAACCAGGCCCGCGCCGCCGCGGTGGCCGGGCACGGTGCGGCAGAAGCTCCCGCCGCCGCCGCCCACACCGCTGCGGCCGGTGCCCATGGCGGCGAAGTGCACTGGGCCTACGAAGGCGAAACCGGCCCGCAGGCCTGGGGCCAGCTCAAGCCCGATTTCAACCTGTGTGCCATTGGCAAGCGCCAGTCCCCCATCAACATCGAAGACGGTGCCACCCTGCAAGGCCCGGCTGAGCCGGTGCAGTTTGCCTACACCCCCAGCAATGGCACGGTGGTCAACAACGGCCACACCATACAGGTGGATGTGCAGGGCGAAAACAGCATCACGGTGCGCGGCTCCAACTACCGCCTGTTGCAGTTTCACTTCCACACGCCGTCGGAAGAGCAGATCAATTTCAAGCGCTTCCCCATGGTGGCCCACCTGGTACACAAGAACGCCGAAGGCCAGCTGGCCGTGGTGGCAATCCTCCTGCAGGAGGGCGAAGCCAACCCCATGGTTGACAAGGTCTGGACCTATATGCCGCTGGACACCAACGACCGTGTGCGCATGCCGCAAGCTCTGTTGGATGTGAATGGCTTGTTGCCCAAGGACCAGCGCTACTACCAGTTCATGGGGTCGCTGACCACGCCACCCTGCTCCGAGGGCGTGCTGTGGATGGTGATGAAACAACCCGTGACCATCAGCAAGAGCCAGTACAAACTGTTCACGCAGCTCTACCCGAACAATGCGCGGCCAGTACAGCCTGTCAATGGGCGGGCGGTGCGGGAGGCGCTGTAAGAAAAACCATGCATTTATGGTAATTAATACCTTAAAATGCATGGATGATTGAACGCGCACTACACCCCCGCTTGATGGACACACTGGCCGACTACCCGGCCGTAGCCTTGCTGGGGCCGCGCCAGGCGGGCAAGACAACCCTGGCGCAAACCATTGGTGATGAATGGATGAGCAAGGCATCGGGCGGCAGTGTGTACCTTGACCTGGAAAGCCCCGGTGACCGACAAAAGCTGACCAACCCCGAGGCCTATTTGCGCCTGCACCAAGACCGTTTGGTCATTTTGGACGAAGTGCAGCAAATGCCCGCGCTGTTTCAGGCCCTGCGGGGTTTGATTGACCAGGGGCGGCGCAGCAAGCGGGGAGCTAACAGCGCAGGCATTGGGGACGGCAATGGCCGATTTTTACTGCTGGGTTCGGCATCGGGCGAATTGCTGCGCCAATCCAGCGAAAGCCTGGCCGGGCGCATTGCCTACCTGGAACTCCCCCCCTTGCAAGTGCGGGAGCTCGCCGCCGATCAACTAGACCTGCTGTGGCTGCGTGGCGGCTTCCCGGATAGTTTTTTAGCCAAAAGTGCGGCCAAAAGCCTGGCGTGGCGGAACAACCTGATCAGCACGTATCTGGAGCGCGACATTCCCAGCTACGGCACGCGCATCCCGGCACAGACGCTGCGCCGCCTATGGACCATGGTGGCGCACCAGCAGGGTGGTTTGCTGGATGTATCGCAACTGGGCAAAAACCTGATGATGGATGCCAAAACGGTCAACCGCTACTTGGACATGCTGGTCGATTTGATGCTGCTGCGCCGCCTGCAACCCTGGCACAGCAATGTCGGCAAGCGCCTGGTGAAGTCGCCCAAGCTGTATGTACGCGACAGCGGCCTCACGCATGCCCTGCTGGGCATTGCATCCCATGATGCGCTGTTGTCCCACCCTGTGGTGGGCAATAGCTGGGAAGGCTTTGCCGTGGAAACCCTGCTCAACTGTGCGCCCATTAACACCAGTAGCGGCTTTTACCGCAGCAGCAACGGCGCAGAAATCGACCTGCTGCTGGACATGCCGGGCCAGGGCCTGTGGGCCATTGAAATCAAACGCGGCACCACCGCCAAACCACGCCGAGGCTTTTATGCCGCGTGCGACGACTTGCAGCCGGTGCGCCGCTGGCTGGTGCATGCGGGGAGTGACCGTTACCCCCTGGGCGACGGCGTAGAGGCCTTGGGACTGCGAGAGCTAGCGTTGCTGCTGGGTGCGGGTACGCCTACTTGATACCGTCACCGTGTGCGCATGCCGCCCGGCCTGCCGAACCTGAGCGAGCTGCTGCCCACCGACCAGCGCTACTACCAGTTCATGGGTCGCTAACCACACCGCCCTACTCCGAAGGAGTTAGACATCACCCGCATAGCTGAGCCTTACCTGCCGCACGACCCGTTGGGTCAGTATCCAGCGTGCCGCGTCCCAGGCCAAAGCGAGCGGCGCAAGAATGGCAAAAAATTCGCCTCCTTGTCCGAAGATGCCCATATACAGACCAAAAAGAACGACGGCGATCGTGATACCGGTTGCATCGGTACGGGACATGTTGCCGAAGCGCACACGCGTCAGTAGCCCCTGCGGCGTCCCTAGCGCCTCGACACTACAGAACAGTGGGAGGTCGACGCGCAGCCCCACACCCATGGGCATGACGGAGTATCCGCGCTGGCGGAGGTCGCGAGTCAGTGTCTCGAACTTTGCAACAGAACTCATGGTGACGTTTCGGGAGCTACTTGTGGCGCGGCTGAACCGAATTGAAGAACCGGTCGATGGCGGCGACGGACTGCGTCTCGGAGGACTTGGGCGAGATGATGGTGAGTACATAAATTCCATCTGGGGTCCGAAACCGAAGTGTGTTCGACACGCCTTCACCATCGGATCCTTTTTGCAACCGCCGCTCGCGGAGCGACGGGAAGCCCCGAAAGCTGGCACTCGTGCTGTTGGCTCTGAGGTCTGCTTCAAATTTTCCTGCAATGTTTTTGCCAACCCCGGCTGGCGCGAACATCGCGACGAATTTCGAACCGAACGGATCTAGCGCACTCAACATATAGATGACATCGGTCTTATCTTCGATCGTTACATCATTGAACGGGCTCGGAAGGTCGACAGAGAACCCCCCTTCACTAGAACGGGCGAGGTGCCAACCATTTGGCAACGGATTTGTTGCTTGGACACGATGAAACTTGGGCCATCTGCAAGTACGGGAAAGGCAACGAACAGCGCGCTGATAAGAAGGGCGACAACGGACTTTCGCATGAGAGGCTTACGTGATGGATACCGCAAAACTTGCAAAACAATCTGGATGCTGCGGGATAAACGGATCATGAATTCCTCCTAAGAATGGCTTGCAGTCTTACTTGCAGAAATATAAAAATTCCGACAAACCCCGCAGACTGTCTGGCAGTAATTCTAGACTTCATTCAGGTATCGCAGGGATTTGAAGGTGCGCAACAAATGCACGCTCCCGCCCCATGCAGCCTACCCCCCTACTTAGCCAGCGCCCGGAGCGCCAGCTTGATGCCATCACTTACCCCCACATCAGCCGGTAGCGCTTTGAGCGCCGCAGCCGCTTCCTTGTCGCTGTAACCTAGCGCCAGCAGCGCTTGCAGAATGTCGGCTTGTGCATCGTTGGCCACCGTGGCCGAGGCACCAATATCCGCACCCAGCTTGCCTTTGAGTTCCAGCAATAGGCGCTCGGCAGTCTTCTTGCCAATGCCCGGTACCTTGATCAAGCGACCGGCCTCCTGTAGCGTGACGGCCTGGGCCAGCTCGCCCACGCTCATGCCCGACAACACCGACAGCGCCGTGCGCGGCCCCACGCCCGAAATCTTGATCAGCTCCCGAAAGGCCGCGCGCTCAACAGTGGATGAGAAGCCATACAGAATTTGCGCGTCCTCGCGCACCACGAAATGCGTCAACAGCGACACCTTCTCGCCGGTGGCGGGCAGGTTGTAAAACGTGCTCATGGGCACCTGCACCTCGTAGCCCACACCGCCGCAATCCACCAACACCTGGGGCGGGTTTTTGTCGCTGAGAATGCCTGTGAGTTTTCCAATCATCGTGTGCCCTGGGTTGCGTTGCCGTTTGTTGCCTATGATGGGGGACTTTCTCCAGCCCCCTCTGAACGGAATTATCAGCTTGATCCTCAGACACACCTTCACGCCGCTCAACAACAACCGCCTGTCCCACCTGTGCGGTCCCACCGACGAACACCTGCGCACCATTGAGGCGGCGCTCGATATCCGCATTGCGCACCGCCACGAGCAGTTCAAGATCGAAGGCCCCAAGGCCAAAGCCCAGCGCGGCATGGACATGGTGCAGGCGCTGTACGAACTGGCAGCCAAACCCATCAGCGCCGCCACGGTGCAGCTGATGCTGTCGGGCGACGGCTCGGGCATTGAGGGCGATGGCCCCAGCCTGGCCACGCGCCGTGCGGACCTGAAACCCCGCAGCAAGAACCAGGCGCTGTACCTGGACAACATCGCCGAGCACGACATCACCTTTGGCATTGGCCCGGCCGGCACCGGCAAGACCTACCTGGCCGTGGCCGCCGCCGTGGACGCGCTGCAGCGCAGCGCCGTGCAGCGCATTGTGCTGACGCGCCCGGCCGTGGAAGCCGGCGAACGCCTGGGCTTTTTGCCGGGTGATCTGAACCAGAAGGTGGACCCCTATTTGCGCCCGCTGTACGACGCGCTGTACGACCTGATGGGCTACGACCAGGTGCACAAGGCGTTCGAGAAACAGCAGCTGGAGATTGCGCCGCTGGGCTTCATGCGCGGGCGTACGCTGAACAACGCCTTTGTGATTCTGGACGAGGCGCAAAACACCACGCCCGAGCAGATGAAGATGTTCTTGACCCGCATCGGCTTTGGCGCCAAGGCGGTGATCACCGGCGACGTGAGCCAGATCGATCTGCCCAAAACCCAGCTCAGTGGTCTGGTCGACGCCGAGCGTGTGCTGCGCCGGGTCAGCGGCATTGCAATCACCCACCTGACCAGTGCCGACATCGTGCGCCACCCGCTGGTGGCCCGTGTGGTGGACGCGTACGACGCCGCGCGTCTGGACGAGCTGCCGGCCATCGCCATCCCCGAAGAAGAGGTGGAACTACCCCGTGTGGGCTTGCCCAAGACTCGCACACCCAGCCGCCGCGCGGTCAAGCCCTGAGCCCGCACCTGAACCCCAAACATCGCCACCACCCATGCTGCCCGACCTCACCCTCTCCCTGCAATTCAGCTCCGTCGCCAAGCCCGACAAACACCGCGCCGCCCTGCCCCGCCACCGGGTGAAAAAATGGATTCGCCATGCCCTGCGGACCGATGCTGAAATCACCGTGCGCATCGTGGATGCCGAAGAGGGCCAGACCCTGAACCGCGAGTACCGCAAGAAGGACTACGCGACCAATGTGCTGACCTTTGACTACACGCAGGAGCCTATCGTCACGGCCGACCTGGTGCTGTGCGCCCCGGTGGTCGCCCAGGAGGCCAAGGAACAGAAGAAGACGCTGGAGGCCCACTACGCGCACCTGATCGTGCACGGCACCCTGCACGCCCAGGGCTGGGACCATGAACTCGACGAGGACGCCCAGGTCATGGAGCTGCGCGAAACCGAGATCATGGCCCGGCTGGGGTTCAAGAATCCGTATTGAGGCATTGACCCGGGGAATTTTTCTTGGTCGTTTGGTCAATGGCCCTGTGAACCCCGGTGCGCCCACGCCGTGGTGTGCTTCTCGATCACGCTGAACAACTCATACATCGCCATGGCCATGGCTCCCACCACCAACAGCCCTGCAAACGCCAGGCCCATTTGCATGGCCGAGCCGGCCGAGATCAACAGATAACCAATGCCTTCATTCGCGGCCGTCATTTCGGACACCGTGGTGCCCACAAAGGCCAGCGTGATGGCCACTTTCAGCGAGCCATAGAAATACGGCATGGAGCGCGGCAGCCCCACCTTGACCAGCACATCCCAGCGTTTGGCGCCCAGCACGCGCAGCACGTCTTCCAGCTCCGGCTCCAGCGTGGCCAGACCGGTGGCGATGTTCACCATGATGGGAAAGAAGCTGATCAGAAAGGCGGTCAGGATCGCCGGGCCGACACCGATGCCGAACCACACCACCAGAATCGGCACAAACGCCGCCTTGGGCAGGGCGTTGAAGCCGGTCATCAGCGGGTACACCGCCGCATAGGCCAGCCGCGAGCTGCCGATCACAAACCCAAGCAGCACACCGACCACAATGGCAATCGCAAAGCCGACCATGGTCACCCAGAAGGTGCGCCAGGCGTGGGCCGCGATGATGCCCTTGAACTCCATGAACTGGGTCCAGATGCGCCAGGGGCTGGGAAAGATGAATTCGGACACATCAAAGGCCGAACACAGGATTTGCCACATGATGATGCACACCACCAGCAGCAGCCAGGGCGCCCACATCTCTATCTGTTTATTGTTCATCAATGCACCTCAGGCGGGAACGACTTGACCGGTTTGGCGAATGGCTCCGATGTGACTGCGCAGCTCGTGCACGATGTCTGAGAATTCCTTGGTGTAGGTCACCTCCAGATCGCGCGGACGCGGCAACTCAATGTCGCGGCGCACCACAAAACGGCCCGGGCTCTTGCTCATCACGTACACCGTGTCGGCCAGAAACACCGATTCGCGCAGATCGTGCGTGACCAGGATCACGTTGAACCGCTGTTCGGTCCACAGGTCGCGCAGGATGCACCACAACTCTTCCCGCGTGAAGGCGTCCAGTGCACCAAAAGGTTCATCCAGCAGCAGCATCTTGGGCTCGTGGATCAGCGCGCGGCAGATACTGGCGCGCTGCTGCATGCCGCCGGAGAGCTGCCAGGGAAACTTGTCTTCGTAACCGCCCAACCCCACCTTCTGCAGAAGCTTACGGGCGCGCTCCACAAACTCGGCGCGTTTGGCCTTGAACTGGCTGCGGTAGGGTTCCACAATCTCCAACGGCAGCAGCACGTTGTCCACCGTGGTGCGCCAGGGCAACAGGGACGGCGCCTGGAACGCCATGCCGGAGATCTTCAGTGGTCCGGTCACCGGCTGGCCATCGATCAGGATCTTGCCCATGGACGGCATCTTCAGCCCGGTGGTGAGCTTCATGAAGGTGGACTTGCCGCAACCCGATGGCCCGACGATGGCGATGAACTCCCCCTGGCGCACCTTCAGGTCAATGGCCTCCACCGCAAAGTGGTTCTGCTGCAGCAGTTGCTCGTTGTAGGCCAGCCAGACATCCTGGAAGTCGACAAACCAGGGCAACGTGGTGTCGTTCACGGGGGGCATTGCACGCGTCCTACTTCTTGGTCAGGATGGCCAGTTCCGCCTTGGACGGCAGATAGGCGCTGCTCCACACCGCATCGGGGTTGATGCGGGTCTTGGTGGTGAAGGCGTCCGACACCTGGCTGGCCATCAGCGCCAGGCGCGGCGCAGTGACCTGGCCGAAACCTTCGGCGCGGGCGTTCGGGCTGTTGACCACGGTGTCAATCGCCAGCTTCAGGCGGCGGGTTTCCAGGTCCACATTGATGATG
>ERZ724527.298-NODE-298-length-25113-cov-6.349948_pt1 | contig 25113 bp, 32 predicted proteins | sample MGYA00376060_ERZ724527 | MGnify/ENA primary metagenome ERZ724527 (study PRJEB28724, sample SAMN07190886) | activated sludge metagenome | isolation source: activated sludge of sewage treatment plant in Hong Hong | place: USA: Christiansburg, Virginia | collected...
ATCACTTGGATGAAATGGCAACGCTTCTTATTTGACAGTGAAAGTGCGCTCGAATCGGCCTACAAATGGACTAATACAGCCTTATTGACGGCCCTTGGCGAAAGCTGGCAACCAGAAAATATTCCCGGCATTTGCTACTGGTGTAGCGGATAAATTGGGCACCCAATCAAAAAGAAGTCGGTACTTGGCCGATTCAGAGCAAACGCGGTTTTCCATCCTTGCGTTAGCTGCGTGGCCGCTTGCCCTACGTGGTTGGGGGCAAGCAACAGAGCATGGTCTAGGAGAGCTGGGATCTATAGTTTTGCGGGCTCGTTGAGAAACTGCCGGGTGCGCTCGGCAATCCTGGAGAGTAGCGTGGGGTCCAGGCAGTCGAAATTCTCAGACGTAAATGAATTGGTCAGCCAGGTAATCTGCCGTTTGGCTAGCTGGCGGGTCGCGAAGATTCCCCGGTCGCGTAGTTCCGTTGCTGGCAACAGCCCATCCTGAGCCTCCCAGGTCTGGCGGTAGCCGACGCAGCGCATGGAGGGCAGATTGAGGCTTAGGGTGTACTTGCGGCGCAACTGCCTGACTTCCTCATCCAGACCGCCGAGCAGCATTTCATCAAAGCGGCGGGCGATACGTTCATGCAGGACGGCTCGTTCGCTCGGCAGCAGGCCTATCGAGAGGCAGTCGTAGGGCGGGCGCTGGCGCTCGCTTTCTGCCAATAATTCAGACATCGGCCGCCCCGACGAGATGCAGATCTCCAGGGCACGCTGAATGCGCTGGCTGTCGGTTGGATGCAGACGTGTTGCGGTCGACGGGTCCAAAAGCCCCAATTTTTTGTGCAGGGCCGGCCAACCATTTGCTGCTGCTTCAGCATCCAGTTCAGCGCGTAGTTCCGGGTTGGCTTTGGGCAGATCGGCCAGACCGTGCAACAGGGCGCGGAAGTACAGCATGGTGCCGCCAACTAGCACTGGCACTTTGCTGGCCGCCGTGATTTCGGCCATGGCGCTCAGTGCATCATCACGAAAACGGGCGGCGGAGTAGCTTTCTTCCGGCGAGATAATGTCGATCAGTCGGTGCGGGTAGCGCGCCAGCGTGCTGCGGTCCGGCTTGGCGGTGCCGACATCCATGTCGCGAAAGACCTGGGCTGAGTCGACACTGATCAGTTCGATCGGGAATAGGTCAGCCAGGGCCATGGCGACCGCTGTCTTGCCCGATGCGGTCGGGCCCATGAGCAGGATGGCGGGGGGCAGGCAGGGCGAATTCATGGCGGCGAATCCTACCATGCCCGGTGCCGGTCCATCCCCGAGGCGCCGGGAGTAAGGCCGGGCAGGGTCAGGCCGGAGGTGTGGAGCGCCGGGATTTATTCCGTATTGATTTTGCCATTTCCAGCCGTTTTCGTTAAAAATCAGTGATGACTGGACAGCTCTGCCTGAGTGCGGATAATCAGGCAGGGCTGCGGAATTGACAGCAGTCAACTACAACTTATAACTTTAAAAAGGGGCATGGAGACAACATGACTACCAAGACTCCTTTCCGCATGAGCCATTCCTGCGCCAGCGAGGCGCGCCAGGCAGCCCGGGAACTCCATGCCGGTGTCGTGCAGCCCGACATGTCCATGGTCGTTTTTTTCTGTTCCAGCGACTACGACCTTGATGTACTGGCCGACGAACTGAACCAGCTGTTTGGCAGTGTGCCGGTGATCGGCTGTACTACGGCCGGTGAAATCGGTTCCGCCGGCTATCGGGCGCAGAGCCTGTCCGGCGTCAGTTTTTCGGCGCACGCCGGGGCCGCTGTTGCCGGGTGCCTACCCGATCTGCAGCATTTTGACCCCAGGCGCGGGCAGGAATTCGTGCACGGGCTGCTGCACGATCTGGACAGCCATCTTGCCAAGGGGGCCAGAGCCTTTGCGCTGCTCCTGATCGACGGCTTGTCGGTGCGTGAAGAGCCGGTCGTCCGGGTGTTGCAGGGGGCGCTCGGGAGCATTCATCTGTGCGGCGGTTCGGCCGGTGACGACCTGAAGTTTTCCAGCACCAAGGTCTTCCACGATGGGGCCTTCCGCGATAACAGCGCTGTGTTGCTGCTGGTCAGTACGCCGCTGCCAATGCGCATTTTCAAGACCCAGCATTTCGTCAGTGAAAACGAGCGCCTGGTCGTTACCGATGCCGATGCCGAAAACCGGATCGTCAAGGAAATCAACGGCTTGCCTGCTGCCGAGGAATATGCGCGGGTGCTCGGCGTTTCGGTCGCGGATCTGACGCCGGATCATTTTGCCGCGACGCCGGTGGTGGTCGTCCTCGACGGCACCGACTACGTCCGCTCGATCCAGAAAGCCAACCCGGATGGCACCCTGACCTTCTATTGCGCCATCGAGGACGGGATAGTCCTGCGCGTGGCGCGTGGCGGCGATATCTATAGCAACCTCGAGCAGGCATTCGACAATGTTCGTCAGGAAATCGGCCCGCCAGCACTGACCCTCGGTTGCGACTGCATCCTGCGCAATCTGGAAATTACCCAGAAGCAGCTCAAGGGGAAAATCGGCGAACTGTTCCAGCGCAATAACACGGTTGGTTTCAGCACCTATGGCGAACAATTTGGCGGGGTCCACGTCAATCAGACCTTTACCGGCATTGCCATTGGCTCTGCTCCCGAGGAAAAACATGACTGAACCAGTCGCTGACAATGCCTCGCTGCAGGAAGCAGCGCTGCAACGCGAAGTCGTTCGCCTCAACAAAGTGGTGACCGCCCTGATGAACCGGGCGGAGCGCGACATGAGCGCGAAAGCCTCGGATTTCAGCGCCTTCCAGTCAGGCGTGGCCCTGGAAAACCAGGTCCGCGAACGGACCCAGCAACTGGAGGCGGCGCTGCGCGAGAACGAGCGGGTCAACCGGGCGCTGCAAAGCGAAAAGGAAGAGCAGCGCATCCTGATCCTGAAGCTGGAAGATGCCCACAACCAGTTGCACCAGTCGGAAAAGCTCGCCTCGATCGGCCAGCTCGCAGCGGGTGTGGCCCACGAAATCAACAATCCGATCGGCTTCGTCAATTCCAACCTGGGTACGCTCAAAGGCTATGTCGACAAATTGATCAAGCTGATCGAGGATGTCTCGACCACGGTCGAACCGCTGGTCGCCAATGATCCGGAAGCCAAGAAAAGCCTTGAGGAATTAAAACGCAAGGCCGACCTCGATTTCCTGCGCGAAGACATCGGTTGCCTGATTACCGAATCGATCGACGGCACCACTCGGGTTCGCCGGATCGTCCAGGATTTGCGTGATTTCTCGCGGACCGGCGAGGTCAGCATGGAATGGGTAGATCTCCATGCCGGTCTGGAGAGCACCCTCAACGTTGTCTCGAATGAGATCAAATACAAGGCTGAGGTCGTCCGTGAATATGGCTCCCTGCCCAAAGTCGAATGCCGGCCATCGCAGATCAACCAGGTCTTCATGAACCTGCTGGTCAATGCTGCCCAGGCCATTGACCAGAAAGGCAGAATCACGCTGAAGAGCGGCTGCGTCGACGACAAGGTGTGGGTTTCTGTCAGCGATACCGGCAGCGGTATCCCGCCCGAAATCGTAGCCCGCATTTTCGACCCCTTCTTTACTACCAAGGCGGTCGGCAAGGGGACTGGTCTTGGCCTTTCAGTCTCCTACGGCATTATCGAAAAACACGGCGGCAAGATCGAGGTTGCCAGTCAGCCGGGGCGGGGTTCCACCTTCACCGTCTGGTTCCCGGCCCGCCAACCCAGGGTGGACTGCTCCGGCCTATAATTCCCGAATCAGATAGGGAGAAAACATGCCGCTTGTACCGTGCCGCGCCTGCGGCCATAAAGTCGATACCTCAGCCGAGGCCTGCCCGGGCTGTGGCGCAACCAACCCGGGGCGCAAGCTCAGTCGCCAGAAACATGACCTGATTGTCTTGCTGATCCAGCTGGTTCTCGGTACTGCCTTGCTGGTTGTCGGCGGTACGCTGGCCTGGAATGCGGTTGGGCCGATCATCAAGCAACAGGTGCTCAAGCCGGCGGCGCCCTGATTGCCGGTGGCTTGCTTGCCCGGGAGTGTGAGTTAGTTCCTGTGGCGCGCAGGGGGTTTTGACGAAAATAGCCCTCATCCTATCCATACCCTGCGGCCGCCCTTGATTCGCAACCTGTTCTTGATTCTGCTTCTGGCAACTGGTTTTTTCAGTTCGCTGGCGCGCGCCGAGAGTTTTCAAGAAGCGCCGCGTGTTCTGGCCGCACTGGAGCAGGGACGGGCAGCCGAAGAGGGTAAGGGTTTCGGAAAGAATCTGGCGCAGGCCATTGCCCTGTACTGCGACGCCGCGACGATGGGCAGCCCGGAGGGGTTTTATCGGCTTGGCCGTTTGCTGGCGACTGCCCCGACCGGACAACGCAATCAGCGTCTGGCCAACGCCTATCTGGCGCTTGCCATCAGTCTCGGCAGCCAGGATGCGCTCAAATACTATGACCCAGCCCAGGGCAATGCGGAACTCGGTAACGAATGCTCGCCATCTGCTGAAGCAGGGCAAACCCAGGGCTTCAATGTCGATGCTTATCTTGCCCGGCAGTCGCCGACAAAACAGGAAATTGCCCGGCTGATCCGCAAGCTTGCCCCGCTGTACAACGTCGATCCGCGTCTGGTGCTGGCGATTGCCATGACCGAGTCGAATCTCAATGCCAGTGCGGTTTCGCCAAAGAACGCGCAGGGCGTGATGCAGCTGATTCCTGCCACCCAGGAGCGCTTTGGTGTGACCCGGCCCTTCGACGCCGAGCAGAACATCAAAGGCGCGATGGCCTACCTGCGCTGGCTGGAGAAGCGTTTTGCCGGCGACTGGCGCCTGGTTGCCGCCGCCTACAATGCAGGTGAAGGCTCGGTTGATCGCTATGGCGGCATCCCGCCGTATGCTGAAACGCAACTGTACGTGCGCCGTGTCATGGGCTTTGCCGGCTCGCCGGTAAAACTGAGAATCTAGCTGAAACTGCTCAGCGGGCGAAGAGTAGACACACAACGCCGGAAATCATCAGCCCGGTGCCGATCAGGCGTGTAGCGCTCAGGGTTTCACGCAGAAAACGAGCGCCGATGATGAGGCCGATCAACATTGATAACTCACGGATCGGCGCAACGTAACTGAGCGGTGCCCGGGTCATGGCGAACAGTACAAGGATGTAAGCCAGGGGCGAGAGGATCCCGACGGCGATGATTTCACGTCGCTTGCTGCCCCATAGGCTGAGCAGTGCCGGGCGCTGGCGCAGTGCCTGTGGTGCCAGAATGAATGTGCGCAAGGCGAGAACCAGCACGTAGTAAAGAACCGGTGCGACGCCCAGTCCCTTGACCACCCAGCCGTCAAGAACCGTGTAGGCAGCGATGAAAAGCCCGGTTAGACAGCCCCAGTAGACGCCGGGCAGAACGGCCGGACCGCCAGCCAGTAATCGGTTGGCACCGGCGATCAGAAAAACCCCGAGCAAGATCGTCACAATACCGATCCAGCCAAGCAGGCTGGGCATCTCGCCCAGAACAAGGATGGCGCCAAATACCGCAAACAAAGGTCCGCTACCGCGAGCCAGCGGATAGACAATCGAAAAATCGCTGACTTGATAGCCTTTCTGCAGCACCAGCGAATAGCCAAGGTGAATCAGCGCACTGGCCACGATCGCCAGCCAAGCCAGCGCATTCAGTTGTCCGGCACCCTCGATGAGTAGCGGGAGGCCAACGGGCAGGGCAACCGTCAGGCTGACCAAGCCGAACAACCAGACAAATGGCAAACCACCGGCAACCTTCTTGGCCAGTGCATTCCACCAGGCATGGCAGAGAGCGCCGATGACGATCAGCAGGAAGGCCTCATGGCTCATGGGTCAGACCTTCCTCTAAATAGCTTGGTGCCCCGAATTGTTGCGGTCAACACCGTTTTCAGCCTTAAATTTGTAATGCCCGGAAAGCCATCCTCCATCATTTTCTGCGCCGCGCAAAATGCATCAAGAATGAAAGGTGCTTGAGCTTTTGGTGTCTCGGCCCCATATTCGCACTACCCGTATCCATTTGTGAGATCTTCGCCATGAAAATCAGACTGTTTGCCCTGCTTGCCATTATTACCTCGCTGCTTTCCGGCTGTGGCTTCAATCAGGTTCAGACCAATGATGAGGCGGTAAATGCTGCCTGGTCCGAAGTGCTCAACCAATACCAGCGCCGGGCTGATCTGGTGCCTAATCTGGTGGCTATTGTTCAAGGTTACGCGGCGCATGAAAAAGAAGTGCTGACGCAAGTGACTGAAGCGCGGGCAAGTGTCGGAAGCATCAAGGCAACGCCTGAGCTGATCAATGATGAAGCCGCTTTTGCCAAGTTCCAAAAGGCGCAGGCTGATCTTTCCAGCTCACTTGGCCGACTGCTGGTGGTTTCGGAAAATTACCCGCAACTCAAGGCTGATGCCAATTTCCGTGACTTGCAGGCGCAGGTTGAAGGGACCGAGAACCGCATCACCGTGGCGCGCAATCGTTACATCAAGGCGGTGCAGGAATACAACGTCTCAGTGCGCACCTTCCCCAATAATCTGACCGCCATGGTCATGGGCTGGAAAACCAAGGCCAATTTCACGGTCGATAACGAAAAAGCCATCAGCACCGCGCCAAAGATCGATTTCAACGCAGCCAAACCGGCAGCCGCCAAGTAAGGGCGCCATGAGCCTGTTGGCCGCTCGTCTGGCAGGCCTGCTGCTCTGCCTTTTTTCCGTGCTGGCCTGGGCCGCGCCGGGGAGCGATGCGGCCGGACTGGTGGCGATCCCGGCGCTAAGTGCACGGGTGACTGACCTGACGGGCACGCTGAGTGCCGGGCAAAAGGCTGATCTTGAACAAAAGCTTTCCGCCTTTGAGGCGCGCAAGGGTTCCCAGGTGGTGGTGCTGATCCTGTCCAGCACGCAGCCGGAAACCATAGAGCAGTTTGGCATTCGCCTCTTCGATGCCTGGAAAGTTGGGCGTAAAGGGGTGGACGATGGCGTCATGCTGATCATCGCCAAGGATGACCGGCGCCTGCGCATCGAGGTTGGCTATGGCCTTGAGGGCGCGCTCAACGATGCCACCGCCAAGCGCATCATTTCCGAAACCATTACGCCGCCATTCAAGGCCGGAGATTTTCCGGGCGGCGTAGAGGCTGGCGTCGATGCCATCCTCAAGGTGGTTGATGGTGAGCAGTTGCCCGAGCCGACAGTGGAAAGTGCAAGGCTGGCCAATGGTGGCGGCACCGTTAATCTGGACGACATACCGGAGGCGATGTTCATTGGCGTGCTGATTGCAGTGGTGGTCGGTGGCACCGTGCTGCGCCATTTGCTCGGCAACATGATTGGCTGCTCAGTGGTTGGTGGCGTTACCGGCACCATAGGCTGGCTGGTGGTTGGTGGCATCGCCGGCGCTGTTGGCGGCGTGCTGGTTGGGATAATTCTCGCGCTGTTTGGCCTCGATATTATTTTGAGCGGAATCTTCAGTGGCGGTTCAGGAGGCCGTTCCGGGGGCGGCGGTTTTAGTGGCGGTGGTGGTTCGGGTGGGGGCGGCGGTGCCTCGGGGAGCTGGTAAATGAGTTTCGGACGCATCATCAAGCATCTCCTGACGCCACCCTGGCTGGCGGCGCGCCGCTTTAACGCGGCTTTGTCCGCCGAAATCGGGGCAGCGGTGGAAATTGCCGAAGCTCATCAACGCGGTGAATTGCGCTTCGTTGTCGAGGGGCCGATGCCCTTTGCCGATCTCCGGCAAGGCCGTAGTGCCCGGCAGCGGGCGGCGGATCTGTTCAGCCGCCTCAATGTCTGGGACACGGAAGAAAACAGCGGGGTCCTGATTTATGTGCAACTGGTCGACCGTCAGGTCGAAATCCTGGCTGATCGTGGCATTGCGGCCAAGGTGGCACAGGCCGAGTGGGATGTCATCTGCCGCCGCATGGAGGCGGCGTTCAAGGCTGGGGACTATCGCGGCGGCGCCTTGATCGCGATTCATCAGGCTGGCGCGCTGCTCACCGAGCATTTTCCGGCTGACGCAAGAAATCCTAACGAGTTACCGGATCAGCCGGTGGTCTTTTGATCGGTGGCACTCGGCTGGAAAGTGCAGGGTTGGGGGAAGCATGTCTCATCCGTTGCATTGGATGAAGACTTTTAACTCGCTTCTACTTGGCCTTGATCCGCCGATTATTCATACAGGCCAGTCCGGCGGTGATTGTGAAAATGGCGATCAGCAACCATTTGCCGCTGGCCACGAGGCCGGCGCAGAGGTAGAGCGCAGGCAGTTGGGTGGTGGGTTCGGCAGACAGGTGGAGGTGGAGCAGGTTTTCGAGGACATCCAGGCTGGCGGCCAGCGGTAAGCTCCAGCTCAGCCAGCGGCGATGCCGGGCTGTCTGGTTCTTGAACAGTGGCGATGCGCTTGCGAGCAGGTAGCCAAATATGCCGTAGCTGACGAGTACCGGGAAATCGATGAAAAAGTGTGTCCGGAAGCGAAGCTGTCCCGCAACGCCCCATTGCGCCAGAATGCCCTTGAAGGCGGTCTCGCTAAAGGTCAATTGCAGGCATGGGATGCTCGGTTTGAGCGGCCAGGTATAAGCCGCCATGGCGAGAAACAGCAGCAGGGTTAGGGCGCCACTGAGCCACAGACTGTGTTTGCTTTGCATTGGCTTAGCCGCCTTCAGCGGGGGAACGTCTGCGCCAGGCCATAGACTGTGACGATGCCGAGTAGGGTGATGGCCACCAGCATGCGGCGTATCCGTACCCGCATCAACTCGGCGCGCACGATCAGCAAGGCATTTTGCTCGGCAAGGGCTTTGATCAACTCGGAGGAGGCGAGCATTTGGTCGTGCAGTTCGACCTGTGCTGCTTCCATCTTGACCAGACGGGCGTGCAGCGAGGCGATGGTCGGTGACGATGCCTGATCGTCAGTCGGCACCTCCGCCGTGCTCGCCACTGGCTTCTTGCCTATTGTTTTCCACAATTTTTTTGCCCCATCGGCAACTTTTGGGGCATTGCTGATCACCTCTGACCACGGAACAGCTTGCAGTACGGTAAGCCAAGGGATGGGCATGGTTGGCCTTTCTGGCGTGAATGGCGGCGGGCTATTGGCCGCGTAAGAATAGCTTATCGAGATCGCTGATGGAAAGCTCGGTCCATGTGGGTCGCCCGTGGTTGCACTGCCCGGCGCGCTCGGTTTCTTCCATCTGGCGCAACAGGGCGTTCATTTCCGGGATGCTGAGCAGGCGACGGGCGCGGACGGCACCGTGGCAGGCCATGGTGGCGAGCAGTTCGTTGCGGCGGGCGGTGGCTAGTTGGGTGATGCCATGTTCGCGCAGTTCGGCGATCAGTGATTTGGCCAGTGCAGCGGGGTCGCCGGATTGGAGCAATGCAGGAACGCTGCGTACGCCGAGCTGGTTGGGGCCGAGCGCGGCGATCTCGAAGCCGAGGTCGGCGAGCGCTGCGGCGTGTTCTTCAACGGCGGCGATAGCGAGCGGCTCGGCGGAGAAAACGGCAGGAATCAGCAGGGCCTGGGTGGCGATCTGGCGGTTGTCGAAGGCGGTTTTCAGTTTTTCGTAGAGGATGCGTTCATGGGCGGCGTGCATGTCGACGAGGACCAGTCCGCGCGCGTTCTGGGCCAATACGTAGATGCCGTGCAGTTGGGCGAGGGCGTAGCCGAGTGGCGGTCCGTCACGGTCGCTGCTTTCCTGGGGAGAAAACTGGGGGGCGCTGGCCGGATTGCTGGACTGATAACTTTGGCCGCCGAGATTTTGGCTGGCTCTGGCAAAGGCAAGGTAGGCGGCGGCTGCCGGTTCGGCCACGCCAAGGCTGGCTTGATGTTGCAGGGGCGGGGCGTAGTTGGCGGTGTAGGAGAAATTCGCCTCTTTTTGCGCGTCGACCGCAACATTCAGGGTTTCAGTCGGTACCGCGGTCGCTAACGTCCGTTGTACAGCGTGAAAGACGAACTGATGCATGGCGCGCGAGTCGCGGAAGCGGACTTCGGTTTTGGCCGGGTGCACGTTGACGTCGACCAGCGCCGGGTCGATGCTGACGAACAGGCAAACTGCCGGTTGCCGGCTGCCGTGCAGCACGTCGCGGTAGGCTTCGCGCAGGGCGTGGCTGATTACCTTGTCGCGCACATAGCGGCCATTGACGAAGACGTACTGGCCGTCCTTGGCGTCGGTGGCGCGCGTCGGATCGATGGCGAAACCGGTGATGCTCAATGCGCCGGCGGCCACTTCAAGGCGGCGGGCGGCGCCGAGGAAATCGTCGCCAAGAATGTCGGCAATGCGCCGGGCGCTGTCGGCCGGGGCGAGTTGAAAAAGAGTGCGCCCGTTGTGGGTGAGGCTGAAGGCGACATCCGGTCGAGTCAGCGCCAGGCGCTTGACGGCGTCGGCGCAGTGGGCAAATTCGGTGCCTTCAGCCTTGAGAAATTTGCGCCGGGCCGGAGTGTTGTAATAAAGATCGCGCATTTCTACTACCGTGCCGGCCATCAGGGCTGCCGGTTCAGGTTGCGCGCCGCTTTCAGCCTTCAGCTTCCAGGCATGACTGGCACCGCGTTCGCGGCTGCTGATCGCCAGGCGCGCCACTGAAGCAACCGAGGCCAGCGCTTCGCCACGAAAACCCAGTGTCGCCACGCGTTCGAGGTCGTCGAGCGAGAGGATCTTTGAGGTGGCGTGGCGGGTCAGCGCCAGAGCGAGTTCATCCTTGGCGATGCCGCAGCCATCGTCGGTGATGCGGATCAACTTGACGCCGCCTTCCTCCAGATGCACCTGAATCGCCCGGCTGCCGGCATCGAGGCTGTTTTCCAGGAGTTCCTTGAGAACGGAGGCGGGTCTTTCGACCACTTCACCTGCAGCAATCTGGCTGATCAGCAGGTCGGGGAGGCGGGCAATCGTCGGCATGGGCGGATTATACCTTGGGGTAAAATGCCCCCTGTTTTTATCCCCGGCACCCAGGCATGGAATTCCTCACGCAGTTCATTGACATCGTTCTTCATCTCGACAAGCACCTGGCGGTTATGGTGCAGCAGTACGGGCTGTGGATTTACGGCATTCTCTTCGTCATTATTTTTGCCGAAACCGGCTTTGTCGTGACGCCCTTCCTGCCCGGCGATTCGCTCTTGTTCGTGGCTGGTGCGCTGGCAGCGATTGGCGAGGGCGGCATGGATATTTTTGTGCTGATGGGTGTGCTCGCAGCCGCTGCCATCCTTGGCAACATGTTGAATTACCAGATTGGTCGCTTTCTGGGCCCCAAGGTTTTCCACTGGGAAAATTCGCGCCTGTTCAATAGAAATGCCCTGATCAAGACCCACGAGTTTTACGAAAAGCATGGTGGCAAGACGCTGGTGATGTCGCGCTTTCTGCCGCTATTTCGTACCTTTGCCCCCTTCGTTGCCGGCATTGGCGCCATGTCTTACGCTAAGTTCACCTTTTTCAATCTGATCGGGGCGATCAGCTGGGTAGTTTCGCTTTGTCTCGCTGGTTATTGGCTGGGCAATATCCCCTGGGTCAAGCAGAACCTGTCGTTGATCATCATCGGCATCATCATTTCTTCGCTTATCCCCATCGCTATCGGTTACCTGAAAACGCGGGAAGCCTGATGCGCTGGTCGGTCATCCTGCTGGCCCTGGTGCTGGCCGGTTGTACAACCAAAATGGGCAAGGACGGCCGCACTGAATCCTCGGTTGACGTCAAGTATCTCGCCAAGTCCGAGGTGGACCGCGTCGCCGATGCAACGCGCAGCGAGGTGATGGATGGCTTGATGCTGATTGCCGACAAGCTCTACAAACGCAATCCCAAGGAATGGAAAAAGGCCGGCCTAGCGAGTCGCGAACAGGCGCTGGAGCGCTTGCGCAACCGTTTTTATCGCAGCCTGCCCGAGCTCGCTGGGCAGCGTGAAGGACAGGCCGCCGCTCTGGCTTTTAGTGAAGTCTACAGCGGCGATCGCGTTGCTGCCTTGATGCTGGGCCTGCTGACCATGGTGGATGCTGCCTTTGAGCACCGCGCCGAGTTTTTCCTGCTGGATTCCTTGAATGAACAAAAACTTTTCAACTGCGCACGCAACATGGAGGTGGCGGTCTGGAAACTGGGTAACGACCGCAATGCAGCGGGCGAGCTTTACCTGCTCTCCAATGAGCTGGACCCGGCCAATCGCAACCTCTCCTTTGAACGCGAATTCGGCCGCCTGATGGGCCTGCTTGATCTGATGGCGAAAATTGTTGCCGACCGCAATGGTCGCGGGATTTCGCGTCTGACCCAGGCGGTGGCCACCACCATTTTTCTACCTGTCAGTTTTCTAAAATGAAAAACATCGTCATCCTGATTTCCGGCCGCGGCAGCAACATGGAGGCGCTGATCGCCGCCCGTGATGCTGGCCATCTGCCGGTCAATATTGCTGCCGTGATCAGTAACCGGCCGCAGGCCATGGGCCTGGAAACCGCGGCCAAAGCCGGCATCCCGGTGCATTTCATCGACCACAAGGGGTTCAGTGGGCGCGAAGCGTTTGACGCCGCGCTGGCCGAGTGCATCGACGGCTTTGCGCCTGATCTGGTGGTGCTCGCCGGCTTTATGCGGATTCTGACGGACGGCTTCGTGCGTCATTACGAAGGCCGGCTGATGAATATTCATCCTTCGCTGCTGCCTTCCTTCCCCGGCTTGCATACCCATCAGCGCGCATTGGCGGAGGGGGTGCGCATCCACGGCTGTACCGTGCATTTCGTGACACCAACGCTGGATCACGGTCCGGTCATCATTCAGGCCGCCATCCCGGTGCTCGACGGTGATACGGAAGAGAGCCTCGCCGCGCGTATTCTGGTGCAGGAGCACAAGGTCTATCCGCAGGCCGTGCGCTGGTTTGCTGAAGACCAGCTGCGTCTGGAAAACGGCAGGGTGCTGCTCGCCGCTGATCTGGCTGACAAGGCCGTGCTGATTTCACCCGAGGTATGCTGAGCGGCGATGCCTATCGCGTTTGTCATCGCCCTGGCTGGTTCACTGGCCATCCATGCTGCCGCACTGTTCGGCACCGATGTCGAACTGTTTGGTGGTGGGCCGGAGCCAATTGCCTTAAGGGCTGAGCTGCAGGCGCCTCCAAAGGCAGCTCCGGCACCGGTTGTTGAATCGCCGCCAGCAGCGAACCGGCCGCCTAAAACAGCGATCAAGCGCAGCAGACCCAGTGCACTGGCGAGTGCCCGGCCCTCAACCATTGCGCAGGCGGTGCCGCCGGAAGTAGCGCAAGAAATTGCCGCAGAAACACCGTCGACCGCAACAGTTGCCCCCCCAGCGCCAGCCAAGCCGGTGCTGGCGGCCAAAGGCACGATACGTTTTGCCATTTTCAAGGACTCGCTGCCCATGCAAATTGGCCGGGCCGAACATAGCTGGGAGTTCTTCGCGGACGGCCGCTATCGCCTGACCGGTGTGACCGAAACCACGGGTTTGGCGGCGCTGATCCGCTCGGTACGCATGGAAAACGAAAGTGAAGGCCGCATGGTGGCCGGGGGCTTGCAGCCTGAGCGCTTTCGCAGCCGAAAGAACGGCCAGGACACCAAGGAAAATGCTGATTTTGAGTGGTCGACCGCAACCGTTCAGCTGGCGCGCGATGGCAGCGTGCGCGAGATTGCGCCGGGCACGCAGGACATCCTGTCGCTCAATTACCAACTGGCCTATCTCGGCAAACTGGCCGAGGGCAGCACGATAGGCGTGGTTACTGGTAAGAAATACGAGCGCTACAACCTGGATTCGCTCGGCGAAGAGGAAATCGAGGTGCCGGCCGGTCGTTTTCGCACTTTGCACCTGCGGGCAATGACCGATAACACCACTGAAATATGGATTGCGCTCGATAGAGAGCGCTTGCCGGTTAAAATTCGCTTCACAGATAAAAAGGGCGAAAGCTTCGAGCAGGTCGCCACTGAACTAGGAACACCATGAACGCTCGCTTTACACCCGCCCTCTTTGCCCATGCCGAGACAGTGCTCAACCAGTTGCTGCGTTTTGAGCACCCGGCTGATGCTGTCGTGTCGCGTTATTTCCGTGACAATCGCCAACTTGGCCATGCCGACCGCGCCTTTGTCGCCGAAACGGTTTTTGCCGTGCTGCGTCGTGGTCGTAGCCTGGAAGCGCGTTGTGCCGGCAAGCTGTCCGACCGCAATTTGTTGCTGACCGCACTGGCGGTAACTCGTGGCTGGAGCCAGCGCGAACTGGCGCCGGTGCTCAAGGCGAGCGAAGAAGAGTGGCTGGCGGCCGCCAAGTCGATGCCGGATAGCGAATTCCCGCCCGCCGTGCGCTGTGATCTGCCGGACTGGTTGTATACCGCACTGGAGGCCCAGTTCGGTGCTGACGAAGTATTCAAACTGGCGCAAGCGCTCAACCTGCCGGCACCGCTGGATTTGCGCGTCAATACGATCAAGACCAACCGTGAAGCGGTGCTACAACGCTTCGCCGCCGAGGGCATTGCCGCGCTGCCCGGCACGCTGTCGCCGAACGCCATTCGTCTGCGTGAAAAGCCGGCACTGGCCAAGCATCCGTTGTTCCTCGAAGGCGCTTTTGAGGTCCAGGATGAAGGCAGCCAATTGCTCGGCTACCTGCTGGACCCGAAGCGCGGCGAGATGGTGGTTGATCTCTGTGCCGGCGCTGGTGGCAAGACGCTTATCCTTGGTGCCTTGATGAAAAACACCGGTCGTCTCTACGCCTTTGATGTCTCGGACAAGCGCCTGGTCAAACTGAAGCCGCGTCTGGCGCGCTCCGGCTTGTCCAATGTGCATCCGGCGCGTATCGATCATGAACGCGATACCAAGATCAAACGTCTGGCCGGCAAGATTGACCGCGTGCTGGTCGATGCCCCGTGTTCCGGCCTCGGCACCTTGCGCCGTAACCCCGACTTGAAGTGGCGGCAAAATGAAACATCGGTTGCCGAATTGACCGTCAAACAGGCCGCCATCCTCGATGCCGCCGCCAAGTTGGTGCGCCCCGGCGGCCGCGTGGTTTACGCCACCTGCAGCTTGTTGACCGCAGAAAACGACGCGATCATCGACGCATTTCTCGCCAGCCACCCGGAATTTACGCTAACCCCCGCGTCTACCGTACTGGCCAAGCACGGTATTAGCGTTGAGGGTGACCTGCTGCGCCTGTTGCCGCACCAGCATCACACCGATGGATTTTTCGCTGCCGTTTTGGACAGGAAGGCATGAGTCAAAAAGAATATCCGGTGCTTTCCCTGCTGAAAGATATCTGGGAGGACATCAATGATCCCCAGTTTATCTGGCAAGTTACTGCGCTCATCGTTTGCCTCGGGGTCGCCTATCTGATCACCTCCTGGTGGCAAAAACGCCACCTGGAGGGTACTGGTCGCCTGACTGATGCCAGTTCGCGACTCGTGTTTCCGCTTAGTGCCATGCTGATGGTGGGCATTTCACGTTTGGCCCTCAAGCCGTTTTTCCATGTCAATCTACTCAAGTTGGCCTTGCCGTTGCTCGGTTCGATGGCCCTGGTACGCAGTGTCATCTTCGTCCTGCGCCAGGCGTTTCCCAAGGCTACTTGGCTGACTGCCTGGGAGCGCATCATTACTGCGGTGATCTGGGGTTGGCTGGCGCTTTATATTACCGACCTGGCACCGATGGTGATTGACGCCATGGAGCAGGTGAGTTTTCCCGTTGGCAAACAACGTGTTGATTTGTGGATGGTAGTGCATGGGGTGGCGACGGTCTTTCTGACCGTAGTCCTTGCCCTGTGGGTGGCCGGGATGATCGAGGCCCGTCTGATGCGGGTCGATGGCATCGACTCCAGTTTGCGCATTGTCGGGGTGCGCGTCGCCAAGGCGCTGCTAACTTTGATTGCCATTGTGGCCAGCCTGGCCTTGGTCGGCATCGACATGACCGCACTTTCGGTGTTTACCGGCGCGCTGGGTGTTGGCCTTGGTCTGGGACTGAAGAATATCGCCAGCAATTATGTTTCCGGTTTCATTATCCTGCTTGACCGCTCTATCCGCATTGGGAACGTCATACAGATCGGTGCTGACAACGGCATGGTGACCCAGATCACCACGCGCTATACGGTGTTGCGTCATCCTGGTGGGACCGAGTACATCGTGCCGAATGAGACGCTGATTGCCAGTGTGGTCCAGAACCAGACCTATTCGGACAGTCGCTTGCGCCTGGCGACCACGGTCGGCGTGGCGTACAGCACCGATCTTGAACTGGCGATGCGGTTGATGACTGATGCGGCCGCCACGCAGGAACGCGTTTTGAGCGAACCCGGGCCACGAGCTTTCCTCACTTTGTTTGGCGATAGCAGTATCAATCTTGAACTGGGTTTCTGGATTGCTGATCCGGAAGAGGGGCGCGGCAATATCACTTCGGACGTAAACCTCGCCATCTGGCGCGCTTTTCGTGCAAATGGCATCGAAATTCCCTTCCCACAACGTGAAGTCAGGGTCATCAACGAAAAAACGGTGGCCTGACCGGTTTGTCCGGGGCCACCGCTGTGTGCTTGCGCTTCGGCGTATCAGGTCAGAGGCATCAGGCTGCGCTCAAAGGCACGTAGTGCCCGTTCCTTGCGTTGCCTGTCGATAGTGCGTGCGGCATGGGCGATGCGCTGGCTGAGCTTGTCAAGCTTGAAAAAGCGCTTGGCCTTGTTCCTGGTTTTTTCCACGTTGTCTCCTTGATTGGCTGACGGTGGAATTACTTTATCCAGATCGAGGAACAGCGTCTGTTCCTGTTTTTTATTCTCTTTGTAACGGTTTCTGACTTTCTGTCAGGGAATTTTCCGTAAACCGTGAAGTAGTTACGCCGGGAAAATGCCCTTTTGTCGTTTACTTGCCTACAGCGGTAAACAAACTGAAGGCACGCCATGAACCTCATCTACAGCAGCGAACATTTCTGGATACTCGCCTACCCGGCGCAGGATGGTTTCGAGTTGTTCGACAAGTTTCATTTACGCACCCTTTTCCTGCAAGGGGCATCGGCAACCGATTTTCGTCTGGCGATGGAAGGTATTCCCGAAGAAGCGCGTAGCGAAGAGAAGATTGATGCCCTGCTCGACGACTATTGCGACGGCTCAGCTCAACCCATTGTTTTCCACTGAGCGCAAGCGAGCGTAAGGCATTCTTCAGACCTGCCCAGCGCTTCGCCGCTGCCACTGGTCATTGCCGAATTCCAAGAATGATGCCCTGGTGGCGCAGTTGTTCGAGCATGCTCAGGCCATGATTGACAAGCGTTTCTGGTGATGGATGTTTTAGCTCTTCGGCGATGCGCAGGCAGGCGGCGCGGCCGGTCAGCGTTGTACTGGCGAGAAGGGCGAGTAGCCGGGCCGTTACCGGGTTGCTGGCGACAAATTGCACCTCGTCATCGCTATCGCGATAAACCAGCAACTGGGTCGGTTGCCTCTTGCGTGGCCGATAGCCCGGGCCAATTTTGTGCACTGGCCACTGGTAGGAAAGATTCATCAAGGTCGGGTTGAGGACTGGACGGCCAATCAGTAGGTGACCTTGGGTTTCATGATCCGGGATTGGGCAATCCATGATGTCGACCGCCAACTCTACCCATTCATAGTGCGCCAGTTCCGCCAGCCAGGCGGGCAAAGGCTGTTTGATTTCAGCTTCACTCAGATAGCGGACAAACTCGCGCGGAATTTCGCGAAACCACGGGGTATGGCTTGGCCAGTCGCGGAAGAAGGTCCGATTCAGGCGCCGCCAGCGCGCTTCGCCCAGGGTGGCGCGAGAAACCGGAAAGCAGCTGTCGAGAAAACCACAGATATTATTGAACAGCAGCTCGTTGTATACCGCCATGCGCCGAGCGGGAACGCCGGCGGGCCGTGGCGTGTGCTGCGGATCGCGCAAATGGCGGCCAAAGGCGCGCTGGAAGGATTGAAAGTCTGGCGCGCTCATCAGGCGGCCTTTGCTCTTTGGCCGAGGCTGGCTTGAAGTTGGGCGATTTGGCGAACTTCTGCGGTCAACGCGCCCAAGTCAGGAATATTGAAGTCACGCTCCAGGCAGGTGGGGACGTTGCCGGTGTGCTGGTAGGCGGCTTCGAGCAGTGACCAAACCGGATCAATGACTTCGGCGCCATGGGTGTCGATCAGCAAGCCATCCGGCTCAACAAAATGCCCGGCGACATGGATATAGCAGGTGCGGTCCAGAGGCAGGGCGCGCATGAAGGCGAGTGGGTCAAAACCGAAGTTCTGGCTGTTGACGTAGATGTTGTTCACGTCAAGATGCAGCAGGCAATCGGCTTCGCGAATAATGGTGCTGATGAATTCGGCTTCGCTCATCTCGGCCCCCGGTGGGGCAACGTAGTAGGAGGCATTTTCAATACCGATGCGCATGCCGAGCATGTCCTGCGCCTGTTTGATGCGGTCGACTGTCCATTTGACCGATTTTTCGGTCATCGGGATTGGCAGCAGGTCATAGAGGTGGCTGTCGTCGGCACACCAGGAAAGGTGCTCGGTATACAGCGTCATGCCATGTTCAGCCATGAATGCCCTGGTCCGCCGCAACAGGGTTTCGTCAAGCGGGGCGATGCCGCCCAGTGAAAGCGATAGGCCGTGGCAGACGAAGGGGTAACGCTCGGTGAAGTAGCGCAAATCCTTGGCCGATTTGCCGCCCATGCCGGCCCAGTTCTCCGGCGCCAGCTCGAAGAAGCTGATCTCCTCGGGCAGGCTTTCCTTCAGCGCGGCGATCAGTTCGCGGCGAAAGCCGAGACCAGCACCTTGAATCTGGCGGGGAGTCTGTTTTTGCGTCATGGTATTTTCTGGAAGTTGGGGGGCGGGCAGGGTTCCCCCCGCCCCATTTACCTGATGCCAGTAATTATTTCTTGGCGCCGCACTTGGCTTCGCCACATTTGCCATCTTTCTTTTTGTCGTCCATGGCTTTCTTGTCGGCGCCGCACTTGGCTTCACCGCATTTGCCGTCTTTCTTTTTGTCGTCCATGGCTTTCTTGTCGGCACCGCACTTGGCCTCACCGCATTTGCCGTCCTTTTGCTTGGTATCGGCCTGGGCCAGTTGGTAACCGGCATCCAGCCCGGTGGCGCCAAACGGGTTATCGGCGGCATGGGTGACAGGGGTCAGGGCGATTGCAGCGAAAGCGGAGCCGATGGCGAGGGATGCGAGTTTGGTGGTTTTCATGATTTTCTCCGTTGGGGTCGAGATCTTGCTGGTTTGGAACAAGCCAAAATTGCCTGTTCAAGCGATTAGTCGCCAGTGCTGCGAAATCCTTACGCAGTGATTCGAAAAAATTGAAATTATTTTTTGCCGGAGCTTTTATGCTTGGAGAGTGCGCCCGGCCAGTGTGGGAGTGTCAATGCGTTGAGCGCTGCCAATACGGCCCGTTAAAATTTGTCGCTATTTCAACGTTGACCGCAACAATCGGTTTTAAACCAAAAAATTATTCCTTGTGGTTCATCCAGCCACGCGTTGCTTCGCGCAGAAATATGAATTGCTGCTCCATACGTCTGCAGCCAGTGCAATAAGCCGTATGAAAGCGCAAAAGAAAACGCTCGCGCAAAGAGAGCTTGCGTTCAAGTTGTTGTGAGGCGAGGCGGCTAGCCTCTTTGCAGCTGATCATGTTGGTTTCCTGGCACCCGATTGTGGCCGATTTGTAGCATTAGTCGTGTAAGCGTGAAATAACTTACAGACAATTGTGCAGTAGTATCGTAGCGATCAACTAGTAGACAAAGCAATATGAGCCAGGATTTTCTCAGCGACCCGACTTTTCTAGCCGATTTGCGCCGCGACATGCTGCGCTTTGCAGATATGCAACTGCGCGATAAAGGGCAGGCCGAAGATGCGGTTCAGGAAGCCTTGGCTGGTGCTCTGCAAGGCAAGGATCGTTTTGCTTCGCGGGCTTCAGTGCGGACCTGGGTTTTGTCCATCCTCAAGAACAAGATAATTGACGAACTCAGGCGCCGGGTACGTGAGCGTACGCTGGTGGTCGATGCCGGAGAGGACGGTGATATTGACGCCTACTTCGATGGGCGCCGACATTGGGCCGAAGATACCAAGCCTTCCGCTTGGGCCTCGCCAGCGCAGGCGATGGAAAACAAGCGGTTCTGGGAAATTTTCGAGGTTTGTCTGTATCGCTTGCCGGAAGCCAGCGCCCGTATTTTTACCATGCGCGAGGTGCTCGGCATTGATACCGAGGAAATTTGCGAAACGCTGGCCATCACAACCAATAATTGCTGGGTCCAGATGCACCGGGCGCGTCTTGCCCTGCGTGCTTGTCTGGAAACCAACTGGTTCGGTCAGGCCACCTGAGGCGAACTGCAGAGCGGCTTTAGTTGGTGGTTACGGCTGTGCCGCTAACCGCCACCATCAACATGCCGTTTGTCTCGCCTAGCACTTCATAGTCGATATCGACACCGACGATGGCGTTGGCCCCAAGGGGTTGGGCAGCTTCGGTCATTTCTTCAAAGGCAGTTTCACGGGCGTTACGCAGGGTTTTTTCATAGGCACCGGCGCGGCCGCCGACAATGTCGCGCACCGCGGCAAACATGTCCTTGAAGATATTGGCACCGATGATCGCTTCGCCCGTCACGACCCCGTGATAGCTGGCTATGCTCTTACCGTCGATGCTGGGGGTGGTGGTGATTATCATCCTGAGTCTCCTGATCGTTTAAAGTTCTAATCATAGTAAAAAAAAACCCCGCCACGAGGGCGGGGTAACAGGGATTCTCGAATCGGGGGAAATTCGAGTGGAGGTAAATCGAATTCAGTTTTTACTTCTCTGCTTGCGCCAGCGCCGCGCTATGAGGATTACGGCGCCGGTAGCAATTGCTACGGCAACTGCTTTAATCGGTTCGGCCTGGCCATCGGTTAGCCAGTCGATACCTGCGACGCCCACGAAAACCCCTAAGGTTTCGTTGATCGGCAGGTTGTCGGCGAAGGCCATTAGCGTACTGAGCGGACGGGAATGGTGGCGAGCTGCGGTTGGGGTGGGAGCAACCCAAGCAGGTAGTAACGGGCGGCTTCCATAAATTGACGGATGTTTTTTTCGTTCATTTCTTGTTCCTCTTCTAAGTTCTGCAACTTATCCATGAGTTGCATTCTAGGGAGGGGGCGACGAACTGTCTGTTGCCTGCGCGTTGCGCCGTGGTAACGCCGCTTGAGCTTCTGTAACGCTGTGTAACCAGCGCTATTGCTCGGCCTTCCAGGCCAGGGTAAAGCGCGCACCGCCGATCGGGGCGGCATCAGCGGTGGCGTTGCCGCCATGCAGTTCAAGGACGCGCCGGGCGATGGCCAGACCCAGTCCATAACCGCCAGTGGAGCGGTCGCGCGAGCGGTCAAGACGGGTGAAAGCCGAGAATACGTGTTCGCGTTCTTCGGGTGGTATACCGATGCCATCGTCGTCAACGTGAATCAGGATGCGCTGCTCGACGAGTTCGGCGCTGACCATGATGTTCTTGCTGGCGTATTTGAAGGCGTTGCGCAGCAGGTTGCGCAGGGCATAGGGCATCGCCTTGCGGTCGAGGTCGACCAGTAAATTTTCCGGCAGTTTCGAGGTGTCGACCGCAACATTCAGGTCGCGACCCAGCACGCGTACGCTATCGACTTCATCATCAAGCCAGTCGGCGAACTTGACGCTGGAGAAGTGCGGTTCCGGTGCCTCGCGCTCGAAGCGGGCATAGGTCAGGCTGGTGTCGATGAGGTGATCAAGTTCATCGAGGTCGGCCTCCATCATTGACCACAGGCGCTCACGTTCAGTACGTTCGTCGGTTTCGGAAAGCATTTCCAGAGCGAAGCGCATGCGGGCAATCGGCGTGCGTAGCTCATGTGAAATGCCGCAGGCCAGTTCGCGGTGGGTGGCGAGTAGTTGCTGGACGCGCTCGGCCATGCTGTTCATGGTGTCGGAGAGCGATGAAAATAGTTGGCTGCGGGCCGGTGGTGAGCGCGCTTCAAAATCGCCATCACCGAGGTCACGCGCCGTTTGGCGCAGGGCTTCAAGGTCGCGCCAGACCGGGCGTACCCAGAACCACAGGGCAATGCCGAAAATCAGGCCAGTCAGGCTCCAGGTCAGCAGGCGCAGGCGCAGGTCGAGGGGCAGGCGGTCCTTGAGTTCCGGGTTGCGGTTGGCGGCCAGCGGGCCGACGACCAGTACTTTGCTGCTGGTGCCGAGGCGGTGGTACATCACATCGCCGTCGTGGTCGATGGCGATATCTCCGGCGTCGAGTTTGAGAACCTGGGCGGGCGTCAGTATGCGGTCCAGACTCATGCGCTCGACGATGCCTAGTCGGTAGGAGAATTTTTCGTCGAGTTCTTCGACCTTTTTTTCCCAGTTGCGGCGCGGCTGGCGGAATAGCTCGTCTTCAATCAGCGTGATGGTGCCATGCATGAAGCGGCGCGCGTAGTCATCGGTGATGCCGCGCTGGGCGGTGGAAATGACGAAGTCAGCAGTGAACGCGATGGCAACGAAGGAACCCATGGCCAGCAGGTAGAAATTGAAGAACAGCTTGGACAGGCTGTAGCGCCCGCCACGCCAGCGCGGTAGCGAGACGCGGAACAGCGAGCGGGCAAGGCCTTGGTTGCGGCCGGAGTCGTTGCTTTCTTGGCTGCCGGGCTCAGTTCCAGTCATGTTTGCTGAACAGGTAGCCTTTGCCGCGTACCGTTTTGATACGCGTCGGGTTTTCCGGGTCGTCGTTCAGTTTTTTACGCAAACGGGAAATTCTGGCATCGATAGAACGGTCCAGTCCGTCAAAGCCGATGCCGCGCAATTCCTGTAGTAAATCGTCGCGCGACAATACATTGCCGGCGTGGCTGGCGAGCAGCCAGAGCAGGTCGAATTCGGCAGTGGTCAGGTCGATGTTCTGATCAGTCAGTACCGCGGTTCGGGTTGACTGGCTGATGTTGAATTGACCGAAAACCATTTTTTCGGATTCGGCGGCAGGTGCATCGCTGCTCGGCAAGCGACGGAGCAGCGCCTTGATGCGGGCGAGCAGCACGCGCGGCTGAACTGGTTTGGCGATGTAGTCATCGGCGCCCATTTCGAGGCCGAGGATCTGGTCGAAATCCTCATCGCGGGCGGTGAGCATGAGGATTACGCCGCGATAGTTTGGGCGTACGCCACGGCAGACTTCGAAGCCATCCTTGCCCGGCAGCATGACGTCGAGCATCACCAGATCTGGCTGTTCGGCCAGGATGCGCGCCTCGGCAGTGTCGCCACGCGGTTCTATGGAAACCTGCATGTCGTTCTTGGTCAGGTATTCAGCCGTCAGTTCGGCCAGGCGTTCATCGTCTTCGACGAGCAGAATGCGTATAGTCATCCGTACATCTTAGCGGGGGCGGATGCAGCGGTCCACTCTGTTGCGGTCAACGCGAATTTGCGCTGGTTTTTTTCAGTTGATCGCGCCCTGCTGGCACGAAGGGGGGCGCTTGATGTCTTAGAATCACTTCCGTTTGGCGAACCCTTCAAGGAATCTATGTACTCTGGTGTTTTCGACCTGCCCTGGTGGGGCTATGTTCTCGTTACTCTGGCGATGACTCATGTGACCATCGTCTCGGTGACCATTTTTTTGCATCGCCATCAGGCGCACCGTGCACTCGATCTCTCGCCGCTGCCGTCGCATTTTTTCCGCTGCTGGCTATGGCTGACGACCGGCATGGGCACCAAGGAGTGGGCATCAATTCACCGCAAACACCACGCCAAGTGTGAAACGCCAGATGATCCGCACAGCCCGCAAATCCTCGGAATCAATCGTGTGCTGTGGGGTGGCGTCTTCCTTTACGTCAAGGAAGCGAAAAACAAGGAAACATTACAGCGCTTTGGGCATGGTACGCCGAATGACTGGATCGAGAACCATCTCTACAGCCCGTTGCAGAAGCTCGGCGTTGTTGTCATGCTGGTGGCTGACATGGTGCTGTTTGGCGCGCTGCCCGGTGTGCTGATCTGGATGACACAGGTGGCCTGGATACCGTTCTGGGCTGCTGGCGTGATCAATGGCCTCGGGCACTTCTGGGGTTATCGCAATTTCAATTGTGCCGACGCCTCGACCAATATTTTCCCGCTCGGGATTTTTATTGGTGGTGAAGAGTTGCACAACAATCACCATTCCTTCGCGACCTCGGCCAAACTCTCCAATCGCTGGTACGAGTTCGATATTGGCTGGATGTACATTTGTATTCTTGCTGCCCTCGGCATGGCCAGGGTAAAGAAGGTGGCGCCGGTCCCCAAATTGCTGCAACCGAGGGCGATTGTCGATCTGAATATGCTGGAGGCGGTCATCAACAACCGCTACGACCTCCTGGCGCGCTACGCAAAATCAATGCAGCAGGTCTATCGCGAAGAACTGGCCAGGCTGCAAGAGGCGCCGCGCTTCAAGGAATTGCGCCAGTGGCTCGATGCCGATGCCAGCAAGCTGCCTTCAGATCTGCGCTATCGGCTCGATGAGGCGCTGGGCAAAAGTCAGGCGCTCGCCACTTTGTACAACATGCGCCAGGAACTGACCGAGGTCTGGAACCGAACCAACGCCAGTCGCGAGCAACTGCTCAGCGATCTGCAGGCGTGGTGCCAGCGCGCTGAAGAATCCGGTGTGCGCCAATTGCAGGAGCTTTCACTCAGGATGCGCAGCTATGCTCTGGTCTAAGGTACCGTTACGCGCCTGGTTTGCCACCCTGGCCCTCGGTAGTCTGGGGCTGGTTGCTTTAGGCATGGAGTTGCAAAGCTTGTTACGCCTTTCGCCCTGTCCCTTCTGCATTTTTCAGCGCCTGCTTTACATGGTGATTGGCGGACTGGCACTGGCCGGCTTTGCTTTCCCCGCCGGCCGTATGCTGTGGCTAGGCGTCATTGCCCTGCTGGCACTCCTTGGTGCCGGCGTTGCAGGCTATCAAAGCTGGATGCAGGCCTTCCCGCATCTGGCGACCGAGTGCAGCTATACCGACCTCAATCTGATCGAGCAACTGGTCGACTGGCTGGGCATGCTGTGGCCCAATCTATTCCTGGCTACCGGTTTCTGCAGCAGCAAGGAGTGGGTATTCCTGGCGCTTTCGATGGCCAACTGGTCGTTTCTGGTCTATCTCGGCATCGTTGCTTATGCTGCGCTGCTGATCAAAACAAAACGGTAAGCAGAAAAAACAAAACCCGCCGAAAGGCGGGTTTGTCGAAAGCTGGAGCAGAACTGAATTACTTCAGCTTAACTTCCTTGTAAGCAACGTGCTTACGAGCCTTCGGGTCATACTTCATCATCTCCA